>ENA-ORTD01000836-ORTD01000836.1-human-gut-metagenome-genome-assembly--contig:-NODE-836-length-25128-cov-2.729829_pt1 | contig 25128 bp, 24 predicted proteins | sample MGYA00241907_ERZ509178 | MGnify/ENA primary metagenome ERZ509178 (study PRJEB26280, sample SAMEA2338793) | human gut metagenome | biome: human gut; feature: human-associated habitat; material: faeces...
TTTCCGGATCCAGAGCGCAGATATGCATTCCGGACTCCCTTAAATTCGTCAGCAGCAATTTAAGCAGATAGCTTTTTCCCTGTCCGCTGTTTCCCAGAATCAGGATATTGGCATTCGTCTTATCATCTGCTCTCCGGTTAAAATCCACCAGTACATTACTCCCAAATTTATCTCTCCCAATATAGAACCCATGAGGATCCGTCTTTCCTGAATAGCTGATTGGGTACAGATTGGCCACACTGGATGCAGGCAGCACACGTTCAGCAAAGGAGCCAAATGCATTTTGACCAGCAGGATTGGAGGATAGAAATCCATCTCTCTGACGTAAGAGTAGAGGATCTGTTCCCAATTTGGAGCGGATGAGAATTGCGTTGACCTCATCGCGCAGGGAACGGAGCTCTTCCATGGTCGGAGCGGTGAGCTCCAAAAAACAGGAACAATGGATAAGGGGCTCGGTTTGCCGTCGCGTTGTTTTGATCAGGGTTTCGACATCCTGGATTTTTTCCTCTGCAGTCACGCTTTGCTTGATGTTACTGAAGTTACTGCGCTCCATCCGGTTCTTGTTGGTGGCTGCATGAATAATAGCATCCTCCTCAGCTGTGGTAACTCGCCTGGCGGAAAGGCGCAGGGTGACACCAGCCATTTCGCCAAGTCTACGGAGTAGAGCTAGTTCCTCTGTTGTGGGGGGATAACTTCGAAGTGCAACAACACTGCGATATGTACCACCCAGAATGAAATGGTCTGTATTGAACTTAACTGCAGCCGGTGCGATCAGATCCAGGAACTCCTTGGGCCTGGATACTACGGGTTGTTTCGAGGGTGTGTTTTTCTTCTTCTGTTTTTTCTTCTTAGCCATTTTCGATCACCGCCTTTTCTCCATCCACATCTTGAAAGAAGTCTGTGGTTATATCGTGCTGGTAATAAACGGCCAGCAAGCGTTTTACATCTTGCTCATCGGCAAGGCGGACATGCAGCCCATGATCACAGATACCTTTCTCCAATTGGCGCAAGGTGCCTTCGCTCATGTCCGACTTCAGATCCCGCCGCAGAATCAGAACAAATTCTCGCGCAGAAGCGGAAGATGACAGGATTTCGTCCAGATGACGCATATCCTCAATCAGCAATTTCCGAATGGCAGGGGTCGTTTCCTCTTCCAGTCTCTTCTGATAGAATTCCTTGTTTCGTTGGAAGGATTCCCTGGAATCGACAACCAAGAGCTCCACAGCGGGCTCTGCCCGCAGGAGGTTGGCAAGCGCCGTTACTCTGGCACGGATTCCCTCGGATGATAGAACGGAAAGGTTATCAGGTCGGATGAGAAAAAATACCAGCTCCGAATTGGAAGTCGTAATTCCGTGTGATGCAATACCCTGCATACCCATGAGCTGTCGAGTGGACTGGTGTTGCCGAAGAGCCAATTTTTCTTTGCGAGTCATGGGTCAAGCCTCCATTCGTAGTATTGCTGCTGCAGGATTAGGAAACAGGCGGCCCTTCGTAAAAAGTCCAGGATACTGGAGCCGTCCACTCGAATAGTTAGGAAGGAGAATAGGACGGTAATCACGAGTGGTATCATCCCGGCCCCCTGACTCAAAGCCAGGACAGAGAGGAGAAAACCGACGCCGATAATACCAATATCCCGCAGTTCCCAAAGCCAAAGCATTGGTTTTGCTTTCAGGTTTTCAGGATAGATAAACACATCTTCACCTCCTAGATGTCATTTCGATTCGAAGAAAACAATACCCTGCCAATTACCGGCAGGGCATTGTTGAGCATTTATTCTGCCTCATCTGCAAGGGCTCGTTGGATGCAGTCCAAGAAGAATGCGTTCTGCTTGATGTGATTCTTTTCCAGATACGCCTTGAACTGTTCGAACAGATCTGCCGGGACCTGGAATGCCACGGTTCTCTTGTTGTCTGCCATATTGGGAGTTCCTCCTTTTTCGTATTCGTAGAATTGAGTGATCAGCCAGGTCATGTACTGGCCGAGGGTCTTGCCGGAAGCTTCCTGATTTTCACGAACCTGTGCATGCAGAGCGGATGGGATTGGAGCGCAAAGATTCTTGATGTCTTCCGCCATATCCTGACCTCCTTCTTGTGTAATTGCAAAGCAAGCATATATAAGTTCAGCGTAGAAAGCTATTCACGAAACCTAACAAAGAAGATGCGGTAAATGCAAGCATAATGGAAGATGTTTTATCTGGTTGTTGCCGCCTGCACGAGCGAGCGGGTGGTGTTGACAGCTGCTTGGGCTGTATAGACTGCCGACATAATATTGGCTCTGGTAGTGGTGTCCAGACCAAATGTCCCTGCAATCCTGGGCACCTCGCCAGCGGAAAGCATCAGACCTAATCCCAGCAGAGCATTCTCGCTGAATACCATCAGCCCTGCCACCAATATGGTGGCCTGCAGGAAAGCGGTAAGGCATAAGCCAATCACTTGCTTCATCCACTGGGTGAATCCATCGGTGTATCCTCTAGGGATTGAAAACATATAGAGGCTTCCAACCGCGATCTGGATGAGAAGAATGCCGCCCCTTTTTAGATTTGCGAAAAATACCTTGATCACAGCATAAGCCATCAAAATTATGCAGAAGATCAGCATGAGTGGGTTGGTGCCAATTCCCCAGTGGCCAGCAGCCGCGATCTCCGTTAAGGAAGTAGACTCCATGTTTTCCAAAATTGCCGCGCCAAGATCTCCAATGCCTGAACCGGCTCCGGTGATACCTTGTGCAAAGGTCCCTTGCAGCGCAACGGATAACGAATACAGGCGAACTGGAACAACGGTAAACAGGTTCACTGCCAGAAAACCCTTAATGGCATTTAATGCAGCCTGTTGGATATTGCCACGGCCAGAAATATATTCTATTCCGCACTCAAAACCAGAAACGACCAGACTGACGCCATACAGAGCCCAACCGAGTTGGGAGAAGAATAGGACAACGGCTTGCACCCATTCCAATTCAAAAAGTTCCGCACCCATATTGCCCATCTGGGCAAAAAATGCGCCGAGAAAGCCAACGACCTGACTGTAAAACCAATCCATAAGAGCATCCATAATGGGATTGGCTACAAAATCCCAAATAAACATTAGGCACTAACACCTCCTCTCTAAAAGGTAACCGCACCCCCTTCCTAATTAGGAGGGGGTGCGGCCTTCGATTCTTAGATGCCGATGATGCCCCAGATGTAATTGGGGGCCAGCAGTACGAAGATAAGGCAAACAAAGAGGATTGCAGGACCAGTCCATTCGAATTGTCCCCTTGTGCGGTAATCGAAGTACGACATTCCCAGCTTCACAAAGAATGCAATGGCAAGGATCATACTCAGGGCAGGAAAAACCACATTATCCACGACAGTCTTGATTTGCGTTGCGGCATCATCCCAGGTCTGTTCCACTGCACCGGCCACATCACCGCCAGCTGCAAACGCGGGGACGGTGAGTAAGATCACCATAAGGGAAATCACACAAAAGGCACATAAGTATTTTTTCAACTTCATGTTAATCACCCTTCTTTCTTAAAAATATCGAGCTGGAACCGGTGTGCCTTTCCTACGAGCTGAAACCAGCTGAAAGGCCTTTGAACCTTTTGTTCTCCTCTGTTCATAGATAGTTCCTCCTCAAAGTGGGAGGGCCGCCCAATTGGGCGACCCTCCTGGATGTAATGGAATTGGATCAATATCCCGTTCTGGGAAGGGGCTCGGAAGGCTTATAAACCTTGGTTACCCAACGGCTGGTTGCCATGATCCACTGTCCGTCATAGACACCGCCCCCATCTGCCTGGTTAACGAACTGGGTGCCACCAGTGAGCCAAGAGACTACATTGCAATAGACTCTCGGTGCCTCCACCTGTCGGAAATTGGCGGGCACCACGCCGAAGGACACCATAAACTGGGTCACATACTCGTTGGAAGTCAAACCAAGTGCTGCAGGCGAGGCATCCAGCGTATAGTTCTGCATGGTGCTCAGGTTGTCGTACATGGTGCGCCATGTACCGCCGCTCAGGTTGGTCTGGTAGACCACCTTGTAATTTCCAGGTACATTGTAGGTGCCGGTGATGATCTTATCCAGCCGTACCGCCTGGGTAGGCAGGGTATCCCTCCAGTAGAAGGAGGTGAGGCTGGTGGTGGAGTTGTTGCCGATGCCGCTGAAATCGTAGCGAATCTGCTGCCCAGGCATGACCTCCACATATCCGGTCTTTTTAATGCTGACGTTGGTATAGAGGCTCTTATTTGTCATGGCCGTCTTAACGATCTGACCGGCAAATTCGATCTCCGCCTCAATGGGAGTCTTGTCCAGGCCATAGAACTCGGCTGCCCGGGCTTCCACAACTTTGTACCGGCCCAGGGGCAGCGGCTTAGAGACTGCCACGCCATTTTTGTCCGTCTTGATGGTATCCACCAGCTTGCCGGTCCGATAGTTGTAGATCTCGAAGACGGTGTTGGGAATGGGGGTTCCGGCAGGCCAGCCGTTCATCGAGTTATAATCTGCCGAAGTTTTGGTAATCTGGATCTGTCCGGTAATGGGAGTGTTTTCCCACTCAACCTCGGTGGTCTCACCAGACTTCACGTAGACGGTTTTCTTCTGGGTGTCCGGGACATACCCCTCATTTTCCAACTCGCGCAGGTAGTAGCGGCCTGCCTCCAGATCTTCGATGTAGACATAGCCCCGGTCATCACTGGTGTACTGACCGATGGGGGTATTGCTGCTGTCATAGAGGAGGAAGGTCACCCCGTAGATCCCTTCGCCGGTAGTGCTGTCCGTCTTATGGATCAGGATACCGGACACGGCCTTATTGGTAATCTTGAGCGGCTCTGTCTTTCCGTTCTCCACCTCAAAGTAGTAGGGGGTGCTGTCTAGCTTGAAGCCATCCGCTGCCTCGACCTCCACCGCATAGTAGGCACCGTCTTCCAGGGAAACGAAGACTCGACCGTTTTTGTCCGTGGTGACGGTATCGATCAGTTCGTCATCTACCTTACGGATCTCGAATGTGGTGCCAGGAATGCGCTCGGTCTGATCAGCTTCGTTGACCTTGATAATCTCAACCCCGCCGATGGGATCGTTATAAAAAGTCAAGGTCTGCGTATCTGCCGGGTTTACCACCACGGTCTGGGACTGAGTGGCCGGATCAATGGTATAGCCATCAATGGTTTTCGTTTCCTTAACCACAATCGTGCCGGTCACACCACTGATTCGAATCTCGCCGTTGGCATCTGTGGTATAAAGGCCCTTGCTGGACAGGTGGCCGTTGTCAGCGTCCACATAGCCGCCATCGGCGTAGGTCAGCTCAAACTCCACACCAGCCAGAGGCTTTTTAGTCACGGAATCGAGCTTTCGAATGACCAGAGTGCCTTTCGCCGCATTATAGAAGCGCAAGGTCTGTACCTCACCGGCCTTAATCTCAATGGACTTGGGAGAGGTGTCCAGCACATAGCCCTCCACTGTTTTGACCTCTCTGGCGGTCACCGTGGTGCCGGGCTCCAAATCATCAATAACAATGCGGCCATTCTCATCGGTAATGTACTCTCCATTGCTGGAGCCAACGACCGCGCCGGAACTATCTGTGACCAAGAAAGTCACGCCCGCCAGCGGCGTTGTGGTACCCTCGATATACTTTTCGATGACCAATGTGGTACTGGGCGTGTTGGTGAAGTAGAGCGTCTGCGTATCATTGGGGTTGATCTGGACGGTCTGGGTCTTCTTTGCGGGATCAATGCTGTATCCCGAAATGGTTGCGGTTTCGGTCACTACCAGGGTTCCCACTACACCGTCAATCTGGATCTTTCCGTCCTTATCGGTAAAGTAAAGACCGTTGCTGGAGATGTAGCCGTTCTCGTCCGGCACGTACTCACCGGTAGATGTGGTCACCTTAAATGTAACTCCCTCGAGAGGTTTACCAGTAAGAGAGTCCCGCTTATCGATGATCAAACTTCCGGCCTTAGAGTTCTTGATGACCACTGTCTGTGTATCGCCGCTCTCGCCGATCACCACATTGGTGGTGGGCTGATCGATCACATACCCAGACGGAGCCTTCAGTTCAGAGATTACATAGGCACCTGGGGCCAGATTCGTGATGTGAATTTCACCATTGGAGTCCGTTGTGAAGATGCCATTCTGGGTGAGAGTGGAATCTCCAATGACACCATCCAGCCCAACTTCACAGCCTGCTGCCGTAGTCACGCGGAATTCAGCACCAGGAAGAGGTTTGCCGGTGGCACTATCGCGTTTCTGAATAGTGAGCTCGCCCTTGGGCTGGTTCTTAAAGGTAAGCGAAACAGTTCGCCCCTCCTTGATCTGGATGGTCTGGGACTGGGTGTCAATCAGGAAACCTGCCGGAGCCTTCGTTTCAGTGACGACCACGCTTTTACCGGGAGCCAAGCCCTCGATGCGGATCTCACCGTTCTCGTCCGTGCGGTAGATTCCATTATTGTCTCCGATCAAAGTACCATCCGCATACATGACCTTAAACTCGGCGTCCTGGAGAGTCACGCTGGGATTGACAGAACAAACCTTGCGAATCAGCAGGTTGCCATCCGGCATATTCTTAAACCGGACAGTGACTACCGACTGTTCTCTGCTGTCGGCCAGATAGACGGTTTCCGAAGACTGGATGATGCTGTAGCCGTCCGCAGGGTCCACTTCCTCCAGAATATAGGTGCCGGGTTTGAGGCTGGTCCAAATAGCGGTGCCGTTTTTCCCGGTCACCTTCTGGCCAATAATCGTTCCACCGGTGCCAGATGTCCCGCCAAGGTAGCGCAGCTGGAACGTGCAGCCCGGAAGGGCCTCACCAGTGACGCTGTCGTATTTCTCGACGATGATGGCGTTAAGGGGAGTGTTCTGGAAGGTAACGGTTTTCTTTTCTCCGCCATGGAGAATGATCTTCTGAGTTGTGGGCTCTACCATCTGGAACCCAGGAGCAGGCTCTACCTCAGTGATGGTGTATTCGCCGGGATACAGCCGCTTTCCCTGCTCGTGGAGTCGGATCTTGCCGTTAGAATCCGTCAGGAACTCGCCAAAATCAATGGTGGCAGGTGCGTCAGCGGCCTCACCATTGCTGGTATAGGTTACATGGAATCGCGCTCCCTCCACGGGGGCACCAGCAACGCTATCCTCCTTGTAGATGGTGAGTTCAGGGCTTTTGCTGTTCTTGAAAACAAGCTTCTTTTCATCCCCTGCATTCAGAGAGATCGTCTGTACCCGATCTGCGTCTTTATCGGGGAGGAAGTAGGGGGCCGGTACGGACAATTCAGTGACACGGTAAGTACCAGGTGCCACACGGAGGGTAACAGTACCATCCTGGCCGGTGGTGACATCATTCTGGTAATCACCATCAATGGCTTCAATCCGGAAGACGGTGCCGGAAATGGGGGTGGTGGAGTCTGCAGCATCGACTTTAGCGATGGTGAGCTGAGGCTGCTTCAAGTTATCAAAGATCAGCTGCTTCTCATCGCCAGGACCCAGCCAGATCGTCTGGGTAGGTTCCGCAGCCACCACATAGGGGTCAGGTACGGAGATTTCAGTCACTTCATAGCTGTCTACGGGAAGGCCAGTCAAAGTGGCCGTGCCGTCTTCACCAGTAGTAACATCCGTGTGGTAGCCGTGATGAATGCCCTTTACTTCAAAGACGGCTCCAGGAACAACCTGTCCGGTCTGGCCATCGCGTTTAAGAATGGTAAGGGTAGGAAGTTCTTCATCTACTGCGGAGACCGAAATCGTGCCGCCACCGTCCACATCTTCCTGATCCACATGGACGGTTACAGGCTCTTCGAGTCGGGCATAGGGAGCCGGTACATAGACTTCAACGAAAGCGTAGAGGCCCTCGGTGATATTGGTAACGGTAATAATTCCAGAGGCATCGGTTTTCTCTGTGGCAATGATCTGCCCATCTTTCAGGACATTGAATACTGCGCCTTCGATGGGCTGGTCGGAGTCGTTTACCTTCAAGAGTTCGAGCTTTACTTTTGCATCGTTCTCGAACACAAGGTCAACATCGCTCTTGCCGTCCCAATAGAACTCCTGCCGGACCTTATCAGGATCTTTGCTGATGGTGTACCCATTGGGAGGGGTGACTTCAGTGGCTACATAAGAGCCGATGGGCATCGTATCCCAGGGTACATCCTGCAGATATCCTCCGACACCAGTGGTGTAGGTGCCGGTAAAGCTGTTATCGACACCCTCGATCTTAATCACAGCACCAGCCAGCCCCTTGCTGGGATCGTCGGAATCCACTTTGCGGATGCTGCCCTCACTGGTGATGACAGGAGTATCAGTAAAGGTAACTGTGACGGTGGTACCGCTCTCGTTGGGGAGAACAACATACTGAGGTCCTGCGTTATCAATTTCGTAGCCCTCCGGAGGGGCCATTTCAGTTACGGAATAAGTGCCCGCATCCAAAGGCGACAGCGTATAGGTTCCATCGCTCCCGGTGACAACCTCCTTGGAATAGGCGCCATTGGCGGACTGGATGAGGAACCGAGCACCGGAAAGGCCCTTGCTGGGGTTGGTAGAGTCTACCTTCTTTACGGTAAGCTCGTACTGCTCGCGGGTGATGGTGAGTTCGCCAACGAATACAGCCTGAACATCATTGGCGGGGTGGTAATTGGAGCCGGGACCAGCATATTTGTATTCATATACTGCGCAATCACCCCAAACACCCTCTGCACCGAGGTCGAGAGTGTACTGGGCCCTGTCGCGGAAAGACCAGCCATCCAGTTCCTCATCAATGCTGGTGTAGTTGGTGTGTTTGAGGTTGTTGAAAACATACATCAATTCTTCCGCGCAGGCGACCACAGGATCAGAGAGCAGACCGGCCTTATACCGCCAAACTACTGCCTGCACCCATGCATTCATAGTCCAGGTATAGTCGGAGCCCCATACTTCATCCAGGCCCAGTGCTTGTGCCCGGTCAGTGAAAATACCTTTGGTATGACAATAGAAATATGCCATCATAATTTTCACTGTGGAGTCGTTGATTTCTTTGGGGCTGTTCCACTCATGACCTTCCAAAGACCAGCCCATGCCTTTGCCTTTTTCGGAGCAAAAGCCCATGACGCTGTCGCCGTTGAAATCAAACTGCATCTGGTGCATATAGCAAATCCCTAATGCGGGAGAGTCATAGTGGACCCCGTTGTAGGTGCAGTCCTCCAACTTAATGGTGTTGGGGCTGGCTGCCAGCGCACTGGCAGGGAACAGGCCCACAATACACAGAACAGCGAGCAGCAAGGACATCATGCGAATATATACGGAATGCGTTTTCATCTTCATTTTTTGTCCTTTCCTCGAAAAAAGAAAGGGCCGTAGGGATGGAGCATTCCAGTCAAAACAGGCTGTCGGGTTCTGTATCCCTACGGCCTGTTGCTTCTCTCGATATTGTTTTTTGGGGGATTATTCTACTTGAACTTGGATAATAAGCATATATGCCATTGCGTTACATCATTTTACTCACCTTCTTTCTTGCAAAGGCACAAAAAACGGCCCCTCCAGTTTTGGAGAGGCCACATTCTACATGAATTTATCCGTAGGGATTATTGGTCTTAGGTTTTCCGAGGAACAGGTAGCAGTAGGTAACGCCATTGTCCTTGGTTACACCTACTCCTAGACTTGTTGCGCCTGGATCGGTCATGGCTTGGAAGTGCCCAGGAGATTTTTCCCAGTTATCCACTGCCCGCTGAGCAATATCTGCTATCGCCGCACCAGTGAATACGGTTAGATTTGAGCCGAAGCCATACGGATATCCAGATGCCGCCACCGCTTCACACTCTTCTTTCGTGTGATGCCAGGTAAACTTTTGATCGCTGCAGTTCTGCGCTGCTGCCATCAGGCGCTGATCGATAGTCAGTTCCTGGAGACCATTCTCGCGTCGTACCTCGTTCACGAGGACGGCGATCTCTTCTCGCACCTCCTCAAGTGTGGAGGAGGCTTCCGGTGCTTTTCCAGTGTAAGGAGCATCGCTGTCCATGTACACCGCTCCGTCCCAATACACATTGAACCCGACCATCTTGCCCACATCTGCAAGTTTGACATAGTTGTTGCCGTTGATGATATATGCTTCCATCTGAACTTTTTCCCCATCCAGGAAGAACTGGTGGGAGCTGCGAACTGCAGTGAATAGTTCTTCAGCGGCGTGTGCTGTGGGGAATGCCAGAAACGCGCCGATTACGATACCTGCCGCTACCAGGGCCAGATTCTTTTTTGCCTTCATATTCATTCCTCCTTTGCATTATGTGGATCTTTGCAAGCACACAATATCCAAGAAGGAGGTAGAAGTCAAGCAGAATCTTCCGTGTGGGCAGAGAACAAATGGCGGCTCAGCAGATCAGTTTACACAGCAGTCGCCTGGACGCACCAGCGGTAAGCACTCTGATTCATTACGCAGGTGTACAACACGATCCGGTCCTCGCCAGTAGGCGTCATGGCGCTGCGGTCCGTTTCGCTGACCTTACTGACGGAGGTAACTTTATAGGTGCGGGTGCCCAGCTTAGTGGTCAGGGTGATCTTATCCCCGATCTCCAGGGTATGGATCTTGCCGAAATGGTTGTTGACACCCCGATTGTGGCCAGCCAGGGCAACAGTGCCGTCCCAGATACTCGTGTCTGTGAAGTGGCCTGCTCCCTTGGCCAGTGTGCTGCTCCCGGTGCCCTGATAGATCTTCACACTGAGGCCAATGGCGGAGATTTTCAGAGTTCCCAGATAATCACCAGAATAGTAGAGATCATCGGTCACATAGGTATAACCGCCAGATGTACTGGATCCGCCAGAACTGCCAGAGCTGGTATTGCCTGTGCTTTCGCCAGACGTAGGCGGGAATACGATGGGCATATTGCCGCCGGAGATAGTACCAACCGCCATGCCGCCAGGGGCCAAGTTGGGGGTAAGATAGGTACCTGTTCCAAGGGCATCTGCGCTGGGGCTGCCAAAGGAAGGCGGGATCAGGGCTGCGTTTTTGCTCACATCCTCATTCTTCATTGCCCCACCATCAGCCGTGTGGACTACCTCGATAGAAGTAGGATCCCCGTAATCCGGATTACCGGGGGCGTCAATGCTGTAGTCCAAGGCGCTGGCAGGCAAGGCCAATGCCGCAGACAGGCAAAGCGTCAGGCAAGTGGAAATTACTCGTTTCATTCGCTCTCCTCCTCCGTTGTCTCGTGGCGACGCTTCATAAACAAAGCGGCACCTGTTCCTGCACCGACTAGGGCTACGATACCGAAGGGGACTGCAATGGCCAACCAATTAAACTGGGCGGGGCCAGTGCTTTCATCCTCCGTTGGCAGAATAGGCTCCAGCGGTGTTCCTTCAAAAATAGCCACATAGCGCACCTTATTCAGGGCGATGCGGCTGACGTTTCCGGTATAGTCCGCAGTCACGGTATAACCTTTCACATAGGAGCTGGTCGCAGTTCCGGTATAGGTGGCGACAGCGGTGAAACGGTCGCCAACGGCATATCCATCCATGTTTGCGGTATTGTCTGTCTGCCAATTGACCGTTTGAAGCGTCAGGGTCCGACCGTCCTCTTCGATGGTCTTGGGGATGTACTGGGTATCCTGACCAGCCAGATTGGGGTAGGAGCGTGTGGCAGAGACTTCCTTGGTGGAGCTGCCATACCCAGCAACCTCCACCCGGACTGTGGACAGGTCCAGGCTCAGAATCCCGGTCAGACCGTCATCCGTAACGAATTCCTTTTCGGCGGGCAGCAGCGCCAGCACAGACTCCATATCCTTATTCTTGCTGGGCAAGGAGACCGTTTCAGTGTGCTGCCGACTTTCGTTTTCGGGAAGCTCCTGTTTGAGCAGATCCGTCAGGGTATAGTGGAAGCCGTCCTGCTCAAAATCAGAGCGGGGAATCCCTGCGGGGTCATCCTCCGGCCCCAGGTCATAGATTTTTTTCAGTTCTGTGCCGTCCTCGCTGCGGCTGATAGAAGTAGGGTAACATACCTGGGCTGCAGTAGCCGCACTCCCAAGATCTGCTGCCAGTGCTGCGGGGCAGAGCGCCATTGTCAGTGTCAGAACCAGGACGCAAAGGGTCATTACTCGTTTCATGAACATTACCTCCTTACATTGCCATGGTGGGGCCGTTTTCCTCTTGACCCTCGGGGGCTGGGGACTTCTGAGCCTCCTGAACCTGTGCCTGCTCATAGGCCTCCAGGACCTTCTGATCAAACTGCTGCTTGAAATCTTTGGTGCAGGGATAGCAGATGTCTCGATACTCACCCTTTACCTTTCTGCTGGGCATGGAAACGAAAAGCCCATTTTTCCCTTCCATGATCCGTACATCCCGCACGGCAAAACAGCCGTTCAGCGTAACCGAAGCGATTGCTGCCACGGGGCCGTCCCCTCGATAGGGAAAGATCCTCACATCCATCTCCATAGGGGACACTGCTGCTTTCATGTCGTTCTTCATGTCTTCATTCCTCCTGAATTTGATGAATTTTGGTTAAGCCGCTCTAAAGTGCGGCGGACCAACAGGTCATACTCCCAGGGCTCAACTTCCAGAGATACAAAAGCGCCGCCCTCCGTCAGACCATCCGCCATAAACTTAAGAATCAGCGGATGCTTCGAAGCGCAGCGTTTCCATTCTCTCAAGGGGATCCATCCTGTACCGGCGCGATACGCCAGCGTAATGGCGGATTCCTTTGCCCGGTTTGCATTCAGCCAGAGATATTTATCCTTTAATTTTGAAGATAAGGAGTCACCTTTTGGAATTGGTACAATCGCATCAGGATGGAGGACATACCGAAGCCGCAAGGCGGAAATACATGCCTGTGTTGCAGTATTGACCTCTTCCACATCGGCCCAGAGCGGAAACTGCTTGTAGTCAGAGGCCAGGATGTCTTCGCCTTCTCTGTCATATTCAAAGAGCGGGACACATCGAGCGATCTCCAGACAATGCACTCCATCCGTCAGCCCAAGAGATTTTACTCCCGTAGCAGGCAGACTCGCATAATGCGTTAACGCATCATCCAAAGATAGAAAATGGGACATCCGCCACCCGACCACGCCTTTCGGATCATGTCCCAGACGAAGATCATCCACCGTGTAATAACTCAAATTCATAATTCCTCCACTTCACTCCATCTTCATGCCTTCCATGTTGTGATCAACATTCTGGCCTGTCAGCTCGTTCAGTTTTTCCTCAGCCCACTCCGGCAGAAGATTCTCCTGCAGGACTCCGATGAAGTCTAATCGGTTCCATCTGGTATGTTCTCCATCTCCCAGGCAGGTACAGCGGATAGAACGACCGATGGCATGGGGACTGCACCCAAATCCATCATGGGCATACCAAAGCTGATTTTCCTGTGTCCAGCAGGATTCTCTCAGAGTGTCCGGACTCAGTACCAGCACCTTTCCTGTGTAATCTAAATCCTCCCATGAATTGGGTTCGCAGTGTTCTGGGCCGAAGAGGTTAAGCTTCTGATAGGCCTCCCGTACTTGGTTCACAAAACCATTCACAACCTCGGAGTGTGAGTTAACAATAAACTCCACCTTGTGGCCCATATCTTCCGGAATGAAGGTGCGCTGTGCCCAACTTCTGTTGTCGGGGCGGAATCGGTCATCGCCACTCTTTTCCTGGATGGTGTTTGCCAGCACCCAGTTCACCCGCTTGAAACCGAACTCCTCCAACACCTCTTTGGCGCAGTCCTCTTTGAGATGCACGCCATCAAAGCCTTGGCGGATACTATCCTCAATCGCTTTTTTACAGGCGATGTTGGCCTGATGGCTGGCCCGCCATAGGGCTATCTGCCCGCTGCGCCTGGCTGCGTCCAGACCGTCTGTGTAGAGGTAGGTATCATTCCTCATCTGCTTCGTCCTCCACCGCCAGAAGCAGACGCAGACCGTCCGGGTTGGCTCCGCACTCCAGAAGATCATCCAGCAGCTCCTCATCCACGGTCTCGAGAGGGTCGGGGATATCCAGGGCATCGACGATTTCATTGCTGGCATCCACCAGCTGGAGAATCAAGGAGTCGATCACCTCGTAGAGATGGGTGATAGTGGTGATGGCCTGCCGCGCCGTGATGTCCTCCCGGCTGATCAGGATACTGCCTGCATCTGCCTGGATAGTCAGCTGCTCCGCGTCAGCCAATTCAGCCATCTGCATGGCGGGGAAAGGAATTTTCTGGTTTCTGTTCTCGGGATTACGATGTAATACAAACTTCATTTCAAATTACCTCCTAGTCTGCTTTTAAGATTCTGCGAGGCCGGTGCAGGATGACGGGTTCCCACATGGCCTCAGTTGCCTGCCCAAAGATATCAAGTTGCTTATTCAGGTAGGGGCTGGGATCGTAGTTGGTGATGATCAACTCCCTGAAGGTGGAACCTTCGGTCTGTGACAGCGGATTGGTTCGTTTCAAGGAGATGATGAAAAAATCATCTTTGTACAGATCAATGATCCGGTCATCATAGCCGTAGGAGATGATCACATACCCTTTACATGAACGTGCCCTGTCGTGAAGGATGATGTGGTGTTCCGGAAGGAATCGCACATCATAGACCTTTTCTGTCAGCATATAGGGTGGATCTGCATAGATGATTCCGTCCGGACGGTCCTCCTTGGGGATCAGCACAAGGGCATCCTGATGTTCCAGGAAAATGCTGTCCATTCGTCTTGAAACCTGGGGAAGTTTATCCACGATTGCCTGCGGGTCCACAGTTTTAATGCCAACAGAATTTCCTGTCCCACTGAAGCTGCCGTAAGTGGTGAACAGAAAAGCCGCTGCCCGCCGCACATCAAAAAGTTTTGCGTTGCCATCCAGGATCGTGAGCAGTTCGCGGATCTCTTCTTCGGTAAAACAAGTGGACTCCGCTACAACTCGTTTCTCCTCCTCAATATGCCGATAGAAGTCCGGCTCATGAGCGGCCATATCGCGGTAGAAGGCGAAGGGTGTCCTGCCATGCACCGGCAGAAACTTCAGTTCTTTGGCCAGTGAGAACGATTTTTCTTTGACGCAGCAAAACACATTGAACAAATCGTCGTTCAGGTCGTTATAAATGTCCAACCGGCCCTTCTTTGGCTGCAGACCTAAGATGACGGCACCGCTTCCACCGAACACCTCTGTAAACTGTTTCACATGGGGCGGTATCAGCTGGTGGATGTAGGGAACAAGTTTCTCTTTGTTCCCCATCCACGGAAAGAAGGGCTTAGCCATTAGCAGCACCGTCCCTTTCCGAGTAACCATCAAGGCACCCTCGCATACTGCGGATATCTTCCATCAGGCCATCCGCCATCCCCTGGAGAAAATCCATGCTGTCACAGAGTTCCGCAGCGGTGGCGGCATAGTAATAGCCGTACTGGTCACTAGCGATGGGGTTCTTTTTCTTTCGCAGTCGTTTTACCAACTTTTGAAGATCCTTAACATTGATCCCCAGTGTCCGAGCCAACTCCCTGCCGCTTTTCCGGTTTTCACGGCCATGACAGGAACTTTTCAAATAGTCCAACAACTTGTCATCTCTCATAAATGCCTCCTTTTCCGGACACGTTTTACCGAAAAAGGGCGCAAAAAAGAAGGGGCCGTTTTGTCCCTTTCGGAAAAACGGCCCCTAATTTGGTGTGAGATTGTTACATGGTCATCTCCGGTTCATGTTCTGGCTGGCTGTATTCGTAGATGACCTCTTGCCCATTCCTGGCTGCATAGCCATGGTCTGTTGTGGACAGGCCATATTTTGCCATATGATGCTGGGCGTAGGCTACAGAGTCAAAGCACTGGTTGAGCAGCGGATCCTGGCCAAGTACACCCTCCTTTCGGGCCAAGTCCATGCCATACTGCGCAAGATCAACCCCGCGGGGAATATATTCGTAGCAATGGAGGTTTTGGGCGAGATCCAGTGCCAAATCCAGGCGGTGACAGTCTTCCAACTCCATGACACACATCCATTTTTCCAACCAGTGGGGTTCTCCCTGCCCCTGTTCCGCCCAGACATAGCCGAAGTCAATGGCGTGGCGAACCAATTCTCCTGCGGAGTCATATTGGTTGAGGATGTCGGTAATCTGGGGCAGAGCGCAGTCCACATCCACCGCCATGCACTGATCCAGTGTTTCTGCTTGCAAGGCATCCAGCCCGAGAAGCAGTTCATCCGGATGGACTGCATCCATGTACTCTCCTGTGTCGGGGAATCCAATCCAGACACCCTCCATATTGTTTCTGCTTACCAGTTTGATCCGAATTGCATACTCACCGGTGTTAGGCAGCGGCATATTGGGATTTACCTCCGGCAAGGGACGATCGGGGTTCAGCCGCTCTACATAGTGGTTCTCAACAAAACTGCCTGAACCATGTTCCCGATAGGCTGCCCCAACAATTTCCGGGTCAAGGTAGCCCCGTGCCGCGTGTGTGGGGGTGTGAATATGCTCCATGACGAATCGTCCCAGTAGCACATCGTCCTCTGCTCCATAGAGGAGCTGGTAGTGATCCAATCCCTGAAGAATTTGGATGGTCGTCTGAATGTCCCTTGGTGATTCAATCTGCATGGCACCTCGGAAGAGCAGTTCTTCCTTTGCTGTCATGCTTTCCAACCGTTGTTCCAGCCAATCATGTTCCGATTTGCCCATCTCCATCCCCTCCAAAAGAGGGGCAAGGCGGTGTTTCATGGACTCATCACCTCCATCTGCGGCCCACAATGGGACTGCGAGTAACTCACATCCAGGTCGGTGTGCTGTACCACATAGCCTTCGGAGGTGAAGACTCCGCCCTCCTCCATTCTGGCCTTTCGGCCAATGGCTGCATAGTCCAGAACCTCATACACCTCTTCCGGCAGGCCGGGCGGAATTACCGGGAAATCATTGTCCACATAGAAGTGTCCCAGCTGCTCGTCATTACCAACTCCTGGAGCAACATGACAGCAATCCGCACTGTTGGCCAGGTCGACCAGCCGACACAATGGCAGTTCCGTCATTCCTTTATCCAGATCCATGCGGACAAGGCCCTCGAAGGCCGCTTCCTGGACAGGTTCCAAGGAGGCCAGTTTCTCAGCCAGCAGATTCAACTCTGTCAGATCCATATCCTCTGGCAAATGCTCCTCAAGGTATTCCCGCCCACAGAAGTCCGATACTTCGGTATAGAGGGGGGAGCCGGTGTTCAGTTCCAGCTGGAGTGCATCCAGTTTTTCCTGTTCCATAGGCAGTTCTACCAACCGGTGAGCTGTACTGTCCATTTCCAAAGGACTTACATATACGGTGAATCCTTTATTCAAGCGTCATTCCTCCCGTCTCCTGGTTCTGATGTTCTTCATACCACTTGGGATCCGCACCAGGTACATCCCAACCGCACATGCTGCCAGTGAGCATCGCCTGTTCCTGTGCCGGTGTAATGCCCCGACGCTGGTTGTTATAGTCCGCCAGGTAGCGGTTCTGGGCCCTGTCGCCGGTACTCCAGTCGCTGGGGTAGTAGCCGCTCTCACCTTTTTTGATGCAGATAAGTGTTCCTTCACCGGGAAGCACAGACCAGCACATATCCGGCAGGCGGGTGAGAGAATCGGGGGAGAACTTTTCTTCCTCGGTCTGGATTGTCCAGTTGCTGGAGTTCCAGAGACTCACATAAAGTTCCCCCTCTTCCAGATCGATGGCCCGCTGCTCAAATCCCTCGCCCCAACCGTCCGACGCCTGACCTGAAATGTAATCAGCCAGGGCCTCTTTTTCCTCCGGCAGAAGGTCACCCACTACCTTGCATTCCGCTACGCACCACAGCTGCCCATCGCGGCTTTCTGCGTCAAACACGATGGACTGAACTTTTTCATTTACCCCATCCTGTTTATCATACCAGCGCATAAGGCCGCGACTTTTTTCCTCCGGCACCTGGTTTTCCAGAAGCGCCTCGTGAATGCACGACTGATAGTCTCGCAGATCACGACCATTCAAATCGTTGCCGTACTCCTCCAGATCTCCCCAGCTGTCACGACCGTAAAGTTGAGCGGTGAGAGGCATGTAGAATTTCAGAGTCTGGGGTTCCGGTAACAGAACGCGGAATCGGTCTTCGCCAATCCGGAGGGCAAGGCCACTGCCGTTGTCCCAACTGATATGAAACTGTGCGTCATCATCGATATATTTGAGCGTCCCCATACTTCCAGGGGACAGTGCGTAGGGATCATCTTTCATTTCCGTCAATCGAATGCGAGACCCCTTGGGATATTGCTCCCGGAGAAAGTCCAGCCACTCTTTTTGTATTTGCATCTTGCACCTCCTACATGGTCATGCCCTGATCTTGGGACATATCCTCCAATTCCTGATGGAGTTGTTCTACTGCCTCGAAAATCGTTGGATCGTTCTTGAAACTCTCCAGTTTCTGATAGTCACCGAAAAATGTCTGCTCCCCGTCCACCATTCGGACAAAGTCGACTGTTGCGAAGTCATCCTTGGTGACACCAAGCCGTTTCTCAGGATGGTCGCTGTTCTGATAGAGCTCGACCGCTTCGTCCAGGGTAAGGTTACGGTGGAGCTGCTCCTGCGGGGTGTTACAATCAGTCATCACAAACCACGCATAGGAATGGGGGAGGGACGGGTCTGCCACATCTTGAAGGGCTTGCAACCCTTTCTCGGTCAAGCCGTAGTTACAGGTTCGTCGAGGATTTTCCTCGCCCGCAAAATCCAACAGAATATCATCCACTGCTTTCTTGATCTCTGGATCTTCAGAAAGCGTTTCGTGCTTGAATCCGGTCGTATTGCGGAGTGGAAGTTCTTCTTTGATAGTTTGAAGATACTGATGTGGGTCTGTGAACTCCTGAGCCGTCCCATCTGCAAAGGTCACTCGCCCCACTATCTTGTCCTTTTGGGCCATTTCCTGCTGCCGCTTATCATAGCAGTATAGGTAGCCCTGATAATCACCCGGAGTGGGGGTACAGCGGAGACAGTAGCGGTAGTGGTCTGTTTCTGCCACATATCCAAAACTTCTGCTGTCCTCTGTGATGGTCCCGCCGTTTTTGTGACAGTAGTTGCTCATGGAGGCCAGATCTTTTAGCGGCCCGTTTGCTCGTAAGGTGTCAACGATAGCTTGGAGTTCTTCCTTGAATTCCAAAGTATTGAATCGATCCTCGTTGTGAGGCCACCAGGTATGCCAAAATTCCCTGCCACCAGAACCAAAGTCCATGCGGATGTGACCAACTGTGCCCAGAGCTTCATCCTGTTTCTGGTCCAGTTCTGAATAGAAAAGGCCCGCCTCCTCAATGAAAGTGGGCCTCAGCTGAACACCGTTTTCACATTTTTTCGTAGGTTTCTGTTTCATGGTTTTTCACCTCCTTCGTTTGGTAAGTACACAACATACCACAGTTTAGAGAGATTAGCCATGGTCAAAAACATTTTTATAAGAGAAGTGAAAATAGCCTACAACAGCAGCTCCCAGTACGGCCAGCAAAGCCACCGAGATCATGAGTTTCTTTTTCATTTGCATTCCTCCTAATCCATCAGGTGATGCTGTTCAGTATTCTTTACTTTAAGCAACATATAAGCCATCAGTTATACCAAGAGAAAATTGACTGCCCGAGTCATTATGAAAGGTATTCCATCTCTAACGTATGTGTTTCCTCAGAAAAAGGGCTGCTGCATCGGCGGATCAGGCCGAACTCGGTTCGCCGGACTCCTTCCTCTGCCATAATGTCCTCGCCCAGCTTCTCAAAATCCATATACCCGTCGATGGTATCGATTAGCTCGTCATCAGCGCCAATGCGCCGAAGGACGGTTTGGCCATATTCATAGGTGTCCTCCGTGATACGCTCATAGTCGTCCAGATTCATGGCATATCGAAGAGCATCCTGCATGGTTTCCGGCCGCTCCACAGAAAGAACCGACAGATATTTCAGTAGTTCACCGTCTTCACACTGCCTCCCCTCAATGGCCCAAGCCAATTCGTTTGCATCTTCCACGCATACTCCCGTGGTGGGAATATACTCGTTCAAATTGGGAACAGCAAAAGAAACCTTGGTTATTGCGGCCTCTGCAAAACAATCGATCCCCAGCAACTTTTTTACTCGCTCCAATTCCTCCTTCAATGCCGGAAGCGATACACTCGCCTGCGCTTGGGAGGAGGAGAGGTCAAGCCGGATCTTTGCCGCCTTCTCTCTGACGGGTTCGGCATCCTGCTTGAGAAGCACATAGCCAGCATGGGTGTACGCACCACCATGCTCGGCATAGTACTCCGCACCGATTTTCGCGAAGTCCAGGTAGGGCCAGGCCGCTTCGGGGAACCTGGGATCGCCCTGAATCTGGCCGGCAACAGCGACATACCGGCCAAGCGTCACATCCGAATTGACATTAGGGATGAGAATGTAGTCCGATACCTGTTCCGCCACACGGATCATATCGTTCAGATCATTGATGCTGTTGCCATCCAAGGCGCCGGCATAGATGCTCCGTTCACGAGAGTCCATTTTGGCAATGATGCTCGAAAGCAGATTCAGCTGTGCAAGCTGCGTTCTGGAATCAGGGTCGAGTCCGCCGAGATATGACGGCAGGTTGGCAATCACACTTTTGATTTCAACGATCTCTGTTTTTCCTGTTCTGTTAGCTTGTTCAAGCTGGCTGTACGCTTCTGTCATAGCGCCATGAGATGCGGGCAAATTGAGCGGGACAATGACAGAACTCCCGCTGCGGCTCATAAAGAGTTGGATCATGTCATCCCTCCCATCTGAAAGTCCTGCTCCCGCTGATAGGACTCTGCCGGGTCGTCTGCCATCAGTTCCTCCAGACTTACTGTACCGACATAGGCGATGTAGCCGCGGTCGGTAAACACGCCCGACTGATAGCCCATGTGTTGCAGGCCATACCGCTCGTAGTCATAAAACTCGTCCAGATTGGGGTCATACTCAAAATGGCCGGATTTCTGGATCATGTACTTTCCATATTCCGCGGTGGTGTGCGCACCGGGGGCGAATTCAAACAGATCCAGGTTTTCCGCCAAGCGGCGGATCTGGCTGGCGCATTCCGGTTTAGCCATACTTACTGCTGCTCCCAGCTTTCTGCGGTCGTCACACGAGAGTTTATCTGCGACCAGCGCCAGCTCATTGAGCTCGTAGATGTTGTCGCACCGGAAGTCCAGTGCTACATCCACTTCCTCCGGGAATGAACTGTCTGCCATAAAAAGGCGCATATCCTTTGGGTCAGCAATGCCGGAACGCTGCATGGCGCGCTCAATTTGTCCTTTTGAGGCAGGGAGATAGATCCAGGTCACATTCCTGCTGTTCTCCGGCTCCCACCGGGAGGATATCCCGACAACGGTCATATCGGCCTCATAGTGATAGCAGGGCAGGTGCTTCCCATCATAGAGCTGTGAAAGCTGCATGCCGTTGTCATAGACCACGCCATAGCGGGTGATGGTTCCCTCATTGTCCTCAATCAGCAGGATGGCGGTTTCCTCTCCGTCCAACTGCTCCAATTCTTCCATGCTTGCACAGCCGCCGTGGATGTTCATGTAGTGGTCACGGCCAACTTCTTTTAAATTTGTGAAGTCCGTAATCACCGTTGCCTGCTGACAACAAAAGGTCAGGTTGATGAGCTCCTTCATGCTGGTGAGATTCAGTTTTTCAGCCATCACCTGAAACTGCGAAGACTCGCCCACATCAAAGCTGTCCAGTCGCTTTGCCAGATAGTCCAACTCATCCAGGTTGACCTTGGTGCATACCAGCTGATTCAGCACAGGCCAGGCACTGTCGAGCGAGTCCAGGCGGCAGTCAGCTTCAGAAGCATCGCCGATCTCCAGTGCCTCCAACAGCGCAACGCAGTGGTCGTATTGATTTCTGGGAATGGGAAGAGGAATCGTCGCAACACCGTATTCCGGGTGGTCGGCGTTGCTCAGAACTGCTTCCATCATCACATTGCATCACCTTACTTTCCTTCAAAATTCAAAATCGCATCTCCGTACTTGGCCAGAAGCAGAGCGCAGACAATCAGGTGGAACGCCTCATCTGTGACCAATTCCGGGGATGCGAGATTGGCAAGAGTGATATTGCGGCTGCCGGTGGAGATGGCTTTGGCCGCCTGGTAAACACTGTACAGTTCCGGCTGGATGCCGGAAAGCTGGACGGACTGGAAGTCAAATCCGCGGGCATCAAACTTCCAGATCATCCTGCGCCAGATATCCTCATACGCCGTGAGGAGAAACAGCGCGGCCAGATTACGGCCTGACATTCGATAGTAGCGCTCGCGCCAGTGCTGCCAGCGCTCACGATGGCACTCATTCAGAAAAAAGCTGATGGAGCAGCAAGTGAAATTCCTCTCTAAGCGGGCCAGAAGCTGTACCCCCGCTTCAGGGAAGAAGCAATCCCTGACGAACTCATTGAGATTCAGTGCGCCGGCCGCGATCCGTTCATCCAGGCAAATGCACAGTTTCAGCGGACAAGGCTGATTGCGCCTGAAGTTTATACAGTATGGGCACTCCGTGTCCTCGCTGCTGTATTGGAAACCGGGAGAATACCGGCCGTGACCTCTGGCCTTGAAATTGGGCGGGGTCATCATCTGCTGTTCCAGCTGGCACAGCGGCGTATCTCGCATGAAATAGCGTGTCATAAGGTCATGTTCATCCCTTCCTGCTTGATTTCGCCATTGTCTTCTCTGATATCCGCATTCTCCTCCATGTCGTTCTTCTGACCGAGGACAAGGTATTCGCCCGGATAAAGTTCCATTTCGTAAAGCACGCTGCCATCACTGCTTCTGCGGTCAAGGACCTTGATGGTCGTGCCCTCAAATAAATAGTTGGATGCCTTTTCGAAATCAGAGCGGAATCCCTTCCCGTAATTACAGGTCGAATATTGATGAGTTGGCTGATCCTTGACCACGGAATAGTAAGCGTTGGTCTGAACCTCAGTCACCACCCGTACAAGCCCGACCAGGGCAGGGTGCTTGCTATGGCTGGTTGCCACCAACTCTGTCCCGGGGCGGATACAGCGTTTCAACTCAGCCAGATTTTTGATGCGCAGCGGCGCTTTTTGTTCGTTCTTTTGCTCCAATCTTCAATCCTCCTGTCTGGTTTGAGGCAATAAAAAAGCGCCGGAGTCTTATTTCCAAAACTCCGGCGCCTGAATATTACAAGATCGGTTCTTGGTTGTAGGGTTCCATGGGGTGCTGCTCCTGCTCTCTTATGCGCTCCAGAGTATCGGGAGCTGCAATGGCAATCTGCTCCTGAACACTCCGGATGCACTTTTCCTGCTCGGCAGTCAAGTCAAAACCAGCGTCCAAGGTGTCAGAGCAGCACCGGTAGATTTCAACAAGCTGCTCCTGATTGAAAATTTGCTGTTTGGAAATGAGGCCAGCGCGGATGGCGAAGTCCTGCTTGGCACCTACATAGTTTTCCTGAAAGTAATTGCCCTGGTTGAGACCTGTGCGGTCGAAGCTCCAGCCCCATGTGACGAATTGGACGCCAAGCCGGGTGGGATGGGCAGCCAGCACGGCTCCGTTGAAGTCAGCCAGCAGGCGGTAGTCACCGGTCAGGCTTTGGGCTTGCAGGGGCGGAGCCTGTTCCAGCAGCGTCATGTACTCACGCACGGTACAGGCCAGATCGGTGGCTCGCTCACAGGCTCGTTCCCGTTCCGGCGTCGCTACATCCTCCTGCCAGTAGCGAACGCCTCCGTCCGCTGTAATCCGGCAGAGGGGGAGACCATCCCACTCCACAGGAAGCAATTCGTCCTGCTCAGGCTGGGAGGTGAAACCCTCCCGCGTGAGCGCAATATGTAGTTCTTCAAAATACTGTTTTCGATCCAAGTTAATTTCCTCCTGTGCGTAATGCCCTTTGGGCTCTCATTTTGATTTTATCTGAAAAGAAAAAAGGCCGTCACCTTAAAAAAGTGACGGCCAAGATGTGTGGAATAGAAAAGTGGTTTGTACTACATTTTAGCACAAACCACTTTGTTCACAAAAATTTAACAAAATAATTTTCGAAGAAACAGAAATTTTTCCGTGTTGCTCACTCAAAATTGGGCGCAAAAGCCCTCAGTTTTAGTTCAAGTCCTCACCGCACGTGGAAGAGGTGGGAAGATATCTTTTTTTCGTGCAGTCAAAAATGGACGCGAAAAAACCCCGAAACCGTTGCGGCTTCGGGGTTTTCCGGTGCGATATCTTTTTTGGTCGCACAATGTGGTTGCGGGGGAAGGATTTGAACCTTCGACCTCCGGGTTATGAGCCCGACGAGCTACCAAGCTGCTCTACCCCGCGATATGGTGCCGGAGACCGGGGTCGAACCGGCACGGGATTCCTCCCACGGGATTTTAAGTCCCGGGCGTCTGCCAATTCCGCCACTCCGGCGTGGAGGGCTCCAGTCTCTTGCTTTTAAGTGCTCAATTAGAATACCACAGCCAAAGCCTCTTGTCAACCCTTATTTTTAAAAAGCCGCCCGACAGGAATCGTATACATCTTTCCCTCCCTCCGGCATATACTGATATGTACACGACTTACGAAGGAGGTATCCCCATGCAACACACGCAGCAGGACGAAACCATTCTGCGCACCGAGCCAAAGGAAGACATAGATGACCTGATTTTCCGCGCCGATCCCGGCTGGATGGTCAGTGAGCGATAAAACCGCCCGCCCTCGGGCGGTTTTTTCCTGCCACTCTCTTTACAATTTCCACTCTTTTGGATATAATATGAGGGCTATTTTATGGAAATGAGTGTGGTTTTACATGCTTCAGTTTGATGAATACAAGGTAAAGCTCAACAATCTGCGCCCAGAGCTGGACGAGCTGGACCAGGCCTTGGGCCTGGAGACGGCCATCCGGGAGGTGGAGATGCTGGAGTCGGAGAGCGCTTCCGACGGCTTTTGGGACAACCTGGAGAAGGCCCAAAAGGTGCAGCAGCGGGTCAAGCAACTACGGGACAAGATTGAGGGCCAGCAAAAGCGCAAGACCCAGTGGGACGACCTGATGACCCTGTGTGAGTTGGGCAACGAGGCCGAGGACGAGACTCTGGTTCCCGAAGTGGAGGAGGGCTTCGCCAAGCTGGAGGCCGAGATAGAGGAGGCCAAGCTGTCCACTCTGCTCACCGGCGAGTATGACGGCTCCAATGCCATCCTCACCTTTCACGCCGGCGCGGGCGGCACCGAGGCCCAGGACTGGGCCCAGATGCTCTTCCGCATGTACACCCGCTGGGCGGAGCGCCACGGCTATGTGTGCAAGACGCTGGACTACCTGGACGGCGACGAGGCCGGCCTCAAGAGCGCCACCATTTCCATC
>ENA-ORTD01000860-ORTD01000860.1-human-gut-metagenome-genome-assembly--contig:-NODE-860-length-24754-cov-3.185514_pt1 | contig 24754 bp, 18 predicted proteins | sample MGYA00241907_ERZ509178 | MGnify/ENA primary metagenome ERZ509178 (study PRJEB26280, sample SAMEA2338793) | human gut metagenome | biome: human gut; feature: human-associated habitat; material: faeces...
GCTCTTCGCGGGTATCGTCGTAGTTGCGCCAATCATCGCGGCGATCGCGGCTGGCACGCGGATCACGACGATCGCGCGATTCACCAGAACGCCCGGCGCCGCTGCGGGTGCCATTAGCGCGAGCGCCCTCGCGACGCTCGCCACCGCGGCCACCGCGCTCTTCAAAGCGCTTGCCGCCACGGGACTCACCGCTGCGGGCGCCACGCTCACCGCGACCCTCGCCGCCGCGACGCTCGTCACGGCCACCGCGCTCGTCATTGCGACCGGAACGACGACGATCGCCCGAGACACGCTTGCCGCCACGCGAGCCACGGCCCTCGTCCTCGCGCTCAACACGGCGACGACCACCGCGGTCCTCGTCCTCGCGGCGACGGCGATGCGCCTCGCCCTGGAACTGCTTGGCACGACGCTCGGCACGGTTGCCGCGCGGGCCCTGCTCAACAGCACCGGCACGCTCCTCGGCAGCCACCTCGCGGGCCACGCTCTCCACAGCCTCGTCCACGCGAGCCTGAACGCCCTCGCGCACGCGGGTCTTGCCGCCGCGCTTGGGACGGCTCGGACGCTCGCCGTCGCCGCGACGCTCGTCGCGACCGCGGTTGGAGCGACCGGCCACATCGCCATAGTCATCGCCGTTGCGCTTGCCGTCGCGACGTGCCTGCTCAAGCTTCTTCTTGCTCTTGGACTTGCCGCGCTTGGTCTTCTTCTTCACCTTAAAGGCCGAAGGGTCGCGCTCGGGATCAACCGCAGGCGGGTTGGGACCCACATGCAGGTCGCCGGCCTCGTAGATGTCGGCGGTCTTGTCCATGAGCTTCTCAATCTCGTAGAACTCGTCCACGTCCTGCTCGGTCACAAACGTAATGGCCCAGCCCAGCTCGCCGGCGCGGCCCGTACGGCCAATACGGTGGATGTAGTCGGTCGGCTCGGCTGGCACGTCAAAGTTCACGACGTAGCGCACGTCGCTGATGTCGATGCCGCGGGCAAGCACGTCGGTTGCCACCAGCACGTCGACGGTACCGTCGCGGAAGGCCGAAAGGGCACGCTCGCGCTGGGCCTGGCTGCGGTTGCCGTGAATCGCGGCGGCCTTGATACCCTTGCGCTCCAGGCGACGGCAGCAGCTGTCGGCGCGGTGCTTGGTGCGCATAAAAACGATAGTGCGCTCCGGGCCTTCCTTTTTGAGGAACTCGGGCAGCAGGTTATTCTTGGCCTCGATGGACACCGGGAACACAAACTGATCGACGGTGTCGGCGGTCGACGTGGCCGGTGCGATCTCCACGCGAGCCGGGTCGCTCACCAGGTCGGTGATCTCACCCACGGCCTCCTCGTCGAGGGTCGCCGAGAACAGCAGCGTCTGACGCTCGGCCGGTGTCTCGCGCACAATGCGGCGAACAGCGGGCAAAAAGCCCATGTCGAGCATGCGGTCGGCCTCGTCGAGCACCAGGACCTTAACCTCGTCCAGGTGGCAGGCACCCTGCTCGATCAGATCGACCAGACGGCCCGGCGTTGCGACCAAGATGTCGCAGCCGTACTTGAGGGCAGCGGTCTGCGGCTTGTAACTCACGCCGCCCACGACGGTCACGGCGACATGGCCGGTGACGTCGGCGATCTTGCTCGCGACCTCGTCGATTTGCTGGGCAAGCTCGCGCGTAGGGGTGATGACGAGCATCACGGGACCACGGCCGTTGCCCTCGGGCTTCTTGGCACCGCGACGGCGGTTGCGGCCGCCGCGCTCGCGCACGGGTTTGGGAGGAGCGATGTGCTCCAGATTGTTCATGGTCGGCAGCAAAAAGGCGGCCGTCTTGCCGGTGCCGGTCTGAGCGGCGGCAAGCAAGTCGCGGCCCTCGAGCACCACGGGGATCGAACCGGCCTGCACGGGCGTCGGCGCCGTGTAGCCCAGGTTCTCGATGGCACGGAGCATCTCGTCGGAAAGGCCCAGCTCGTCAAAGGCGGGCAGACTCTCGGTAGCGGACTCGACGGCCTGGGCAGCATTGGCCTCATCGGCGGCATCGAAGGCAGCCTGGGTCATGGCCTCGCGGGCCTCGTCCAGAATCTCGGCGTCGGTGACGTCGGATACAGAATTACGCATATGTTGTTGTTCCTTATCTGCACGCGCAATGGGCACGGCATACGGCCGCGCGGGCGTGCTTGGTAGTGCGCTAATACATACAAAAACGGGTGCGCACAGAGAGGACGTTGCTCAGTACGCTGGCGATCGCTTTGGCAGCCCTATCACGCGCCGTCCAGACGCAGCAGCTCTAAGCGATGGAGCAGATTCGCCGCGGGTTAGTATACCCGTACTCCGTATGCCCCCACGTAAACCACAGATGACGAGGCGGATGAGGCGGGTCTGGGCCGATTGTCTCAATCTGTAACAGTTGCTCAGCAAAAACCGGTCTTAGTGTTACAGATTGAGACAAACCCAAACCTCGCAAAACAAAATCTCGATCTGTAACAGTTAGAGCTCATTTTCCCTGCTAGATGTTACAGATTGAGATGTCTGGCAGGGACTGCCAACGATTGAGCAGCCGCCCTCATCTGTATCGAAATGTCATACATTTCTTTCTGTACTGGACACCCCCAGGGGGTATGGGTGTATAGTATCGGCAGGTTAACATTTCCAACGCTACGCCACAGAAAGGAGAAGCCATGGCTCAAGATAAGTTTGACGTGGGCGGCATGACGTGCGCCGCCTGCCAGGCGCATGTGGACCGCGCCGTGAGCAAGCTCGACGGCGTCCAAAGCGTCGCGGTCAACCTGCTCGCCGGTTCCATGATGGTCGACTACGACCCCGCGCAGGTCTCCCCCGACGATATCTGCACCGCTGTCGATCGCGCGGGTTACTCGGCCTCGCCCGTCAGTACGGGCACCGAAGCCGCCCCAAACGGCAGCGCGCAAGCCAGGTCCGGCGCCGCTCATATGGAGTCACCTACCAAAAAGCTGAAGGCCACCGCCTCCGCCATGCGCACCCGTCTCATCATCTCAATCATCTTTCTCATTCCGCTGTTCTACATAGGCATGGGGCACATGCTCGGCTGGCCGCTGCCCAGCGTCTTCACCGACCACACCCACAGCATGACGTTGGCGCTCACCGAGCTTGTCCTGCTCATCCCCATCGTCTACGTCAACGACGCGTACTTTATCAACGGCTTCAAATCACTCGTGCACGGCGTGCCCACCATGGACGCCCTAATCGCCGTCGGCGCCACCGCGTCGATCGCCTGGTCGCTCTACGCCATGTTTATCATGGCTGACCAGCTGGCCGCCGGGCAGGTTCACGAGGCTATGATGACGGGCATGGACAACCTGTATTTTGAGAGCGCCGGCACCATCCTGTCGCTCGTCACCGTGGGCAAATATCTCGAGACGCGCAGCAAGTCCAAGACCGGCGGCGCTATCGAGGCGCTCATCGACTTGGCACCCAAGACTGCGACCGTCGTTGCCGATGACGGCACCGAGACCGCTGTGGACGTCGACGCCATTCTACCCGGCCAGGTGCTGCGCGTGCGCCCCGGCGAGTCCATCCCCGTCGACGGCGTGGTGCTCGAGGGCGCCTCCGCCGTAGACGAGAGCGCGCTCACCGGCGAGTCCATCCCCGTGGAAAAGACCGCCGGCGACACCGTCAACGCCGCCACGGTCAACCGCACCGGATCGTTTACCTTCCGTGCCACGCGCGTGGGCGCCGACACGTCGCTCGCCAAGATCATCCAGCTCGTCGAGGACGCCAACGCCACCAAGGCGCCCATCGCCCGCCTGGCCGACAAGGTCGCCGGCGTGTTTGTGCCCGTGGTGTTTGTGATCTCGGCCGTGACCTTTGCGGTGTGGATGGCACTGACCGGCAGCATAAACGAGGCGCTCACCTCCGCCGTGGCCGTGTTGGTGATCAGCTGCCCGTGCGCGCTGGGCCTGGCCACGCCCGTCGCCATTATGGTTGGCACCGGCAAGGGCGCCGAGATGGGCATTCTGTTTAAGAGCGCCGAGGCGCTGGAGAACCTGCGCAGCGTGGGCACCGTGGTGCTCGATAAGACGGGCACGGTCACCCGCGGCAAGCCTGCCGTGACCGATATCGTGGTGGCCACGCGCACTGACGGCTCGCCCGCCATGAGCGAAAAAGCGTTACTGAAGCTCGCTGCCGCGCTGGAGCGCTCGAGCGAGCACCCGCTGGCCGAGGCGATTATCGCCGAGTGCGAGGCGCGCGGAATCGTGGCGCGCATGGTCGAGGACTTTGCCGCAGTGCCTGGACGAGGCGTTACGGCGCGCGAGGGGCAGAATGTCATCGCAGCCGGCAACGTGCGCTTCATGGGCGAGTTGGGCGCCGCCGCGCCTACGGACCTTGCCGAACAGTTTGCCACCGAGGGCAAGACGCCGCTGTTCTTTGCCAAGAACGGTGAGCTTGTCGGCACCATCGCCGTGGCCGACGAGGTCAAAGAGACGAGCGCTGCTGCCATTGCCGCATTGCGCAAGCTCGGCGTCGATGTGCGTATGCTCACCGGCGACAACCGCGTGACGGCCGAAGCCATCGCCCGCCGCGTGGGACTCACCAGCGAGCAGGTTATCGCCGACGTCCTGCCCGCCGACAAGGAACGCCACGTGCGCGAACTGCAGGATGCGGGCGGCAAGGTCGCCATGGTGGGCGACGGCATCAACGACTCCCCCGCCCTGGCGCGCGCCGACGTGGGCCTTGCTATCGGCACCGGAGCCGACATCGCCAAGGAGGGTGCCGACGTGGTGCTCATGCGCAGCGACCTCATGGACGTCGCCCGCGCCATCGAGCTTTCGCGCGCCACGATCCGCAACATCAAGCAGGACCTGTTCTGGGCGCTGTTCTACAACGGCATCGGCATTCCGCTGGCGGCGGGCGTGTTCTTCCCGCTCACCGGCTGGCAGCTCTCGCCGATGTTTGGTGCTGCGGCCATGAGCCTGTCGAGCGTGTGCGTCGTAAGCAATGCCCTGCGTCTGCGAAGCTTTAAGCCCAAGACGGCGCGCTGAAACACCCGACCTTGCCCCTCAAACCGTCGCTCGCGTACCCAAGTACGCTTCGCTCCTCTTTCGGGGCAATCTCGGGCACCTCAGTGCACCTTTAAGATGACGCTGTTCACGACTAAACTGTCAGATAATCTCAATCGATAAGGAGTACACCCATGCGTTACACAATTAAGACTTCCGGCCTCATGTGCGGCCACTGCGACGCTACTGTCGAGACGGCACTGCTCAACGTGGCCGGCGTGACCGACGCCGACGCCGATCACGAGACCCAGACCGTCCAGGTGGAGTGCGCCGACACCGTGACCGCCGAGCAGCTCGCCGCCGCCGTCGAGGGCGCCGGCGAGAAGTTCCACACCCTGTCTGTGACCGCAGCGTAGCAGCTACCAGAGGCATTCGACCCCATCGACCAGAAACGAGGACCCGCCATGATGGCAGACCATAAATCGGTGACCCGCATGCTCAAGACGGCGCGCGGGCAAATCGACGGCATCCTGCGGATGGTGGAGGAAGACCGTTACTGCGTCGACATCTCCACGCAGCTCATGGCCACGCAGGCGCTCATCGCCCGCATCAACGCCGACGTGCTCAAGGCGCATATCGAGGGCTGCGTGACTTCGGCAATCGAATCGGGCGACGAAGACCTCAAAGCCGCCAAGCTCGCCGAGATCGAACGCGTCGTCGACAAGCTCTCCAAGTAATTGGTGCATTGGGGACGGGTACGTTTGCACCACCTTGGTGCAGATTGACCTGTCCCCTTTGCACCAAATCGGGTATAAAGGCGTGCAGCATAGCGAAATGAAAGGCAGTTCTGCATGAATGACTTTATGAAGGGTCGCAACGGCGCCGACGAACTCACCGTCGTGCTGGGCTTCGCAGGCATTATCATCGCGATGATCGGATCGATGGCCCGCATCCAGTGGCTCAGCTGGATCGCCATCGCCGTAATCGTACTCGGCGTGCTGCGCGGCCTGTCCAAAAACATCGACGCCCGCCGCAAGGAGAACGATGCTTTTGTCACGGCGACCGCAAACGTCCCCGGCCTAGGCAAGTTCGTCGCCAGCTTGGGCGGCGGGACTGCAGCTGCCAACGCCTCGCGCACGGCCGGCACCAGTAAGGAAGACTTTGAACGTGCCAAGCGCACGGCCAAGAAGATGTGGAAGGGCCGCAAGACCACAGCGTACCTTAAGTGCCCTAACTGCGGTCAGATGCTGTCCGTCCCCAAGGGCAAGGGCAAGATCCGCGTCACCTGCCCCAAGTGCCATGCCAAGATGGAAACGCGCTCCTAGCCGCTACACCATAGGACAAAATAAAAGCCGAGGCCTCGTGTTGAGACCTCGGCTTTTTGCATGGGGCGACATCATTCGATGAAGCCGTCGCGCCAGCGCCTAAGCTACGCCGTCGCGAGCGAGCTCCTCTGCCAGGGCTTCTGCCGGCATGGCCATAATCGCGTCGAGCTCGGTGTCGACCTCGGGGATGCGCTTGACCTTCAGCTTGCGCACCAGGTCACCGCGGCACATCACATGCATCGGTTCACGCAGAGTGCATAGGTCATCGAGCGGATTCTTGCGCGTCACTAGGATATCGGCGGCCTTGCCGCACTCGATCGTACCGGTCTCGTCACCCAGGCCCAGTAGCTCAGCATTGACCTGCGTGGCCGTATGCAGCGCGAAGGCATTGCTCACGCCCACGTACTTGGCAAAATAGGCCACCTCGCGCCACATGTCGTACTGCGTCACGAACGGGCAGCTCGAGTCCGTGCCCAGGCCCACCTTGATACCGGCTTCCAGCGCCGCACGAGCGCTCTCGATAATGCCCGAGCACACGATGTCACCGTTCTTCTTTTGCGTGTCAGTCGAATGGGTCTTTTCCGGATCGAGCAACACAAACGGCAGCGCCGGACTGATCGTGCAAGTCACGCTTGGTGCGCGTCCCTCGAGCTGTGTTTCCGCGGCGCCGCGGTACAGTTCCAGGATCTCGGGGGTCATCGGAGCGCCGTGCTCAATCGTGTCGACGCCGGCCTGAAGCGCGGCCTTCACACCTTCGGTGCTCTCGACATGGGCCATGACCGGAAGGCCGACCTCGTGTGCCGCCTTGCACGCCGCCTCGGCGACATCGACCGGCATGCGCAGCACGCCCGGCTCGCCCACTTCGGTCGCGTCGAACACGCCGCCCGTCACGAACAGCTTAATGACGTCGGCACCGTGCGCATACAGATCGCGCACCTGCTGGGCTGCCTCTGCGGGAGTATTAGCCACCTGCGCAAAGAGGCCTGCACCGTGGCCACCCGGCACCGTGACACCCGTTCCCGGTGCCACCAGACGCGGACCCTGATACTTACCGGCATCGATAGCATCGCGCACGGCGATGTCGGCAAACAGCGGGTCGCCTGCACCGCGCACCGTAGTCACGCCGCTTGCCAGCTGCTGCTGAGCGCTGCCCTTGAGGATATGGCGCACGATGGCGCGCCCCACGGGATTGTCGAGCTTCTTCATCAGCGCGCCCGCATCGCCCGCCGAAACCGGCTTGCCCGAACCGCACAGATGCACATGCATATTGATGAGACCCGGCATGAGATACGCACCGCCCAGGTCGATGACCTCGGCACCTGCAGGTGCTTGCGCCACGGCGCTCGGTCCCATCCAGGTGATGATGCCACGCTCGACGGCCACGGCCATATCGGGCTGCGGCTCCATATGCTCCGAACCATCCAGGGCGGTCGCATTGATAAACAACGTGGGACGATCGGCAGTCGCCATATCGAGCTCCTCCCTCACGATTAACTTGAACATTTGTCCATTATCGCCCAGCGCGACAGGATTGCTGCGGACATATCGGTTAACGTGAGGAAGAGAAGAGCGTGAGGATAAACAGACCAGTGCAGCGATGCTTCAGTCGTTCCAGCAAAACGTCTTGATCTGTAACAGGTAGATGGCCAAACGGCCCCTTGTTGTTACAGATCGAGACATTCAGTCGAGTCTGCACCTGTTCATCTCGATCTGTAACAACTACGGGTCCAAACGGTCCCTAGACGTTACAGACCGAGACAAATAGACAGGCGGCGGCGCTGCGACAGCGCACCCCTACTCCCATTCCTGTTCGTAGATGTTGAGCGACTTCACATACCGTCCCTGGGCACCCATGATGTCACGGACCAGCCTCAGAAAGAAGCTGATACACGAGGTATCGAAGCCGTCTTCCAGGTCTTCCGGATGGACGGCGCCAGGCCCGTCGATCGCCGTATCGCTCAGGCGCGCTATGTCGTAGAGGTAGAGCTGCCCCGCCGTCAGCCAGACATCGTCGATGCACGCAATACGCACCGCAATCGTACCTTCGCGCCAGTGCTCTTTTTGCACGATATGTGGGTCGTAGACATCAAAACGACGGTCGGTGCGCGTATCGCGCAGCGCGACCATACCAGTCGCCGGATCCTTATCCAAAATGCCAAAGCGAGAGAAATAGTGCGTGTCGCGCACCTGTTCGAGCCGTCTGAGCGAAGCAGGCGAAAGCGACGTCGGCGGCTCGTCAACATACAGCTCAAGCAGCGACTTGCCGTGGTAATAGGGGCGCTCAAACAGCAGCCAATCGGTAAATGCCATGTTATAGGCCATGATTTCGCTTTGCGATGGTTCTTCGCAATAGCTGAGCCATGGATCGACTATCACTTCGAACTGTGTGCGCGCCGACTCCAAAAACTGAAACTTGCGCAGCATCCAAAACTGGGCCATGTCGGCAATATCGTCACCGACGGCCTCGGCCAGACGTCCCCGGTCCAAAACATGATCAGCCATGGCATCCTCCTCAAACTGATGAACCTCAATTTGAGCTTAAGGGGAGGGCCGGTGGTCGCCGCCAGCGCGGACGAAATGGGCATAAGGCTGCAAACCAGATGCTGACCGAATACTTGACGGAACGCTTGACCGATACGTTATACCGAAGCAAAACCCCAGTTAAACATAGGCAAATAAACAGAGATTTTGAGCTTGCCAGCCGCAGCCATCACGAAAACAGCAAGGCACCGCGAGCCCGCACGTCAGCAAATGAGCAGTCAGACGTTAAGAGTGTCCCCAACGACTAGACAAAAAAGCGCGTCCCCAATGACTAGTCGTTGGAGACGCTCTTGAATGACTACCTTACAGCCCCAAGGCCTCGGCAACCTCGGCAGCGCAGGCCAGGGAGTCCGCCATGGCGCTTACCACGAGCGAGCTGCCGTTGCGGGCATCACCGGCCACATACACCGGCGCGGCATCCGCAGCAACGCCATCCACGCGGGCCGCAAGGTGCGAGCCTTCGGAAGCCATCACGGGCAACGGACGGCCCGCCGTGGCAACAGGCACGCCGACGGCTTCGAACACGCTGTGCTCCGGACCCGTAAAGCCGCAGGCGATCAGCACCAGCTGCGCCGGCACTTCGCGCTCGGAGCCCGCAATGCGTTCGGGCTTGCCGGCCGACCAATCCAGGTCGACCACGCGCAGGCCCGCGGCCGCGCCCTTCTTGTCCAGCAGCACCTCAAGCGTATCCACACCCCAGGCACGCATCTCGCCGCCCATGGCAGCGATGGCCTCCTGCTGGCCGTAATCGGTCTTCTTAACGTTGGGCCACTGCGGCCAAGGGTTGCTCGCTGCGCGCGCATCAGGCGCGGCCGGCAAAAACTCAAACTGGCGCACGCTGCGCGCGCCCTGGCGCACCGCGGTACCCACGCAGTCGTGGCCGGTATCGCCGCCGCCAATGACCACAACGTCCAGGCCGCGCGCGTTCACTGCGGGCTCGCCGCCATCGAGCACCGAGACGGTCGAAGCCGTCAGGTAGTCCACGGCATACACCACGCCGGGAGCGTCAATGTTCGCAGCCGAAAGCCCGCGCGGGGCACGGGCACCAGCTGCCACCACGACAGCGTCAAAACCATTGAGCTTGGCCGCCACCGCAGGGTTCGTAGCGTCAGTGCCCAGCTCAAAGACGATACCCAGCTCGCGCATAAGTGCCACGCGACGCTCGACCACGGACTTCTCGAGCTTCATGTTGGGAATGCCGTACATGAGCAGGCCGCCCGGGCGGTCGTCACGCTCAAACACCGTCACGCGGGCGCCGCGACGCGCAAGCTCCCATGCTGCCACCAGACCAGCAGGACCGGAGCCCACCACGGCAACCGTGGGCGCGCCCTCCCCTGCCGGCTCAAAGCGACGCGGGCCGCCGTTTGCCCATTCGTGGTCGCTGATCGCACGCTCGTTGTCATGGATCGTCGTGGGCTGGCCATCGACCGAACCCAGGTTGCACGCGGCCTCGCACAGCGCCGGGCACACGCGGCTCGTGAACTCGGGCATGGGCGAGGTGAGCGACAGGCGCTCGGCAGCCTCGTCCCAGCGGTCGCGGTACACCAGCTCGTTCCACTCGGGAATCAGGTTATGCAGCGGGCAGCCACTCGGGCGCGCCTTGCCAAAGCTCGCACCCATCTGGCAAAACGCCACACTGCACATCATGCAGCGGCTCGCCTGGGCGCGGCGCGCGTCGTCGTCGAGCTCCACGTACAGCGGATCAAAATCATGGCTGCGCTCCTCCACAGGGCGCAGCTCGTGGGTCACGCGATCGATATCAAGAAAAGCACCGGGCTTACCCATGGCACTTACGCCTCCTTCTTGGTCGAAGCAACAGAGCTGGCAGCCACGGACACAGCGCCCGCAGCACCGCCCGCAACATCGAAGCGAGCAACATCCGCGGCACTCGCGCGACCGGTCACAATGTCAAACGCCAGCTCCTCGGCCGGCGCATGCGTCTTACCGATGGCCTCGGCGGCGGCGATAATCGCCAACACGCGCTCGTACTCGGTCGAAATGACCTTCACAAAGTGCTTGCTCATCGTCTCAAAGCTGTAGAGCAGCTTAATGCCGCGCGGGCTCTGCGTCGCGTCCACGTGCTCCTGGATGAGTGCGCGAATCTGCGCCAGCTCGCCGGCCGTCGGGGCCTTGAGTTCAACGCTCTCGTGGTTCACGCGGGCATCGAGCGTGCCGTACTGGTCAAAGACATAGGCCACACCGCCCGTCATGCCGGCAGCAAAGTTCTGCCCGACCTCGCCCAGGATGAGTGCCAGGCCGCCCGTCATGTACTCGCAGCCATGGTTGCCGCAGCCCTCGACCACCACGGTGGCACCGGAGTTGCGCACGGCAAAACGCTGGCCGGCAAGACCGTTAATGAAGCCGCGGCCGCTCGTGGCGCCAAAGAACGCAACGTTGCCCACGATGATGTTCTCGTCGAACTTGTAGGTCGCATGCGGGTTGGGGCGCACCGACACCTCGCCACCCGAAAGGCCCTTGCCAAAGTAGTCGTTGGCGTCGCCGCACACGTTGAGCGTAATGCCGCGCGGCAGGAAGGCGCCAAAGCTCTGACCGGCCGAACCATCGCAATCGATGGTGATGGAGCCGGCGGGCAGGCCCTCGGGATGTGCCTTGGTCACCCCGTTGCCCAGGATGGTGCCCACGCAGCGGTTGACGTTGGCGATATCGGCGCGGAAGCGAATCGGACGCAGGTGCGCACGGGCATCGGCCGTATAGGGCACGAACAACGTGGAGTCGAGCGTCTTGTCGAGCTCGCTGTCCGCGGCCATCTGCGGGAGGAAGTGGCGACCGTCGGCACCCGGGATATGGGCACCGAACTCGCAGGTCGCGCTCGCCAGCACGGGCGACAGATCGAGCAGGTTGGCCTTGCGGTTGCCCGGCACCTCGATCTGGCGCAGGCACTCGGGATGGCCGACCATCTCGTCGACGGTGCGGAAGCCCAGGCTCGCCATGACCTCGCGCAGCTGCTCGGCAACAAAGAGCATAAAGTGCTCAACGTGCTCGGGCTTACCGCGGAAGCCGTGACGCAGACGGCAGTTTTGCGTCGCGATGCCGGCCGGGCAGGTATCCTGCTGGCAGTCGCGCTGCATGAGGCAGCCCATGGAGATGAGCGGCATGGTTGCAAAGCCAAACTCCTCGGCGCCCAGCAAGCAGGCGACGGCAACATCGGTGCCGTCCATGAGCTTGCCGTCGGCCTCGAGCACCACGCGGGAGCGCAGGCCGTTTTGCAGCAACGTCTGCTGGGCCTCGGCAAGGCCGAGCTCCAACGGCAGACCGGCGTGCCAAATGGAATCGCGCGCCGCGGCACCCGAGCCGCCGTTATGACCGCTGATCAAGATCTTGTCGGCAGCACCCTTGGCCACACCGGTGGCGATGGTGCCGACGCCGGCCTCGCTGACCAGCTTGACCGACACGCGCGCACCGGGGTTGGCGTTCTTAAGATCGAAGATCAGCTCCGCCAAGTCCTCGATGGAGTAGATGTCGTGGTGCGGCGGAGGCGAGATCAGGCCGATGCCGGGCGTGGACTGACGAACCTCGGCGATCCAGGGGTAGACCTTCTTGCCGGGCAGGTGTCCGCCCTCGCCGGGCTTGGCGCCCTGGGCCATCTTGATCTGAATCTCGAAGGCGCTGCACAGGTAGCGGCTCGTCACGCCAAAGCGCGCGCTTGCCACCTGCTTGATGGCGGAGTTCTTAGAGTCACCGTTGGCCAGCGGGGTCTCGCGGCGCGGGTCCTCGCCGCCCTCGCCCGAGTTGGAGCGGCCGTGCAGGCGGTTCATGGCAATGGCCATGCACTCGTGTGCCTCTTTGCTTATGGAACCGTACGACATGGCGCCGGTGTTAAAGCGGCGGACGATATTGAGCGCGGGCTCCACCTCGTCGAGCGAAACCGGGGTGCGGCCGCTGGCATCAAAGTCCAGCAGGTCGCGCAGGCGCACGGCACGGCCGGTGCGGTGCAGGCGGGCGCTGTACTCCTTAAAGGTGTCGTAGCTGTCCTCACGGCAGGCGGTCTGCAGCAAGTAGACAGTCTGCGGATCGATGAGGTGATCCTCGCCGCCGAGCGGGCGCCACTTGGTCAGGCCCAACGTGGGCAGCTGATCGGGAGCCGGGCTCTTAAGGATAGCGAGCGCGGCGTCATAGCGCTCATTCTGCTCGCGCTCAACGTCCTCGACACCCATACCGCCCACACGGCTCACCGTGCCGGCGAAGTACGCGTTGACGAACTCCGGCGTAAAGCCCACGGCCTCGAAGATCTGCGCCGAATGGTAGCTCTGCACCGTGGAGATGCCCATCTTGGACATGATGGAGACGATGCCCGCCGTCGCGGCCTTGTTGTAGTTGGCGATGCCCTGCTCGGCCGTCACGTCCAAATCGCCGCGTGTCGCCAGATCGCGGATGCACGCATGTGCGTTGTACGGATAGATGCCGCTCGCGGAGTAGCCCACCAGTGCCGCAAAGTCATGCGGGGACACGGCGTCGCCGCACTCCACCACGATGTCGGCAAAGGTGCGCACGCCGGCGCGGATCAGGTGGTTGTGTACGCAGCCCACGGCAAGCAGCGACGGCACGGGCACCTCGCCCGCAGCGGCACGATCGCTCAACACCACGATGTTCACGCCGTCGCGGACCGCAGCCTCAACGTCCTCGGCAAGCTGCTTGAGCGCAGCCTGCAGTGCGCCCTCGCCGGCATCGCGGCGGTAGACGGCACGGAAGCGACGGGTCTTAAAGCCCACGCGGTCGATAGCGCAGATACGCTCGAACTCCTCCTCGTTGAGCAACGGGCGCTCCAGGCGCACCAGTTGGCAGGCCGTACGGGAGTCCTCGAGCAGGTTGCCGTGGTTGCCCAGGTAGAGCGTGGTCGAGGTGACCATGTGCTCGCGCAGGGCATCGATCGGCGGATTCGTGACCTGGGCGAACAGCTGATAGAAGTAGTCAAAGAACGAGCGCGTCTTCTTGGACAGGCAGGCCAGCGGCGCGTCGATGCCCATCGAGGCGAGCGGGGCCTTGCCCTGCTGGGCCATGGGACGCACGACCTCGTCGACGTCATCCCAGTGGTAGCCGAGCTTGGCCATACGCACGGCGGCGGGCACCTCGGCGTCCTCGGCGGGCGTTGCTGCAACGGGCTCATCGAGCGCGTCGACGGTCAGCGTCTCCTCGGCAATCCAGTCGCAGTAGGGTTTTTCCTTGGCATAGCGAGCGCGCAGCTCATCGTTGTAGATCACGCGGCCGCGGGCAAAATCGACCTCGAGCATCTGGCCCGGTCCCAGGCAGCCACTCGTCAGGATGTTCTCGGGGCTCACCTCGATGGTGCCCACCTCGCTTGCCAGCATAAAGCGACCGTCGCGCGTCACATAGTAGCGGGCGGGACGCAGGCCGTTGCGGTCGAGAGCAGCACCCAGTGTGCGGCCGTCGGTAAAGGCGATGGCGGCCGGGCCGTCCCACGGCTCCATGAGCATGGACTGGTAGGCATCGTAGGCGCGGCGTTCCTCACTCAGACTGTCGTTGTGGTCCCACGGCTCGGGCAGCAGCATGGACGCGGCACGCGTGAGCGGGCGACCGTTCATGACCAGGAACTCGAGCACGTTGTCCAAAATCGCGGAGTCAGAACCCTCGCGGTTGATGATGGGCATCACGCGCTCAAGATCGTGCTGCAGCACGGGGCTGTACAGGTTGGGCTCGCGGGCGCGGATCCAGTTGACGTTGCCCTTGAGGGTGTTGATCTCGCCGTTGTGGATGATAAAGCGGTTGGGGTGCGCGCGTTCCCAGCTGGGCGTGGTGTTGGTGGAGTAGCGCGAGTGGACAAGCGCTACGGCCGTCTTGACGGCGGCGTCGTTGAGGTCGATGAAGAAGCGGCGCATCTGCGTGGCGACCAGCATGCCCTTGTACACGATAGTACGCGAGCTCATGGAGCACACATAGAAGATCTTGTCGCGCAGGGCAAACTCGGCGTCGGCCTTCTTCTCGATGGTGCGGCGGCACACATACAGACGGCGCTCGAAGGCGTCGCCCGCCGGCGTGTCGTCGGGGCGACCCAGAAAGGCCTGCAGGATGGTAGGCATGCAGGCGCGGGCCGTCTCGCCCAGGTCGTGCGGGTCGACCGGCACCTCGCGCCAAAAGAGCAGCGGCACGCCGGCCTCGGCGCAACCCTCCTCAAACACGCGGTGGGCATCCTCTACGCCCTTGTCGTCCTGCGGGAAGAACAGCATGGCCACGCCATAGTCGCCCTCTGCCGGCAGAATCTGGCCGCACTTTTGAGCCTCTTTACGGAAAAAGTGATGCGGAACCTGGAACAGGATGCCAGCGCCGTCGCCGGTGTTCTTCTCGAGTCCCGTGCCACCGCGGTGCTCCAAGTTGACCAGAATGGACAGCGCATCGTCCAAAATCTGGTGATGGCGCTCACCGTTGATATCGGCAAGCGCGCCGATGCCACATGCATCGTGGTCGAATTCGGGGCGATAAAGGCCCTGCTGCTGAGCGGAATCTGCCTGCATCGCGATCCTCCCCTAGATATTAGACAATCAGTTGAATAGGCATACTAGGAGCATCACCGGCCCGTTGTGTTTCCCGCCCGTTTCGAAACAATTGCGTAACGCACGCCCCATGAGTGGACACCGCCGACCTCAAGGACGGCAACAAGGGCCCCAAGTTCGGCCCGTATGCTCACCGCTTCAAACATCTCAATCTGTAACAGTAAGATCCAATTTCCATCCCTAGTTGTTACAGATCAAGACATTTCAGCAATCCCCTTCCACCATCCTATTCAAATACAACAATCTTGTTAGTCTTGGTTAACTTTTTAGCCTAAAACGGGTATCCTTTGCGGCGTCAAACAAACGGCACGCAGGAGCGCACCATGCTCAACCATCTCGAACAACACTTTGGCTCCCGACGCACCGGTGGTCACGGAGGCCTAGACATTGCGCGGCATATCGGCCCCGGGCTGCTCGTGACCGTCGGCTTTATCGATCCGGGCAACTGGGCCTCAAATATGGCCGCGGGCTCGCAATTTGGCTACGCGCTGCTGTGGGTGGTCACGCTGTCCACGATTATGCTCATCGTGTTGCAGCACAACGCTGCACACCTGGGTATCGCAACGGGCGCCTGTCTTGCCGAAGCCACGACGCGCTACCTCCCCCGTTTCGTTGGACGCACGGTGCTCGCCAGTGCCTACCTCGCGACCATCGCCACCGCTATGGCCGAGGTCCTGGGCGGCGCGATCGCGCTCCAGATGCTCTTTGGACTGCCCGTGCGCGCCGGCTGCGTCATCGTGGCCGCGGCATCGATGGCAATGCTCATGACGAACTCCTACAAGCGTGCCGAGCGCTGGATCATCGCCTTCGTCGGCGTGGTAGGACTCTCGTTTTTGGCCGAGCTTGCGCTAGTCAAGGTCGACTGGCCGCAAGCCGCCGCAAGCTGGATCACGCCCAGTATGCCCACTGGCTCTGCCGCGATTATCGTGAGTGTCCTTGGTGCGGTCGTTATGCCCCACAACCTCTTTCTACACTCCGAGGTCATCCAATCCATGCACTTCGAAGGCCAAGGCGAGCAGGTTATCGAAGAGCGTCTGCGCTATGAGCTCTTCGACACGCTCTTTTCGATGGGCGTGGGCTGGGTAATCAACTCGGCCATGGTCATCCTGGCCGCAACGACCTTCTTTGCGCACGGCATTGTCGTAGACGACCTCGCCGTCGCAGCGGACACGCTCTCCCCCATTCTGGGCCCAGCAAGCTCGACCATCTTTGCGGTGGCGCTGCTGTTTGCGGGCCTCTCGAGTAGCGTGACGGCAGGCATGGCGGCAGGCACCATCACCGCGGGCATGTTCGACGAGGAATACGACATCCACGACCGACATTCCTCGATTGGGGTGGCGGCATGTTTCGTCGGCGCAGTGGCGGCGTGTCTGGTCGTCCCAAATCCTTTTGAAGGTCTCATCTGGAGCCAGGCACTGCTGTCGCTTCAGCTGCCGATCACGGTTTTCGTGCTTATACGGCTCACCAGCTCACGCCGCGTCATGGGCAAATACGCCAACTCGCGCCCGCTCAACGCGTTGCTCGTAGGAATCGGCGTCATCGTAACGGTTCTCGACATCGTGCTGCTAACGGGGATGTAATTGGGATGGCGTGACTGTCCAGATATAACGTCTCAATCTGTAACACGTAAGGCCGTTTTAAACCGTCAGATAAATCAAAAGGGCCCCGGCCGAGAATTCGACCGGGGCCCTTGGACAGAGCTCTGTATAGCTAATCGCCGTGTGTCTACGAGTTACTCCTCGACGAGCTCAAACTCATCGGGGCCGACGCCGCAGACCGGGCATACGTAATCCTCGGGCAGCTCGGGCGTGTCGACCTCAACCTCGTAACCGCAAACGGTGCACACAAACTTATACGTCTTCTTCTCCTCAGCCATGATGTTCTCCTCTCGAACGCGACTGGTGATGTACTTCGTTTATTAGTATAGATTCTCAATAATATAATGCAAGTATTTTTAGAACATTTCTAGCCTTGATACGACGAAGCCTTGGGCGGCGTCTTGCCCTTCAAGACCTTGTGATAGTAGTCATAGGTCAGCGGGGCCTCGCCGCTCAAGCGCTCGGCATCCTCCACCTCGCCGATAAAGAGCAGGTGCGTGCCCACATCCACGGTATCAATCAGACGGCAGCTAAACAGCGCCGCCGCGTGCTCGGGCACATAGGGCATGCCCAGCGCGGTCTCGTGGGTCTCGTACTTGGCAAACTTGTCGTAATCGCTGCTGGTGCGGAAGCCAAAATTGCCGATGTAGAGCATGTCGGCGGTCTGGTCAATCACGGTCAACGCAAAGGCCTTAGCCGATGCGATTACGCCGGACGTGACATTTTCCTTGTTCACGGCAACCGAGATGCGCGGCGGGGCGGATGTCACCTGCACCGCTGTGTTGATAACGCAGCCGGCACGCAGCCCGTCGGACGCGGCACTCACCACATACAGGCCGCTCGGCATCGTAAAGAACGCAGTTTTGTCCATAACAATCACTCCCCTAGCTCGGGTTGGAACCTCATGGATGTATGTACCCACAAAAAAGGCGGCACCCATAACGGACGCCGCCTTTGAGACATATGTGTCAGAACAGTAAGAAAGATGAGACGCCCGCAGTTGCGGTGAAATAGGGACTGAATAGCCCCTCAAACAGGCAAAACAGTCCGTATTCCACCGCAACTTATGAAGGGTGGTCAGCGATTGCGCTCTTTGAGGGCGCGGTCGATCTCGCGTTGGACATCACGCTTGGCCATGTCCTCGCGCTTGTCGTAGAGCTTCTTGCCGCGACCCAGACCCAGCAGCAGCTTTACGCGGCCGTCGGTATTAAAGTAGAGCTCCAACGGAACCAGCGCATAACCACGGTTGCGAAGTTTGCCGTCAAGAAAGTCGATCTCCTTGCGGTGCAGCAGCAGACGACGCCGACGGTCGGGATCGCGATTCCACACGCCACCATGGCTATAGGGGTGGATATGCAGGCCGACGAGCCAGCACTCCCCGCCGCGGATCAGCGCAAAAGTGTCAGTGATCTGACAGGCGCGCTCACGAATCGACTTGACCTCGGTGCCGCTCAGTTCAATGCCACACTCAAATGTCTCATCGATAAAGTACTCGTGATGCGCCGAGCGATTCTTGGAAATGAGCTTGCGCTCGCGCTTACTGGGCATCGCCGGCCTCCTTGGCGCCATCGGCGTTTGAGCCCGCAGCCTCGCGCTTTGCCTTGCGCTCGGCATTGAGCTCGGCATCGCTCTCGCGCACCAGTTTAATAATCGCCGCGCAGGCCTCCTCGCCCACCAAGTCGCGAGCACGCACCGTCAGGCGCGTCGCCTCCTGCTTGTCGCCGTCGCTTGCGGCATCGGTCGCGCACATAATCAGGCAGATGGCAATCTCGGCCGAAGGCGAGGTCGGAACGCCTTGCAGGGCCAGTTCACCCATCACGTGCTCGTCGCTCTCATCGGCGGCATCCGGATATGTGGTATGGATCTTGTTGAGCAGGCGCGTCGTATGCGCATCGTTGGGCGCCAGGCGCAGCGCCAGACGCGCGCAGCCCACGGCAGCCGAAACGTTCTCGGTCTCGGGCTCCAAGAAGTACTGACCTAGATTGGCGTAAGCGCGGGCGGCGCACTTGCCATCACTTGCACGCTCCAGCACCGAGAACGAGAGCGATGCCCATTCCTGCTTGTCCTCGAGTGCGCGGAACAGCTCGGCCAAATCCAAGCGATAGTTGCAGTTCATGGGGTCCCAACGCACAGCCTGCATCAGGGCATTACGAGCGCTCACATAATCCTGCTGGCGAATGTAGGCAAACGCCATGTCAGAGTACAGGCGGTCAAACGGCACCTCGACCTGCACGAGCTCGCGCGGATCCTTCTCCACGCGGCGATAGGCCAAGCGCTCAAACTTGCTATCGAAGCTAAAGTATTGGCGCTTCTCCTCCGTCTTGCACTCAGCGTCGATATACTCCTCGGCGAGCTCCACCAGACGCTCCAGCAGCGGCGTCGCCGTAGCCAGGTCGCCCTGCGCCAGATAGTTCTCGGCATACGTGATGTCTTGCAAGCTGATGGGCAGGTCCATGACAACTCCTCGGTCCAGGCGGCAGACTCAACGCGCCTTAAACATCGGTCAATACACAAAACCCGGGTCTCTTGCGAGGCCCGGGCGTTCAATTTTGGTAGCCCGTACCAGATTCGAACTGGTGATCTCCGCCTTGAGAGGGCGGCGTCCTAAACCGCTAGACGAACGGGCCATATGTAGCAAATGCAATGGCTGGGATGGAGGGAGTCGAACCCCCATTGACGGAACCAGAATCCGCTGTCCTGCCATTAGACGACATCCCAATGACTGCATCGCTGCGCTCGGCTGTGCCTTTGCGCAAGAAAGAAATATACGGGAAGTCTCGCCGTGACGCAAGCCCCAATTTTGACTTTTTTGAAATTCAGTCAAATTGGCCTAATTTAGTCCAACCCGTGAAGGACCTGTGAAGCCAACCGCTGTACACGAAGGGCAAAACGCCGCGAGCGGTAGCCGTCAACCGTTGGCAGATTCTACCGCGAAAACGATAGCACCAGGCAACACAATCGAAGTATCAATGATCGCGTAGATATCGAGGCGCCATGGACGAAGAGCTTGATTACCTATGGGAGACCCTGGGCCTCGAGATCACTGCCGACCTTTGGCCCGAACGGGACAAAATTCACCCCACGTTACGCCCCGCCATTACTGTGGTGCAGGCAAAATACCGCCGTGCATCCTTTTTGATCATGCGGATGTCATGGCACGCGGGACTCCCCGACCTTAAGCGAATCCAGGCAAGCCTCGTCGAGCTGTCCGGCATGCCGACCGTCATATCCGAGGCGCACCTGGAGCAGCGCCAGCGCGAGCGCCTGCAACAGCAGCGGATTCCCTTTATCTGCCCCGGCGTTCAGGCATATCTGCCCTTTATGGACGAGGAGTACTGGAGCGGCAAGCCCAACAAGCACGTAAAGGTCTACGATCCGCACGAATGGGCACAGCTCGAGGATTGAGCCGAGCGAGCCCGCCGATGGAAAACACATCCCACCCCGATCACTCAAAACGGGTCGCACTTTCCGGAGCCGCTACAGCAACGCCTCGGCCCAAGCCGCTTCCCTAAAGCCAGGAATCGCAAAGTCGTCGCCCACCAGCAGCGGACGCTTGACCAGCATGCCGTCGGTCGCCAGCAGCTCGTAGCACTCCCGATCCGTCATGCCCGCTTCCAAACGCGCCTTCAGGCCCAGCTCTCGATATTTCATGCCCGACGAATTAAAGAAGCGCCGCACCGGCAGCCCCGAACGAGCAATCCAGGTCGCAAGCTCATCAGCCGCGGGATTGTCCAAAACGATATCGCGGTCGATATACTCTACCCCATGTTCGTCCAGCCATGCCTTGGCCTTCTTACAGGTCGAGCACTTGGGATATTCAACAAACAATACCGCCATGGGATTTCCTTTCTTAGAGAAAACAGGTGTCTGGAAAACTGCACATCGACGACCACTCGCGATTGCAGCCGTTATTGTAGTCAATGTCGAAGCGTAGGCAGTCGCGATGTCTCGTCTTAAGGCTAGCGCCTCGCATGGGCGCCGATCGGCCGAGTCGCATGGCGCACCAACGCCGCCGCCAGCAATACCAACAGCATGGCGGTGACATAGCCCGCAGCATCGAATCCTAAATCGATAACGTCGAAATGTCTGCCGGGAACAAAGATCTTATGCACCTGATCGCCAACGGAGCAGGCGGCGCAAAAGAGCAATACGGGCACGCAACGGGAGCATACGCTCCACGGATGCCTGAAAAGGCAAACCACGACCACGGAGGCGAATAATCCGACGAAGAAAAACTCTACGGTATGGGCAACGCGACGGACGTTCGTGCCCACCCACATGCGAATGGAAGCAAGTCGGCCAGACCGGACATTCGAGGCAGCCGAATCGGTGCCCCCGGTCATTCCGTTCTCCGCCTGAGCTTCACCCGTGGCATCGACAGCCTGAACGCCCGTAGCCTGGCCCTCCACCACACGCGCGGTGGACTCGCTCAGCAACGACGTCTCCACCGCATTTTGCTCCGTCAGCACCCAGATACCCGCCAGCGTTGCAGCGAACAGAACGATCGCGGTCCATCCGATTATCTGTTTTACGCGCGCCAAGGGCCAACCTCCTTTTTTGAATATCAGCGAGTGTAGCCCCAAATGGCATCGTCACCGTATCAAAATTTGAATCGCAACAGGAAGCGACAAAGCGACGCAAACCCCTACCCCGCCTCGCGCATCCAGCGATCGAACGTCCCCACGCACACGCCCAGGCACTCTGCTGCCTGGCTGCGGGTAATATCGCCTGCCTCATAGCTATCGCGCACCAGCTCAAACTGAGGAGGGCACGGCTTGCGAGGTCGACCGAAACGGACCCCTCGCGCCCGCGCCGCTGCAATTCCCTCCGCTTGGCGCCGGTGAATATTCTCGCGCTCCACCTGCGCCACGTAGCTCAGCAGTTGCAGCACAATATCGGCAATCAGTACGTTGGTCACATCCGGCGCGCCGCTGGCCCTAGCGCGCGTGTCAAGCAATGGCATGTCCAACACCACAATGGCAACCCCGAGCTCCTTGGTAATGCGTCGCCATTCCTCAAGAATCTCGGAGTAATTACGGCCAAGTCGGTCGATAGAAAGCACCACCAGCACGTCCCCGTCTCCCAGGACGTGCAGCAGCTCGCGATAACGCGGTCGATCGAAGTCCTTGCCGCTCGCATGGTCGGCATAAATATTCGCCGAGCCCACGCCATAGGCGCCCAGCGCATCCAGCTGCCGATTAAGATTCTGATCGCGCGAACTCACCCGCGCATACCCGTACACCGTCGCCATCTCATCCCCGCTTTCTTGTAAACCTGCCAAAAGGGACAGGTTTATTTTGGTAGGTTTTACCTCTCAAATAGCAGGTAAGCGGGCGGCCGAGCAGACGGCAAGGTAGCCACTATTCAAATGCGGAGGGCGGCCCCGAAAGACCGCCCTCCGCTCTCTCGCCACGAGTCGGGATTTAGCTAATGGATAAGCTTAAAGTCCAAGTGTCCACGCGTGGTATTGACGCGCGAGACCTCGATAATCACGCGCTGGCCCAGTTCATAGCGAGTCCCCGTGTCGGCGCCCGTCAGCGTAAGCGCGTCCTCGTCGAACTCGAACCACTCGTTGCCCAGGCTCTTAATTGAAACCAGGCCCTCGACCTGTGTTAGGTCCAAGCGCACAAAGAGGCCCATGCTGCTAACCCACGAGACGGTTCCGGCATAGCGCTCACCCAGACGGTCCTCATAGTACTGGGCAATCTTGATCTTTTGCGTCGCATGGCTGGCGGCATCTGCCGCGCGCTCGGCATCGCTACATGCGCGGCAGATCTGCGGCAGAATGCGCGGCAGCGACTCGCGCCCCTTGCCGATCAGCCGCGGCGTACGGACCAAGGCGTCCTTGCCGCCGAGCTGCTCATAGGCCAACTGCAGTTTGAGCACGCGGTGCACCACCAGATCGGGGTAGCGACGGATGGGACTCGTAAAGTGACAGTAGCACGGCGCGGCGAGCGCAAAGTGGCCCTCGTTGCGCGGCTTGTACAGCGCGCGCTGCATGCTGCGCAGAAGCAGCGTGTTGACGAGCGGTGCGTTGGCCGTACCGGCGGCAGCATCAACTGCAGCCTGCAGCTCATCGGGGCTCCCCAGGGCAATACCGGCAGCACGGCGATCGTCGATGATGCCTAGCTGCGCCAGCGCAACGGCGGCACCGTGCAGGCTATCGGGGCTCGGATCCTCATGCACACGATAGCAGGCCTCGATATCACGGTCTGCCAGCCACTCTGCAACGCACTCGTTGGCGAGCAGCATGGCTTCCTCGATAAGCGACGTGGCACACGAACGCTCACGCGCCACAATCTGCACGGGCACTCCGCCCTCATCCAATAGAGCGCGAATCTCGGCTGTGTCAAAATCGACTGAGCCGCGGGCGCGACGAATACGACGGCGAAGTTCGGCGAGTTCGTTAGCGGCAACAAGGAAATCGCCGAGGTCGATGTTGTAGCCGCGGGCGGCCTCCTCGCACGCAAGACCGCGCTCAAGCGCTTCCTCGCGCGAGGTCTCGGCAGCCGCAACATCCTCGGCTGCACCCTCCAGCACCGAATACTCAACCGCGCCGGCACGCACCAGCAGCGCCTCGGCGCCGTCATAGTCCATACGCACACGCGAGCGAATCACGCTGGGATACGGATCGTAATGCCGCACGCGACCCTGCGCATCGAGCTCGATATCGACGGTAAACGCAAGACGGTCCTCGTCAGGGCGAAGCGAGCACAGGTCACAGGACAGGCGTTCGGGCAGCATGGGAAGCACGCGATCGGCCAGATACACCGATGTCGTACGATGGCGAGCCTCAAGATCGATATGCCCGTCCCAAGCCACATAGTGTGAAACGTCGGCGATATGCACACCCAGCTTGTAGCCACCCTCGGGCGTGCGCTCCAACGAAATGGCATCGTCAAAGTCGCGCGCGTCGACCGGGTCGATCGTGATGACAAAGCGGTCGCGCAGATCGCGGCGGAGCGGGTCCTTAAGCGCCGCGGACACATCGAGCGAAAGCCCCTCGGCCTCGTCCAGCGCGGCCTCGGGATAGCTATCGGTATAGCCGTAACGCGCCATCACATATTGAACGCCCAAATCGGGCGCGTCATCTCCGCCAATGCGGCGTTCGATCGTCACGGTACCCGATTCCAGGCGCGTCGGGTAGGTCAAAATGCGCGCGACAACGGCATCACCCGGGTGGACACCCAGACGATCCGCCGAGGTATCCTCGGGCAGAATGAAGAAGTCGGCCTTCAGACGCGAATCGAGCGGCTCGATCACACCGAGCGGACCGGCGGTCTGGTACGTGCCCACCACGCTTATGGCTGCACGCTCAACCACGCTTTCGATCACGGCGCGCCGCTCACCGTGCGGGCTGTTCTTAATGCTCACGGCAACGGTATCGCCATCCATGATCTCGCGCTTACCGCGGCCCATGACCTTGTAGTCGCCGTTTTCGGTTACAACGTAGGCGCTATGCTCATGGAGCTGCACGCGCCCGGTCAGGCTCGGACGGCGTTCGCTGCGCACCGGCCCGCGCTGATTGCGAGCTCCACGCTTATGCTTGTTATTGCGCCCCATGGCGCCTCCTAACTATCGATTGCGAACTCCAAAGAGTCTACCCAAATGATTCGCTTTCCTGCCGTCCCCTAGGGATCAAAAAACGGGCCGCCCCATAAGAGACGACCCGTTGGAAGGGATGAATTCCAAGCATGCCTACACGCGCAGGTAGCGGCGCATGGCGATGGCAGAACCAAAGAGACCGATAATCACGCCGACCAGAATCAGCGCAGCATAGGTCACCAGGTAGTACTGCATCGGCAGGGCAAACGACATCCAG
>ENA-ORTD01000870-ORTD01000870.1-human-gut-metagenome-genome-assembly--contig:-NODE-870-length-24519-cov-3.552077_pt1 | contig 24519 bp, 17 predicted proteins | sample MGYA00241907_ERZ509178 | MGnify/ENA primary metagenome ERZ509178 (study PRJEB26280, sample SAMEA2338793) | human gut metagenome | biome: human gut; feature: human-associated habitat; material: faeces...
CGATTCTAGGCGATGGCCCTCCCTTGCTTCTTACACCACGACCGTGTGCGCTACCTGCAGCAAAATGGCGATGCAGATGGTGCGAATAAGAAAGGGGCACGTTGCTGAAACGTGCCCCTTATGAGTGGGGTATGAGGCTAGCGCTCGTAAATCAAGTTACCTGCCAGGTAGGTGGCCTGAACCTTGGTAGCCTGGAGCTCTTGTGGATCGACAGTGAGCGGGTTTTGGTCCAGGACTACCAGGTCGGCATACTTGCCGGGCTCCAAGCTGCCGAGGTTTTGCTCGTCGCCCGCTGCATAGGCGCTGCCCAGGGTGTAGTTGCGCAGGGCTGTTGCTGCATCGATGCGCTCGCTCGGTAACCAGCCGCCCTCGGGCCAGTGGCTTTTGGGGTCCTGGCGCGTGATAGCCGTGTAGAGCACGTTCATGCTGGTAACAGCTGTGATAGGGCTGTCGGTACCGAAGGCTTGGCGAATGCCGCGCTGCTTATAGGTCGCAAACGGCCACATGATGCGGCTGCGCTCCAGGCCCAGATCGCGCTCGGGGCCGCCCGGGTCGAGTGTAATATGACAGGGCTGGCTCGAGGCAACCACGGTAAGCTTGCGTAGACGATCGATGTCCTCGGGCAAGAGGTTCTCCAGATGCTCGAGCGTGTTATGACCGTGCTGGGGCAGGCCGTACAGTTCGGCGGCCTCCTCAAAGATATCGAGCGCGGCATGGATGGCACCGTCGCCGATGACGTGGATGCGCACGGTGTGGCCGCGCTCCGCGGCCGCCAGAACCAGCTTACGCATGCGCTCGGCAGGAACTGTCAGACGGCCTCGGTCGCCCGGGAAACGCGGGTTGGTATAGGGCTCGGTGAGATAGGCCGTGTGTTCGCTCGACACACCGTCGAAGAACTGCTTAAAGCCTGGCGCCGAGAGCAGCGCGTTGTTCGCGTAACGTGCCTGCAGCTCTTCCAGGCGCGACTGGTCATCCAGCAGCGTGGGGAACAGATGGGCTCGGATGCCCAACTTGCCGGCTGCCTGCAGCTTGTCATAGACGTCGTCGCGGATAAAATCGCAGCCCGGCATGGGCATGAGCGACATATCGCATATCGAGGTGATGCCCTGCTCGGCCATACGCCTCATTTGATCGGCGTAAGCGCTTGCGATGCGATCCTCGCCCAGCCACTCAAGGCAGCGCGGTAGCAACTGCATGGCAGCCGCCTCGTGAGCAATGCCCGTGAGCTCGCCGTTTGCATCCTTGTCGTAGCTGCCGCCCGCTGGCGGCTCGCTGTCGCGTGTGACGCCGAGCGCCTCGAGTGCGCGACTGTTGAGCCACAGCGTGTGCCCGTCGCCCGAATACATAACGCAGGGACGATCGGGGAATGCCGCATCGAGCGACACCTTGGTAGGATGCTCGGGCGGGTCCCAACGGTAATCGCGCCAGCCCTGCGTCACAACCCAAGCGTCGTCGGGCAGGTCCTGGGAAAACTCGAGCGCATGTTGCACCAGCGCCGCCTCGGACGTGCCCATATCCATGAGCATGTACGGCGAGGAACCGACCGAGGTATGGAAGAAGTGCAGATGAGCGTCATGGAAACCGGGGCAGACAAACTGCTCGCCGTAGTCGATAACCGACGTAGCGGCAGGAGCGGCGGCGATCACGTCATCGGGCGCACCGACTGCGACGATACGGTCGCCTGCGATGGCAATCGCCAGCTCGCGGGCGGTATCGATGCCGTCTTGCGCGGTAAAGACGTTCTTGGAGCGGACAATCCGATCGATATGTTGCATGGGCATCCCCATCTCTGGCAGGAAATTCAACACCCCCGAGTGTACTCCCCCGCCCTTGCAACAAAACCCCAAGCGGCAAACGGCAACTTTACCAGCCCTAGCGGCAGGGGGCATACTGGAGAGAGCCTGTACGATTTTGCGATCAACCCAGCAAGGAGCAAATCGACCATGACGAAGACCAAGGCACAGCAGATTATGGCGGCGACCGAGGCTCGCGCGGCTGACGACGTCACCGCAGCCATCAAAGATATCGCTACCGAATTTGAACCATATATCATCAAACAGCGCCGGCACTTCCATAAGCACCCGGAGCTGAGCCTTGCCGAGGAGCGCACGACCTCCGACATCGCCAACCAGCTCGACGCCATGAATATCCCCTACGAGCGTCCGCTCAAGACCGGCTTGGTGGCAACGCTTCGCGGTACCGCGCCGGATGCCTACCGCGAGGACGGCACGCCACGCCGCCGCATCCTGCTGCGCGCCGACATCGACGCCCTGCCTGTCACCGAGCAGACCGGCGAGGAGTTCGCCAGCGTCAACGAGGGCTGCATGCACGCCTGCGGCCACGACTGCCATATCGCCATGATGCTCGGAACGCTGCAAATCCTGCGCCATATGACCGACGACATCCACGGCGAGGTCCGCATCGTGTTCCAGCCCAGCGAGGAAAACGGCCAGGGCGCCAAGCTCATGATCGGCACGGGTGTGCTCGACGGCGTCGATGGCGCCTACGCCGCGCACATCTGGAGCGAGGTCGACGCCGGCACCGTAAGCTGCGAGCCCGGCCCGCGCATGGCCAATACCGACTGGTTCCGCATCGATGTCCGCGGCACCTCGTGCCATGGTGCCATGCCCCAGCGCGGTCACGACGCCGTTATGGTTGCCGCCGAGATTGTCAACGCCCTGCAGACCATCGTCTCGCGCGAAATCAGCCCCTACGAGCCGGCCGTCATCACCGTCGGCGAGCTGCATGGCGGAACCGCGCGCAACGTTATCGCCGGCACGGCCTACCTCGCCGGCACAGTGCGCACCTACGGCGATTCGACCCACGAGGAAATGCCGGAGCTCATGCGCCGCATCGTGGAGCATACCGCGGCAGCTCTGGGCGCCGAGGCAGAGCTCACCGACTACACCATCGCCAACTACAAGGTCGAAAACGACGCCGCCTCGAGCGAGCGCTGCCGTCAGGCTGTAATCAAGTGCCTGGGTCCCACCGGTCAAGGCCATTACCGCGGCACGCTTTCGGGCGAGGATTTTTCGGAGTACCTGCGCCGCGTACCGGGCGTGCTCGCCTTTGTAGGTACGCGCAACCCCAAGATTGGCGCCACGTACGCCCAACATTCCTGCTTCTACAAGATCGACGAGACCGTGCTGGCAAAGGGCTCCATGGTGGCCGCCCAGTATGCTATCGACTTTTTGGCCGAGCCCACGCAAGAGGAGCTCGACGGCCCCGCGATTACCGCGGTCGCCGAAACCAACCCCGATCTGGCCGCCAAGTTGCGCTCTGCCAAGGCGACGACCGCCGAGGCTCGCGACGCCATCCATGATGCCCGAACGGCTCGCCATGCCGCGATCAAGGGCATCCACGACGCACGCGCTGCTGCACGCCGTGAGGAGAAGCACGACGAGTAATCGATTCGCTGGCATCTCGCAGTCATAGCCACATCGCGATGTCAAAGCGGGGGCGGACGTTTCGACGCGTCCGCCCCCGCTCATTCTTCAAGCGCTATTTCTACTATTTCTACCCCGTCCCCAAATGGCAGACGGCATGACTACTCGTCCTGAGGTTCCTCGTCGGAGCTTGGCTCGGACGCCGACTCAGGTGCAGGTGCCGGCTCAGGCTCAGGCTCAGGCGCAGGCTCAAGCTCAGATGCCGTCTCAGACTCGGGCGCCGGCTCAGGCTCGGTCGCGGGAGCGGGTGCAGGTGCCGGCTCAGGCTTGGGCTCGGACTCAGGTGCGGGCTCGGCATCCGGAGCGCTGTAACCCGAGGGAGCGGACTTCTTCTCGAAGGGCAATACAAAAGTCAGGACGTCGTCCTTGTCCTCGTCGGCCCACTCGCTTGCATAACGTGCAACCCAATAGCCAACGGCACGGTGCTTGAGCATCTTGCCAAAGACCGTAAGAAATACGGTGACGAAAGCGACCAGCACCAAGAACAGCGCGAGCGTGACGCCACCGCCGGTAACAATTGCCTCAACACCCGTAGGACGATAGTAGTAGCTATACATACCGACAGAGGCAATGGCGCCAAAGACGACCGTCAAGATCCATGTGACAACGTTGGCGACCAGGCCCGTCAAAAACTCGGGAAGGAACGAAGCACAGAACAGCTTGGTCTTGTTGTGCTTAAACGCCGCCCAGACCTTATCGAGCGAAAACGCGCTCTCGACACGCCCGGTCACCGCAAAGTGCATCACGGCGATGTCGGCGAACATCTTAAAGAAGACACCCAGAATCGCCGAGGCAATTAGCGCCAGGACAAGCAGGCCAAGCGAACCAAACAGCGCAGCCTCGAGCGCATAAGAGCCGTAATACGAATACGAGCCCGCGGCGCCAATTACCACGCTCTCCACCAGCGAAAGCACTACACCGATAACGGGAATGGCAGCGATAACCTCGAGCACGACTGAGATAACGCTCGAAAAGACTCCGAGGCCAAACGACGTGGAACGCATCAACGGACGCTCCATGCCGTCATCGATCTTAAGCGACAGGTCGCGACCCCACTCGATGCCAAAACCCGAACCGCATACGCTCGCCACGTAGGCGGCCAAAAAGCCGATCGCGGCTGCAATACCGCCGATAACGGGAATGAACAGCACGAGCACCGACACGACACAGATAAGCGCCGGCAAAAAAGCAATTTGGCATACGCGCTGCAGCACGCCCGGCGTCTTGGTCATGTCCTCAAACGCCTGAGCCGCGCAGCCCTTGGGCACGTTCATGCCAGGTTGAGGGGCAAACTGCTGAGGCTGACCCTGAGGGGCGGAGCCCGCAGCGCCGACATTAGGAGCACCACACACGCCGCAGAACTTGTCGTTATCGCCCATGGGGGCGCCACACTGCGAACAGAACATCGAAATCATCCCTTCGTATCTAGAGCGAATCACCTGGATCGCAAACGATGTCTTTGGCATCATTATCACCCACTGTGAGGACAAATACTCTTAGATGACGTATTTGCAACGCGCGAGGCGCTTTTCGATTGTTTGATGAGTGTGTCCGCGCTAGTTCGTGCCGCGGAAACCCTTGCCGACGATCTCGGAGCTGTCGACAATCGTGATAAAGGCACCCGGATCGACCTCGCGCGCATAGCGGCGCAGTTGCACGGCCTCGCGACGGCTCAGCACGCTCATGATCACCGTCACGCACTTGCCCGAGAAGGCACCGTAGCCGCGACTGATGGTCGCCGTGCGGTTGAGATGCTTGACGATAAACTCCTCGACCTTAAGGGGCTCGGAACAAATGATCGTGCAGACCTTACGAAGATGAATGCTCTCGATGGCCTTGTCGACCACAAGCGTCTTGGCAAACAGGCCGAGCACGCAATACAGACCGATACGCGGACCATACAAAAAGGCCGCGATGGTCACGATGCCGATATCGACCAGCAACAGCGCGCGACCAATCTCGAGTGTGGTACGGCGTTTGAGGATCATAGCGAGGATGTCCGTGCCGCCCGTCGAGGCGCCGATATCAAAGACGATGGCGCTGCCGAGCGCCGGCAGAATCACGGCAAAGCACAGGTCGAGCCACATATCGCCCGTCATCGAGACACTGGTCGGGATAAAGAGCTCGAAAAGCGAAACATAGGCGGACAGCGCAAACGAGGCGAAGACACTCCACAGAATTGCCTTGCGCTCCAAAAAGATAAAGCCCAAGACGACGAGAACCGCGTTGATAATCCACATAAAGACGCCGACGGGCAGGGTCGGGAACAGCGTGGACAGAATAACCGACACGCCCGAGGTGCCGCCAAAAGCAAAGTGATTAGGGGTTTTAAACGCAACGATGGCAAAAGCCGTAAGAATCAGGCCCAGATTGAGCTCGGCGAAAAAGCGCGGGAAGCCTGGCTCCTGGCTACGCTTTTGGCCGGCACGCTCGCCGCGCTCGATATCGGTGCGATCAACCACGCGCTCCATCGGCACCACGGGAGGACGATGTACCTCCTCGGCAGCTCGCGATGCCGCCTCTGCCGCGGCAGCCTCAATCGCCCATGCCTGGCTTTCTGTTTCGTGCTCGTCAGCCATTACGGCAACCCCTCGTTAACAATTTGGAAACAATGCGCCCATTAGGGTAACGCGGAACACGACGATTGCAACCCCTAGTTAGACGAGCGGTATGCCTACATCGGGGACATACAAATAACGGCCGGCCGCACATACATCCGTGCGGCCGGCCGTTTGACGTTTTCGCAGATAAAACCTGCCAAAATAAACATCCCTTTTTGGTAGGTTACTCGTGCTGGTTGGTGCGGTGCTCGTACTCCTCGGGGGTGATGACATCCTCGATGCGCAGGTTGACGCCTGCCACCTCAAGACCGGTCATCGCGGCCAGACGCTCGGTCACGCGCGCCTTAACGTCGTCGAAAATCGCGGGCGCGTAGGCGCCGTACTCGATAATGACGGAAATGTTGACGACCACGCGGTTGTCATCGGTGACCTCGACCGTCACGCCCTTGGTCAGATTCTCGGCACCGAACTGCTCCTGCACAAAGTGCATGAGGTTGCCCTTCATGCCCAGGACGTGCGGTACCTCGCGGGTGGCCATGGCGACGATCTTCTCGATCACACCGTTGGAATAGGTCAGCGAGTCCTCGGACTCGTCCGCTTCCCCATCATCCCCATCCGCATCGTCGGCGGGTTCGGCCTCGACGAGCGCCTCGTCCTCGAGCGTTACGTCCTCGGCCTCGGCGGTGACGGTCTCGTCTACCTCGAGCTCGGTATCGGCCACATCGACCTTCGTGTTAAAAGCCATGGTTCCTCCTTATGCCCACCGCACACGCGGCGGTCGAATACATGCTAGCGGCCGCTAAACAGACGGCCGAAGAAGTTGACGATCCCGTTCTCGCCGTCGCGGATCTGGCCAATCACGGCGCCGATCAGCACAAAGAAAGCGATGACGAGCGTATCCCACAGGCCGAGCGTGAGCACCAGCACGGCGAGCACAAAACCAGCGACGGCTCCAAGCGTGGTGTTGGGATGACGGACGGCATAGCTCCAGATGGCTGCCCCCGTACCCTTGATGAGACCCATGGCCTCATCAAAATCATCGGCGACCGCGTCATGTGACTCGGTACCCTCCACCTTAGGATCGACGACCTCGCCTGCCGGCGCGGCGCTCTGATCGATAGTCAGGCGCGGGGTGCGGACGGTCTTGTCTTGATTGGTATCACTCACCGGAAACCTCCACGGTCTGGACGGTAGTCTTGGACGGCAAAAAACGAACGCGCGCAGTCGTGCCCGGCGTGCCGAGCATAGTGTCGCAGGCCTCCTCGATACGTTGCTGCATCGCGATAGCTTGGGAGGCCACATCCCGGTCGTCGAGCGCGATGGCGTCGACCTTAAAACGGACGTGCGATTCGTCGGAGCCCTGCACGCGCGCCTCGACATGCTCGATCATCACTCGGTCGTCGCGCTCTGCCGCGGTACGAGCACACGAGGAGAGGGCAGCGAGCGTGACCTCGATATTGCGCTCCCCCGCCGGATGCACGCAGGACGGCTCGCGACGAGCAAACATCAGGCGGAAGAAACCCACGAGCACGCCGAGTGCCACGATACCGCCGCACGCCGTAACAACGATGCGAGGCAGCGGATCGCGCATCAACAGCATAAAGCGATAGGTATATGGCCCCCAAAACTGGCAGACTAACGTACCCAGCGCCGCGACGGCGGCGGCAAGATACACGATCGCCAGGGCTCGTTTGAGCACGCGCATGCAGCGCTCCCTTCAAATCTCGATCCACAGAATGCAAAACGATTCGCATCATTATAAAAGAGCCGGGTCCGGTGCCTCATTGCACGCGGATCCGGCTCATCTATTCCACGAGGCTTGCATGCTCGCTTCATTATGCCCAGATATGCACGGCTCAATCCGTGCGGGCCTACTCCTCCTCGAGGGCAGCGATGACCTCGTCGGTCATGTCCATGGTGCTGTAAACATCCTGGACGTCGTCGAGCTCCTCAAGACGGTCGATGAGGCGCTGAACCTTCTTGGCGTCGGCGCCGGAGACCTCGGTCGGGGTGGTCGGGACCATGGTGGTCTCGGAGCCCTTGACCTGGACGCCCTGCTCCTCGAGCGCCTTGGAGACAGCCATGACCTCGTTGGCAGTAGTCCAGACGATCCACTCCTCGCCGGCGTCCTCGTAGTCCTCGCCACCGGCCTCGGCGATGGCCATCATGAACTCATCCTCGTCACCGGCAGCACCGTTGGCGATCATGGTCTCCTTCTTGGCGTTCTCGTCCAGGATCTCCTTGGCGACGACGATCTGGCCCTTGCGCTCAAACTGGAAGGCGACGGAGCCGGAGGAGCCCAGGTTGACATCAGCGTGGGAGAAGGCGGAACGGACATCAGCGGCGGTGCGGTTGCGGTTGTCGGTCAGGCAGTCAACGTAGACGGCGACACCGGCGGGACCGTAGCCCTCGTACACGATGTTCTCGTAGACGGCGGCATCGGCACCCGAACCGAAGGCCTTGTCGATAGCGGACTTGATCTTGTCCTTAGGCATGGACTGAGCCTTGGCCTTGGCAACGGCAGCGGCGAGGCTGGCGTTGTTCTCGGGCAGCGGGTCGCCGCCGAGACGGGCAGCAACGGTGATGTTGCGGCTGAGCTTGGAGAAGAGGGCGGAACGCTTGGCGTCCTGCGCGCCCTTACGATGCTTGGTTGTGGCCCACTTAGAGTGTCCGGACATACGTGTCTCCTATCGGTTTCGACCTAAAGCCCAGCGCAGATGCTCGGGCAATATAAACAAACGTCGTTATGATATACCTACTGGCCTGCGAGATAAACCCCAAAATGAAGGCGTCGTGATGATGCAAGCCTTTGGTGCAAAGTAACCTGACCCCAATGCGCCAAGTTAGGACCAGAGGAAGTCGCTGCGGGTGATCGTGGCACCGATGGCAAAAGGCATGCAGGCGATGACCGGGTACAGGTAGCGCATGTAGGTCGATCCGTTACATGGACCGATCAGGCACACGGCGAGCACGCCCAGCAGCGGTATCCAGATGGCCAGCGCGCGCCACGAATGGCGGCGCAACAGGTAAACCACCACGACGATCATGATCCACACATAGGTTGCCGAGCTCATGGTGAGCGAGATAAACGGGATGCGCTGCACCGCCACGCGGTACAGGTTAATCAGGTGGTCGCACCAGCGCACGACCTTGCTATCGACCGGATGGAAGTCAAAGTACTTGAGGTTATCGGGCTTCGCCATGATCTCGGCACTGCGCGCGGTGCTGTAGACCCACGCATCGCGAGCGCTCGGGTAGAAGTACCCATAGTAGTTATTGATAAGCGCCGAAATATAGCACTCGGGATCCTTCTTAAACATCTGAGCCCATACCTCAAAATAGGCATCGATGTCCTCCTGCGAGGCGTACTCGTTAAAGCAGTTCTTGACGGCATCGGACTTGTCGGGGTTGTAGCGGCGGCCCAGATTCTCGTACTTGAGCACGCGGTCGATCACGGCGCGCTCTTCGTCGGTCACCAAACCGTCGCAGGGCGCCTCCACGATGGTGCCGTCCTCCTTAACCGTAGGATTGACGCCCGAGTTGAGGCCGTCGTGCTTTTGGACGAAACGAGCCGTCTGTTGGAACGGAATCGAGAGGATTTCGCGCTTGGAACCAGGCGTGATATCGTGCGCCGGCATAAAGACCTTGGTGAAGTACATATTAGAGGCAAGGCAGAGCGCGAGCACCGCGAGAACGCCAACCCAGCGGAAACGCGGGATGGCGCCCGAAGGCGCAGCACCAGCCTGCTTGGCTGCACGACGTGCCACATGCACGTCCCATACGCAAAACGCCACCGCGATTACGCATGCCGCCAGGGGAAACACCAAGCCGCCGTTGCGCAGGAACGTGGAACCCATGGCGCCCAGAGCGAGCAGAAGCCAGTCGTGGCGCGCAAAGAGCACGGGGGCTTTCTCGCCCGCTCGCTCGACATTGGCATCACGACGGGGCAAGCCACATGCCACGAGCTTGACGGTCTGTACCAGCAGCACCAAGAACGCGTCGGCAAAGAGCACGTCTTTGGTGAGCAACGCCGCGTAGTTAGAGAACATCGGCATAAACGCAAAGAACAGCAGGATCGCACCGCGAACCGGCAGGCTCACGCCCAGTTTGCGCAGCGACGAAATGGAATAGGCCATGCAGGCGGCCGTGATGACGAACTGAGCACAGGTGTAGATGGCAAGACCTGCGTTAGCGCTGTTGAACAGTGAAAGCCCCAGCTGGACGCACGAACCGATGATAGCCGTGTGCACCACGGGGTGATGCCCGTTGAGCAACACATTGGGATTGAGTAGGCGCAGGTAGTCGCTCGTGCCGTTGGGATAGTTAAACCACTGGCGAATCTGCGCGCCCGTATCTCCCATAAAAAGGCCAGGCAGCGAAGCGATGAGCGTGGGCGCCCAGGCGATCATGAGCACCAGGAAGGGCCCGGCAAAGGGATGGACCGAGAGCACGGCGTGAGTCACACGCCATACACGGCCAAAGTGCGCCTCGGAAAACGGAATGCGCCGAGAGCTCAGCCAATCTAGACACTCAAAGGCAAGGTAGAAGGCAACGACCGCCAAGAGCATCCAGCCCGCGCCGCCAATCCAGGCGCAGATGATGCGGGCTTTGTCGCCAAGGACGATCTCGGCCGAGTCGGTGAGATCGTAGCTGCGGCCGAACACCATGCAGATGGCAAAGAACAGCGACGGCAGAATGATCGATGGACGCCAGGTGTCGCCACGGCCAAAGAACACGTAGCGAAACGGCAAGGTGAGCAGGCAGGCAAGTGCAAGCAGCATGACCGCGTCGGTATGGCCGGCAAACGAGAGGAGCACCTCGTAGCACACGTACAGCATGCCCGAGGCTTTGGGGTCAATCGCCAAGACTGCGTTGCTCGACACCGGGGAGGGATCGATGGAAAACGCCGTGGTCGCCAGCAGGGCGAGCAAAAATGCGATGAGCGTCTGTTTGGCGGGATAGCGCTTAAACCAAACGATGCGGGCGGCGTCACGCGCAGCCGTTGCGGAGAGGTCGGAATCCTTCACAGTCCGAATAGCCTTTCTAGAAACCTGCCGAAAAGGGACAGGTTTATTTTGGCAGGTTTTATCTGGGGAAACGTTACGGTTCTGTCATCGTTGCCCGGCAAAACCACCACCAAGGTGCCTGCCCCTTTGCGGTGGCATGTGGTGGCTAGACGTCGAGGTAGATGCGCTGGGGACGGTCGCGACGAAGGGCAAAGATGATGAGTGCCAGGCCCGCAATCACGAGTGGCAGGCTCAGTAGCTGACCCATGGTGATGACGCCGCCCAGCAGATAGCCCAGCTGGGCATCGGGTACGCGCACAAACTCAACGAGGAAGCGGACGATGCCGTAACCCATCACAAACACACCCATAAACGTACCCTGGGGCAGCAGCGGTTTTTTGCGGCTGAGCACCTGCAGAATGCAGAAGAGCACGATGCCCTCGAGAAATGCCTCGTAGAGTTGGGATGGATGGCGCGGCATATCGCCCGCGGTGCCGCCAAAGATCACGCCCCAGGGCAGATCGGTCGGCTTACCCCATAGCTCACCGTTCACGAAGTTGGCGCAACGTCCCAAGCACAATGCCAGCGGAGCACCGATAACGGCAAGGTCGGCGATGGTCCAGGCATCGAGCTTGTACATACGGCACACGATGATGCCGCCCAAGATGCCGCCGACCAGGCCACCGTGGAAGCTCATGCCGCCCTCGTTGGTGGCAAAGATCTCAAGCGGGTGGGCCCAATAGTAGCCATCACCGTAAAAGACGACGTAGAACAGGCGCGCACCGATAATAAGGCCAAAGACCGCGCCGACCACGACACTCATCAGGTCATCAATCGTGATGTTGAAGCCCCAGCGGCGCTGCGTGCGATACATGACGACTGCCGTAAGCAGGGCGCCGACCACATAGGCCAGACCGTACCAGTAAATCGTGATGGGGCCCGCCGAGATCGCGACGGGGTCAAGCATATGGTAGAGGTCGTTGAGCATATCGATCTCCCTGCTCCCTACATACAAATGCGGCCGCGGGCCTTGTGCTCGCAGCCGCATATCTGGGCGTAACGTCTATGCGGAGCATGTCGTCCGCAGCTTTCGCAGCTTAGAACGGCGCGTACTCGTCGTACAGATCGTCGGTCTCGCCGGAAGCATTGACCTGCTCGACGCGGGTAACGCCGGGCACGTGCTCCTTCAGGATGCGCTCGATACCCATGGACAGAGTCAGTGCACTCATAGGGCAGCCGGCGCAGGCGCCCTGCAGTTCCAGCTTGACGACACCCTCGTCGTCGACGCCCACATACTCCATATCGCCGCCGTCGGCCTGCAGGTTGGGGCGAATCTCTTCAAGAACCTTCTTAAGCAGCTCTTCGTTAACAGCCACAGGGGCTCCTTTCTCACAATAACGCGGGCACGCCCGCGGACAGAAGCTATGTTACTACAGCCATGTACCCGCTCACGAGCCGTCCATGCGCGCAGACGCGACCTTCACGAGTAGTCAATTTGGGACGGGGCTCTTTTGGCTGTTTTGCCGCCAGCTGGCGTTGGCACGCGCTACTGCTGAGCCTGTCCCCCGGTACCAATCTGGACATCGACGATAACCTGGCGGTAGCTGATGCCGCAAGAGTCGAGAATGCGGCGACTGATACGGCCATCATCGGTGTCGGCATACTTATTGTCCAGGTAGACGACCTCGCCCACGCCCACCTGAGCCAGGATCTTGGCGCAGTCGTGGCACGGGAACAGCGTGACGTAGACCGTGGAACCCTCAAGGTCTTTGAGCGAGCCGCGGTAGTTGAGCACGGCGTTGGCCTCGGCATGCACCACGTAGTTGTGCTTATCCTGCAACGGGTCGTCACTCGTGCCCCACGGGAAAAAGTCGTCGTTGAGCGCCGAGGGCGTACCGTTGTAGCCCACCGAAAGGATGCGATGGTTGGTGTTGGCGATGCACGCGCCCACCTGCGTGTTGGGGTCCTTACTGCGGCGCTGCGCGGCGATGGCCACGCTCATAAAGAACTCATCCCAGCTAATAACGTCGCGGCGCTTGCCCGACGCAGTTTGATGAAGATCGTCCGACATGGCAGACACCTCCGTAATCGCAATAGTTTGACCCATTGTAGCAGGTGAAAGGTGGGGCTGTTTCCTCTCCCGCCGGCGTCCTCGGCTTTATGCGCGACGAGGCTTTTGGTTGATGCGGTACAGCTCGGCAAGACCCCGCAGCGTCAGTGCGTCGTCGACCGTCAGGCTGTGGCCGACCAACGCCGCGAGTGCCTCGGCATCGTCGCCGGTGATGACGATGGGCACGCCGCCCTCGCCCGCCGCCTTGGTCGCGCGCATCTCGGCAAGCACCATGTCGAGCATGCCGTCGATGCGGGCTACCTCGCCCAAGACCACGCCCGAGCGCATGGCCTCGCGCGTGTTGCGACCGATCACATGCGTTGGTGCCGAGGGCTCGACCTGCGGCAGGCGCGCCGCAGCGGCCGAAAGCGAGCGGGCGCCAAGTGCCAAGCCCGGCGCGATGACGCCGCCGACAAAGGTTCCGTGCGCATCGATGACCTCGATATTGGTCGTAGTGCCCAGGTCGATCACGATACACGGAGAGCCGTAGACGGCACGGGCCGCCACGGCGTCGGCGATGCGGTCGGGACCGATCTCTGCTGGATCGTCGTAGTGCACGGGCATACCGGTCTTGAGGCCCGGCCCCACGGTGAGCACGCGCCCCGTGCAGATGCGGGAAAGCGCCGCTTTCCACGGGCGCTCGAGTGCCGGCACCACGCAGCTCAGCACTGCGGCTGCGGGAACGAGCGCACCCGGCATGCCCGCATCGGCTGACAGCGCGCCCATGGCCTGCGCGAGCCTCATGCGCGCCTCGTCGGCCGTGATGCTCGACGGCGTGGTGATCTCGCACGTCGCAAGCGGGCATTCCTGCGCCGCGGCCGAATCCTCTGCAAACAGGCCAAAGCGAATGAACGTGTTGCCCACGTCGACCGTCAATATATATGCGCACCCATTAAGCATCGTCGGCGCTCCTTTCGTCTGCCCAGCAGTATATCGCCTCCCTAAACCAGTCATCCCAAAATGACTAGCTTGCGGCTATACTGGTGCGCGGTCGTGCGCGAGCTCACGCGGCGGCCCTTGGTAACCCGACTTCCCGCGCCGTATCCGTAGCGGCGCTCCCGGGGGAAGCGGATATACGCAAAGGAGTTTTATATGAGCAATCCCTCGAACCGCGCTTCGATGCGCGGGCAACTTACGCTGCGCGGCGTCGTCATCGGCGTCCTTGGCTGCGTGATTATCACGGCAAGCTCGGCCTACACTGCCCTCAAGATGGGCGCACTCCCCTGGCCGATCATCTTCGCTGCCGTCATCTCGCTGTTCTTCCTTAAGCTCATGGGCAACGCCAGCCTCAACGAGGCCAACGTCACCCACACCATCATGTCCGCAGGCGCCATGGTCGCCGGCGGTCTGGCGTTTACCATCCCGGGCGCCTGGATGCTGGGCTATGCCGACCAGATCAGTTGGCTCGACATGTTTATCGTGGCACTCGCCGGCACTATCCTGGGCCTACTGGCCACGGCACTCATCCACCGTCACTTTATCGTGGACGCCGCGCTGGAGTTCCCCACCGGCAACGCCGCAGCTCAGACCCTGCGCGCCACCGAGGCCGGCGGCAAGACCGGCAAGCAGCTCTTTGGCTCCATGGCCATCGCAGGCATCTACAGCGTGCTGCGCGACGCTCTGGGCGTGGTGCCCAGCATGCTGTGCACGCTCAATATCCCCGGCGTGACCTTTGCCATCTATAACTCGCCCATGTTGCTGTCCATCGGCTTTTTGGTGGGCTTCGCCCCCGTCGCCTTCTGGTTTGCCGGCGCGCTGCTGGGCAACTTTGGCATCATCGTTGGCGGCACTGCTGCCGGCCTGTTCGATGTTGTGACCGCGCAGGGTATCGTCAAGTCCCTCGGTATGGGCCTTATGATGGGCTTTGGCGTCGCCGTCGTCCTTAAGGACATCCTGCCGCAGGTCGCCGGTATCGTCCGCGGTCTTGCCGCCGACAGCTCCACCGACACCGACGAGCAATCGCTCATCTCGGGCTCGCTTAAGCTCGACGCCGGCATCATCGGCCTGGGCACCGCCGCCATCGCCGTGATCGTTGCCATCGCGCTCGACCTCGGTCCCGTCCCGGCCGTCATCGTCACGCTGTTCACCTTTGTCACCACCATCATGAGTGCGCAGAGCTGCGGCCAGACGGGTATCGACCCTATGGAGATCTTTGGCCTCATCGTCATGCTCATCGTGGCGGCCTTCGCGCAGCTCGCACAGGTCAAGCTGTTCTTTATCGCCGGCATCGTGGCCGTGGCGTGCGGCCTTGCGGGCGACGTCATGAACGACTTTAAGGCCGGAGCCGTACTGGGTACCAACCCGCGTGCACAGTGGGTCGGCCAGGCCATTGGCGGCATCGTGGGCGCCCTGGTCGCTGCCGCCGTCATGGTCGCGCTCGTCACCGCCTATGGTCCGGACGCCTTCGGCCCCGACAAGAGCTTTGTGGCCGCGCAGGCAAGCGTGGTCGCCACCATGGTCTCGGGCATCCCGAGCATGCCGTGGTTTGCGGGCGGTTTTATCGCCGGCATCGTCATGTACTGGCTCGGCATTCCGGCCATGATGATCGGTCTGGGCGTGTACCTGCCGTTCTACATGTCGCTCACGGCCTTCTTGGGCTCCTGCGTCAAGCTCGCCTACGACAAGTGGGCCGCACACCGCGACGCCGAGGCAGGCCTTTCGGACGAGGAGAAGGCTGCCAAGGATGCCGCCTTCCAGGAGCAGGGCCTGGTCGTTGCCAGCGGCCTGCTGGGCGGCGAGTCTATCGTCGGCGTTATCCTGGCGTTTGTCTCCGTGGGCTTAAGCCTGCTGGGATAAGCTGAGCAGCCGCTCGACAGCGACCATATTGCCTACGGCCTGCCCGGTCGGTAGCTTTCGCGGCTACCGACCGGGCTTTTTGATACCAACGCAAAAAAGGCCGACGCGCTGCGTATGACAGCGCGCCGGCCTTATCGGTTAAGCCATCGAAGCGCTCCTGCTATGAACCGAAGTTCGTTGCAGAAACTACGCTCGAAACGCTACATCTGCTTGCGACGACGATCACTCAGCGTCACACCAGCGGCCACGAGGGTGATACCGCCGATGACGAACACCTCGCCCGCAAGAGCGGAGTCATCACCGGTCTGAGCAAGTGCTCCCGACGTGGTCTGCTTCTTGGCAGCAGACGCCTTTGCGGCGGCCTGCGTAACCTGGGGCTTGGCCTGAGGCTTGGCCTGCGGCTCAGCCTTGGGGTGGTACTTGTCGTACTCGGCCTGTGCGGCAGCCAGTGCGTCCTTGGCATCGCCAAATTCGGCCAGCGCGGCGGCATAGACGCCGTTGGCATCAGACAGCTTGGCGTCGGCATCGGCAGCCGCCTGGGAAAGTGGCCTACTCTTGCAAACCGCTCCACATGTCGGCAACGGGCTCCTTATAGCGCGCGTAGGCAGCATCGAGCTTGGGCAGCTGGTTCTTGGGCGTCCAGCCCGCATTGAACTCCGTGGTGCCGGCAGCGAGAGAGGCCTTATCATCAACGTTTTCGAGGTCTGCCTTGAGCTCCTCGGTGGCTGCGAGCTCGGCCCTGGCCTTGACGATCTCGAAATTCGCTTCGACTACTGCCTCGTTTGCTGCGTCGAGCTGCTTTTTGGCCTCGCCAACGCCGGCGTCGGCGGCATCATAAGCTGCCTCGGCGTCGTCAACAGCCTTCTGGGCCGTGACGTAGCGCTGGAATGCCTCGTTCGCTGCGTTGAGCGCGGTCTGCGCGGTCGCGACCTTGCCCTGGGCGTCGGACAGAGCCTGCTGCTTGTTGGAGACTTCCTGCTGAGCATTTGCGAGGGCCGTTGCGGCAGCGGTCTGTGCAGCCTGGGCACGCTCCATCTCAGCCTGAGCGGCGTCGTCGGCCTTCTTGGCGTCATTAAACGCACCCTGCTTGCTCGCAAGATCCGCCTTTGCGGCATCGCGCTTGGCGGTAAGGTCCTTGACCGAAGCGGTTGCATCGCTATAGGCCTTGTTGGCCTTGTCGGACTTCGCCTTGGCGGCATCGAGCGCAGTCTGCGCCTCGGTCTTGCGGGCAGCAGTCCCCTGCGCCTTCTTCTGGCATTCTGAGACCTTTGCGTTGGCGGCATCGAGCGCGGACTGAGCAGCGGCAGCCTCGCTCTTGGCGGCATCAAGGTTCGCCTTCGGCGTCGTGATGTCGATACGCTTCAAATTTGCATCGGCCGTGTCATAGGCGGTCTTGGCCGCAGCGGTTGCAGACTGCGCCTGCTCGCACTCGCCCTTGGCGGTGGTCACGCTCGTATCGGCCGCGGTGAGGGCATCCTGCGCAGCGGTTTGCTTGCTCGTAGCGGCTTGATACGATGTATCGGCAGCGGCGGAAGCCCGTTTTGCCTCGGCAAGCTTATTCTGAAGCTGCTTCAGCTGCTCTTTCTGCTCCTGCGTGCCGCCTGCATTGTAGGCGGAATCGATGTAGTCGTTCAGGAGCTTCTTGAACTCGGAGACAGTGAAATCAGCCTGAGTGTCATCAGCGCTGTAATCGAATATGGTTACCTCGGAATCGGTGTTCTTACCGCTACCTGTTGCAATACCGACGGCGACCGTAGCGGAATCAACGATGTTGAGATAGTGCCCGCACTCCTTGTAGATGCTGTTGTAGTTCTGATAGATGTAATAGGCATCATATCGGTGGCTACCGAGGTCGTCGCCATACTGCGCGACGTACTTATCGAATGCCTCCTTCTCCTGGGTGTAGAGACCGGTGTAGGGCCAGCCTAGGGTGTCCTCAGTCTCGCCGCCGGTATATGCGCCACCACCGCCGGCAAGATTTTCCCCGTTGTCGAAATAGCAGTTCGAGTGTCCCCAGATGTTCGATGAATATGATGCATTAAGGGCGGCTGCCGCAGTCATGCGAAGGCTGACGCTGAGCGCCGACTGGCCGTTCGCCTTGCGGAGGTTGTTCTGGGTGTCGAGGTAGGTCAGGGCGTTGCGCATCTGCTCCAAGGAAAGCGGATTGGTGTCGCGAGACATGTCTTGATCGACGTACTGGTCATACCATTCGGCCTTGTCATCGACACCGGTCAGCATCGATGCGGCTTCCTGGGCATTCTTTTTCTGCGTGGCCGTGAACTGGCTGCCAGTGCTGATATAGGCCATAAAGCCAACGATACCCCGATTGATAACATCTTGGTCAACAGTCATGTTGGCCTTCAGCTGGGCAATCTGCTGGTTAAGCTTCTCGACCTCGGCGTTCGCAGCGTCGCGGGCTTTTCCCGCAGTAGTGACGTCAGCGCTGGCGGCATCGTAGGCATCCTGCTTCTGCTTGCGAACCTCGACGAGTCGGTCGTACTCGGCCTTCTTGTCGCCCTCGGTCTGCTGAGCCTGCTCGTATGCGGCCTTGGCGGTGGTGTACTTGCCGGTCGCATCGCTGAGCTTCGCGTTCGCCTCGTCGTATGCAGTCTGCGCGGAGGTTAAAGCAGTATTAGCGGAGTTGACACGCTCCTGAGCAGCAGGAACGGCAGCCTGGGCATTTTTGAGATCTGACTGTGCGGTAGCGTCGGCAGTAGTCGCGGCGGCAAGGGCGCTCTGCGCGGTAGCAAGCTCGTTGGCAGCGGTTTTCTTAGCAGCCTCGAGCGCCTTCAGATCGACGCCCGTGCCAGAAGTAGCGGCATCGAGCGCAGTCTGCGCCTGATCAAGCTTCTTCTGGGCGTTGTCACGTGCGGCGGTTGCGGTGGCGAGGGCAGCGGCGGTCTGCTGTTTCTTTTTCTGAGCGGACGTCAGAGCAGACTCGGCGTCGCTCTTTGCCTGCTCGGCATTGGAGACAGCCGTCTTAGCGGCATCGAGCTCACCCTCGGCAGTCTTCACATCGGCGTTCGCTGCGTCGAATTTTGCCTGCGCGTCCTCGACGGCCTTCTTGGCGGCCTCGTACCCATCCATGGCCTGGAGCTTGGCCTTGGCGTCATCGAGGGCTTTCTTGGCTTCGTCACGCTTTGTGTTGGCATCCTTGAGCGCCTGGGTCTTTTCATCGACGCTCTTGTTGGCCTGATCGAGCTGGCCGTTCAGGTCGCCCAGCTTCTTTTGCTGTTGCTCGGCCTTGTCGACGGCCGCCTTAAGCTCGTCGATCTTCTCCTGAAGCGCGGCGACTTCTGCCGCGTTCTGCTCGGCCGTGTTGTCGCTCAGGGCCTTTGCAGCATGGTCTCTTTGCTGCTGCGCCTGCTTTTGAGACTGGCCCGCCGCGTCGGCCTTCTTCTGAGCTGCATCGTAAGCGGCCTGAGCGTCCTTGAGCTGCTTTGCCGACTCCTCGGCCAGCTGGGCAGCCGTCTTTACGACCGCCTGGTTACCGGCGACAACGGTATTCTCTACAGAACTACCCCCCCCCTGAACAGAATCGCCGTTATCGGTTGACGGTGCGGCGATTGCCGCCAGCGGCGACATGAGCGGCTGAGCGATGAGGCCCGCCGTCAAAACGGTTGCGACGGCGCGGTTGGCAACGCCCTTGACGTTGACGGCCTTGGCCCTAGGCTCAAAGTGTTGTGGACTGTAGTTTGCCATGGCTTTCTCCCTTTGACACGGATGTATCCATACGCTTCAAAATGTAGGAGCTGATTATTGAATTCTGTTGCGCAACATTGGTCACCGGCGGATTTTTTGAAATTCACGCTCTCGTGCTTCACAATTTCGTCACATTTGAAGGAGCTGGTGCATCATATTTTCGCGGGATGGAATTAAGCCTGTGATTTGCATTTGCTCCCGCGTCATCCGCCCTATCGGATTCCGCATCCAACAGACGCCCCGCCCGCCACGGTGTAGAGTTAGGACAACGGGCGCGTTGCGCGGACCGCGCTGGAACGAGGTGGACATGGAACTCGACAAACAACAGATCAAGCGACTGCGCGAGCGTCATCATCGGCGTCACGGCATCCGCCCCGCTCATAGCGAAGCCATGGAAAACATCACCCGCTTCCTCAAGCGCGCATTCAACATTCGCGAAGGTCGCGCGCCCTACCACGTAATCCGCAAGCGCTTTGTAAACGGGGCACGCCTGACCGGCTCCCACCTATGCATCCTCATCATCGCCATGCTCATCGCGAGCATCGGCCTCGATATCGACTCGGACATCGCCATCGTGGGCGCCATGCTCATCTGCCCGCTCATGGGCTCGGTTCTTGCCATGGCATACGGCATTGCCACGCTCGACCGCGAGATCACCGTCGAGGCCATTGCCAGCCTCGCACTGCAGATGGTCTTTTGCCTGGTCACGTCCACGCTGTATTTTAAGCTCTCGCCCCTTGGCACCACCACGGCCGCCATTATCGACAACTCGACACCCACCGTCTGGGACCTTACCGTCGCACTCGCAGGCGGCTTTGCAGGCGGGCTGGGCAACTCGCGCGATCAGGAGCCTTCGACGCTCATTGCCGGCGTAGCCGTGGCGACCGCGCTCATGCCGCCCCTGTGCGCGGCGGGTTACGGCATCGCCATCGCGAGCGGGTCGCTGTTTCTCTCGGCACTCTACGAGTTTGGCATCAACGTCGTCTTTATCGCGCTGGCGGCCGAAGCCGTGCTGCTTCTTTTGCGCGCGCCACTCAAGCGCGACCTGAACGGCGACGGCATTGTGACCGCCGAGGAAAACGCCGAGGTCAACGAGCTGTCACGCAAAGTGCGCCGCCGCATCATCGTGGGAACGGTCATCTTTGCCATCCCCTGCATCGTTATGACCGCAGGCTCCATTGGATCGGCGCAGGCCGGCGTGCAGGACGGCTACGGCGTCACCGAGACCACGCGCGAGCTTGCCGCGGTGCTGCCGGGCTTTAAAGATTACACCGTCGCCGTCGAGACCTCGGCAACCGAAGGCGACGAGGAGGGCATCGTCGAGCGCGAGATTGTCGCCCATGTGACGACAAGCGAGGCGCTTGGGGCACACGACCGTCGCGTTGCCCGCAAGCTCATCGACCTCAATGTGCCCGAGCTCGATCGCGTTGAGTTCGATGTGAAGTGATGCGGGACGCGAGGCGGGCCCGGCGCGAGCGCGCGCAGCCACGGGGCACAGACGCAGCCAAGCGCAGCGCTACAGCTCGTGCTTGTACACGCGGTAGATGTACTTCTCGGCTTCCATCTCGTAGGTGGCGATGGCCAGACCGTAGCGGTCGTACTCGGCAAAGGTCTTGGCCTGGCCCGATGCCACGAGCATACTATCTGAATCGCCGACGCGCTGTGCACTGCTTACGTAGCCCGAGAACGGCACTGCGACCTGGTCCTCGAGCTCGTAGGTGCGCGCGTTCTCGTCCACCGTAAAGATGCGCCCAAACGAATGCGTTCCCTTGCTGTAGTCGGTCACCACCGCGGCGCCCAGCTGGCCCCAGTCGAACTTGGGATAGCTCTCGGCCGCGCCAAAGTTGTTGTCGTACAGCAGTACCTGGTAGCGACCGGTTGTTACCGTATCGTCGTTTGGCAGATAGGTCACACTGTGCTGGCCCGCATTGAGCGAAAAATCGCCTTGGGCCTGCAGCAACTTGTCCTCAAAGCCCGAACCGGCCCAAAAATCGGACAAGCCCACGGAAGGCTGTAGCAAGGTCATTTGCGCAACATATGTCCAGCAAAAACGGGTGGTAGCCGGTACGACTACCACCCGTTTGTCTTATATCCGGCTCGAAGTAGGCCAACTACTTCTTAATGCCGCGTCCCAGGCGCTCAGCGACCGACGCCACGGCACTCTCGTCGACCGAGCCGCAGCTCACGCAGCCATCGTGGGCGCGCATCTGGCCGGTGACCTCGTCCATCGCGAGCGGCGCCACCTTCTCGAGCTTAAAGCCCTTGCCGGCGCGCATGTTCTCCTTTGCCACGCTGATCATAAGCTTAATACGGTTGAGCTGGTTGACCTCGGACGCACCAGGATCATAGTCCACCGCAACGATGTTGCTCTCGGGATGCTGGCGGCGCAGCTCCTTGATCACGGCCTTTCCCACCACGTGGTTGGGCAGGCACGCGAAGGGCTGCGTGCAGATGATGTTAGGCGCGCCGTGGTCGATCAGGTCGAGCATCTCAGCCGTGAGCAGCCAGCCCTCGCCCATGTTGTTGCACACCGAAAGCACCGTGCGGGCCTTGTCGGCCATGGTGCCGATGCGCTCGGGCGCCTCAAAGCGGCGGGACTTTTCGAGCATCTCCTCCACCGGCGTACGCATCCAGTCCACGAGCTTGATAAGCGCCTGCATGCCTGCACGCGTGGTAGCAGAGCTTCCCAGCTCGTCCTTCTGCAGCTCGGCGTTGCTCATGGAGTACAGGAAGAAGTCGAGCAGGCCCGGCACCACTGCCTCGCAGCCCTCGCGCTCAATGACATCGACCACGTGGTTGTTGGCTGTGGGGTGGAACTTGACCAGAATCTCGCCGACCACACCCACGCGCGGCTTGGTGCCCTCGCCCACGAGCGGCATGGTATCGAACGCGCGGATGGCTTCGCGGCACAGCTTGGTGTAATTATGCCTGTTGAACTTGGGCGCCAGCTTACGGGCGCGCGCCATGTACTCCTCGTAGAGCGCATTGGCGGCACCGGGCGTAGCCTCGTACGGACGGCAACGATAGAGCATCTGCATCATCACGTCGCCAAAGAGCACCGCGTAGACTGCTTGCTTGAGCAGCGCCGGCGTAATCTTAAAGCCAGGGTTGTCCTCGCCGAGCGCCACGGCCGAAAGCGAGATCACCGGGATCTCGGGGTGGCCGCTCTCGCGCAGGGCCTTGCGAATGAGCGCGATGTAGTTGGTGGCACGGCAGCCACCGCCGGTCTGGCTGATAACCACGGCCGTCTTAGACAGGTCGTACCGACCGCTCTCGATGGCCTCCATGATCTGGCCCGTCACCAGGATCGACGGATAGCAGATGTCATTGTTCACATAGCGCAGACCGGCCTCGACGGCATCGTGATCAGTCGAGGGCAGCAGCTCCAGGTTGTAGCCGGCACCACGGAACACCTCTTTGACCAGATCAAAGTGGATCGGCGCCATCTGCGGGCACAGGATGGTGTAGCCCTCGTCGCGCATCTGCTCGGTGAAGGGTACCTTGGGCCACGCGGTCGACGCGCTCTCACGCTGGGCCTCAAACGTGTACTTGCGGCTCGCGAACGCGGGGGCATCCGTGGAGGGCGCCACCGGCGCGGCATCGCCCTGCTCGTAGGCCTCGCCCGCGGCCGTGGCCTCGGCCAAGCGCTCGGCCTCCTGGTCCTTAAGCGCTGCCATGAGCGAGCGGATGCGGATGCGCGCGGCACCCAAGTTGGATACCTCGTCGATCTTGAGCACGGTGTAGATCTTGCCGCTGGCCTCCAGGATCTCCTGCACCTGGTCGGTGGTCAGAGCGTCCAGGCCGCAGCCGAAAGAGTTGAGCTGAATCAGGTCCAGGTCGTTGCGCATCGTCACAAAACGGGCGACGGCGTACAGGCGGCTGTGGTACATCCACTGGTCGACGACGCGAATCGGACGCTCGGGCTTTACCAGATGCGCGAGCGAGTCCTCGGTAAAGACCGCAAAACCAAAGCTCGAGATAAGTTCGGGCAGGGCGTGGTTGATCTCGGGGTCGTTATGGTAGGGGCGGCCGGCGAGCACGATGCCGTGACCGCCGTGGTCCTCGACCCACTTAAGAGCCTCCTCGCCCATAGTCTGGATGTCCTCGTGAAAGCGCGCGTCGGCCTCAAAGGCAGCGTTGACGGCGGCATCGACCTCGGAGCGCGTGATCTTGGGACCGCGCACGCGACCGCGACCGGCCTCAGCATCGGCCACACGGTCGACGGCGAGCACCTGGTACAGACGGCGCTTAAGCTCGGTCTTATCGTGATACGGCACAAACGGGTACAGGAACTCGATGTTCTGCTCGCGAATCTCGTCGATATTGAGCGCCAGCGCCGTGGGGTAGCTCATGACGATGGGGCAGTTATAGCAGTTGCCAGCCGTCGGATCCTCCTTGCGCTCCCAGCGCACGCACGGCATCCAAATGAAGTCGACATCGCGGTCGATGAGGTTCATCACGTGGCCGTGGCTCATCTTGGCCGGATAGCACACGCTCTCGGACGGCATGGACTCGATGCCCGCCTGGTAGGTCTTTTTGCTCGACTGGTCGGACAGCTGCACGCTAAAGCCCAGGCGCGTAAAGAACGCGTGCCAGAAGGGGTAGTTCTCGTACATGTTGAGCGCGCGCGGGATGCCGACGGTGCCGCGCGGGGCCTCGTCGGGGCTCAGCACCTCGCGGTTAAAGAGCAGCTCGTTTTTCTTTTTGAAGAGGTTGGGGGCCTCGGTCTTCTGCTTTTTGTGGCCGGCGCCCTTCTCGCAGCGGTTGCCCGTGATGAAGCGGCGGTGCTTGCCCGTGGCCTCGTCCACGCCGAAGTCGTTGACGGTGAGCAGGCAGTGGTTCTCGCACGCCTTGCAGCGCACGGTCTTGTGCGTGGGAGAGAGGGCCGCCAGCTGCTC
>ENA-ORTD01000880-ORTD01000880.1-human-gut-metagenome-genome-assembly--contig:-NODE-880-length-24367-cov-3.363195_pt1 | contig 24367 bp, 22 predicted proteins | sample MGYA00241907_ERZ509178 | MGnify/ENA primary metagenome ERZ509178 (study PRJEB26280, sample SAMEA2338793) | human gut metagenome | biome: human gut; feature: human-associated habitat; material: faeces...
TGCCGTGGCTTCGCAGGTCCTTTGTACCTCCACCACTCTGAATAAGAGATGATACAATATTGAATTTTCTTATCTGTGACTACGTTCCTTACAATACACCATATGCTGCATTCTGTCAACGGGACATTTCCCGGGAAATGTCCAAAAAACTGAAAAAACAGGAGTATTATATTCCCACCGGCATCCGGATACAGGAAAATAAACAGCCTGGGATGCCGCTGTTTTGATATTTCCGCTGTTTCAGGAGCTCAGATCAGACTACCTTAAAACGAAATTTTTTCACGTCTCTTTCGTTATCGACTTTTTCTATCATTGCGCCGAGGCCCCTGAGCTTTTCGGGGAAATTCTCATAGCCTCTTTCGATATAGCGGATATCATCCACGGTGGAGATCCCTTCCGCTGCAAGTGCCGCGATCACAAGCGCCGCGCCTGCCCGGAGATCCGGAGCCGTGATGCTTGCGCCGGTGTAGCGGCCCACGCCGTCAATTATCGCCGTATTCCCTTCTACTTTAATGTTGGCGCCCATTCTGGTAAGCTCATCCACATATTTAAAACGGTTTTCGAAAATACTTTCCGTTACGATGCTTGTCCCCTGGGAAAGTCCCAGCGCAACAGTGATTTGGGGCTGCATATCCGTGGGGAATCCGGGATAAGGAAGGGTTTTCACATGGGTATGGTTCAGCGGCCTGGATGCCACAACCCTGACTGCGTCATCGGACTCTTCCACCTCACAGCCAATCTCCATCAGTTTGGCGCTGATGGATTCCAGATGCTTGGGAATTACATTTTTTACCGTAACATCACCGCGGGTGGCGGCTGCGGCAAACATAAAGGTTCCCGCTTCGATTTGATCCGGTATGATGGTGTATTCCGTCTTATGAAGGCGTTCCACGCCCCTGATACGGATCACATCCGTACCTGCGCCCTTGATATTGGCGCCCATGCTGTTAAGGAAATTGGCAAGATCCACCACATGAGGCTCCTTTGCCGCATTTTCAATAATGGTCATTCCATCCGCCATGGCTGCGGCCATCATAACATTGATGGTTGCGCCCACGCTGACTACGTCCATATAGAGATGGCTGCCCTTCAGCTTTTCGGCCTCCGTAATGATCAGGCCGTGTTCAATGCGCACATCCGCACCCAGAGCCTTGAAGCCCTTGATATGCTGATCAATGGGGCGGCTTCCGATGTTGCAGCCGCCAGGAAGAGCGACCTCTGCTTTATTGTATTTGCCTAAAAGAGCGCCCAGCAGATAGTAGGACGCACGGATTTTCTTAATATAGTCATCTTCAATTACAAGTTCATGGATAAGGGAGGCATTGATTTTCACGGAATGCCTGTCCACACGCTCCACAATTACACCAATGCTCTGCATCGCCTGGAGCAGTATATTCGTATCCCTGACATCGGGCATATTTTCAATCAGAACCGTTTCATCTGTCATTACCGAAGCTGCCAGTATGGCAAGCGCTGCGTTCTTGGCACCGCCTATCTCCACTTCACCAACAAGCGGATTCCCGCCTTCAACCATATATTGTTCCATATCAACCTCTTTATGTATGCGGGCTTAGCGCAGCAGCAGCGCGCCCACCGGCATACGGATCCCTTCACACGATTTCCACTGATTACCAACTTTTTATAATAGCCTGACCGGACTGTCACTTTTCAAAAATTATTATTGACTGTCAGCCTCTCTTTATGCAAACTCATCATTAGTAAAATCTGACATACAAATTTTCGATTATTATACCATATATACAAAAATTTTGCCACTTAATAATCCATATGCGATTATAGCACATTTTTTTACTTTGTAAATGGGTAATTCCACCTACATTTTCCACGGGAAGTATGGAATTTGTAACTATGCATCATAATTTTACCCGTAAAATGATGGAATTACCCATTTAAAATTTATTTTAATTCAGATATTTAAGCGGGTTCACCGCCTGTCCGTTAATACGCATTTCAAAATGTACGTGAGGTCCCGTGCTCCGTCCGGTATTTCCGCTGAGGGCGATTTTCTGGCCCTGGCTGACCTTCTGTCCCGGGGAAACCAGCACCTTGCTCAGATGGCCGTATCTGGTTTCTCTTCCGTCCGCATGCTGGATATACACAACATAACCGTAGCCGCTTCCCCAGCCGGCCCTTGTTACGGTTCCGCCGGAGGAGGCCATGACGGCGGTTCCCACAGGCGTTGCCCAGTCAATTCCCTTATGGTTGGTGGAGGCACCCCTGGTCGGTGCGTTCCGGCCCCCAAAGCCTGATGACAGCCGTCCTCCCGAAATGGGCTTAATATAAGTAGGCGGAACCTTGGTCCCTCTTTTTACAATCTTGGGAACCGCTTCGTAATCCACCTCTTCGAGAATGATTTCTTCGCCAATCTCCTCGCTGTTTCTATAGGTTACGATGCTCGCCGCCTTACGGTGTCCGGCGGAAGGCTCCTGCACCACCTCCTGCTTTGTGGTATACCAGTCATCCACGTCCACATACTGCACCGGCGCATCATAGCTTTCTTCCGCATAAACCAGCTCCTGATGAATGACGGAAAGCTCAGGCTCGGGCACTGTTATAATCAGTTCATCGCCAACCCTTATGGTGGAATCCGCGCTTTCCAGCCCCGGATTAATAGCAACCAGCCCGTCCACAGTCAGGCCGTTATTCAGCGCGATCTGGGAAAGGGTATCCCCGGACTGCACTTCATATATCTGCTCTTTTTCCTGTTCCTTGGTCACCTGGTCTATAGCATCCGACAGGCTGGTGATTTCATCCTCCATCAGGTAGGCTTCCACCACTTCCACCGTGTCCGCATACGCCAGATCCACCAGCCCATAATCCAGACTGTCAAAATCTCCTGCCATTGTGGGCACGGCCTGTTCGAATACTTCATCAAAAAGCAGTCCTACCCCGGCGCTCAGCTCCACCTCATCCGGATTCTTACGCTTATCGGCCGGGCAGATAGAAGTGGTCAGCACATTCAGCTCACGTACCGGATCCACCACCAGATCCACCACATATTCACCGTCCGGATCGTATTCACTGAGACAGGCGGAAAGCAGGGACAGAACCTCCCCGCTTGTTTTCAGGTTGACCGTATATTCGTTTATTTTTACCGTATATGCATGCTGCAGCGTTTTGCAGATGCTGTCCTTCAGTACGTCCTTCATATTCTGACGGATGGTCCTGTCACTGTCCACCGCGCCGAAAACCATACTCTTCCCCTGCAGCTCCAAATCCGCCGTCATGAATACAAGATCCTGGTTATCCCTCACAAGCTCTTCCCTTGCGCTCTGCAGTATATCCTCCGCCTTTTCCGGCTCATCCGTACAGCCCACAATAACGCCGTTAAGCAGAATGTCCGCCACATTGTCCCCTGTGTGTACAAACCTTCCGAAGGAGGGTGCAAAAAGAACAGCGGCTGCTATCACGCAGAACGCCGTTAAAATAAATGTCGCCTGTACTCTTCTGTAATATTTCGTAATACTTTCCATGAATTCCGCTTTTCTTCCCGAAACCTTATATCCTTATTTTTTCGTAATTGATCCGTTCCTTCACAGCTGCCGGACAGTTACTTGTTTTTCTTCTTTGCAACACTGTAGCCGAACTTTCCCACTTCTTTTCCAAGCGCGTAATAACGGCCGTGGGAATAGCAGATGGGAGACGACTTATCCAGATGGAACCGGTTATTCTTATCCATATACGCTTCATCCACGCTTACGGAAACCACCTCCGCCACAAACATGGTATGGCTTCCCAGCGGAAGCGTCTGCCTGACACGGCATTCCAGGCTCACCGGGCTTTCCTGAATCAAAGGGGCCTTTACTGCATGCCCTGGTACCGGAGTCAGACGGGCCTCTTTCCATTTATCCGTATCCCTGCCGCTTCTGACCCCGCAGAAATCTGCGGCCCAGGCCAGCTTCTCCGTGGTCAGGTTGATTACAAATTCGCCTGTTTCCATTATAAAAGCATAGGAATGCCTCTCAGGACGCACCGATATGGAAACCATGGGCGGATTGGTACATACGGTGCCTGCCCATGCGACGGTAAGTATGTTGCTGTTTCCTTTTTTGTCCGCACAGCTGACCATAACTGCCGGCAGGGGATAAAGCATGTTTCCCGGCTTCCATTCCTGTTTTCCCATGTATCCTGAGGCTCCTTCCTGATACTTCCCTGTTTATGCCATAAACGGCCAAATTTTTCTCTCTTACATTCCAAGTATTCCCAGAATCTGTAAAATAAACAGCGCCACATTAGCCAGGGTTGCCGCCAGCGTAACGATAAGCAACGGCTTCAGTCCCTTGTTGGACTCCTTCAGCTCTTCCGTCTGCTTCTTCACTTCCTCCACAACCACTGCCTGGACATTCCGGTATACCTTTACATTTTCCTTATGGTTAAAATCATCGGCCTGCTTCTGCATTTCCCGCAGGCTCTCTGTCTGTCCGGCCACCAGCTCACGGATTTCCTCCACTCGTTCGGCCGTTTCAATATTTCTGTTATTCACTTCCTGGATTTTGGAAAGGCTCTCCTGTGTCAGCTCACGGATTCTGTTCAGGCTCTCCTCCGTAATCCCTTCCAGCTGCTGCAGGCTTACCTCTGCAAGATGGGACAGCTTCTCCACTCCGTCTGTTGTAAGTCTGCCAAGGCCTTCTTCTCCCGCCGACGATACCCTCGCTATGCCGGAGGTACCGTCCTCAGCCATCTGCTTCAGGCTGTCCGTCCCGCTCTCGGATAACTGACGCAGGCTGCTGGTTCCATGTTCCGCCAGCTGCTTCAGGCTGTTGGTCCCGTCAGCAGAATATCTGCGCAGCCCTGCCGCACATTCCTCCGCCAGCTTCTGGACTCCATGAAGGCTTTCTTCCGCCAGCTTCTGCATTCCCGCCGCGCTTTCCTCCGTCAGCTTCTGGATTCCGGCAGTGCTTTTATCCGTGTAGCGCTGAATCACATCCAGCGTTTCCACATTCTTCATATTGGATTTTCTCATTTCCTGAAGATATCCGTCATACTCCACCAGCTGGTTCCTGAGGCGCTTCGCCTCCTGCGCATCCGGCGTCATGGAGCCCGCCTGGCCCATCCGGTAAGCCGAATCATCTCTGTAATTGTCCATCTGAAAAATCCTCCCGTGTAAACTGTCCGGTGACAGCGCTCTCCGGCCGCAAATCATCCGTTCCTTCACCCTGTTCCGAAACTCTGACTGTATTCTGTTATATATAACCCATGCCCTCACGCCGCAGGTCCACCCTGTCCGCCGCAGGGGCATGCAGTTTCATTCCGCCAAAAGCCGGTATCTGCAAAAGCAGACATAATCCCGCTATTTTCCCCATTTTAGCATCATTCCCCTGATTTTACAACCGCTTATTCTCCCGCCTTCTCACTGCCCGCCCGGCTTTTTTGTGTATTATGCACTATTTTCAATGATGTACATTTTAATTTTTATTATAATTCACTATACATTTACATCTTATTCATAATTTATTCATAATTCATTGCTATACTTAGTTCATAAGTTCAAGGGAAACAAACAGTAACATTCACTTAGCAAACATAGATAAATTTTTTCATAATAGCCCCGGCGCCTATGGTGTCGGGGCACTCCTCACTTTTGCCCACTATGAGCCGGGCGGAATAAAAAGGATAAGGCTGCAGGGGAAAGCTCGCTTTTCCCTGCAGCCTTATCCTTTTTATTCCATGAGGTGACAGCCTCAAGCCCTGGTACGCGCAGCGTATCAGGGCTTGCCCCGGCGGACTGCACATCCCCAGTCCCTCTTCTCCCGCCTTCCAATCCCCTTAACTGAAAGCCATACACTCCCGTCTGCTAATCATCCCTCTCCCCGCTAAGACTAAGTATCTCTTCATTCAGCGACAGCATCCTCGCATCCAGATCCGACACCATCCTTGCGCATTCCACAAGCTCCGTCTTAATATGCTGGGGGGCATTTCCTTCAAATTTATAATTGATTTTATGTTCCAGGCTGGCCCAGAAATCCATGGCGACCGTCCTGATCTGGATTTCCACCTTTACCTCCACAATCCGGTCCGACAGGAATACCGGCACCGTCACCAGCATGTGATAGCTCTTGTAGCCGCTGGCCTTGGGATGCTTGATGTAGTCCTTGACAGAAATCACCTTGATATCATTCTGGTTTCCTATCATGTCAGCAATACGGTAAATATCAGACGTAAAAGAGCAGATCACGCGTATTCCTGCAATATCGTTGATGTACTTTACCATATTCTCTATTGTGGATTCGTAACCGTACCTCTTCAGCTTCTTTACTATGCTTTCCGAGGTCTTCATACGGGACTTGATATGCTCTATCGGATTATAGCGATGCACATGCTGGAATTCATCATTCAGGATTTCCAGCTTCGTATTTATCTGCTTCAGTGCCGCACTATAAACCAGGGTGACTTCCTGCCAGCTGTCCACCTGGTTCTCATTATCTACTACATATTCCACTTGCTTCATCAATTTCATCCTCAATTTAACTTTTTTACGATGTTATTATACCATAGATTTGCAGTGAACATGGAAAGTTTACAAAAAATTAATAAAAACCGTATTCTATTGCCTTTCCCTTTTCTTTCCGCTAAACTATGATTATTCTCAGACGCACAAAAATAATACAGATTATGAGGTGATTCTTATGTTCCGTTTATGGGCAAAAATATTTAAGGATAACAGAATGCTGCGCGATACGGTGATTTGTGATGATTCATCGGAAACAAGAACGCATAAGGTATTCAATGCTCTGGACGAAATCTGCTATCAGTTCGACCTTGGCAAGCCCATGTGGCTTGATGCTACGATACATGATTTCAAAAAACACAGCAAGGCCCGATTTACCCCGGATAATTTTGTTGAACAGATCGATTTTGATTTTCTGGAGATTCAGGTAATCGAAGAAGACTGAGCTTTGTTATTGTGAGCGAACATTATTTATTGCTTTTTGAGCCTGCGATATAATGCATGCAGCCAGGGATTGCATTACCGCTGATGCCTGCCTTTCTTACGAAGAGGAGCCTGTTTGTCTTTCAGCAGGGCATGCCGGCAGTCAGCACCGGCCTTCAGATATACACGAAAATATATTTGTATATTTTCATTGACACTCCAAATAATATGTTGTAGTATCATAATATGTAAGACGTAGTTATCAAAACTACATGTTGTATTTTGTCATGATTGCTAGAACAGGAGGCATTATTATGAGTGTTACAATAAGAGAACCCGGGAGTGCAATAACCCATTTCATTGGAATGATGATGGCTATCATCGCTTCCACTCCACTGTTGATAAAGGCTGTGTTATCCAATCAGCCAGTTGTTTTCATTGCAATGATCGTTTTCATCGCAAGTATGATTCTGCTGTACGGCGCCAGCGCCACTTACCATTCCATCAATGTGGGAGGACGGATTCTTCGGGTATTCCGCAAGATTGATCATATGATGATTTTCGTCCTGATAGCAGGCTCCTATACCCCCATATGCCTGGTAGTCCTTGGCGGCAAGTTGGGATATACGCTTCTGGCCGTTGTCTGGGGCGTTGCCATCTTCGGAATGACTATTAAAGCGGTATGGATTACCTGCCCCAAATGGTTTTCTTCCGTAGTCTACATCGCCATGGGCTGGATTTGCCTGGCAGTGTTCGGCCAGCTGTGGGATACGCTTCCCCGGGCCGCCTTCCTCTGGCTTCTGGCCGGAGGGCTGATATATACAGTAGGCGGTATCATTTATGCGCTGAAGCTTCCTATTTTTAACAACAAACATAAATATTTCGGATCTCATGAAATTTTCCATCTGTTTGTAATGGGCGGAAGCATCTGCCATTTCATCTTTATGTTTAAATATGTGGCATAGCTTTAAATGGAATATACGCGAAGAGCTTTATTTTAAGGCCGCGCTCACAGAACTAAAAATGCTTCAGGACCAAGCCGTCTGCTTAGCCCTGAAGCATTTTTTATAATAGCTTTTTAATTGTAATGCTTCTTTCAGTCAGCCATTTATTATTCTTCCGGGCTCACTGCTTTAAATGTTACATATGCAGTGAACAGATCCGCAATAATAGCAATCCGGAAGGTTCCGCCGCAGGCCTCTGTAAAGCTCCGGGCAATGGACAGGCCCAGCCCGCTTCCGCCGTCCGTACGGCTGCTGTCGCCGCGGGTAAAACGCGCGGTATAATCAATACTTCCGTCCAGCTCATCCGCTGATGTATTGGTGACGCTGGCCGTCAGCATGCCGTCCTCTCTTTTCAGGGCAATGTATACCCGTGACCCATCCAGGGAATATTTCAGGGCATTCTGAATCAGGTTCTGGAATACCCGGTACAGCCGCTGGCCGTCAGCCCTTATAAACTCCTCTTCCTCCGGAATCTGCGCCCTGACAGTAACACAGGAGCTGTGTATCTCTTCCTCCATATCCGCCATCGTCTGTCTGAGCAGCTTTGCAAAATCAATGGTTTCCAGCTTTACGGGCAGCTCCCCGGATGCCGCCTTGCTTACCTCAAATACATCCTGCACCATGGTTTTCAGGCGCTGGGATTTACTTTCCAGAATGGAAATATAATCCTTTACATGGTCCGGCAGCCCCTCTTCCTCCTTCAGCAGCTCCACATAGCTGATGATGGAGGTCAGCGGCGTTTTTATATCATGGGAAACGTTGGCAATCAGCTCCACCTTCATCCGCTCGCTCTGCAGCTGTTCTTTGATGGCCTCCTTCATTCCGCCCTGTATTTCATTCAGATTGGTTACCGCATCGTGGAGATCGGAGTCCTCCGGAAGGTACAGGGGCGCTTCCATATCGCCTTCCCTGACCGCACTGATCTGGTCCACCAGATCCCCCATATCCTGCGCTTCCCTGCTCAATTGCATCAGATACCTGATTTCAGCGGCTGACACGCCCACAATGCCAATGACCGCCACTGCAGTCAGCGCCGCCCAATAGGAATATTCCCCGCGTACCCACGCAACTATGATAACCAGCAGGATAATAATTACAAATGCGGACAAGATCATTATTTTACGGTAACGCCTGAGCATGCGCTGCTGGAACGGGTACTGCAGCTGTTTTACCGCCAGGCTGTGCCGGATACGTCCGCAGAGGCTGTTGTTCCAGACATGCCTGTTATAACAGGCATCATTAAGTGCCAGCCAGAGCATCCAGAATACCACCAGCTCCAGCGGAATAATGCGTTTCAGGGCATATTCATAATAAATGTCGGGATTCAGACCGCCGTAATATACATTATTAATCATGGGAATGAACTGATACACCAGAAAGCCTGCGGGAATCAGAAAAATCAGGAGCTTTACCTCGTACCACAGCTTTCCCGTAAAAAATGCCAGCTTTCTGTCCGCCTGCCTTTTTCCCTTCCTGAAAATCCTGCTCACAAGCAGGAAAATTGCAGCAGCAGCCAGTGTAAAACAAAAGCTGCCCATCTCATCCCTTGTTTTCTGCATATCCTGTACAATCTGGTACAGCCGGTTTCCGCCGTCATAATAGCCATAGCCATCTCCATAAAAGGCAACCGTATAAAGCTGCGGTTCATCAATAGCGGCTATTGTAATCCTGGCCTTGCCATATTTTTCATCCACGGGGAAATTCTTATAGCCGGGCACAAACCAGCCGCCGTCATTACGGTATTGGCCGTCCCCGTAAATGTTCAAATCCTTTCCATTCTTCTTTATAGTGACCTTCTCTCCGTCAAAATAAAGGAGGAAATTGTATCCGTCCGGCAGTTCGCCTTTTTCCCCATCCAGCGCCATGCCGTCTGCATTGCTGTAGAGTGTTTCATCATCATACACAATCGTATACAGAAGGTTCTTGCATTCCTTCAGCATTTCATGGGCTTCGTCCGCCGCCGCTTTGTTATCCGCCGGCTGTCCCTCCTGTGGCTCACCAGCTTCTCCCGCCTCCGGCTGCAGTTCATTCGTACTCTCTTCCACAGCTGACTCCGCTGCCTGCCGTTCATCCGCCCTTTCCTCAGCAACGGCTACTGCAGCTTCAGAGTCCTCAGCTTCCGAAACTGAAGTTCCTGAGGTTGTAGCAACTGATGTAGAATCACCGGGCGCAACATCTGAGGTTACAGTAATATGCGTAATGGAAGACGAGTCACTGCTTCCCAGATTCCCCTGTACGCCGAAGACCGCTACATTTCCATAGCCAAAGACCTCCGTCCCCATGTTCCTGCTGTAGGATATCGCCCTTGTCTGCTGTTTCTCTGTCCAGGAAAAACTGACGCTTCCTCCGGAGGCCATGGCGAGGAAATCCTGCAGATAGCCTTCCATATAAAATTGGAAGGCGGATGTATTCTGATAATCCGCCTGCAGGGCATCCGGGATATCCTGACCCAGTTTTCCGCCGGCAGCTGCAGCCGTCAGCCGGAAAATATCAACCAAAAGCAGAGTCATTCCCAGAAAAAAGGCCATTGCTCCTATCCATCTTTTACTTCTTTTCCATTTTGTATCCAATTCCCCATACCACCTTTAAATATTCTGGCTCCTTCGGATTCAGCTCTATCTTTTCACGGATACGCCTGATATGTACCATTACCGTATTTTCCGGGGCATAGGCTTCTTCCTCCCATACACGCCGGTAGATTTCTTCCGCGGGAAATACCCTGCCCAGATTCCGCATCAGCAGCTCCATGATTTTTGTTTCCGTAGCCGTAAGCTTTACCGGTTCCCCGTCCGCATAAAGAACCCGTTCATTTGTCCGGAAGCAGAGACGGCCGTTGGTCAGTTCCTCCGTCTGCTCTGAAGCGTGGATATCGCCCAGCCGAGTGTAGCGGCGCAGATGGCTTTTTACCCTGGCTGCCAGCTCCTGCGGATTATAGGGCTTGGTCACATAATCGTCGGCTCCCATGGATAATCCCAGAACCTTGTCGGAATCCTCGCTTTTGGCGCTGAGCACAATGATGGGAAGATTCCTTTTCTCCCGGATTTTCATTACCGCTGACAGGCCGTCCAGCCGGGGCATCATCACATCCATGATGAGCAGCTGCACCTGATTTGAAGCCAGCATATCAAGCGCTTCCAGGCCGTCATAGGCGCGCAGCACCACGTAGCCTTCCTTTTCCAGCAGAATGGCTATGGCTTTTACGATTTCCCGGTCATCATCTACTACCAGTATACATTCATTCATTTCAGGACAGTTCCTCCTTTGAGCTTGGTTTTAGTGTAAACCGGATGTCTTACAAACATGTGGGGGGGATTCTTACAAAAATCTTAACAATCTGGGGGGTGTGAGTTCCACCGTCTCTGCGGCGCTGTGTATGGCAGTCCCGGCAGGGGCAGGGGGGGAGCCGGGCACGCTCTCGCTCGGTTAAAAACGCAGCGGTGCTAACGCCGCAAAATACGCGGCGTAAGAACCGGCGTTTTTAGACGACCCGGTTCCACCCCTACTCCTGCCGGGACTGCCATACACAGCGCCGCAGAGACGACGGAACCGGTAGGTTGTGAAGGGTTTTTGTAGGAACGTTGTGTTGAAAAGGCAGCAAAGAGGTGTGAAGGGGTTGGTTTTAGTTTACTACAGAATGTCGGGGTTCACAATTGGAAAAAAGAAACTGTGCTGTGAGGGTACTGAGCAGTTATAGAATAGAACAGACTGGGGTGATAATTTGAAGCAGGGTGGTTTTTGGAGGGTGCTTGGGGTGGGGAGGCGCGCGGTGTCAGGCGTACAAAAAGAACGGTTTGCAGCTGTTGTTTGGGGAATGCTGCAAACCGTTCTGAGGTGATGATTTTGTATTAAAAAGCTTTTTGTATTTTATCAGTCTTCGTAGCCGTTGGGATTCTGGGACTGCCATTTCCAGGAGTCGGCGCACATTTCTTTGATGCCGTATTCCGCTTTCCAGCCGAGTTCTTTTTCTGCTTTGGAAGCGTCTGAGTAGCAGGTGGCGATGTCGCCGGGGCGGCGGTCTCTGATTACGTAAGGGATTTTAACGCCGGTTGCTTCTTCGAAGTTCTTTACGATATCGAGAACGCTGTAACCTTTGCCGGTGCCCAGGTTGTAGATGTTGAGGCCGGATTTGTCTTCGATTTTCTTAAGGGCCTTTACGTGTCCCCTGGCCAGGTCTACTACGTGGATATAGTCTCTGACGCCGGTTCCGTCGGGGGTGTCGTAGTCGTCGCCGAATACGTTAAGCTCTTTCAGCTTGCCTACGGCAACCTGGGTGATGTAGGGCATCAGGTTATTGGGGATACCGTTGGGGTTCTCGCCGATGGTTCCGCTCTTATGGGCACCGATGGGATTGAAATAGCGTAAGAGAACTACATTCCATTCATTATCGGCCTTCTGGATGTCGGAAAGAATCTGCTCCAGCATGGATTTCGTCCAGCCGTAAGGGTTGGTGCACTGTCCCTTGGGGCATTCCTCGGTAATCGGGATAAATGCAGGGTCTCCATAAACGGTTGCGGAGGATGAGAAGATAATGTTCTTCACGTTGTGCTTACGCATAACGTCTACCAGAGTCAGGGTTCCTGCGATATTGTTTTCATAGTACTCCCACGGCTTGGCAACAGATTCGCCCACTGCCTTCAGCCCTGCGAAATGGATACAGGAATCAATTGTTTCTTTTTCAAAGATTTCGTTCAGGGCATCCCTGTCAAGAATGTCCGCCTTATAAAAGGGAACGTGCTTTCCTGTGATCGCCTCTACACGCTGTAAAGATTTCTCGCTGGAATTGCTGAGGTTATCCAGAACGACTACGTCATAGCCCGCGTTCTGCAGTTCCACTACTGTATGGCTGCCGATATATCCGGCACCGCCTGTTACTAAAATTGCCATGGTTTCCTCCTATCCGCCGTATGAACGGCTAAAGCCAATGATTCGCAACAGTCCAGAAAACAAAACTGTTACAATAATTTACCATAAAACATCAGGATATACGCCGTCTGCTTTCAGTTTGGCAATGGATTCCATAACGAAAGGCTTATCTTCCTTATAGGTTACGCCGAACCATTTATCCTTGGAGGAGAGCACTTCTACGGTTGCCTTGCCCTGCTGCAGCAGCTTATCCACCTCGATGGGAAGGAAGCATTCCGATTTCAGAGGGTTCTTCGGAACCTCATTCTCAAAGAAGCTGTTTACCGCACTTTCCAGTTCATCCAGGATGCTTGCGGAAAAGCCCCACATATTCATGGATACGGGTGTATCAAGCGGAAGCGGTACATAGGTTGCTCCGTCATCCTCCGTATAAGCGGCCCCGTCCGCCGTCTTTACAATCTTGGTACGTTCTGCAATGGTCTTCAGGAATCCGTTTTCATCGGTGACACAGCAGCCTCTTGCCACGGAACCATTCTCAGTTAGGGTATTGCCCAGTTCATAGCCTACCATCGCATAGCGGTATTTCTCATCGTCCTGATGGGTTGTCAGGAAATCGTACAAGGTCTGGAAAGCGCTTCTTCCATAATAATCATCTGCATTGATTACTGCGAAGGGGCCGTTTACCACGCCCTTGCAGCACAGAATCGCATGTGCTGTTCCCCAGGGCTTTACTCTGCCCTCCGGAATCTGGAATCCTTCAGGAACCTTGTCCAGCTCCTGGAATACATATTCCACATCGATATGCTTGCTGACTATGTCACCCACGCACTCCCGGAAATCTTTTTCATTTTCCTTCTTAATGATGAAAACTACCTTCTGAAATCCTGCCCTGACAGCATCATACATGGAAAAGTCAATAATCTTGTGACCCTTATCGTCTACAGGGTCAATCTGCTTCAGTCCGCCGTAGCGGCTTCCCATTCCTGCTGCCAGAATTACCAATACCGGTTTATCCATATTCTGCTCCCCTTCTGCGTGCTTTAACACGCTGAAAAAAGGGTCTGTGAAGCTTGCATCCATCCTGTGAAGTTGTTGGATTGTTTCTGTAAAGTCTGCAGGCCTGCTTCACTTTACCCTTTCATTTTATACGGGAACCAATATATACCGCAACTCTTATTTGTTAGGAAGAGCTGTCAAAATGTTAACATGGTTCCCTTAAGTTTTTATTACCCTGCCGGAAGGTTTTCTCCGGCCGCTATCGTTATTATAGCATAAGCACAGATGGGAATCAAATTGCCAAAAATGCCTTTTTTTGTCACGTTTAGTTTTGGGTTACTGTTTTTTCCCTTTACAGTTCCTGCCGGAATCCATCCTAAACCGCCTCCGGCGCTGGGTCGGGAGCACTCCTGGAGCACTTTCTTACGGCTGCGGCGTAAAGGCGCGGATTTGCCTGAATGGTAATTAAGCTCTGCTGATTTACCGGTCCTGGCTCATCCCGTTACAAGGTGTTTTATAACCGGTATTTTTTCCAGAAGGAGGGTGAGGAGAAAGGCGGGTATTATCAGGACAATTGTTTTCAGCAGGTTGGTTCCTATATTAAAGCCGGAAAAAAGCAGGGCCATATAGGGAACCAGCATCCAGCCGAATATCCAGTGCAGGTAATAGATACCGAGCGTCCTGCTTGCCACCGCAGTAACGGCGGCATTTATGGCCCGGTTTCTTATTTTCAGGCCGCGGCAGGCGAGGAAAATGCCTGCGGCAAGTAGAACCACCGGAAGGTGACGGTAGCCCTGGACAAGAAGGATGCCGTCCCAGGCCGGATTTTTGCTGGTGTACCATTTTACGCCCCACATGCCCAAAAGTCCTGCAGCGGACAGAAGAAGTCCGAGAAGACGCTGTGCTGCAAGGCTGTTTTTAAAGGTGCCCGCTGTGTGGAGCCAGGCGCCGAACAGGAAAAAGCCCAGCATATTCGCATAGGTGCCGAAGGGATTGAGTATTTCCAGTCCTTCCAGGGAATATACGCCGATCAGGCCCTTGGCGCAGAGTGCATCCAAAAGCATCTGCAGGCCGGTCAGGCCGTTGGTCATCAGAATGCCGAAAGCGGCAAAAAAGAGTATGATTTTTCTTCCTGCCTGATGATCCCAGGCGATGCGGAACAGGGGGAATACAAGATAAACCGCCAGCAGGGCTTCAATAAACCACAGATGGCCCGTTCCGATACCGTCCAGGCTGCCAAAGGTGAAAAGATAGGTAAGAATCTGGTTCCTGCCAAAGCCCAGCGGAGGAATTTGGCAGAGCGGTCCGACGGTAAAGAGATAGATAAGCCTCCAGGCAACAAGTACAATATAAATCAGGATTGTTTTCCGGATGTGTTTTTCCAGCTTCAGCGGCCTGGTGAAAAGCAGCGCCCCATTTACCATAAAAAACATGGGGACGCCCGACCAGCAGGCTACCATGAGGATATTGGCGGGCACCGTCTCCGAAAGCAGGACGAAATGGCAGAAAACCACCAGGAAAATTGAAATTACTTTGATGATATCCAGATACTGGATTCTCTTTTGCATGGCTTGCTCCTTTTATTCTGTAAGCTTTATCTGCAGCAGGGAAAGCGGGCCGCAGTTTTGCCCCGGGTGCGTTGCGGCTTCTTTTTAAAGGGGCAGAGTACCCTGGCTGCGGTGCTGTAATCAATTGTATGATACATTCGCGGGAAAAGCAACCTTCCGGCAATTTTTACCGGGCTGTATTATGGCATAACAAAAGGACCGGCACAAGCCGTTTCCCAGGTGGTACGGACTGGTGCTGATCCTTATTTTTCATGTTATATTGCTTACTCTGTCAGGTGAGCCGGTTCTGTCCGGTCATTCCACCTTCTTGAATTTATCCGCTCCCTGGCCGCAAATCGGGCACTTAAAATCTGCGGGAAGCTCTTCTCCTTCGTATACATAACCGCATACCTGGCATATCCATTTTCCGGTTTTCTTTGCATCACCGGATGGTTGGGAGCTTTCTTCCGCCGCACCGTCCGCCTCGGGAAGGTAGGTCGGCGCATTCTTCGGGGCTTTTCCCCTTATTACCTTATGATAATAAGCGTAAGTCATCGCAGCGCTGTCATTTCCATAGCTTTCCGCTTCCACCACTTCTCCCAGGAAAACAGTATGGGTCTGGGTTTCCATCGTATCAATGACACGGCAAACCACATAGCCGCAGGAATCCTTGATTACAGGAAGCCCGGCCGCCATTTCATAATCCACATTACTGAATTTATCCGTATCCCGGCAGCTGTGGAAACCAAAGGTTCCGATAATGGAGGGGTCGGATTTTTCTGAAAGTATGGAAAATGCAAATTTCCCGGTCTTATCGATACAGGAATTGGTATAGTTATCATGGTTTACGCTAACCGCAATGGTAGCCGGATCCGATGTAATCTGCATTATGCTGTTGGTAATGCATCCTACCGGACGGTTACCATCCATTGAGGTAGTAACATAAACACCGTAGGACATGTCTCTGAAAATCATTGTATTCATCTTTTCACTCCCGTCTGTGCACTGAGGCACTCATGTACTGTTGTTACCGATACCGGCTTTTTCAGGCTCAGGTCATTGCCGCGCCGTCTACCGGAATTATGGCTCCTGTAATATAGGAGGCCATATCGCTTGCCAGGAAAAGGAACGCGTTGGCTATATCCTCCGCCTCTCCCAGCCTTCCCAGCGGAATCGTCCTTACTATCGGCTCTATCACTTCCTGAGGAACCGCTTCCATCATATCCGTACGGGTAACGCCGGGCGCTACCGCATTGACACGGATATGATCCCTGCCAAGCTCTCTCGCCAGAGATTTGGTCAGACCGTTCAGCGCAAATTTAGATGCCGGGTAGCCTGAACCGGCCGGCTGTCCGTAAAAGCTCACCATGGAGCTGGTATTTAATATCACACCGCCGCCATGCTCCCTCATAATTGCTGCCGCCGCCTTGGAGCAGCGGAATACGGAATTGACATTCAAATCCATAATCCTGTCAAAATCCTCCGGGTTATAATCATATAAGCTGTCTCTCGCAGATATACCCGCATTGTTTACCATAATATCGATTTTGCCGTATTTTTTCTTAACGGAATCCAGCGCCCGGGCTACTTCTTCGTAGCTTCCCAGATCCGGAGCCATGCCGGTAACCTGCCAGTCCGGATTATCCTGGCGAAGCCTCTCAAGCGCCCTGTCCACGGTTTCCTGTCTTGAGCCCCAAAGGACTACGGAGGCCCCGTTTTCCAGAAACTTTTTCACTATTGCATAACCGATTCCTCTTGTTCCCCCGGTTACTACTGCAACCTTACCTTTCAACATAGTACTTACCCCCATTTTATTATTTTTTAAAAATAATAATCATTACTGATTTTATCATACCATAATCTGCCTGGTTGTCAAGCATCTTCCTGCATTCTCCGGCCATATTTATTTATAAAAAAACCGTCTGATAAAAGCTTTCCCGCATCCTTCGGAAAACATACTTTTATCGGACGGTCTTACTGCTTCTTTTGTGGGTTTTACAGCGCTATGGGCTTTACAGTGTTACAAGCTCTACAGCGCTATGGGCTTTACAGTGTTACGGGCTTTCCGGCTTTGGGCTTCACCACTTTAATTTCCGGATGCCTTTCATCCATGGCCTTTTTAAACGGCCGGGTATCTACCTCCTCGGATACAGGCGGGAACGCGTCGTCAAAATGGTCCAGCAGAATACGCGCCGGCTTCAGGCGTTCCACAATTTCCATGGCTGCCTCCGCCATATTTTCCTTCCCCTGATAGGGAAGTATGAGAAGATCCGCATTTTCCGGATAAACTGTGTCCGGATCCAGCTCCATGCTCCCAAGAAGTAAAATGCGTTTACCCTCCGCCTCTATCTGGTAGGCTGCCGTTTCGCCCTTTTCCGGGAATCTGGGATGCGCCCAGGCTAGAAACAGTGCATTGCGGAAATATCGGAGCAGCCTCGGGTTTAACAGCTTCCTGAAAACCGTTTTCGCACAAAATGACGTATGCTTTCCCTTCAGAACCGTTATCCTCATATTCCCCTGACGCCAGCTGTATCCCGGTTCCACTTCCACCAGGCAGCCTGTGTCTTCCACCCATCCTTCCAGGGTATTCATCACAGCCCGGGTGGCAAAAACCGTGGCATCGGCCTGTTCCAGGATTTCCGGTATGAAAAAAAGATGATCCACATGTCCATGCGTGATGCAGATATCCGTTTCCTGCACAAAATCCTCCAGATTGTTCGGGTTGCTTGCTCCGGCCAGTTCCACAAAGGGATCGAACAGAAGCCGCTCTCCCTCCGACTCCAGCAAAATGGAAGCTGTTCCATACCAGGTAATTTTCATCCTTTGTCGTCTCCTTCTTCAGGCCCTTCATATCAGGCCAGGCTGTGTTTATTATAACGTAGTCAGGGAAAAAACTCTACCCGTTCTTTTTCTGCCGCGCTTTTATTTCGCCTTCTTTTTCACCCTCCTTCTTTTTCATCCTCCTTCCTTTTCCCTGTGTCTGTATCCAGAATCTGTCTGAATTCCGCAAGCAGGGGATCTCCGCTAAAATATTCCTGTCCGTACTCCAGATTAAAATCATAATCAAAACCAGCCGGGTTGCAGCCCTGGTTGTGCTGCATAATGGTTTCCGCCTTATCCAGGGCTTTTACCAGGCGTGCCTCTTTGCTGACTGCTTCATTATATTCCTTCCACAGATCCATATATTCTTTTTCCAGCTGCGGAGGGAGGAGCGAAAACAGCCCGGATGCTCCTCTTTCCTCCGCCAGATATTTTTCCCCGGGATCAGGACGCAGCGCGGCGGAGATGTCGCCTTCCCTGATTTCCCCAATATCATGAAGCAATGCCATTTTTATCACTTTCAGGCTGTCCAGCCGGGGATATTCCTCCAGGATGACCATAGCCAGAAGGGCAAGCCTCCAGGAATGCTCTGCCGTGCTCTCCTGTTTTCCTTCGCTGGTCCAGGCGGTACGGAGTACATTTTTAAGCTGCTCCGCTTCATTTATAAATTGTAAATAATTTTTTAATCTTTCCATTTTTTTCTCCTGTTTTTCTCCGTCTTTCTGCCATCGCCCGGGCCGCCGGAATTTATATCAGGGAGTGACCCTGTGGATATCCCTTGGGAACAGGGATGCCTGGCGGATATTGTCCAGCTCCAGCAGGCGGGCCGTAAATCGTTCCAGGCCCAGGCCCAATCCGCCGTGAGGAGGCATTCCGGCCCTGTGTATCCAAAGATAGCTTTCAAAGAGCGACGGATCCATTCCCATGCGCTTCATTTTTTCCAGCTGGACGGAATATTCATGGATGCGCTGTCCGCCGGTCGTTACCTCCAGTCCCCGGAACAGGAGGTCAAAGCTCAGTGTTACCGCCGGGTTTCCTTCGTCCTCACAGGCATAAAAGGGACGCTTGGCAGTCGGGTAATGGGTAACGAATACAAAATCACTGCCGGTTTCCTTCTTTATGAGCCGGGACAACAGTTTTTCTTCCTCCGGTTCAAAATCATCCTTTTCACTGGCCGGACGGCTATAAGCTTTGGCAACCCATTGTTTGGCCTCATGAAAACGAATGGACGGGATTTCCCCTGTTTCCAGCAGTTGCTCCGGCAGCCGTACCTTCAGCAGGGCAAGCTCCGGCGCGTATTTTTCCCGGAGAAACTGCAGTGCGCTACCAAGCATGGCCGCTTCCATCCGGCAGATATCTGTAAAACTGTCAATATAGCCCATTTCAAAGTCCACGCTTGTATACTCGTTCAGGTGTCTTGCGGTATCATGCTTCTCCGCGCGGAATACCGGGGCGATTTCAAAAACTCTTTCATATACGCCAACCATCATCTGCTTATAGAACTGCGGGCTTTGCGCCAGATAGGCGTCCTTGCCGAAATAGTCCAGATGAAAAATATTGGCGCCGCCCTCCGCCCCCTGATATACGATTTTCGGTGTATGGATTTCGGTAAACTGTTCCTGTTCAAGAAAATTACGAAAGCCTCTGCACAGCCCTTCCTGAATTTTAAAAACTGCGCGCTGCTTTTCATTTCTCAGAGTGAGCGGCCGATAGTCCAGTATGGTTTCCAGGGATGCATCGATTTCTTTCCCATGAATGACCACCGGCATTTCCGCCTCTGGGGAAGAAAGGACTTTTATTTCCGTCAGATGAAGCTCCCAGCCTGTGCGGGAACGAGGCTCCTCCGTCACAGTGGCTTCGGCCCGGATACAGGCTTCTTCCTTAAGCAGGCCTTCTATGCGGCACTTTTCAGGTTCCAGGATACACTGGATGAGGCTGTCCGCAGTACGCAGGATGAGGAACGAAAATCCGCTCATTTTCCGGATTCTGTGAACACTGCCATGCAGAACCGCCTGCTTGTTCAGGCTGGCTGCAAGCTGCTCCGGGGATGGGTTGTTTATCATGGGGGATGCCTGTATTTTTTCCAAATGAATCATGATTATATTATCTCCTTATTGGTGTATGCAAAACATGGGTTACGTTTATTATTTAATCCCGCTGGCTGCGGGACAAACAGACGTGTCAGCCTCACGGCTGCCGCGCGTGTACTGATTTAAGGAGATATGAAATCCATCTGGACATCGTCTTTATGTCTCATTGTACCACATCCTTTCCATAGGGGATATCAACCAGCAAGGGTTTTCTGCGGGTTATCAGCAGCCGACCGGCCGGGAGCCGGGAATGCAAAAAAGCAGCGGATTTGAGGGCGCTTTTAAAATCACATATTCTCATTCCTGCAGGCAGAGGGAGGGGTTTTCCTGTTTCCGCTATAAGGTGCCTGTTTTTGAGTAAAATAAAAAAGCCCTCAAAGGTAAATTTCATTACCAGTGTGGACTCTTTTGATTGATAAAAAACAAAAGTTATTTATTCCACACAGGTACAACACGGAAAGCGCTTGTACCTGCGATGATTTCTACATCAGCCGATACAAACGCCGCCTATCGTCGTCCCTGTGAAGTTTGCTGTTCAGACTTTTCAGCATGGCTTGTGCCTTTCCGGTATGAGAGCTGGCCTGGCAGAATTTATGGTAAAAGGATAATCTGCCGGCGAACTGATACCTGCCTGTGATTTTTGTTTATATTAGCACTGGCCGGCGGATGTGTCAACTGGAGAAGGGAAAATATTTAACGGCAGACAGGAGATTTTTTTGAGTGAAGCTTTTTATTTGCGGAAAGTCTTTATGCTGTGAATTAATTTGTGTGGTAAATTGGTATTTTTTATTGTTTGTGTAATAAGCTCATTACAGTTCAGGCACGTCTGCACATTTACTGCGCCGACCGTAAGAAAGTGATTCGGGTGTGGGAATTGCAGTGTCAGTATGTGTGAAGAAGAACTGTTATGTTCTTATTTCCCTTGTTCAACTAAACTTGAATTGTCCGGTTTTTTGATTAATGCTGTAGCAGTTTATTAATATATTCAATTATTTGTTGCTCTAATAAATCGTATTGCATGGGATCTACATCTTCAAAGCATTGATTCAGTGCGTAAAAAGGATTGTTGGTCCACTCTATTATCCAAAAATCAGATAAGGCCGTCATCTTGTAAAATTCACCTTGGAATTCCCAGCAATAATCTGATGGAGAGAGAAGAATTTGCTTGCTCCAAGTTCCTGGAATCTGTTTTCTACAATTTTTTTAATTTCTGATGCTTTTATTTTTGGGGTTCCTGTTAATTGATTTATTTATTATTTAGTTGTTTTACAAACGTAATAGAATTAGTATATGTTGTATCTTTTTATAGAAATAAACAGTTAAGTGTGTTGGAGTATAACACAAGCAGGGATAAATTGTGAGGACTGCTATGTGCGTATCTTTATTAGAACGAGTAAAACAGGGGAAATCCAACATTATATTAATACTTATTCTATCTGCTCGGTCGCAAGACCGAGACACTTCCACAACTTAGTGTTGCTTGGACAGTAGAATTTCAATCCACTCGGTCGCAAGACCGAGACATTGCCGGATATAGCTTACAAATGGAAAGCAATATTTCAATCCACTCGGTCGCAAGACCGAGACCTGAAATAGCCAGGACATATTTTCAACCAGGAAGAAAAATTTCAATCCACTCGGTCGCAAGACCGAGACAGGTGTACCAGGATACCCAAAAAGAGAAACGCCGTATTTCAATCCACTCGGTCGCAAGACCGAGACGAGGGGACAGCAATGAGTTGGAGCAGATGTATCAGCAATTTCAATCCACTCGGTCGCAAGACCGAGACTGGTAATGCCACCTTTCTCCTTCATATGCGCCTATATTTCAATCCACTCGGTCGCAAGACCGATACAATAGGTACTTGCTTGGCGTTTCCGTCTGCATCGTATTTCAATCCACTCGGTCGCAAGACCGAGACGACTGGCATATTGGATCTTTTAAGGGTCCTGAAATATTTCAATCCACTCGGTCGCAAGACCGAGACTTTGCCTTCCTGTCTATCCGGCCGCAAACCTCGTATTTCAATCCACTCGGTCGCAAGACCGAGACCAAACCCTTTTTTCATTCCGGCCACCATTGCGTTATTTCAATCCACTCGGTCGCAAGACCGAGACTTTACCAGAATGCCGGACAGACCGCAGGACAGCATTTCAATCCACTCGGTCGCAAGACCGAGACGTTATTTATTTTTTTGTGATTAAGCTCATACTCATTTCAATCCACTCGGTCGCAAGACCGAGACGTTGGAAATTGATTTTCCACATCTTGGACAATTAATATTTCAATCCACTCGGTCGCAAGACCGAGACTGGAGATTTTATTGCTTAACGACAAAAAATTCATATTTCAATCCACTCGGTCGTAAGACCGAGACCTGAAACGCATTGTACGGGCTAAGCCCAGCAATTATTTCAATCCACTCGGTCGCAAGACCGAGACCCGGTACGATCAAGGTAACTATCATCTAATCTACACATTTCAATCCACTCGGTCGCAAGACCGAGACCTTAATTCGCTACAGACCGGAAGAATCTGATACCTATTTCAATCCACTCGGTCGCAAGACCGAGACAGATACCGCATACTATTATATCTACCAAGGAACATTTCAATCCACTCGGTCGCAAGACCGAGACGATCACCTGTGTCGCAGTCTGTATTGTTCCCTTCTATTTCAATCCACTCGGTCGCAAGACCGAGACATGGGATTACCGGAAATACAGATTAGTTTCTACAAAATTTCAATCCACTCGGTCGCAAGACCGAGACAAGAGAGCGGAATGAAGGTTTTATGCTGCTGGGTATTTCAATCCACTCGGTCGCAAGACCGAGACTGATTTCCAGCAGGTTCTTCGGCAGCGCCCGCGTATTTCAATCCACTCGGTCGCAAGACCGAGACAAAGACTGCTTTGACATATATGTCGGAAATAAGAAATTTCAATCCACTCGGTCGCAAGACCGAGACCGTTACTCTGGGCAGTTTTATCGGCGGCGGGAATTATTTCAATCCACTCGGTCGCAAGACCGAGACAAAACGGAAAGCCTGGAAGAATTGCAGCTACAGCTATTTCAATCCACTCGGTCGCAAGACCGAGACATTACAATTTCAGACGGAAGATTCGGATGACCTATTTCAATCCACTCGGTCGCAAGACCGAGACCAACGTGGGAACTAATATGCGTCCGGTCGGTGAAAATTTCAATCCACTCGGTCGCAAGACCGAGACCTACAGGGCTTATTTTTATGATTGCACAATTTATTATTTCAATCCACTCGGTCGCAAGACCGAGACATGTCTGCCATCGAATCACCCCACTGTCCTGTTTATTTCAATCCACTCGGTCGCAAGACCGAGACCAATTCCGACAGGGTCACACGCTGTGATGAACATATTTCAATCCACTCGGTCGCAAGACCGAGACAGGAACAGCCCGTCAATAGTCTCCGCCATTGGCATTTCAATCCACTCGGTCGCAAGACCGAGACGGCTTTTATGTACGGTTGCTTAATTCCTGTAGTCATTTCAATCCACTCGGTCGCAAGACCGAGACGAAAAACACCGCGGATATTGATTACCTGGCAATGGATTTCAATCCACTCGGTCGCAAGACCGAGACGTTACTTGGGCGGACGCTGCAGAAGAATTTCTTATTTCAATCCACTCGGTCGCAAGACCGAGACCAGCCCATGCATCTGTTCCGCCTGCTTCTCCATATATTTCAATCCACTCGGTCGCAAGACCGAGACTTCAATTGTTTTTACGATTTTCTCTTTTTCCACATTTCAATCCACTCGGTCGCAAGACCGAGACATTTTCTCTCAGCCATTTTTCCGTGGCTGTTTTCCATTTCAATCCACTCGGTCGCAAGACCGAGACGTACTTATAGCATTGATACGGGCACTAGGGAGAATTATTTCAATCCACTCGGTCGCAAGACCGAGACTATATAGCGCATCCATTTCAGCCTTTTCTGCCACATTTCAATCCACTCGGTCGCAAGACCGAGACGTCATTTGACGGCGACAACGTTATAGGCACGGCATTTCAATCCACTCGGTCGCAAGACCGAGACTTCTCCGGCTTTTGGCTGCCGGGGCCTTATGTACTATTTCAATCCACTCGGTCGCAAGACCGAGACACAGTTTGCGG
>ENA-ORTD01000921-ORTD01000921.1-human-gut-metagenome-genome-assembly--contig:-NODE-921-length-23701-cov-11.940201_pt1 | contig 23701 bp, 13 predicted proteins | sample MGYA00241907_ERZ509178 | MGnify/ENA primary metagenome ERZ509178 (study PRJEB26280, sample SAMEA2338793) | human gut metagenome | biome: human gut; feature: human-associated habitat; material: faeces...
ATCGTATGTATCTGTCCTTGAGCTTGCCCATAAGATATTTATTTTAGGGTTTATGCAAATACAAAGAAAAGGAATTATCGCAAGAAATCAAAGTAAAAGAGTATAAAATATTTTTTGATACTTTGGGAGTGTTCCGTTGGCTCTTGAAGAGGGCGGGCAAGAGAGAAGTGGGCCTTTAGTTCTCCTTTTTCGTCTCTTATTTTTGCCGCAAATTGGAAAATCGTTGTGCTGCGATTGATTTTCCGGTTTGCGGTAATTGTTTTCGGTTTCTTTGTTTGTCTTTCTATGCCTCTTCCCTCCATACAAGGATATATGTGGAAAAATCCATTCGCATCCTTCAGACTTGTTGGTTTACAGGTTGTTAAGGTGAACTTTCTTTATCTATAGGGTTCACCGGGCATTCACCGGAGAGGGTTATGAAGATGTCGGTCGGGGATGATTGCCGCTGAAAGAAGGCTGAAGGATGGATGAGTGCGTTCTTCACAGTAAACTGTTGTTTTACAGAATCTTGCAAAGTAACCTGAAGGATGAAACATGTTTTTGAAAACTTGCAGTGGGCATACGTCCGAGAGAATCTCCATATTCCACGAGAGACAATGTGTCGTATCCCTTCCCTGCTGTTGGGTGCACGCTTCGTGTCCTCCGGTTGGCTGAAAGGCGTAGTTCCTTACGGCACGTCGTTAAAACTGTCGGAATATTTCTGCGTGTGGGACTGGAGTGGTTTCGTGACCGACAATCCTTTGGCATGGTCGGTGTGTTTTTGTGCATGGGAGTTATATTTCGGGCTGCTCTATTTGTTATTTATGTACTAATGTTCGTATGGCAACATAAAAGCCGATATGTTATTCTATGTTAAAGAATGAGTATTTTCTCTCTTTCAAACGTATAATATATGTAAGGGTTTAGCAGGCGGTGCTTCCTTTAATGAGAAATCTTAATATTAATTAATTGAATAGAAGAGAAATATGAAAAAGATTGCATGTTTGTTAAGTTTGTGCCTATGTCTCTTTGTTTGTTGCAAAGACGACGTGGAGGCTGTGTTGCAGGTGGCCGGGGACAACCGTCCGGAGTTGGAAAAGGTCTTGTCGCATTATCGTGACGAACCGTTGAAGTTACGTGCCGCCCGTTTTCTGATAGAGAATATGGATGCCCATTATTGTTATGGCGGGAAAGCCGTGGACGGTTACTATCATGACATGGACAGTTTGTTTACTCATAAGGAGGGTGACCGTGGATTTTGGAATACGCAGTATGACAGTATCCTCAATCTTTACGGAAACGGTATGAATGCCGATGTCAAGCATAGGTTGTATGATGTGGCACATCTGAAGTCCGATTTCCTGATAGCGTCTATCGATAGTGCATTTAACGTGTGGAGGCGTAATTGGAACAAACAGTACGGTTTCGATGTATTTTGCCGCTACGTGTTGCCCTACCGTGTGGGAGAAGAGCGTCCGGACAACTGGCGTGCTGAGTTCGCCATGTCTCCGGGCGAAGTGGCCGATTATGAACGCTACACCGACAATTATTCTTATGCCTATAACATGGCCAATACCCGTTTGCAATGGATTCGTTCCACCATTTTTTATCCTTCCTGTTTCCTCCCGGATTTTCCTTTGTCCATGCTGGGGCATCTTAAATTGGGCACGTGTAAGGAGTATGCCCATCTTTGCGTGGCCCTGCTCCGCACGGCGGGTATTCCTTCGGCAGTGGATTTTGTTCCGCAGTGGGGCAACCGTTCCTTGGGGCACGAATGGTGCGCTGTGTTGTTGGGCGAAGGGGTAACCATTCCGTTTGCACCGGGAGAACGGTTGGGCGAACATTTCGCCAAACGCAAGGAAGACCGTTTGCCCAAAGTGTTCCGGCAGACCTTTGAAAAACGTCCGGAATCCTTGCGGATGATAGCCCGCGAGGATGAGATGTTGCCCAAAGTGTTCGACACGCCTTGCATCGCCGACGTGACGGACGAATACATGGAAACTTCCGACGTGACGGTCTGTCTCGAACATCCGGAGTTGGCCGGTTCGCGTTTTGCCTATCTGGCTGTTTTCAACGACCGCGAGTGGAAAATTGTGCATTGGGGGCGCATCTGCGGAAAGCGTGCCGTGTTCAAGTCCATGGGACGTGGGGTGGTTTACCTTCCGGTGTATTACGGCAAGTCCGGCATGCTGCGTGCAGGCGATGTTTTCCTTTTGGACAAACACGGCCGGGTTCGTAGTCTTGAGCCGGACGAAACCGGAGGACGCACGCTGCGTCTGAAACGTAAATTCCGCGACGACCGTTCCAACCAATTCCTGCAAAGTGTCATAGGCGGCAAGTTCCAAGTAGCCAACCGCGAGGATTTCAGCGATTCGCTGACGGTACACGTGATTCCCAAACTGGAAGACAACCGTTATCATACGGTACAGCTTTCGTATGAAGGGGAATATAAATATTTCCGTTACCTTTCGCCCGACTGGTCGCGCGGCAACATGGCTGAGCTTTACACTTTCGATGCGGCAGGCGACACGCTGAAGCCCAAACGCCTGTTGGGCAATTTCCATGTGCGCCCGTGGTGTGGCGTGGAGAATCTTTTCGACGGTAACGTGCTGTCGTTCTATGATTCCCATGATGTGTACAATGTTTGGTACGGATGGGAAATGGAGCGTCCCGGCAAGATAGCCCGTATCCGTTTCCTTCCGCGCAACGATGATAATTTCATCCGCGAGGGTGAAGACTATGAGCTGCTCTATTGGAAACAGGGCCGGTGGGTCTCCTTGGGGCACAAGGAAGGGAATGCCGATGGGATTCTGACGTACGACCGTGTGCCGCTCCGCGCCCTGTTCCTCTTACGCAACCATACGAAAGGGCATGAAGAGCGCATCTTCACTTATGAATCCGGCCGGCAGGTATGGTGGTGAGCGGACGGCTTGATGAGATTTTGAATTAACTTTTAAATCATAGATGACATGGGAAATTTGTTGGACAGATTCTGCATTGTATGTGGGATAGGAAAAATTTGGAAGGACAAGACAGACGTGCCTTTCGTTCCCGTAGTGGAAAATGCTGATTGTGATGTCTTGGTCGTGGATAGTAGGAAGAAGCTTCTGCTATATGGACGTTTACGGTATAAAATCCGCCGTCAGGTCGCTTTGGTATTGGAATATTTGCTTCGAAAACCGACTCATACTATATTCTATACCGATTTGAATGACATTCTCGGCGTGCCGGGTTATTTTGACGATTCACTTTGTTCCCGTCAACGGGTGCGTACGTTGAAGCGGGATTTGCGCAAGGCTTTGGAGGGTTTGCCGTTCGATGTCGTGCGTTCCTCTGCCGATTGTCTGCGTCTGGTCAGGACGGACGGCCATCCTTTATAGAAAGAAGGGTGGGACTGACAATATGTAATTTCAGCCTTGGCGAGAATGCGTTATTTCGGGTCGTTGTGGGTGGCGGCGCGAAATAACGTATTCTCGCGCCTTCTCCGTTTCTCAGAAAGTCATCCATTTCTGTCTTTTGCTTGCTTTTATGTGGATGCCTTGTAAGGGTATGCCGTGGGTTTTTCTTCAGTGGTATTGTCTTTATGCTCTTCCCTTTATATTTTGTCAGTCGTTTTATGACGGCTGAACCGTTTCAAATAGGTGTTTCAAGTGCGTTTTCATGGCTTTTTTCCGGTGTCTGTAGCCGTTCAAAGTTGTTATTCTTGTTGTTTTTCGTTTTTTCTGCTGAGAATGATTTTCCGCTTTCAGCCAAATGATTTTTTATTCGGCTTGTATTTTCGTGAAAATGTGCGCATGTCGCGTGCCGGTATGCCCTGAAATATTGCTTTTGTGGACTGTAATTTAGTGTAGTTTGTGCTTTTCTCGTTATTTTCTTTTGCTCAAAACCACGCTTTTTCTTTCGATTGGAAATGAAAAAACGCCTTTTTGCTTGCTTTTTGTCTTGCGTTTAAGGTTATTTAACCGTATTGTAAAATAGGCTGTATATTAATGAATTGCGAAAAATGCTCACGTTTTTGCTCACGTTTTTTAAAATTCGTTCACGTTGCTCACGTTTTTGCTCACGCTAAATATTTGGGGAGATTAGGATTTGTTTGTTATTTAGCGACAGAATTAAGAAAAGAAAAATCGGTATGAATATTTCTGCCGATAATTAAAAAAATAAAATTATGAGTAAAAGAAAATTCTTTGCGCCTTTGATGGGTGCAGTGGTGTTGGGCTTGTCGGCCTACGCCGGGTATCGTACGTATGATGCGTACAATGGAGTGAGTGAGAGTGATTTGTTGTTGGCTAATGCGGAAGCGTTGGCTAGTGACTCTGAAAGTGGGGTTGATGTTAAATCCTGCTTGGGAATTACTGCCCCATGTAAATTGAGTGACGGTTCAGAGTCCTTGGGCCCATTGGTTTCCGTTTCTTGGTGAGTTATTATCATTATTTGATTCCCAATGCCAAAATGGCATTGGGATATTATATCAAATGAAAGAATATGATGAAGTTTATTGTATATTTTGTGACATTGAGTTTGTTACTTTTATCGTGTGGACAAAAAAATAAGAGTGTGGATTTGTTATCCAATCTTCCCCACGAGGAAGATATAGAGGCTTCTTTAGATTCGGTAGGATTTTCTGTTGAAGCACTTGCCCGGCCGTTGGCAATGGTTTCGTTTGGAGATTATATCGTTATAGCGCAGGATAAATTCGATTTTATGGTTTCTATATTCAATTTGAAGACAGGGGAAGAACAGCGGATATTACCAAAAGGACATGGGCAGAATGAATTATTGAGTATATATCAAATGCAAGTAAAAGATTCTATTTCTTTTTATGTTTATGATAATTTGTCGCAAAAGCTTCTTTTGGTAAGAAAAGATAAAAATGGAGTGTTTAAAATAAATAGAGATGAACATATAGATGATTATTTGTCGCTTGCTATAAATGATTCTTTATTGATTGGTTGTTGCATAGATACGGATTATAGGTATAAAATACATAATAAATTAAGTAAAAAGGAAGAATGGGTGGGTGATTATGAATCTTTTGGGATAAAGCCTAATGTAGGTAAGCTTTTGTTGTTGGGACATGTTGCTGATAATTCTCGTTTAGGACGGATGTTGTGGTTGTCTTTTTATGGTGCAGCATGGCAGGTTGTTTCTTATAAAGGGAATCGTGAGGTCATGAAAACAAAGATTTATGAACTGCCTTTGTATCATACTGATGATACAGGAGAGCAGGCCATATTTGAAAAGGAAACAAAATTGGGATTCACGTCTGTTACTCATAATAATCATTTCGTGTTTGCCTTATATAGCGGGCAGTTGTTAGAGATGGCGTTAAAAGAAAAAGATAAGGTGACAATGGGAAGGCATATTATAGTTTTAGATTGGGATGGAAATATGAAGGAATGTATGAATACGAAAAACGAAGTAAAACAAATAGCTTATAACCAAGAGCAAGAATGTTTGTTTCTTCTTTTAGATGAAAAAGACGGTTATAAGTTAAAATATTTAGGCTATTGAGAGATTATTCGTTTTTTTGGAATGTTTGTATTATAAGACTGTATAATATCTATGTATGAGAAATTGGGCTATTAGGAGGCATGTTGGTTTTGTCTTGTGTGCTTTGTTGATTTCTTTTTCATGTGGGAACAAGCGTGACTTTAAAGACGAACTTTTACAGATGCAAAGTAGGCATGTGATTCTGTCTTTGGATTCTATGGATTGTAGAAATATCGAGAAGAAGATTATGGAAAAACAGCCGGTATTGAAATTGGTTGTTTATTCCGATACGTTGACATGTTCTTCATGTAGATTACATGAGATGCAAAAATGGGATCCTTTTTTAAAACGCATGAAACATTATAAGGAGGATATAAATACTTATTTTATTTTTCGTCCATTGGCGAAAGATATGGATGTCTTTAATTTTACGATGAAGGCATTTCCTCCGTCATACCCTATATATGTGGATACAACCAATATATTTCTGCGTATGAATCCTCAAATTCCGGATAACCCTATCATGCACACATTTCTTTTGGATGAAAACAACAACGTGCTGTTGGTCGGGAATCCATTGGAAAACGAGAAGATAGAGGAAATGTTTTGGCAAATTGTGGAAGAAAAGTTAGGCAAACGCGAATAAAATGAAACGCATAATCCGTCATATCCCTTCCTTGCTGTTAGGCGCGTGTTTCGTGGCCTCCGGTTGGCTGAAAGGCGTGGACCCTTACGGCACGTCGCTGAAACTGTCGGAGTATTTCCGCGTGTGGGGTTGGAGCGGCTTTGTGGCCGACCATCCCTTGGCATGGTCGGTGTGTCTCTGTGCCGGGGAGTTGTGCTTGGGGCTGCTCCTGCTCTCGGGCGTGTTCCGCAAGGCGGTGGCCTGGGGTGCGGTGGCAGTGATGTCTGCCTTTACCGCGCTGACGGCTTGGCTGGCTTTCTCTCCCATGGGGATGTCGGTGCAGGATTGCGGCTGCTTCGGTGATGCTTTCACGTTGGGACACGGGGCTACGCTGCTGAAAAACGTGTTGCTGTGGACTTTGGCTGTCTGGCATCTGTGGGGCGTGCGGGCGGAGTCTTGGCACGGCCTGAAAGGATGGCGCACGGCTTCCTGCTGTGCGGTCTTCTCCTTGGCAGTTCCCCTCTACTCGGCGGTTTGGCTTCCCCCGGTGGATTTCCTGCCTTTCGGCCGTGGGGCGGCTCTGTCCGCCGTGCCGGGCTTCGGAGTGTACGACGGACGTTATGAAGAGGTGACGGATTCGTTGATGGAGGTGTCCGGGTCAAAGCCTTTGGTGGCTGTGATGTCGCGGCGCACGCTTACGGCGGACGACCTTCGCAAGCTGTCCGGCCTTTGTGCCGAAGCCGGGGCGGGGCGCATCTCCCTCTGCCTGTGGATGCTTCCCGGCCTGAACGGCGGGGCGGGTATGGATGTTTTCTATACGGACGAGGTGACGCTGAAGTCGCTGCTGCGTGCCGAGGTTGGTTTCGTGGTGGTGGACGGGGGCATCGTTCGTGCCAAGCGAAACTTGTCGGTGTTCCGTCCGGCACGGTTCGGTCGGAACGTCACGGTGGGGGAGATGATGGAAGAGGACGCAGGCCTGCCGTGGCGTTACGGCGTTTGCGTGTTGGCGGGCCTGGCGGTGATGGTCTGGGTGCGCCGTAAAGAAACGGAGGGCGGACGATGAAGGCGGTATGGGGCGTGGCGTATAAGGCGGCGTGCGGCGCGTGCCTTGTCTGGTTGGCCGTCGTGTTGGGCGTGGCCGTGCACTACGGTTGGCGCGCCTTGGTGGCCGACACGTTCGTCATCCCGTCGGACTCGATGTCGCCCACGTTGCTTCCGGGCGACAAGGTCCGGGTGGACAAGACGGTTTTCGGTGCGCGGCTCTACACGTCGCTGGACTTTACGGACGGACGGATGGAGAGCATCCGCACACGGGGGCGTCGCGGCCTGCGTTACAATGATATCGTGGTGTTCAACTATCCCGTGAATGACAAGGGGCGCATCGGCTTCAAGATGAATTACGTGTACGTGAAGCGCGTGGTGGCCTTGCCGGGCGACACGATATCTTTCGTGCACAGCCGTCCGGTGAACAGCCATTATGAGGGCGTGTTGGGGCTTGCGGAGGCGCAACGCGGGTTGGAGGAAACGCCGGACAGCCTGATACCTTGGTACGCGATGCGCAACATTCTGGTGGAGACGGCAGTGTTGGGCTATACCATCAAGGAGATCCCGCCGGTGTACGTGCCCCGTCGGGGCGACATCCTGCGGATGGATGACTGGCGCAAGGCGGAAATCTACCGCCGGGCGATAGAATGGGAGACGGGGCGTGCGTTGGCATGGGACGGTGAGCGCGGGCAGTGCCTGTCGGACGGTCGGCCTTTGCCGTACTACCGTTTCCGCAAGAATTATTATTTCGTATGCGGCGACATGGCCTACGGTTCGAAGGATTCCCGTTACTGGGGCTTCGTTCCGGAGGAATACATCGTGGGCGTGGTGGACCGTGTGGTGGAGTCGCACCATCCCGTGACGGGGCGCGAACGGAGGGAACGCCGCGGACTAAACCTGACGAACAATGAATAAGGAACAATATACATATATAATAAGGTATGGCGTGGCGGCGGCAGCGGTGGCGGCGTTGTGCGCCCCTGTCGTGTGGCGGACGGAGGCGATGCCTTCCGTGTCGGACGTTTGGGGCTATCGGGTGGTGGCGGCTTTGGCCGTCTTGGCCTTGACGGCCGTATGCTTGGAACAGCGGTTGCCGCGTCTGCATTGGGCGGACGGCGTGGTCTTGTTTTGGTGGGTCTGCGTTTCGCTGAATTATGTGTTTGTGTCGCCCTATCCGGCGGCGGAAGCATACGGAAAGGCCATGGCCTTGGGCGTGGCTTACGTGGCCTTGCGGCTGGTTATTCCTTTTTGCGGCAGGGCTTTTACCCGGCTTTGGTGGGTCGGACTGTGTGCGGCGGGCGGCTATGAGCTTTGGACGGGTTTCATGCAGTTGGCGGGTCGGGAGGCATCCCGGCATCATTTGTTCGACGTGACGGGTACGTTTTTCAATCCCGGCCCGTATGCCATATTCGTGGCCGTGGTGCTGGCCGTCTCCGTAGCTTGGTGGTACAGGCATGGAGAGGTCTTTGCCGGGCGTGGCCGGTGGAGCCGGGTGGGGGCTTGGAGCGTGGCGGCAGTGGCGGTTTTTTGCTTTCCCGTACTGGTCGCCACGTGGAGCCGTGCGGCTTGGGTGGCTGTGGCGGTGGCTGCGACCTGCCTGCTGTGGAAGGCACATCGGCGGATGGTGTTTTGGGGGATGGGCGTGGCGGTGTGTGCAGGCGTGGCGGCTTACTTCCTGAAACAAGGGTCGGCAGATGGACGCCTGCTGATGACGATGGTGGCCGGACGGGCTTGGGTCGGGGAATGGCTTTGCGGGCACGGGCTTGGCGGCTATGCGCAGGCCTACGGTGCAGCGCAGGAGGCTTTCTTCGCCGCGCGTCCCGGTTCGCCGCTGTCGGTGGTGGCCGGTAGTCCGGAATATGCCTTCAACGGCGTGTTGGGCGTGGGCGTGGAACAGGGCGTGTTAGGGGCCGTTCCGGCCTTGGTGTTGGGATTGTGGAGCTTGGCGGTGTTGTGCAGGCGTGGTGAGGTCTCGGCCTACGGCTGGTTGGTCTTGTTGGTCTCTTCCCTATTTTCTTATCCTTTCGCTTTGTGGCCGTTCTTGTCGTTGGCTGTGGCTTGGGTGGCCTTGGCGGCATCGCTCGAGGCCGGAACGGCAGAAGTGCGGTGGTGGAAAAGGACGGCCGTGTGGCCTGTGGTGGCCGTGGGCGGTTGGTGCGTGTGGAACCTGTCGGACAATACGGTCCGGCGCGTGGAGGCATACGAGGAGTTCCGCCGCGTGCGTGGCGTTCAGGATGTGGCATTTTTGGAGGATTACCGCAAAAAGTATGAGGATTTGAAAGCTTATCCGGATTTTTTGTTTACCTTTGGTACTGCGTTGCGGGAGGCCGGGCGTTACAACGAAAGCAATGCGATGCTACGTCAGGGCACAAGGGTAAGTTGTGACCCCGTGTTTTACACGCTGATGGGGAACAACTACCGGGATTTGGGTGCTGTGGCGGAGGCTGAATCGGCTTACCGGAAGGCTTTCGGGATGTTGCCGGGGCGCATGTATCCGCTCTATCGGTTGATGAAATTTTATGAAGCGGAAGGACAAATGCGCAAGGCGGAGGAGATGGCCCGGCAAATCATTGCTTTCAGGCCGAAGGTGGATTCTCCGGCGGTGCGGGAGATGAAAAACGAAGCGAAGAAGTTAACAAAAAGATAATAGGTATACCATGAAAAGCGAAATAGGAAAATATTTGCGTGGTGCTTGGTGGTGCTTGTGGGTGGCTGTCGTGCCGGTAGGGGCGCAACAGGTGCGTAAACTGTCGTTGACGGAAGCCATAGAAATAGCCAAACGGGATTCGTATGCGGCGCAGGTGGCTCGCTACAGTTTCTTGGGACAGTACTGGAACTACCGTTCTTACCGGGCGGAACTGCTGCCCTCGTTGAACCTTTCGGGCGGGGTGATGAACTTCGACCGCTCTATCGTGGAGGCTCGCGACCCGGACACGGGGCGTATCTCTTACGTGGACAACAACTCGCTCTCGAACGACCTGACTTTGTCCGTGGACCAGAACATCCCGTTTCTGGGCGGTACGCTGTCGTTGCAGTCGTCACTCTCGCGGCTGGACCAGTTCAACTACGATTTGCAGACGTATAACACGGTGCCTCTCATCCTGAATTATACGCAGCCCATCAGGGCTTACAATGCCCTGAAGTGGCGGAAGAAGACGGCGCCGCTGCAATACGAGAATGCGCAGAGGGCTTATCTGGAAACGATGCAGGACATCACCATCAACGTGACGAACCTGTTCTTTACGGTGCTTTCGGCGCAGGAAAATTACCGCCAAAGCGTGGCGGACTACGAGGACCGGAAGCATCTTTTCGAGATTGCCAAGAAGAGGCTGGACTTGGGGACGACCACAAAAAGCGAGGTGTTGCAGATGGAACTTTCGTTGCTGAACGCCAAGATGAGCGTGAACAGCACGAGCCTTACGCTGAGGACCCAGTTGTTCAGCCTGTTTTCTTATTTGCGCATTGTGGACTACGGGGACATAGAACTGTTGCCGCCTTATTACATGCCGGAAATCGAGATGAACGCCGAACAGGTGCTCGACAAGGCATGGACGGGGTCGTCGCATTCGATCGAACAACAGTTGAACCTGTTGGAGTCGCAGCGGGCATTGGCCGAGGCGAAGGCCAACAGGGGCTTGCAGGTGGAGTTTCGCGGAAGGCTCGGACTGAGCCAGTCGGCGAATGAGTTGCCTGCCGCCTACCGCCGCCTGAAAGACTATGAGACGGTGGGGCTTACGATGACCATTCCGATTTACGACTGGGGCATGGGCCGGGGAAAGGTGCGCATGGCCAAGACGGACGTGGAAATCACCAAGACCCAGATAGAGCAGGCCAACATCGAATTTGCGCACGACGTGCGGACGAAGGTGATGCAGTTCAACAACCAGGCCGAACAGTGCAAGACTTCACTCCGGGCGCAGGACATAGCCGCCGAACGTTACGACATCATGAAGAAGCGGTTCGAGAACGGGTCGGTGACGGTGACGGAACTGAACACGGCACAAGAGGAGTTTGAAAGCGCGCAGCACCAGTACATCAGCCAACTGCAACAGTTCTGGACGGACTATTACGGCATACAGAAACTGACGCTGTACGACTTTATCCGCAAGGAGAACATCGGGGTGAACTTTAATGATTTGGTAAATTAACGACAGACAGATATGAAACGGATTACGGGAATAAGCCTCGTGGTGTGGGTCGTCTGGGGAGCCGTGTGCGGCTGCAAGGACACGGACGGACAGCCGGAAGAAAAGGAACAGGCCATGGAGGGCGCGGTGCAGAAACTGAACGAGAATTATGTGGATACGATGATGTTGCACAAGGTGGTGTTCAACAAGCAAATCAAGTGCAACGGCAAGTTGAGGGCGGCGGCCAAAAGCGAACTGGCCATGCCGGCTACCGGACTGTTGCATGCCATCCATGTGAAGAATGGCTCTTTGGTGAAGAAGGGGGCGTTGCTGGCTTCGGTGGACGACCGTGAAGCCCGACGGGAACTGGCCAAGGCCGAACAGGAGATGGAGAAGGCGGAAGTGGAACTGGTGGACAAACTTATCGGACAGGGATATGACGAGACGATGGCCGATGTGCCGGAAGCGATTCTCAAGAGGGCCAAAGTGACTTCGGGCTATACGTCGGCGGAGTATGCCTTGCAGACGGCCCGGCTCAATCTGGAGCGGTGCAACCTCTATGCTCCTTTCGCGGGGCGTGTGGCCGACATGGACTGCAAACTTTACCAACAGCCGAAGGAGAAGTTCTGCACGTTGATAGACGACACTTGGTTCGACGTGGAGTTCAGCATCTTAGAGGCCGAATTGCAGTCGGTGAGCATCGGGCAGAAGGTCGTCGTGTCTCCTTTCGTGGACGAAAACGAGGAGTTCACGGGGAAGGTGACGGAGGTGAATCCGTCCATCGACGAGAAGGGGCAGGTGAAAATCCGGGCAAGAATCAGGAACCGGGGCAATGTATTGATGGAGGGGATGAACGTGAAGGTCGTCATCGAGAAGGAGGTGCCGGACATGTTTGTCGTGCCCAAGGACGCGGTGGTGATGCGTGACGGTTTCCATGTTCTCTTACGGTTGGAGGAAGGACGCGCCGTGTGGACTTACGTGGATGTGGTGTATTCCAATATCAGCCAGTATGCCGTGACAGGCAATGCGCGGAAGGAGACGAAGATAGAGGACGGCGACGTGGTGATCACGTCGGGCAACCTGAACCTGGCCGACGGGACGGAGGTCATCCCTCGCGCGAGGAGAGAAAAGAAGATGGACTAAGGAAAGGAGACCGCCATGATTGTACGCAATTTGATTCACCGGCCCATTGCCGTGACGATGTGCCTGATTGCATTGATCGCCATCGGGTGTATCTCTTTCAAGTATATACCGGTGTCGCTGATGCCGGACATCGACATCCCGCAGATTACGGTGCAGGTGTCTTATCCCGGAGCGTCGGTGCACGAGGTGGATGCCGAAGTGGTGGCCCCGTTGCGCAGCCAGTTGATGCAGGTGGCCGGGCTGAAGGACATCCACAGCGAATCGAGGATGGACGCGGGTTCCATCTTCATGGAGTTCGAGCCGGGAAGCAATATCGACCTGATATTCATCGAGGTGAACGAGAAGATAGACCGGGCGATGAACCGTATGCCGAAGGAGTTGGAACGTCCCAAGGTGGTCAAGGCCAGTGCCATGGACATCCCGGCCTTTTATCTGGACTTGTCGTTGAAAAACGAGGGGGTCGGGAAAGACGGCAGCTTGCCGAAGGCCGGTATGAAGTTCACCCAACTGGGCGAATTTGCACGGAACATCGTGAGCAAGCGCATCGAACAGTTGCCGCAGACGGCCATGGTGGATATATCCGGTACGACGGGAGCGGAAATCATTTGCATTCCGGACGAAGCGAAACTTTTGTCGATGGGGCTGGATATGGAAACCTTGTCTAAGGCCATCCAGTCGAACAATATCACACTCGGGGCGCTTTCCGTCGTAGACGGGTTGTACCGTTACAACATCCATTTCGATTCGCAGTTGCTGAATCGGGAGGACATTGAGAATGTGTATATCAACCACGAAGGCCGTCTGGTGCAGTTGAAAGACTTGTGCCGTGTGGAAGAAAAACTGGCATCGCGGGCAGGACTGGTGCGCCACGACGGGAAGAATGCCGTGACGATGGCCGTCATCAAACAGAACGACGCGCAGATGGAAGATTTGCAGGAGAGCATCGAGGGGCTGGTGGAAGACCTGAGGAAGGAATATCCGGATATCAGTTTCGACCTGACGCGCGACCAGACCCGACTGCTGACGTACTCCATAGACAATCTGGAACAGAACCTGTACGTGGGGGCGGTGTTGGCCTGTCTGGTGCTTTTCCTTTTCATGAAAGACTGGCGGTTGCCGCTGTTGATTATCATCACCATCCCCTTGACGCTGATTGTGACGCTGCTCAGCTTTCATTTGTTAGACATCTCTCTGAACATCATCTCCTTGTCGGGACTGATTCTCGGTGTGGGAATGATTGTGGACAACTCCATCATCGTTATCGACAACGTGATGCAGCGGTGGCGGCAGGGGATGCCGCTTGCGGATGCCCTCGTGAAAGGAACGAACGAGGTGTTCACCCCGATGTTGAGTTCGGTGCTGACCACCTGTTCGGTGTTTGTCCCGTTGATTTTCCTGAGCGGCATCGCCGGTGCCTTGTTTTACGACCAGGCGATGGGCGTCACGATAGCCTTGTTCGCCTCGCTTTTCGTGGCGGTGTTGGTCATTCCGGTGTATTTCATGGTGTTGTACCGGAAAAGAAAAACATGTCCGGAAGGAGAGGTGATCGACCGTAAGTTCCATTTTAATTTTTATGCTCCCTACGAACGCGGTATCAAATGGGTTTTACGGAATCCGGTGAAGAGCGTGACGGCTTTTTGTCTGGCTATCCCGGCCATCTTCCTTATCTATAAAGGGCTGGAGAAAGAACGTCTTCCTTATATGGAGCATAACGATGCGCTGATGAAAATAGACTGGAACGCGGGTATCTCGGTGGAGGAGAACGATGTCCGTGTGGGGGATGTGTTGAAGCAGGTGGACGGACTGGTGCAGACTTCTACGGCGATGGTCGGCGTGCAGGATTTCGTGCTGTCCCATACCGAAGACCTTACCACGTCCGAAGCCGTGGTCTACTTTCAGGCGGAGGACGGGGAAACCTTGCGTCAGGCGCAGGAGAAGATAAGAAACTACATGGCGGAACGCTATCCGCACGGCACGGTGGAGTTCGGCGTGTCCGGCAATATTTTCGATTTGATATTCTCCAATGACGATGCGGACTTGGAGATACGTTTGCAGCGTCAGGGCGGAGGGCGTCCCGATGTGCAGGAAGCCCGGGCTTTTCTGGACACTTTGTCGCGCCGTTTTCCCGAGGTGGCGGTGCAGCCGGTCGTTTCCGAACGCAACATACAATACGTGGCCGACACGGAGCAGATGGCGGTGTACCATGTGTCGTATGCCGCTTTACAGGCTCGGTTGAGGATGTTGGTGAGCCAGAATGAGGTGTATGCCATCAATGAGGGTGCCCGTTCGTTACCCGTCATTATCGGCGAACGCAGTATGGACAGCCGTAAATTGTTGCAGTACACCGTGCGCAACGATGACGGGGTGGACATACCTTTGAGCTACCTGATACGGGAAACGCAGGGCGAGGACTTCAAACGGCTGTATTCCGGAAACGGCGGGGATTATTATCCCGTGAAGATTACGGCGGACGACCGTACGGTGGAGAGCATCGTGGATTTCACGGAACGGTTCGTGAAGGCCGACCCGCGCTATTCGGCATCGTTTACGGGCAATTATTATTCCAGCCGGGAGATGATAGGCGAACTGGTGCTGGTGTTGAGCGTGGCTGTGGCATTGCTGTATTTCATCTTGGCCGCGCAGTTCGAAAGCATCGTGCAACCGTTGGTCATCCTGTCGGAAATCGTAATCGATGTGTTCTGGGTGTTCCTTGTCCTGTGGCTGTTGGGCGAGTCGCTGAATATCATGTCTATGATAGGTATCGTGGTGATGAGCGGTATCATTATCAACGACTCTATCCTGAAAGTGGATACGATGAACCGGTTGAGGCGGGAGGGGATGCCCCTCGTTACGGCTATCTGGCGCGGCGGGCACAGTCGTTTGCGCCCCATTGTCATGACTTCGCTCACGACTATTCTGGCCATTCTTCCTTTCCTGAGCCGGGGCGATATGGGATCTGCCTTGCAATACCCATTGTCGTTGACCCTGATTGTCGGCATGGTGGCCGGCACGTTGGTCAGCCTGTTCTTCATACCGTTGGTGTATTACCTTATATATAGGAGAAGGGGATAAGGCTTATGCAAGAGAAAACTCACATACTGGATCGCGTATCGTCGTTCAGCCTGTTGCTCACGATGATTATCCTGATGATTATCGGGGCTGCCCTGATTCCGTTGGTAGACGTGGGTTCGTCACCCAAGCCGCGCCAGGGCAAGACGCTGACGATAAGCTATGGATGGCAGAACGCCTCGCCCAAGGTGGTGGAGCAGGAGGTGACGTCGAAGATAGAAGGGTTGGTCTCGGCGGTGAAAGGCGTGGCCGAAGTCTCGTCGGAGTCTTATTTCGGTTCGGGACGGGTTACGGTCGTGCTGAAGAAAGAAGCCGATGTGTCCGCCGTGAAGTTCGAGATTTCGTCGCTCTTGAAGCAGGTGCGGAAGAAATTGCCCGAAGAGGTTTCTTATCCAGAACTGACGGGTGGGGAAGTGGTAAATGACGGCGGTCCGCAGAAAGAAAGTCCTGTGAGGCATCTGTTGACCTATCAGGTGAATTCCAACCTGAAAGGCGAACAGATAAAAGAGTATGTGGAGAAAAACGTCGAACCGGTGGTACGGGCATGGGAAGAGGTGAAGAGCGTGGACGTGACCGGCGGGACTTCCAAATATATGGAGATTACGTACGACCCCCTCATCGTGGCGAACTATGGCCTGACGGTAGCAGACGTGGAGGACGGCATCAAAAGTTTTATCGGAAAGTCGGATATCGTGGGCGATGTGATGTACAGGGATGAAGAAGGGGAGCAAAGCCGTGTCACCCTTTACCTGAAGACCTCGAGGTTTGCCCGCCAGATAGGCGAGATGCCCCTGAAGACCGTGGACGGGAAGATTATCTATCTGAACGACTTGGCCACCTTCGAATACCGGGACCGGCTGCCGGGCAGTTACTACCGCGTAAACGGGCTGAACACCATCTACATGAACATCGTCGTGGATGCGGATGCCAACGAGATAGAGTTGTCGCGCCAGTTGCGTGCGAAAATAGAGGAATTGAAACCCCGGTTGCGCGACGGCATGTATCTGACCTTGACGTACGACGCAGCCAAGGAGAAACAGTCGGAACTGGAAAAGCTGATTACGCGCACGTTGATGTCGTTGGCCATCCTGTTGGTGTTCGTCTGGTTGGTTCGTCGTAACTGGAAGTATCTGTCGATTATCGCCATCACGTTGGCCGCCAACGTCCTGATAGCCGTCATGGCTTACTATGTGTTCGACATGCGCCTGCATACCTTTTCGTTGGCCGGCATCACGGTGTCGTTGGGACTGATTATCGACGCGGCCATCGTGATGGTGGACCATTACAGTTACTACCACAACCGGAAAGCGTTCCTGGCCATACTGGCCGCCTTGCTCACCACAATAGGGTCGTTGGTGGTGGTGTTCTTCATGCCGGAGTATATCCAGCGCGACCTGTACGACTTCTCTTGGATTATCATCATCAACTTGACGGTGGCGCTTGTCGTGGCCCTGTTCTTCGTGCCTGCTTTGGTCAAGCAGTTCCATTACAGCAGCCGCATGCCGATAAAACGTTTGGGGCGTTCCAAACGGGTGATGGCTTGGACGCGCTTTTACCGCAAGTACGTCGCTTTCACGCAGAAACGCAAGTGGATATACTACGTCCTGTTGGTGTTGGCTTTCGGGATACCGTTCCATGCCCTTCCGGACCGGTGGGACAAGGAGAAAGTGTATTACCAGAGCGAGGAGGAAGAAGAGGCTCCGTGGTATGAAAGGGCGTACAATGCCACGTTTGGCACCCGTTTTTTCCAGACCGAGCTGAAAGAACCGTTGAGCAAGGTGTTCGGAGGAACCATGCGTCTCTTTGCGCAGTCGTTGGACGAGAATACGTATGCCAAGGAGGAAGAGGAGATGAAACTCCACATCCGTGCCCAAATGCCTTTGGGAGGAAGCGTGCATGAATTGAACGAGAAGGTGCAGATTCTGGAGAACTTCTTGGTAGGGTTCAAGGAAATCAAGCGGTTCGAGAGCCGCGTGGAATGGTGGGGGGCCAACCTGACCGTGGAATTCAAGGATGAATACCGCGACACGTCTTTCCCTTATGTCTTGGAGAGCAAGGTCATCGGCAAGGTCATTTCCATCGGCGGGGCGGATTGGAGCACCTATGGCGTGAGCGAGCGGGGTTTCAGCAATTCGCTGAACCTGCAATACCGGTCGAACCGGATCGAGATTGCCGGGTACAATTATAATGCCTTGTACCGGTACGCGGAGGACATTTGTGCCCGTTTGAAGCAGAACCACCGTGTGATGGACATCATCATCGAAACGCCGGGGCATGAGCGGCAGGAAGATGAACTGTACATGGTCTATACGCCGCAGAACTTTGCTTTGTACGGACAGTCGGCGGCGGCCATGCACGGCACGTTGCGCGAGTTGCTTTCGGGAGTGGACGTGGGGCGTTACGAGGACGAGTTTATCCGGACCGACATCTACTTGCGTTCGTTGCAATCCGACCGTTTCAATGTGTGGGATTTGGAGCATACCCATGTCAAGACCTCCGAAGGGGACGTGTGGCTTCCGCCTTTCATGGACATGAACCTGCGGGAGGCCAAGAACTGCATTCCCAAAAAGAATCAGGAATATGTGTTGCGCGTGGCGTTCAACGTGTTGGGTTCATACAACTACACGGCCAAATACATAGAGGAGGTAACGGACGAGTTCAACGACCGTTTCCCGGTGGGGTACCGTTGCCTGAACAACACACCGAACTGGTATCAGGATGAAGGCACGCAGTATTGGCTGATATTGGTCATCGTGCTGATTATCTACTTCATGTGTTCCATCCTTTTCGAGTCGTTCCGGTTGCCTTTCGTCATCATCACTTTGATTCCGGTGTCCTTCATCGGCACGTTCCTGACGTTCTATTTTTCCGGAGTGAAGTTCGGGACGGGCGGTTTCGCCTCGTTGGTCCTGCTGAGCGGACTGGTGGTGAATGCCGGTATTTACATCATCAACGAGTACAACAACCAAACGGCGGCCTGCAAGGCGCAGGCGTTGCCTCGTGTGAATTTGTACGTCAAGGCTTACAACCACAAGATTATTCCGGTGTTCCTGACCACGCTTTCCACCGTTTTGGGCTTGGTGCCGTTCCTCATAGATGGGCAGGAGGAAGCTTTCTGGTTCTCTTTCGCCATCGGAACGTCGGGCGGCCTGCTGTTTTCCATCCTGGCCCTGATATTCGTCATGCCCATCTTCATGCCTTTGAAGAAGGCTACTTCCGGTTTTGCGCGGCATACGCGGACGGTGTCATGCCGAACATCTCTTTGAAGTAGGAAGAGAAGTAGCGCGGGGTGTTGAAACCAACCATCCATGAGATTTCCTGTACGGAATATTGGCCGCTTTCCAACAATCGGGCGGCGCGTTTCAACCGGATGGAACGCATGAACTCCGTGGGTGTCTGCCCCGCTATGGCCTGCATCTTCCTGTAGAGCGAGGAGCGTTCTAATCCCATGTCGGTACTGAGGGCTTCCACGTTGTATTCGGTGTTGTCCATGTTCTTTTCGATGCATTCCAATGCCTTTTGTATCAGTTTCTCGTCCAGACTGGTAATCGTGATTTCCTTGGGGTTGATGTGCGTGCCTTTCCGGAACGAAGCCAACCGTCGCTCGCGTTGTTCCAGAAGCTGACGGATGCGGCTGTGCAACACGTCGATGTCGAACGGTTTGGCGATAAACGAGTCGGCACCGGCTTCGTATGCCCCGCTCCGGCTTTCGGAAGAGTTTTTGGCCGTGAGCAGGATGAACGGGATGTGGCAGCACTGCACGTCGTCCTTGACTGCGCGGCAGAAGGCGTAGCCATCCATGTGCGGCATCATCACGTCGCTGATAATGAGGTCGGGGCCGTATTCCCGTGCCATGGCCAGTCCCTCCTGCCCGTCGGCGGCGGTGAGCACGGTGAAGTCCTGTCCGAGAAGATCTTTCATGAACGTGCGGAATTGCTCGTTGTCTTCGGCCACTAAGACGGTGACTTTGTTTCCTTCGGACACGGGGGATTCGGTTGCTTTCTCCGTGTCGGGAAGCGTGCCTCCGATGGCGGCTTGGGAGTCGGAGGCGGCGGTTTGCGGCGGTTGGGCAGGCAGCAGCAGCGTGAAGCACGTGCCTTTTCCCGGTGTGCTTTCCACCGTGATTTCTCCTTTGTGCAAGTCCATATAACCTTTGACCAGGTGCAGTCCGATACCGCTGCCGGTATTCACGGGATGGCTTTGTGTGCCTTCGCTTTGGTAGAAACGCACGAAAATGTTTTTCAGGTCTTCCGCCGGAATGCCTATACCAGTGTCGCTGACGGTGATGCGGATGCCGTTAGGACCTTCGCCTGCCGGGGAGTTTTCCTGCCATCCCGCCTGTACGGTGATGAAACCGCCTTCGGGGGTGAACTTCATGGCGTTGGAAAGCAGGTTGTTCAGCACGCGTGTCATCTTTTCTGCATCCAGACGGAACAGGTCTTCCTGCCCGAACGCGCACTCGCAGGACAATCCGATGTGCCGTTCGTGGGCGAGTGGGCCGAAATGGTTCACGTTGTCTTCGATGAACGGTTTGATTTGCACGGTCGACAGTTTCAGTTGTTCGCCTTTCTGTTCCAGACGGCGGAAGTCGAGCAACTGGTTGACGAGCCGGAGCAAGTCGCGGGCGTTACCGAGTATCTTTTCCAGTTCGCTTTTGAGGGCGGAGTCTCCGGCTTTGCGGATGAGCAGTTCGAGCGGGGTGATGATGAGTGCGAGCGGCGTGCGCAACTCGTGGCTGATGTTGGTGAAGAAGCGGAATTTGAGTTCGTCGAGATGCTGCTCCTTCTGCCGTTTCAGGTTTTCCTGTTCTGCCATCATGCGCGAACGCTTGTCGGCGATGTATAGTTCGATGATGTAGTAGAGGAGTGCCAGCGCGGCGATGAGGTAAATGGCGTAAGCCCACCAAGTCTTCCACAAAGGTGGCTCTACCGTGATTTGCCATTCGGCGGCGGCTCCCCACGGTGTGCTTCCCATGGCGGCTTGTACCTGAAGCGTGTACGTTCCGGGCGTGAGGGAGGTGTAGCTGGCCGTGCAGATACCTGTCGGTTCCGAAGTGAGATTCCATGTTTTGTCCACCCCTTCCAGCCGGTAACGGTAGTGCGTGTGTTGGGGCGTGTCGTAATCCAAGGCGGAAAATTTCATTTCGATGAAATTCTCGTTGTGTTTCAGGTACAGGTGGCGGGTGTAGGACAGCCCTTCCGGAAGCAGTTGGCGGTCGCGGAACGTGCCTTCGTTGTTGATGGGATGGTTTATGACGCGTAGGCCGACGAGTGTCGGCCTCAGGTTTTCGTGCCCGTAGTCCGTGGCTTGGGGAGCAATGTCGGTGATGCCGTTCAGTCCGCCCACATATACATGCCCGTCCGGCATGGCGGTGATGGACTGTTCCATCATTTCCCCGTATTGCACGCCGTCTTTTCCGTCTAACCGTGCGATGGAAAAGGTGCCGTTTGCGTTCCGGTTTATTCTCCCGATGCCGTTGGAAGTCGATACCCACAGCTTTCCTTCGGCATCAGCGGCAATGCCTTGTATGCAGTTGTTCGGCAAGCCGTTTTCCGTGCTGAGCCGCAGGGTTTCCTTCGTGCGGAAGTCATGGCATATCAATCCGTTCTGCGTACCTATCCAGACGGATGTTCCTTCGGCGTATGCACAGTTGTATTTCGTGCTGTATCTTTCCCAAGGGACTATCCAAGCCAGACGTTGCAGTTTCTTCCGGGCAATCTCATATCCGAAGAGTCCGTTTTGTCCGCCGATGATGAGTTGGCCGGGTTTTATTTCTATGGCAAAGCTCATGGCACGGCTGCGGTTCAGTTCCGGAAAATCTTCATTGAGTCGTAGGGCTTGTCCTTTTTCCGGCCGACAAAGATACAGGTCTTTCAAATCCATACAAACCAAGATGCTGCCATCGGAAAGGGGAAGGCTGAAACGGACCGTTTCGGACGGGAGGCCCGGCAGCAGCGTCGGGTCTGCCCGCTCGACCCTGTTGCCCTGTATTTTGTATAGTCCTTGCCGGGTGCTGCACCAGAATGCACCGTGCGGGTCTCTTTTGATGTCTGTACAATAGAGGTGACTGAATCCGGAGTGGAATGTCCGGTAGTTTTTGCGGGCCGTGTCGAACAGGTAGATGCCTTCCATCGTGCCGACCAGCAAGTGTCGGCCGTCGTACGGACAGAGGCTGCGAATCATCCGTCCTTCCTCGTGCGCTACCTCCTCGTTGATATAGTATTCCATGTATTTTCCGGGAGGGACGGCCCGCAAGATTCCGGAACTGCTCAACCCTAACCATAGTCCTTGCCGGTCGTCGATGAGGACCGACATGATGAAGTCCGTTACGGATTCGTTTCCGGTCAGTTCCAGACGATGGGTTTCTTGTAGCAGTTCAAAACGCGGGGAAAGTTTGATGAGCGTTTGGTTGCCACCTAACCAAAAACAGCCGTCTTTGCATTTTTTAATATCATTAATGGCTTTTCCCTTAAGTATTTCTTTCCACTCGCGCGTATATATATTATAGAGGTACAAGTATCCTTCCGTATGGCTGACGGAGATAAGCAGGTGCTCCTTGTCGGCTTGCAGCCAAGCCGTACGGAAATATTCGGAGGGGGCGGGAGTGGCCACGGTGGAATCTTCGCCCACGATGCGTCCGCTTTTCTCTTCCCAAACCAGCATCCTGCCGGTATTCAGGAATATCAGATGAAAGGGACCGGCCTGCATGACTTCTTTGACACGGATACCCCGGGATTTTTCTTCGGGTCGTGGCTCGTAAACCTGTTTGGCCGGTTTTTTCCAGTCATACCGGTAAAGTTTTCCGCTTTCGGTAATAATCCAGGCGTTTCGGTCGTGGTCGAGGATAAAGTCATTGAAAGCTTCGGTCAGACGGGCAGCCTCAAAGCGTTCTTTGATATCGTGACAGAAACGTCCGGTACGGGTATTGATGAGATAGAGACGGTAAAAGTCCTTGGCCCACAGCAGCCCGTTGCCGCCGTCATAGCTTGTGCATAAATTGTGCATACCCAAGGGGACGGTGTAGGTCAAGTCGCAGGCGAGCGGCTCGAAGCTGTTGCCGTTGTACACATTGAACATGCCTTCGGTGCAGACCAGTATCTTGCCGTCTTCCATTTGTGTGAGGAAGCGTACTTGATTATTGAAAAGTCCGTTTCCGGTATCCAGCAGCCGGAATCTTTCCGTCGAGGAGGATGACCGGTAAGGTAAGGACAACAGCGTAGCGGTTATGATAAGAATCCAGAAGTTTTTCATCTCTTGACATTAGGTTTATTACAGCAAAGATAGTGAAAGGTGAGCGCAGAGACAAGCGAAAACGCAGTTTTCTGGCTTGGCTATGCCGAGCCGCATCCTATCTTCGTGTAACAAAGTTACAAAAACGTATGTAAAGAATGGTGGCTTTGGCCGGATTTGTATTCCGGGAAACGCAGGTTGGTGTATAAAATGTTGTTTTTATATGTATGGTATGTTGCAACCGGTGTTTTGCAACGCTTTGTACAGCGTTTTGCGACGCTTCGTGCAGTGGCGTTTTGCACGTCCCCGTTACTTTTGCAAAGTCTTAATGAAAAACCGTGAGAACATGGAAGAAAGATTCGACTTTGCAGATTTTTATGAGAGCCACTACCGGTCGGCCCTGCGATATGCTTCGATGTATGTCTTTAATGACGAAGACGCACGTGACATCGTGAGCGACGTTTTACTGCGTTTCTTGGAACAGGGGGAAAAGTTGAACCGCGAGAGAAATGTAGTCGGGCTGTTTTTCTCTATGATTTATAATAAGTGTATGGATTATCTTCGCCGCAGGTCGCGCTTCAAGCAGATAAAATACAAATTGAAGCAGACGGCAGATCGTTTTTCGGATGATGAGTTCGAGGCTCTGTGCCATAAGGAACTGTTTCGTATCATCGGTGAGACATTGTCCGAGATGCCGGCTTTGCAGCAGGAGGTGTTTCTGGATATCCACATGGAAGGGCAGACTTATCTCGAAGTGGCAAAGGCCAGGAATATCACTAAACGCGTGGTGGAATATCAGTTGCGTAAGGCCGAAAGGACTATCGGTTGCAGTTTACAGCGGATGTACGGTTAGAATGGATTTTTTAATAGGTTTTTTCATATATTAGTTAAGTTAGAAACTGGAGAAGGCTGGGCAGCGATGCCCGGCCTTCACTGTTTGTACGCCCAGCATGGTCGTACGCTATAGGGTGTAAGTCCTGAACGAGCCCTG
>ENA-ORTD01000927-ORTD01000927.1-human-gut-metagenome-genome-assembly--contig:-NODE-927-length-23667-cov-4.880612_pt1 | contig 23667 bp, 28 predicted proteins | sample MGYA00241907_ERZ509178 | MGnify/ENA primary metagenome ERZ509178 (study PRJEB26280, sample SAMEA2338793) | human gut metagenome | biome: human gut; feature: human-associated habitat; material: faeces...
TGGTTTCCAGACCGTTCATCACCATCTCCGGAAAAAGCGTCATGATATCAAATCTCATATTGTTCTCCTACTATTCTGTCGCTTAAATCAGTCCGTCCATCAGATGAACAGTCATTTTCCTATTCTCAGTATCTACATCCAGAATACAGTCATGGATTGCCGGAAGAAGCACCTCTGTGTGCGCCTCTGTCGATACCACATAGACATCATTCGCACCGGTTTCCATAATATCTTCCAGGACACCGAATTTTTCACCGTCCTCAGTGTAGACATCCATGCCGATGATATCTGCCATGTAATACTCATCCTCTTCCAGTTCCACGGCATTCTCACGAGATACAAGAAGCGGCATCTTTCTGTATTTTTCAATATCATTTATGTTATCGATCCCTTTGAACTTCAGAATCACATACTGTTTAAAGAATTTTACACCTTCAATTTCAAGGGGAATCTGTTCTTTTCCTGTATCAAGAACCACATCTTTCAGAGCACGGAAGCGGTTTGGATCATCCGTTGTCGGAAATACTTTGACTTCACCTTTGATTCCGTGGGTAGATGTGATCACGCCAACTTGCAGGTAATCATTTTGTTGCATACTTTGTCCTTTCTTAGCATAAGATAAACTTTACACCGAAAAATTCTGTTTTAGTCTTTTGAAGCGACTTTTTCTCCATCCTCAGATACAGTGAATCTGTCATTGGCAGCTTCACTTGCATACTAAGGTATGATAAAAAACGCAGATAAAAATAAATTTACCTGCGTTTTATTTTTATGCTATTGCATAATTTCAACCACGACTTTTTTGTCTTCTTTGGCCGCGGCTGCCTTTACAACGGAACGGATTGCTTTCGCAATTCGGCCTTGCTTACCGATCACCTTTCCCATATCATTATCTGCGACATGTACTTCGATCACGGTAGTCTTGCCTTCCTGTTTTTCCGTAACCACGACGCCTTCAGGATTGTCCACAAGTGCTTTCGTAATTACTTCTACTAAATTTTTCATCACTCGCACCTCCGCGAAGCAACCTATTTTTCAATACCTGCTGCCTTAAAGATTTTTCCAACTACTTCTGTAGGCTGAGCACCGTTGTTTAACCATTTCTTAGCTGCTTCTTCATCTACTTTGAATACGCTAGGATCCTGAGTTGGATCGTATGTTCCGATTTCTTCGATGAATTTTCCGTCTCTTGGTGATCTAGAATCAGAAACAACGATTCTATAGAAAGGAGCTTTCTTCTGTCCCATTCTTCTTAATCTGATTTTTACTGCCATTTTACTTTCCTCCATAAAACAATTTGTATTTATAATAGTTTATCTATATATCACGCATGGTCTGCGGAATATATCTGCTTTAGAAAGGCATCTTAAACTTGCCTTTTTTACCTTTCCCGCCCATCATTCCCGGGAAAGACTTCATCATCTTGCGCATCTGCTCGAACTGCTTCATCATCTTATTGACTTCCGAAATGTCAACTCCTGCTCCTGCTGCGATTCTTCGCTTTCTCTGCGGAGTGATGATGTCCGGATTCTGACGTTCCTTGATCGTCATGGAATAAATGATTGCTTCGACTCTTGCCATCTTCTGTTCCGCATCATCCGCATCGATATCGGGCATCTTGCCTTTACCAAGACCACCCATGCCGCCAAGTCCGGGAAGCATATTCATGATACTTCCAAGACCGCCCATCTTGCGCATCTGTTTCATACTTTCCAGATAGTCCTCAAAATCAAACTGCGACTTTTTGAGTTTTTCTGTCATCTTACGTGCCTGTTCTTCGTCGATCTCTTCGCCGGCTTTCTCGATCAGGCTGAGTACATCCCCCATACCAAGGATTCTGGAAGCCATACGATCCGGATAAAACTGCTCCAGATCTGATAACTTCTCACCCATACCCACATAAAGGATCGGGCATCCGGTGACTGCCTTGATCGAAAGTGCCGCACCACCTCTGGTATCGCCGTCAAGCTTTGTGACGATTACTCCATCTATACCAATCTTCTCATTAAAGTTCTCTGCAACATTCACGGCGTCCTGACCGGTCATTGCATCGACAACGAGAATACTCTGATGAACCTCGACCGTGTTCTTAATCTCCTGCAGTTCTTCCATCATCTCTTCATCAATATGAAGACGTCCTGCAGTATCCAGAATAATCACGTTGTTGCCATTCTTTTCAGCATGCTCCAGTGCTGCTTTAGCGATATTCGCCGGCTTCTGGTTATCTCCCATGGAGAACACTTCCACACCCTGCTTCTCTCCGTTGATCTGCAACTGTTTAATAGCTGCAGGTCTGTAGACATCACATGCTACCAGAAGAGGCTTCTTACCTTTCAGCTTGAACTTTCCTGCAAGCTTTGCTGTGGTCGTTGTTTTACCTGCTCCCTGAAGACCCATCATCATAATGACCGTCTTCTGGCTTCCCGGCTGGAATTTAATCTCCGTTGTCTCAGAGCCCATCAGATTCACCAGCTCGTCATTCACGATCTTGATCACCATCTGTCCCGGATTCAGTCCGCTCATCACATCCTGTCCGACTGCACGCTCCTGCACACTTTTTACAAAATTTTTGACAACTTTGAAGTTAACATCTGCCTCCAGAAGAGCCATCTTAACTTCACGCAGAGCCGCTTTTACATCATCTTCTGTAAGTCGTCCCTTGCTTCTTAAATTCTTGAATACGTTCTGAAGTTTTTCTGTCAAACTGTCAAATGCCATGTTATAACTCCTCTATGATCTCTCCTGAAAGCTTTTTCACTTTCTTTATCAGTTCTTTTTCGTCCTGCTCTTCATAATTTTCAAGAAGCAGATCGATCTCATGGACTTTTTTTTTCACAGACATGAACTTCTCCACCAAATGTAGCTTCGCTTCATAATCCTCCAGACTCTTGTTACAGCGCCGGATCATATCATGAACACCCTGTCTGCTGATCCCCGCATCTCTTGCGATCTCGCTGAGCGAATAATCTTCAAGAACTGCCTGTTCATAAATCTCTTTCTGATGTTTTGTCAAAAGCTCACCATAAAAATCATATAATAATGTCTGCTTTAAAATCTCGTCCATCACTTATCACCTGTGCTATCATATAACAGATTTTCATCGGTGTCAAGTATTTTTTCTTGACATTCAAGAAATTTTTCTACATGCAGGTTCCCATGTCCCTGTCTCTGGTCATAATACCTGCCCTTTTCACAGGAATTCCACAGTCTGTATTTAAGTTCCAGATTACACATATCCGGGTATTTCTGCAAAACCAGAGCCGCTGCCCCGGACACTACCGGAGTTGCCATAGAAGTCCCGGTTTTCGGAATATAGGCATAAGGGTTCCGCACCGGATACAGGTAATTGCAGGAATAGATCCGGTTCCCCGGCACGACAAGATCCGGTTTTTTAATACAATCTCCGGTCGGCCCACAGCCGGAATATTTCTTTCCCAGTTCTTCATCCGCCCCAACTGTGATCACCTTCCGGCTGTTTCCCGGTATCGTGACGCTCCCTTCCTTTGGTCCTTTGTTTCCTGCCGCCGTTACGACTACCAGACCGGCATCCCAGAGCCGTTCTACCCAGAACAGGAACAATTCATCTTCCGGATCCTTCTTATGAGGAAGAGTTCCAATCGAAATATTGACGATCCGGATCTTCATTTCCTTTTGTTTTAACAACACGTACCGGATCCCGTTTATCACATCTCGGATTTTTCCACCACCTCTCTGATTCAGCACCTTGACAGCAAAGATCTGCGCCTCCGGTGCCATTCCGCTGTACAGACCTCTTCCGCTTTTTCCATTTCCGGCAAGAATTCCTGCCACATGGGTTCCGTGTCCGTTGTCATCATATATGGTTTTCTTCCCCTGTACACAGTCCTTCCATCCCACGATGCGGCCGACAAGATCCGGGTGCTGTGTGATCCCTGTATCCAGAACGTCACAAACGACGCCCTTTCCAGTGATTTTGTTTCGCATTGTATCCGAACACCAGTAGTGGATTTTCCGTTTCAAATCTTTCATATTTAAAATATCCTTTTTCTATTAGAATATTCTTTCTGAAATCAGATGCCAATTTCTTCGGAACTTTTTTGAAACACTGACATGCCTCCTTACATATGATGAAGTGTAAAGAAACCTTACTGGAGGCTATCAAATATGAGTGAATTAAGTGCAACAAACTGCGGATGTGGAAATTCTATGGATAACTGTGGATGCGGAATGTCTTCCTGCGTATGGATCATTCTTCTCCTCTGCTGCTGTGGCGGATGGGGACGCAATGGCGACGGATGTGGATGTGGAAATGACAGCTGCCTGTGGATCATCCTTCTTCTCTGCTGCTGTGGTGGATTCGGCAACGGATTCGGTAACGGATGCGGTAATGGATGCGGATGTGGAAACGGCTGTGGCAACGGCGGATGCGGCTGCTAGTTACGAAACTCAGATCTTATTCGTTCAGACAGACCAGAGGCGGGGCAAATTATATCCCCGCCTTTTTTATGTTTTGTTTTTGCGCTTCTCCTGTTGCTTTTCGTGTTCCTCTTCCTGCTCCTTTTCCTTTTTCTTTCGCAAACATTCTTCATCCACTTCATAGATCGCATTCCCATCAATAATAATCCGGCTGCTCATTTAACAAAATCCTTCCATTAGTTCTTCCTTTGCTTTATTATATGTGGATCTCATATTTTCCGTCTTCTTTACATATATATTTATAACGCTGAACCGTGGAGGACATATGGAAAAGAAACCGCCCCTTGTCATGACGCCATTTGACGAGTCTCTCACGAATGATTTTCTGCAACTTGTCAAAATCATTCTTCCCTATCTGCCCGATCACGTTCAGCGTATAGCTGGCATTTATGTGAAACTTACGGAACTTATGAATGCCTTTTACTGTTTCCAACCTCCTTATTATCATAATCGCAGAGGGCGGCTACGAAAGCAGGAGAAAGATCCGGACAGCATGTTTGAAGCAGTTGTACCCTATCTTTCTCCTGAAAAAAGAGAAATGTTCGATTCCTTTTCCGGAATATGGCAAATGATGGAAATGATGAAAGAGATGGACTTTGGAGATCCTGCAAATATGGCAGATATGATGAATGGATTTCAGGCAGCACAGGATATGACGGATATGATGAGTGGATTTCAGGCAGAAAGGATGGATGAAAATGAACGAATGGATGGAGCATCCGGATCTTGCGAATCTGGATCCGCTGAAACAGGAGCTGATTCGGACAGCAGCGTTGAAAGCCGGCGGCAAGAACGGGAAAGCACTGGTTCCGGTGATGATGTCACTGATCGCCGGTGCGAATAAACGGGGAATCCGGTTTACCCCTGATGAGATTTCGCTGATTCTTTCAGCAATCAAAGAAGGGAAAAGCAAACAGGAGCAGGCACAAATCGACCAGATGGTGCAGATGATCCGGACAATACAGGCAGGAAAACAGCCACCAAGGTCCGGAAGGAAATAAAAATTGCCTTGCCCGACAATCAATGCTATAATGAACGACAGAAATGCACTTCAGGAGGCGCTTATGACAACGATCAAACTTACCATAGAATACGACGGAAGCCGCTATCCGGGCTTTTCCACAAAGAAAAAAAGCACCAGTATCGAATCAAAGCTTACACTGGCGATCAGGGATGTAACCGGACAGTCCACACAGCTTTTTGCTGCCGTAAAGACGGAACCGGGTGTTCACGCAACACACCAGATTGTAAGTTTTCAATTAGAAAAAGAATCTTTTTCAGACAATACAGAACTGTTAAAAATGAAATTAAACGCAGCTCTTCCGGCGGATATTGCAGTCACCTCGCTGGAAATCGCAGATGAACGTTTTGTGGCTTCTCTCGCGGCAAAAAGCTGTACCTATACCTGCCGGATTGCCACAGATCCTGCCGCAGCATTATTTTCCCGTCCGTACACCTGTGTTGTAACCGAGTCTCTTGACCTGGAATCCATGCAGCAGGCAGCGCAGCTTCTTACCGGTACGCATGACTTTGCCGCATTTTCAAACGGACGTACCAAAAAAAGTACAGTGCGCACTGTAGAAACGATCAAAATTAACCGCGAAGACCAACTGATACAGATTCAGCTGACTGCAAATAGTTTTCTCCGGCATATGCCGCAGCTTCTTGCCGGTACCATTCTCACAGCTGGAAAAGAAAAAAAGACAGACAGAACTACGCTGACTCTCGCTGGTGTAGAATCAGCAGCTCCTGCCTGTCCTTCGCATGCATTCACCCTGACGGATGTACAACTCCGTTAATCTATCCTTCGATGATCTTCACATAAAAGGTACGGTTTCTTGGTCCGTCAAACTCGCAGAAATACAGATCTTGCCAGATGCCAAAGACGATCTCTCCATCATGGATGATCAGCGTCTGTGATGGTCCGACCACCGTCGTCTTCATATGTGCATGCGAATTTCCTTCTGCATGCTGGTAGAAGAACTGTTCTGCCGGAAATACTTTTTCAAAGCCACACAACATATCATGCACCACATCCGGATCTGCATTCTCATTGATCGTAAATCCGGCTGTCGTATGTGGTGAGAAGATCACAGCAATCCCTTCTCTTACACCGCTTCTTTCGATGTCTTCCCTTACCATTTCTGTTACCTTTGTCATTTGCTGCGATGCGTTTGTCGCAATCTGATGTTCGTACAGATGCATATGCACACCTCCTTATTTTTCCAGATAAGCTTTAAGTCTCGGAAGCTCTCTTTTCATCATTTCATAGCCATGATCGTAGAAAGCCATCAGCTTATCATAATCTTTTTCCAGTCTGGATACCGGCTTCATTTCCGGGCGAAGGACGAAGATGTTTCCTTCTTTTTCCAGCTTTTCTATGTATTCTTCTGTCCGGTTATACATCACCGGTCTTCGAATACAGGTGCGGACAAGTGCCGGATATTTGCTGTACATCTTCCGGTATAACTTACCGACCGCTTTGGAAGTTGGTTTTTTGCGGTAGCCTTCCGGTCTCGTCAAAATGAGAACTATTTTTTTCAGTCCCTTTTCCTGCACATGCTTTACCGGAATGGAATCGGCAAGTCCACCATCCAGATACGGAATCCCGTCTATATTTACGATCGGACATACAAGTGGCATACTGCTGCTGGCGCGGCAGATCTTCATCAGCCGGTCACTGTCGTTCTCTTCGGTCATATATTCGGCATTTCCCGTAAGACAATTGGTTGTCACGATCTCACAGGTCATTCCATTTGAAAAATAAGTATCAAAATCAAACGGAAAGAGTTCATTCGGATATTTATTGAATATCATATCCATATCCAGAAGACTTCTTTCTTTTACGAAATCTTTAAGTCCGTAATAATAGCTGTATTCCTTTCCTCTGTGGATCATACAGTCCCTTGTCCTGCCGATCTGCTTTGAGACATAATCGACTGCGTTACAGGAACCTGCCGATACACCGACCACGTATGAAAAATACAGATCTTTTTCCATCAAATAATCCAATGCGCCGGAAGTAAATACACCTCTTGTTGCACCGCCTTCCAACACCAGTCCTGCTTCTGTCAAAACACTCGCTCCTTTCGTCCTACCATGCTGTATATTTCGTGTATGATTTATAAGTATACCACAAATTCTTCCTTATGTTAATGCTTATTCTCTTGCGAAAATTGTGCAGTCATGTTACCATAATGAACGTAATGCAAAAATTGAAACGATAATTCTATTTGAATAAGGAGAATTTTTATGATTAGTACAAGTAATATCACCCTCCGCGTAGGGAAGAAAGCCTTGTTTGAAGATGTAAATATCAAATTTACAGAAGGCAACTGCTACGGTCTGATCGGAGCGAACGGGGCCGGAAAATCTACATTTCTTAAGATCCTTTCCGGGCAGCTTGAGCCGACCAGCGGAGAAGTCATCCTCACACCAGGTGAGCGTCTTTCTTTCTTACAGCAGGACCACTTTAAATACGACCAGTATCCGGTTCTTGATACTGTAATCATGGGAAATGCCCGTCTTTACGAGATCATGAAGGAAAAAGAAGTGATCTATGCCAAAGAAGATTTCACAGACGAGGACGGGATCAAGGCAAGTGAACTGGAAGCAGAATTTGCAACCCTGAACGGATGGGAAGCAGAATCTGATGCTGCATCTCTTCTGAACGGACTTGGAATCGAGACAGAGCTTCACTACAATATGATGAGCGAGCTGACCGGTGCACAGAAGGTCAAAGTCCTTCTTGCACAGGCACTTTTTGGTAATCCGGATATTCTTCTTCTGGATGAGCCTACCAACCACCTGGATCTGGATGCGATCGCATGGCTGGAAGAATTCCTGATCAACTTTGACAATACCGTTATTGTTGTTTCCCATGACCGTTATTTCCTGAATAAGGTCTGCACACAGATTGCCGATATCGATTACGGTAAGATCCAGCTCTACGCCGGTAATTACGACTTCTGGTACGAATCCAGCCAGCTGCTGATCCGTCAGATGAAAGAAGCCAACAAGAAAAAAGAAGAAAAGATCAAGGAGTTACAGGACTTTATTTCCCGGTTCAGTGCCAATGCGTCCAAGTCCCGTCAGGCAACTTCCCGTAAGCGCGCCCTGGAAAAGATCCAGCTTGATGAGATCCGCCCATCCAGCCGTAAATACCCTTACATCGATTTCAAACCAAACCGCGAGATCGGTAATGAAGTTCTGATGGTCGAAGGCTTATCCAAAACCATCAACGGGGAAAAAATCCTGGACAATCTTTCCTTCACACTGAACCGGGACGACAAAGTTGCATTTGTCGGTGGAAATGAATTTGCCAAAACTGTTCTCTTCCAGATCCTGATCGGAGAAATGGAGCCGGATGAAGGTACTTATAAATGGGGAATCACCACTACACAGGCATATTTTCCGAAAGACAGTGGAAAAGAATTTGACAATGACGATACCATCGTAGAATGGCTGACTCAGTATTCAGAAGAAAAGGATGTTACCTATGTACGAGGTTTCCTTGGAAGAATGCTTTTCGCCGGCGACGACGGTGTAAAGAAGGTTAAAGTTCTTTCCGGTGGGGAAAAGGTACGCTGTCTGTTATCCAAGATGATGATCTCCGGTGCCAACGTACTGATCCTCGACGAGCCTACTGACCACCTGGATATGGAATCCATCACTGCACTCAACAATGGAATGAAGAAGTTCCCTGGCGTACTTCTGTTCTCTTCAAGAGACCACCAGATCGTTGAAACGACAGCAAACCGTATTATGGAAATCCTTCCGGGTGGAAAGATGATCGACAAGATCACAACTTACGATGAATACCTTGCGTCTGACGCAACTGCCGCGAAAAGACAGGCAATCCTGGATCTGAATACAGAAGAACAGGATGACTAAAAATTTATCTTGTCGGTACATTTGTGCTGATGTATAATAAATCAGGACTAAAACTCAGGTAGTTTCCCCGAACAATTGAAGTTCGGTCCGACACCCGAGTTTTAGTCCTTTTTTATCCTTTTATATTCTTTTTTTGCTCTATATTACAGGCTTCCAATAAACCGCTCAAATGCTGCCCTGCCTTCTTCTGTCTGCTTATAAACACCGGCATCTTCCAGCACCTGGTTAAACACCTGTCCGATTTCCTCATGGAGAATGTCCATGATATTTTCTTTCGTAATGTCTGTATATTTTGGAAGGAATTCTTCTACCCAGTCTGCATGCTTTTCAAGCACTTCATTGCTGCGGATGTCCTTTCCTTCAAGGATTGCATCTGCAAGCTGTTCCATCTCACTTTTCAGTCTTGACGGCAGCACTGCAAGTCCCATCACCTCGATCAGACCAATATTCTCTTTCTTGATGTGATGTAATTTTGCATGCGGATGGTAAACGCCAAGCGGATGTTCTTCTGTCGTAATATTATTTCTGAGAACAAGATCCAGCTCAAAATACCCATCCCTGATTCTGGCGATCGGAGTGATTGTGTTGTGCGATTCTCCATTCGTCTCGGCAAAGATAAATGCTGCTTCGTCTGTATAAGATCTCCAACACATTAAAATATGGTCAGCTGCGCTGATCAGACGTTCTTTGTCTTTGCCCTGCAGACGGATAACAGACATCGGCCATTTTACCATTCCGGCGCGCACATCGTCATACCCCGGAATCACATATTCTTTAATAACCGGAGCTTTTGCCATTGCAAATTCATGATTTCCACCCTGGAAATGATCATGGCTTAGGATCGATCCACCTACGATCGTAACACTTCAGCAGAGACCAACACTATTGTGTGAAAACTGGCTGACAAAATCCAACAGCTTTGCAAAGGTTGCACGCTCAATTTTCATCGGCACATGCTCTCCGTTGAAAACGATGCAGTGTTCATTGTAATACACATACGGTGAATACTGGAATCCCCAGTCTTTTCCATCGATCCTGACCGGAATGATCCGGTGATTCTGTCTTGCCGGATGATTGACGCGACCGGCGTAGCCTTCATTTTCCTTACACAGCTGGCATTTCGGATAACCACTCTGTGTAGCATTTTTTGCTGCCGCGATCGCTTTCGGATCTTTTTCCGGTTTGGACAGATTGATGGTGATCTCCATCTCCCCATATGGTGTCTCTGTGATCCATTTCTGATCCTTTTTAATCCGGTATCTGCGGATATAATCGCTGTCCTGACTAAGCTTGTAAAAATAATCGGTCGCCTTTTTCGGTCCTTCCTGATACAATTCATAGAATTTATGGCTTACCATGCTCGGCAGCGGGACCAGTTTTCCCATGATTTTTGTATCAAACAGATCCCGGTACACGATTGAATCTGCAATCAGTTCTTTTTCCACTGCATAATCTGTAATCTCCTTCAGAATCTGTTCCAGCTCCTCTGCACCCCTGCTTCCTGGTGTCTCCTCGTAAGACTCCAGCCCAAGTGCCTCTAAAATCTGATTGGTAACAAATATTTTATCTTCCGGTGCTACAAGCCCCGTATCTAATCCATACTGTACCAGTTCTGTAATTGCCTGATCGATCATTTTTCTTCCTCCAAATCTTTTTGCTCGTCTTATATCCATCCATTTTCAATGCGGCACATTTTTACACCGAATCCTTTATTTATTCAGATAGCAAACTAAAATCTGTATTTATGTCTAACCTTGACAGCTAGCATATTTTCGTTTACGCGATTACTTTCATTCCGCCATATTTACGAACCTTTAATACGTGGCAGGATCCTTCTCCAAATACTGCATCCAATGCTTTTCTGTACTCTTCTACAAAATCATTCTTCACAAATGCCTGAATGGTTCCGGCAAATCCGCCTCCATGCACACGGCATACTCCATGGTTTCCGAGTACATTTTCGCTGACTGCAAGGGCAATGGATACTGCCTGGTTCTGCACGTCACGGTTAGTATATACATTCTGAAGATATTTGAAAGAGGAATCCCCAGATGCTTTGATCATATTAAGGAAATCTTCAAATCTTCCTTCGCGAAGGGATGCAACCTGTGCTGCAACTCTCGCATTATCACCGAAGAAATGCATAGCCCGAAGCACCGGACGGTCTCCAAGCTTCTCGCGGAGTACCGGGATCGCTGCAAAAAATTCTTTTTCATCTACGTCACGGAGGACTTCTTTTCCAAAATATGTTGCAATAGCTTTCATATCCGCCGGAATCTGTGCATAATCCGGTGTCAGATCCTGATGAGAACCTTTGGTATCTACGATGCACAGACTGCATGCATGATTTTCAAAATCTACATCTACTTTTTCTACAACCGGAGCCTTTGGATCTTTGAAATCAATGTGGATCAGTCCACCAACCGCGCAGGCTGTCTGGTCCATCAGACCACTTGGCTTTCCAAAGTAAACATTTTCAGAATACTGACCAATCTGTGCAATCTCTACCATGCTGATCTGCATATCGTTGTAAAGTCCGGAAACAATGGTTCCAATGATTGTTTCAAATGCAGCAGACGAGGAAAGTCCTGCTCCGATCAGCACATCACTTGTCACATAAGCATTGAATCCACCAATCTTGTATCCGCGTTCTTTCAGTCCTGCAAGTACGCCACGGATCAGTCCGATAGATGTCCCTTCTTCTTTGTCAACCTTTTCTACATCATTCGCATCGATAACGATCATATCATATCCTTCAGATACCACACGGACAGTCATATCTTCATTTTTATTTACAATTGCGATCGCATCCAGATTAATAGAGGTTGCAAGCACCATTCCGTGCTGATGATCTGTATGATTTCCACCAACTTCACTTCGTCCCGGTGCGCTGTATACTTCCACTTCTCTGTCCCCATACAATTTCTGATACTCTGCCATCGCTTTTACATAGCGTTCTTCCTGATGTGCAATCACACTTTCATCAATATAAATATCTTTTAATGTATCACGGTACACGCCCTGTTTCATTTCTTCCATAAGTTTTGTAAGCTGTTTCATCTTCATTTCCTCCAAATACATTTTCGATTCTGCTTTGATAATTGTATTATAAAATATATTTAGTAAATTTGCAATATATATTTACTAAATATTTCAATAAATTTACTAGTGAATTTTTGTACAGTTCTACATAATTCTTTCACTTTCCATTTTTTTACTCCTCTGTTATAATAGAAGAATCAGAAATTTTTTAACAAGGGGGCCGCTTATGGCAACAATCAAAGATATTGCTTCTGCTGCCGGTGTTTCTGCCGCAGCAGTTTCACGTATACTGAATAATGATGAGACGCTCAATGTCTCACCGGAAACCCGACAGAAAGTACTGGATACTGCAAGAGAGCTGCATTATGTAAAGCGCGGACGTCCTTCTGTCAAATCACTTTTTACCCTTGGGATCATTCAGTGGTTCTCTTCCCAGCAGGAACTGGAGGATAATTATTATCTTCTGATCCGTCAGGGAATTGAAGATTACTGCCTCTCACACAATATCCAGATCGTGCGTACCTACAAAAGCGACATCAATTACATGGACGTTCTGAAGGATGTAGACTGTCTGATCTGTATCGGCAAATTCAGTCAGGAGGAAATTTCTTATCTGTATGAGATGAATTCGTGCATCCTGTTCCTGGATATGCCGGTAAACGATGACCGGATTTCCACGATCATTCCGGATTTCGGCGAAGCAGTTACAGAAGCTCTGGATTATCTGACTGGGATCGGGCACCGGGAGATTGGTTTCTTTACCGGAAAAGAATATATCGGTGAAAATCATCTCTATCCGGATTACCGAAAAAAAGTCTTTATTGATTACTGTGATGCACACGATTTGATTTATGAGCCTTATATCCAGGAGGGTGTCTTCCAGATTTCTTCCGGTTATGAGATGGCATGCAATCTGATTAACGGCGGCAAGCTGCCGACGGCGATCTTTGCAGCAAGCGATCCGATCGCTTTTGGTGCGATCAAAGCCTTTACCGAACACGGGATCCGTGTTCCGGAGGATATTTCCATCGTAGGCTTTGATGATATCAATATGGCACAGTTTTCTGCTCCACCGCTGACAACGGTCAGTGCGCCAGCTTATCATATGGGAATGTACGGAGCTTCTATTCTGCAGCATCTCCTGAGGGAGCATCCAGGGCCTGCACTTAAGATCAAACTGCCGTGTAAGCTGGTTGTCCGGAATTCGTGTAAAGCGATTGAAAAATAGCTCCTTATCTGTCTAAATATACCAATGAATTTTATCTAACATCAAAAAGCTCCCATCCGGAGAAGAAATGAGTTATAATTAGCTCACATTTCTCCGGATGGGAGTTTTTTTATTAAGCAATTTATCAGAAAGCCTTTAGGACATCAAATAACTTTCTACCAGTCCTGCACTGACTCTTGATAATAAGTCACATTTTCCTGTAAAATTTCTATTTTTCCATCTTTTACTTCCGCAATTGATACCGCACAGTTCTTATGTACTCCCTGCTGCCAGTACCCGGAAATCGGCAGACCTTTCATCAGGCTCAGAATCCCGCAAAGTGCTGCACCATGTGTGGATAAAAGTACATTTTTATCCTGAAGCTCTTCTTTCTGATAAAGCTCTTCCAGAAAATTATTCAGACGTACACGCACTTCTTCAAAGGATTCCCCTCCTTTTGGCGGCTGATACACTTCCGGTGCATTAAAAAAGTTGCGAAATCCCGGATCCGGAATATTCCATCCCTCTTCTCTGCAGCAAAGTCCCTCAAATTCTCCAAAGCTCATCTCCTGGATCCGCTTATCTGGAACAATCGGAACCTCCCTGTCCCCCAGGACGAGCCGTGCCGTCTCTGCCGCTCTTTTCAGCGGGCTTGTGTAACAGACCGCAAATGGAACATCTGCAAGTGCCGGAGCCGTCTCTTTTGCAAGTAGTTTTCCAAATTCATTCAGTGGAATATCCACCTGTCCCTGTAATTTTCTTTTTCTATTCCAGTCCGTCTCTCCATGACGGATCATATATATTTTCATCTCTTAGTTTCCTCCTGCTATCATTAAAAACACACGCATCCTCCGTGCCAGTCAGCATAGCGATTGGCACGGGAGTTAACAGTAACGATTATAGCACATTTTTCACCTTTCTTCCACCAAAAGGCTTGTTATTAAACTTTATGACAGTTATAATAAACGTAGTACAAAAAAGGAGATACTTGATTATGGAGAAAATTACCAGTTTCACAATAGACCATTTGAAGCTTGTTCCTGGGCTTTACGTCTCACGTAAGGATTGTGCCGGCGAACAGGTCATTACAACCTTTGATATCCGCATGACCAATCCGAATGAAGAACCGGTTATGAATACTGCAGAGGTTCACACCATCGAACATCTTGGTGCAACCTTCCTTCGTAACCACAGGGACTACGCATCAAAAACACTTTACTTCGGACCAATGGGATGCCGTACCGGCTTCTACCTTCTTCTTATAGGTGATTATGAATCAAAAGATATCGTTCCACTGATGAAAGAAATGTTTGCTTTTATCGCAGACTTCAATGGGGACGTACCGGGAGCTGCTGCAAAAGACTGCGGAAACTACCTGGACATGAACCTTCCGATGGCAAATTATATGGCAAAAAGATATCTGACTGAGGTTCTGGAAAATATTACAGAAAAACAGCTGGTTTATCCTGAATAAGCCTTACTATATGAACCTGAAAATGGGAGCCAAACATACCATCCATTGATTTTCTTCAAATGTTCCTGTATGTTTGCTCCCATTCCTGTTTTCAATCAAAACTCTCTATGATACACTTCCGGAATTTCTACCAGAACCTCTCTTCCGTTATAACATAATCTGCCGGAAGATCAAATTCTTCGGTCTCAATTTCTTCTACGATCTGCATTTCATAAGCAGCTGCGATCCGGCAGATATCTTTCCGTTTTTCAAAATAACGATCATAAAATCCACCGCCATAACCGACACGGTTCTTTTTTTCATCAAAAACACTTCCCGGCAGGATTGCCAGTGTAGTCTGCCCTTCTCCGGCTTCATAAACAGGGAATTCTTTTTTCGGCTCCAGGATGCCATAAGCCCCCTTTTCCAGATCCTCAAAAGAATATATCTGATAAAACTCCATCTCTTTTCCCGCTACCCGTGGCACATAGACCTTTTTTCCAAGCTCCCATGCCTTCTCGATCAGTGTTCTGGTTGCCACCTCTCCACGAAAATCAATATACGCAAGAAGGTTGTCTGCATTTTTAAATGTCTCTGTCTCTTCAATGCGTCTCATGATCCGCAGGCTCTTCTCCCGAACCTCTTCTTTTGGAAGTGCCTGTCTCATTTTCAGAATTTTTGCCCTAATTTCCTTTTTTCTGTCCATATTTCTCACCCAGATTTGTAATGGATCCATCCTTCTCCTTGATTGAAATGTTATTAAGCTGTCCACGAAGATTTCTTTTGAATGCATCTACATATTCCCGTCTGAGAATCTGCTGTTCTTTTTTCTCTTCCTCTGTCAGTCCTTCTGCTTTTGATTTTCTATATAATTCATTAATGCGTTCAATTTTTGCTGTCTCCATTTTTCTTTTGTCCCTTCTTTGTTTTTCTATATAATAATGTTATCTTTTTAATCAGCTGGAATAATTTTCCAGGAACCCATAAAGCTTGTCTTTTCCCTCTAACCGCTTTCCTTCCCGGATCTCATTCTGCAGTTCTTCCGGAAGCTCTTCGACACGGATATTCGTATATTCATAAATACTTGTCTGGTCGTCCAGATAAACAATCACATATCCGTTTCGGTTTTTCAGATAATACACCCCTTCTTTGTGTGCGCCACCCTGAGTGCTGACTGTCTGTTCTGTTTCCTGCTGCTCCGTCTGTTCTGTCCTTGCAATTTCTTTCCTGTAATTATAATCTGCATAATATGCATAAGATAAGATCGCAAGAATCAGAAGAGTCCCCGTTAAAAGACCAATATGATATCTTGTTTCCATAAGGAACACTCCTTTTTCTACAAGTATTGGTCTGCTTGGAGGATTTTATTCATTGTGGGGGAATTTTTAGGTTGTAATACCAAATCCTCCACAGCTTAGTAATATCTGCGTTCTTTTAATAAATGGCATTTTTTGCAGACTATTACAATTTGGTGACCTTTTGGGAGACCGAGGAGTTCTTTTTCGGACATGCCACCCATTTTAAGGAGAACGACTGCGTATACCGCTACTGCCACGATGAGGGCAATCAGGGTTGCAATTCTTCCTCCGATGAAGGTGTCAAGTACGAAATGCACTGCCCATGCCAAAATTGCCATAACAGCTCCGGCGATAGACGGAATGACAAAAGTCTTACGGCTCTCCTGAAGATATCCACATGCTTCACGGATATCATGTGCATTCATGATACACATGCATAAAGAGAACACAATCTTACTTCCAATCAGTGCATAAATGCCCCATTTGAACATAACAAGCATAATAAACAGAGATACAATATGTAGTATCAGGGATACCATTGCATTTTTTACCGGTTCCATCATACGGTCCAGACCTTGAAGCACTGTATTCGTAACGGTTGAAAGTGAATAAAATACCAGAGAAATCGCTCCGATCTTCAGCATAATTCCCTGTGTTACATTATCTACATTCGGCCACAGGAAATCCATGATCGGCTGACCAAGTGCAAAAAATCCGAACGCGCTTGGAATCGCGATCAGCATCGTATAACGGATAACCGTGTAAATCCGGTTATGTAACAGTCTTCTGTCATGATTCTCTGCCGCGCTTACAAGCCCCGGGATCACAGATGATCCCAATGCACTCGCAACGGCAAGCGGTACGTTGAACAGGGTATAATACTGTCCTAATTTACCAAGAAGCTCTGCACAGACCGCCTCACTGGTTCCCTGTGCGCCCATGATCTTATTGAACATAGCACTGTCAATAACATTTGCACTGTTATAAATCGTTGTACTTAAAATGATCGGTGCGATCGTCAGAATCAGGATCTTGAAAATCGCACGGTAATCATCCAGTTCTTTCGAGGTATCCCGCTTCATCTGCCGCATCATCGGCTTGCGGAATGCCACATAGCAGAACAGTAAGAACAGCAGACCGATCAGAGCACCAGCTACTGTACCAAGTGTACCTCCTGCTGCGGAATAGGCTGGTCCCAAAAGGTTATTCCCCTGCACCTTAGCCATCTGTTTTCCATTTTCCAGAAGAACGGCTGCACTTACAACGCTGACAATCGCATTGAGAAGCTGTTCAATGATCTGCGAAATTGCAGTCGGGATCATCGTTCCCATCCCCTGGAAATAGCCACGAAAAACTGCCATAATCGCACAGATCAGAAGTCCGGGAGCAAGCACCTTCAAAGAATAGCAGCTCATTTTGGCTCCCATCAGATATTCTGCGATCGCCTCTGCTCCAAAAAATACGATCACCATGATCGTGACACCAGATAGCGTAGCTATGATCAGTGATGCCTTCAATACCCTGAATGCATTTTTCCGCTCTCCTGCCGCCATTTTGAGAGACACCAGCTTTGATACCGCAACCGGCAGACTGTAAGACGAAATGATCAGAGCAATAGAATACACCTGAAATGCCATATCATAATAGCCCTGTCCTTTAAGCCCCATAATATTGAGCATCGGGATCCGGTATACTGCCCCGATGATCTTTGTGATAATGCCGGCTGCCGCAAGGATGCTTCCCTGCATCAGAAAACTGCCGCCCTTTGATTTTTTCTTTTTACCCATACGTTAAAACCTCATACTTTTATCTATCTTGTAATTCCCAGTATCTCCAGAACTTCCCGCTGTTTCTTTTCCATCACGAGCCGTTCTTCATCTTCCATATGGTCATAACCTAACAAGTGCAACATACTGTGCGCAATAAGGAAAGCAAATTCACGTTCTACCGAATGGCCATATTCTTCTGCCTGTTCCTTTGCGCGCTCTTTGGAAATCACAATATTGCCGAGCATCAGTTCTCCGGTCTCCGGATCAAATGAACTGTCATCTGTATCCAGATATGCATAATCAGCCGGTGACGGGAATTCCGTCATCGGAAATGACAGGACATCGGTTGCACGGTCGATTCCGCGAAATTCCAGGTTCATCTGTCGGATCTCCTCATTCATCGTAAGAAGAAGTTCTACCTGCGCCTCGTATGGACACTTCTCATAATCCAGGACTGCATCTGCAACTTTTGTCGCCAGTTCTTCATAAGGCAGCTTTAAATCCAATGCTCCCTCATCCTCTAAAAATAGTCTCATCTTGTTCCTCGTTTCTTTCTGTCTCTAGTGTGGGATTTTTTCTGTTCCTGCTTTTGCTCGTATTCCTCGTACGCTTTAACAATCCGCTGTACCAGCGGATGTCTGACAACATCCCGGCTGGTCAGACGGCAAATCGAAATATCTTCCAGATTCTTGACTACACTCACTGCCACATCAAGTCCGGATGTCTGTCCTGCCGGAAGGTCTTTCTGTGTAGAGTCTCCGGTGATCACGACTTTGGATCCAAAACCAATACGTGTCAGGAACATCTTCATCTGCGCCGGTGTGGTATTCTGTGCCTCATCCAGAATAATAAAAGCGTTGTCAAGGGTTCTGCCTCGCATATAGGCAAGAGGCGCAACCTCGATCAGCCCTTTTTCTGAATTCTTGATAAAGCTTTCTGCTCCCATGATCTGATAGAGTGCATCATAAAGTGGTCTTAAATATGGATCGATCTTGCTCTGCAGATCTCCAGGCAAAAAGCCAAGCTTTTCTCCTGCTTCAATTGCCGGACGTGTCAGAATGATACGCCCCACTTCATTGCGTTTGAACGCCGTGATTGCCATTGCCATCGCCAGATAAGTTTTACCGGTTCCGGCAGGGCCAAGACCAAAGGTAATCATCTTTTCCCGGATCGCATCCACATATTTCTTCTGTCCGAGCGTCTTTGGTTTGATTGGCTTTCCCTGAAGTGTATGACAGATCAGGTCTTTATCAATTGTCAGAATGTCTTCCGCGCTGTCTTCCATCGTAAGGGACAGGGCATAGTCTACATTCTGCTCCTGGATCGTGTTCCCGCGCCTGGAAAGCTCGGTAAGCTGCGACAATACCTGCTGCGCCCTCTCTACATTCTTTTCTTCTCCAAGGACTTTCACCTTTCCATTTCGCGCGATCAGTGTAACATGTAAAGCTCTCTCAATTTTTTTTGCAAATATATCGAACTGGCCAAACACATTTTTTTCATGCTCAGCCGGTATATCTATCATGGTCTCAAGAATTCCCATAAATCAGTTTCCTTCCTGCTGTATATTTTCTGCATCTGCCTTCGGCAGTTCATGTACCGTTCCTTTTTGTACAATTCCGAACGGTCCGGATAAAACCAGTTTTCCCTTTGCCGAATACCGGTTTGTCTCCCTGTATATTTTAACATCATTCTCTGAAATTTGAACCCCTTTTTTCTCTAATCGGGCGCAAAACTTCTCAAAATTATAGGACAGAATTTCTCTTGCTTCCCTGTCTGTATAAGAAATCTCCTCTTTTCTGCTCTCTTTGCTCCGTTCAACTCTTACCGAGACCGGAAATGGAAAATGTCTCTCCAGATACAGGATATATCTGCAGGTCAGCGCATTATATTCCGGGTAAGGTAGCTCCCGCCTGCCAAAAAGATACAGCCTTCCCGGTGTTTCTATCCAGAACCTCCAGCTCTTCTTGCCGGTATCTTTCCATACCGGATGCAGCCTGTTAAGAATATCTGTATACGCAACCGTTGTCTGTGCTATTATGTCTGCATCCGATACCCGGTACTGGTATCCTGTCACCTCATCTGAATCATTCTTTACTTCCACACTTCCACTCACAAGGATCTCTCCTTTTTTTACCTCACTGCCTTCCCGGACAAGCGGATTCCCTTTTCGTGTAATGATCTTCTGAATGATCCCGTCCGCTTCTGCCACAATATCCATCGGCGCTTCCGCCTCAGCTTCTGTCTGCAGCTCCTTCCGGTCAGGATTCTCCCTGACTTTAATCTTCAGACAACTCCCATGAACATAGGCTGAAACCCAGATAATATCATCGTATTTCATACGAATATCTTTTTCAATCCGGTCACAGTCTACATTCTTTTTTGCCATTCCACAGGCAATTCCCTTTTCTGTCAGAAAAGAAAGCAAAACCTCATCTGTCCTTGCAAGGTTTCCATCAATCTGAATCCTCCATATAAAAGAAGAAAGCAGAAAGATCAGGCAGACTGCGATGACCGATCCTGTAAAAAAAAGCTTCCGTCCACGGTATTTATGTATAAAAAACGGGACTCCTCTTTTCTGGGTGATCCGTACCTTTGCCCTGCTCTTCCTGACCATTGGTCGCAGTCTGCGGAAATCCCGGACGCGGATATTCATCTCATATGCCCCTTTTGCCGGTCTCAGATTCCAGAGAAAAATCCCATGATAACAGCAAAGATTTAAAAAACGTTCCGGTGAATATCCTTCGACTCTGATGCGCAGGTATCCGGCAAGATTATTCAGAATATATCGCAGCATCTTCGTCATCCCTTCCTAAGAATACTCAATTTTCTCTACCTTTCCGGTAATCTTCATATCGGTTGTTGTATAGTAGTTGATCTCAAGTGATTTCCCTGTGATGCGAATCTGCCCGCTACGTACATTTATACGGATCAGCTGTTCGGTATATTCCAGAATTCCACGGTAATTCTCTATATTCACTTCATAATGCCCTGTAAGAGTCAGAATCGGGACACCCAGCACCACATCCTTCGGCAAATTTGCTGCATCTGCCATGCGATACCTTCGTGTCCCGTCTTCTTGTTCGGATCTCTGTCTCATATTGCCGCATATACCGTTTTGTTGACAGTGTATGCTTCAGAACCACATAATATTCCTATGCTGTATAATTGCTGAATTTTCCCGGGAGCAGTCTTCCCGCACATGCATGAATTTCGATCTGACCTTTTTCTCCGGCAATAAACTTTAATACCGTTGTCTCATCTGACAGTTCCGGTGTCGGTCTGCCAATCGTAAGCACATTCTTCTTTGCGTAAGTTGTAAAGGTATATTCACTGCCCGGTCGCAGAGAACAGATGGGTCTGCCATTTAAGAAAAATGCATCCTGTCCGCCGGTATAACCGCCCTCTTCTTCGATAATATGGATCGTTGCTGGAGTAAAAAGGCAATCCGGTTCCTGCTGTGGCTGTTCCCAGACATTCTGTTGATTATCCCAGCCGTTCTGATTCCGGTTCCCTCCATTTTGCTGATTATCCCAGCTGTTCTGGTTCCATCCATTTTGCTGATTATCCCAGCCGTTCTGGCTCTGATTCCATCCACCTGACTGATTATTCCATCCATTTTGCTGGTCTTCTGGTCTGTAATTTCCCATCGGTGCTTTTTTTGCAACCCAGTAAGAAGTGAAACCGCCAATTGCAGCTCCAATAATTCCAAAAAAATATGCCCCGTAAAATGCATTATCACCTGCATTCAAAAGCTGCATCAGCCAGGCTCCGACAAAAGTACCGGTAAATTCAAGGCCAAACCACAATCCCAGTGTCAATGCACGATATTTTTTTGGATTCTGTCCTCTTTCTATCGCGTGCTTTCCATTCACACGCCAAAGCCATATAAGACAAATAATTTCTAACATTTGTTTTCCCTCTTTCGCGCTTCTATTTTGTTACATAAAAGTATTATATCTTCAATCGCAGCTGAAAACAATCCGTTATTCTGTGAAAACTTTATAAAATCGAACAGACTGGCTCCTCCATGATCCAGATATACAAAAAAATCGATCCTACTTTTCCTGTGATTGTAAGATCGATTTTTCATTTCTTTGTTATACTTGAATTCTCGCAGCGGCATCCTGGCTGATAGCGAACCGCTTCTGGTCAGATGCTATAATCATCATACCACTGGCATCATTCTGGATCACATGGATTTCGCTGCCCTCTTTGATTTTGAATTCCTTTAATTTTTCCAGCACCTCCGGTACTCCGAACATCCATTTGATCGTGTACCATTTTCCCGGAACAGCTGTTGATAATGCCTGCATTTTTACACCTTCTTTTTTTCTCCTTTGACTTTACTACAGTATACTCGCTTTCATATTGGTTAGTCAACGGCAATGTTTTTTAGTTATTATATACACAATTCCATTCAATAGCCATATTTAACAATTATTTTCAGAATTCAACTTCTGTTTTATCACCCTCACTATAAGCTGGTTCTGGAAGAAAATCTGATCAAGGCAGACGAGCTGGATGAAGTTCTGGATGCTTATGCAATGACCGAACCTGAAGTCATACTCATAAAAGAAGCAATGTAACAAGACAAAAGCCCCAGAATCTATCAACTCATTACCCGTGATAAATCCTAGGGCTTCCTTCATTTAAAATACCACCGTTTCCCCTGTTCCAAGTGCATGTACCATTTCGCCAAGTTCTTTTTTCAGAATCCTGAATGCAATATTTCCGGTACAGTGACCGGTATAGATTTCCTCTACGCCAAGCCCTTTCAATTCCTGCGCAGTTTCCACAACCTCTTCCTCTGGTATGGCAAGTGTATCCATGCCCGAAAGCTTCATCATATGGAATCCACCGACAACCGCATAGACCTTTTGCCCGCCGAGTGCCATCTGCACTTCTCGCACAATATTGACAATTCCCCCATGGGAACAGCTATTAAATATCACCAGTCCTTTTCCCGTCTCAAAAACCACACTCTGCTCATGTGCAAAATCATCTGCAATAAACTCTTCACCGATTTTCCGGTACATGTGCGCCCTGCGTCCCATCTCATCCAGACCGCCGGTAAAATGCGGCACGACCCAGACGCCTTTTTCAACTTCACAGACTGCATTTAACGGACGGAACCGCTCTTTATAATTTTCCAGAAGATGCTGCGGAATTCCAATATATTTATCTTTTCCTTCTGTCCGGTAAAAGCAGTTCTCAGCAGACGTCTCCTGCATATAGACCGCTGCTTTGTCATTCTTCTTAAAAAACTCCTCAAAACCGCCACTGTGGTCATAATGTGCATGGGATAAAAACGCCGTATCTACTTTCGAAAGATCAACCCCCAGCTCCTTTGCATTTTCTGCAAAGAGCGCTGTTGCGCCAGTATCCAGAAGGTACGTCTTCCCCTCATATTCGATATAAACCGACAGCCCATGTTCTGCACAAAGTCTGCATCTGGAACTGTTTTCTACTAATACTACCATCTTCATATGAATCAGCCGTTACTGAAAACTTATAAAAAGTTACAAACTTCTATGTTTCATTCCTACTTCA
>ENA-ORTD01000930-ORTD01000930.1-human-gut-metagenome-genome-assembly--contig:-NODE-930-length-23642-cov-4.357570_pt1 | contig 23642 bp, 14 predicted proteins | sample MGYA00241907_ERZ509178 | MGnify/ENA primary metagenome ERZ509178 (study PRJEB26280, sample SAMEA2338793) | human gut metagenome | biome: human gut; feature: human-associated habitat; material: faeces...
CGGACTGTTCCTATTCGATGTGAACACCCCCTACAAGCTCCGGCGGATGGACGGGCAGGTCTATCTGGACGAGACAGAGGACAGCTACTGCGTCTGGCGGACCTTCTACGCCCCCGGCCGGAAGATCTGCACCTATCAGGTGGACCTGTTCCGGCTGAACGCCAACGGGAGCTGGGACCGGGCCTTTGAGGAGCACCGGGAGCGGGCCTGGACAGAGGAACAGCTCCGGCAGTTTTTAACGGAGGCGGGGTTCGGGGCGCTGTCACCGTCACCGGCGACCTCACCAGCCGTCCACCGGCGGCGGAGGAGGACCGCTGGATTTTCCGGTGTCAAAAGCCGGTCAGACCAAGATAAAACAGGAGTTTGTACAATGAGCGATCAGTTGATCCGGGCCATCTCCAAGGATGGCCATATCAAGGCCACGGCAGTTTCCACCCGGGCGCTCACAGAGCGCGCCCGTCAGATCCACAAGGCTCTGCCTGTGGCCACGGCGGCGCTGGGCCGGACGCTGGCTGCGGTCTCCATGATGGGCAACGCCCTGAAGGAGGACGGGGCCAGCGTGACGCTGCAGATCAAGGGCGGAGGCCCGCTGGGAACGCTGCTGGCGGTGTCCGATAACCAGGGCAACGTCCGGGGAACGGTGGACAATCCTGTCGTGGACCTGCCTCTGCGGCCCGACGGCAAGCTGGATGTGGGGGCCGCTGTGGGCCATGAGGGTACGTTGACGGTGATCCGGGACCTGAACATGAAGGAGCCCTATGTGGGCAGCGTGAGCCTGTTGGGCGGCGAAATCGCAGAGGACCTGGCGGCCTATTTCGTGGAGTCCGAACAGATCCCCACGGCTTGCGGCCTGGGCGGTGAGATTGCTGAGGATCTCGCGGCTTACTTTGTGGAGTCGGAGCAGATTCCAACAGCCTGCGGCCTGGGGGTTCTGGTGGACCGGGATCAGAGCGTGCTGGCGGCGGGGGGGTATCTGATCCAGCTGCTGCCCGGCGCCGGCGAGGATGTCATCGCCAAGGTGGAGGGCAGCCTGATGGCCGCAGGGCCGGTGACGGGACTTTTGCGGAATGATCCGGACCCGGAGGCTATGCTGCGGCACGCTCTGTCGGATTTCGACCTGGAGATCCTGGAGAGGAGCCCCATCGAGTACCGCTGCTACTGCAGCCGGGACAGGATGGAGCGGGCCCTCATCAGCCTGGGGCCGGAGGAACTTCAGGCCATGATCGACGAGCAGGGCAGCGCGGACCTCACCTGCCGCTTCTGTGACAATGTGCAGCACTTCTCCAGAGCAGATCTGGAGGCCATGGTCCGGGGGCTCCAGAAAAAAATGTAAAAAAATTAAATTTGAAAAGTCAATAGATAAGTGCGAAAAAATCAGAAAAATTTTTATTCACAGTTTCTGAATATCTATCGACAGGGCCCTTGCGTGTTCCGCAATGGCCCTGTTTGCGCTCTTCCACCCCAGCTTCTCCCGCGGGTAGTCATTCATCCAGGCCTCGATCTCTTTCACCTTCTGCCGGGTCAGGCTCGAGAAGTCCGTTCCTTTCGGCAGGAAGCGCCGGATAATCCGGTTGGCTGCCTCGTTGCTGCCGCGCTCGTAGGCAGAGTACGGGTGGCAGTAGTAGACATGGGTGCGGGCGCCGCTTCTCCGGCAGGAGGATTCCATGCCGGCGCAGTCCGCGAACTCCACACCGTTGTCGATGGTGATAGACCGGAACATCTCCCGAAACGCGGCGGAGCCCAGCTTCCGCTCCATCCGGTTCAGCGCGGCCACCACGCTGGCGCTGGTTCCGTCCTTCATCAGCTCGATGATCTCCCAGCGGGTCAGTCGCTCTGTCAGAACAAGCAGCCGCTTCTTGGACCGCCTGGCGGAGACCACAGTGTCCATCTCCCAATGCCCGAACGTCTTCCGGCTGTTGATCTCTTCGGAGCGATCCTCGATCCCGTCCCCTTTCGGCAGCCGAGCCTCCTGCACCTTCCTGTATGGATGCTTCTTTTTCTTCCCCGTGGGCAGGCTTTTGTTGGTGATGGTGGCGAACACGCCCTTGTCAATGTAGCTGTAAAGCGTCCATTCGCTGATCTCCACAGAGAAGATCCGGCCTTCTTCCTTGATCTTGGCTAGTGCCGCCGCCGGGGAATAGTGCTCCTTCCCGATCTTCTCTTCCAGATAGGAGGCCAGGGCATGGTCATTTCCGATTTTTAAGTCCGGCCCCTTGGCCTGCAGGTTCTCCCGGTATTTCCGCTCCGCGGTCTCCGGGCAGTATTTTTGCACATACTCCCACTCACTGGTCATTTGCCACGTCTGCCCCCGCTTGATCTCCCGGTAGATGGTGGAGGTGTGCACGTGGAGCGCATCGGCGATCTCCTTCGGCTTGCGCCGTTCATCCAGCATCCGCCTGATTTTCAGCCGGTTTTTCCAGGTCAAGTGACTATACTGCCGCTCCATAGCACGTCCGCCTCCTTGTCAGTTTAATTTAATAATCCATAAAAAGCCGGAATTTGTCAATCCCTTCCAAGTCATAAAAAAACGCTCCCATAGGCTATAAGCCTATGGGAGAAATTTTTTCGTTCAGATCATATCGCCTCACAAAGGCCAGTCAGCGGAGACGCCCAACACACTGGACAGCGCCCAAAGCTCATAATCCTGTACCATCCGCTCCCCGAGCTCGATCCGGCTGATGGCGTCCTGCTCCAGGACCACACCTTCGGTCTGAACCTTCGCCGCCAGCGCCGCTTGAGAGAGGCGCATGGACAGCCGCTTCATGCGTACCCGCTCGCCTGAGATATTCCGCCGCCCTTCATAATCGTTTGCCTTCACGCCGTTCCCTCACTTTTTATGGGAATCTTCAGTATCTCAGTTGACTTTACCATTATTTGGCGATATAGTCATGGTAATATCCCATAACAGATTGAAAAAGAGGGAAATAGTCTGTGAAAAGAAAGAAGGCATGGATAATCTGTCTCGCCGTGGTAGTCCTTCTTGTATGCGGTCTTGGCTTTGGAGCGGTCAAGTATAGGTCGGATGTCTCCGCTGCTTGGCAGGAGGGGTATGATCTGGGCTACCGTGACGGCAATAGTTCCGGGTATAACCGCGGCTACGATGCAGGCACTTCCGAGAATCGTCGTATCCAGGACCCGGTGTACATTACATCCTCCGGAACGAGATATCACAAATCATGGTGTCCTTATTTGGAAAATTCAAAAATACCACTATCCCGCGATGAAGCAGAGGAGGATGGTTATTCTCCCTGTTCGCGCTGTAATCCATGAAAGGAGACTGCAATGAATTTGTTGGATGTCATTAGCACTTTCGGCATGTGTAGCATTTTCTTCGCAATAGGGTGCTATCTAAAGGAACTTTGCATATATTTAGGGGACAGGAATAAGTTTGAATTTCTTCAGAAGGCTCTGGCGTTTATTTCTGTTGTTTTAATATATTTTTTCTCCATCCCTGCTATTATCGTATTCTATCCACTTCACATACTCGCCCAAAAGGGACTAGAAAAATCTATTCGTGAGGACGAACGGGAACGCGCCGAGAGACTCTTTCAGGCAGACACAAACTATGCAGTTAGAACCGCGGTCGAGGAGGAACATACCCGACTTGTTGAGATCTACGAAGAGGAAATGCAGCAGCGCATTGATAAGGTCGAAGAGAAATTGCAAGAGCGTTTCACTGAAAAATGTCTTTCCTGCCCTTATAGAAATGACAAATCCCCCGGGGAATGATCCCCGGGGGATTTTTTCATCAATCCTCGTCCTCTGCGTGCTGCTGGTCATAGATTTCCCGACCAACCTTCCGGTCAAAGGGATTGCTCTTCCAGTTCCACCCTTTGTTCTGGAGCTGCCACATGGCGGCCCGCTCCTGCCTGTCCAGTCCGTCCATGTTCCGGATCACAGCCTCCGCGATCTCCTGGGTCAGGCTTTTGGCCTCTGCTTCCTCGCGCTCCTGGGCAAAGCCTTCTTCCGCTTCCATCCACTCTCCGCCGGAGATACCGTACTCCTCTGCCACAGAGAGTTTTTCTTCCAGGCTGTCGCTGCCGGTGCTCCGGAAGATTTCCGCCTTCTGCCCATCGGTCAGGCTGGACCCGCTCAGGATGTCCACTGTGCTCCGTTTGTTTTCCTCCTTCCTCGCCTCGTCCTTCATTTCCATCAAGACACGGGTTACTTCTCCCATGTCCGCATTCTGTCCTGCCAAGGCATCCATAAGCGCCATTTCATCGTCGGACGCCATCATGGCGTAATACACCACGCTCTTTCCGTCTCCGGAGATATCGGCCGACCGCAGTGTCTTCCGCTGTTCTGCCGCCTTCAGTCCCTGGAGCTCTTGCACCAGCGAATATGCCTCCTCACCCGGCACCCCAACATCCACCATTCCCTTGTAGGCGGCGGTCTGCTTCGCGCTCAGGGTGCCGAATCCGCTCTCGACCCATTCCCGCCCTGTTGGAAGGGAGGTCCTCCCAAAAACGGCGGCACGCAGGCCGTTCGCAACCGCCTCCCAGAAGGTGTCATTGTAGACGGGGTATTGCAGCTGCTCTTCGCCCTCCGCGTCCAGGGTGTACACGCCGCCCCGGCGCACAGCATCGATAGCCTCGAACACCCGCTTGATCTGTCCGCCGCCGAACGGCAGGGCCAGGTATGCCGCGGGCTTTGCCAGCTCGTCCGCCGCCTCCTTCAGGCGTTTCTCCGGCGCCCACTCGTTGTCCATGGCCGCCCGGCGCAGTGTCCCAAAATCGGGGATAGCGCTTCCAATGGGGAGGCGCCCGCCGCCCAGCAGGCCGCCGATGAAGGGCAGTTCCTCCGCCAATGCGGTCCCAAGATTCCCTGCGGTCTCGTACAGTCCCGCCTCCTCCACCTGCCAGGACGGCGCATCGCCGATCACGGCGCCCACGCCCAGTTCCACCAGATTGGGCACCTCCCAGCCAGTCAGGTCTCCCACGGTGTCGTTCAGGATGCCGATGGGATCCAGCGCCGGCCGGCGTCCGATCAGGAACTCGTACACTTCGTCATAGAGCCAGGCGCCCAGCACGAATTTGAACAGCGCCGCCGCCAGGGCGCCGAGGCCCGCACGCCGCTTCTCCCGCGGGATGTCCTTAAAGACATAGCTCAACTGGTTGTTGACCTCCAGCTGGAACTGAGTGAAGAGCTTCGTCATGGGATTTCTCCGATTAAACAGTGTGGGCGTTGCGCCCTTGCTCCGATCCGCCATGACATTGGCCGCGAAGGCGTCCGCATCCGCCATGGCGGCGTCCTCGCTCATGCCGCGCTTCAGGTTCTGCCGGTATCTGGCCCGCACCAGACTGTCCGCGGTGAAGGTGTCGATATAGGACATGGGCCTGGACATAACCACGGATGCCTTCTGCCCCCACGTCTGCACCAGTGGATCACTGCCCCGCCGGTTTACGAGGAAGCTGCTCCGTTCTGCGATCCCGTCGCTCTCCTTGTAGGACCACAGTGTGTCCCACATCCCCCGCAGCAGCATTCCCCGGTCCAGCAGGGCGCCGCCCTGGGTCAACGGAATAAAGTTCGTCAGCCAGGAGGCTGGGTTGACAGCCACCATATTTGCCGCCACACGGCCCTCCAGCCACCGCGCCAAATTATAGAGCCTCGTTCTTCCGACGTTTCGTTCCATGTTCCGGTCCGAAAAGCTCTTCTTGTTCGCCAGCAGGTTTGTGTATTCATCCAATTCCACCACGAAATTGCTCAGAGCGAAGCGGCCCTTCTCCGTGATTTCCTCAATCGCCTTCCGTTTTTCCTCGTCGTTTTTGCCGGGGTCATCCCGCACCCGGTCGATCTGCCTGCGGATTCCCTCGTCTCCGGTTCGGTATCGGATTTCTGTCGCCAGTGTCCGAAGGCGCTGGATGTTGTCGGTCTGGTAGATCACATCCGCCACGCCCTCGATGTAACGGTCAAATCCCTCCACGGCGTCATAGGCCGTATTAAAGCCAAGCCGCTCCTGCGCATTCCCGAACCACTGAATGCCGGGCCGGAAGGCGTGCGTGAGCCCGTTGATAGTGGTGGGCAGGGCTGTAACCTCCGTGCTGATGCCCAGCGCCCGGCCGAATGTGGCCAGGATTCCGTCTCCATCCCCTGGCTGGAAATGCGGGAAGTACCCTTGGCGGTAGTTCACCGGCTCGTAGCCGTTGCGCACCCGGGCGTCATTCATCTGCTGGAACAATTCGTCGTAAATGGTGCGGAATGTCTGTACAGCGTTCCGGATCTTCCCCTGATCCAGATGGGGGCTGGTCTCCCACAGGTCCCGGATCACCGCCTGCCATTCCTCTAGGGTCTTTCCGTCCCGGACTTTCCGCCGGCCGCGGCTCTGCTGGATCATGCGGATGTTGTCCTCTGCTTCTCCCAGCAGCTGCACCGCATGGGCCTCGGATACCGTGTTTCCCTTTGCCACCTTGCGGGAGAGATGCATGCCCCGCACCTGGTCTCTGTATCGGTTCTTCAGACGGTTCGAGTCTGCCGCCGCCCGGTGGACCGGCTTGAAGTAGGTCTCAATGATCTGCTCCGCCAGCTGCCTGTCCGGCACAATATCCCGGATGTTCCGCTCCATGGTCTCCCGGGCGTACAGGATTCCGGATTTCTTGTCCTTCCAGGCGTTGGCTGTCTCCAGCAGATGCTCCGCCTGGGTCCGCATCTCCGCTTTCCGGCTCTGGTTCCACAGCCGCAGCAGGCCGGTGATCCGCTCGTATTCCCGCTTCGCCTGATAGACCTCCGTGATCCCCCGGACATTGTCCCTCTCCGGGTTCAGGTGCCGCGGCTCGATCTCACCCCGCAGCAGCCGCCCCACCTGCGCCTCGTCGCTGTCTGTCAGAAGGTTCCTGGCCTCCGCCTTTTCATAAGTCCGCCGGGCTTCCTTCAGGTCCGTCCACAGCGCGTTTACCTCCTCCAGCGTGGCGGGCGCCTGGTCGGCCGCCTCCGCCGGCTGTCTGGAAGCATCCGCGTACCGCTTCACATTCCGCAGTTCTCCCAGGAGGTCGGTCACGGCCGCCTCAAAATCGTGCTTGGCATACTGCCGGAAGTCCGCCGCCCGGTCTCCGTAATATTCATCCAGCGTCTGCTCCACAATCCGGAAGGACTTGGACACCTCCGCGATCCGCTCCAGCTGGTCCGGGATATTGTTCTCCCGATCCTCGTTGAAGAACTCCGGCCACCGGGCGGACAGCTCCTGGTAAACCTGGTCCACGTTGGTTTTCCCGCTCTTTGTGGAGATGTTCAGCCGCCCGAAGTTGCTCTTCCGGAAGTCGTTGAAATCCGGGATACCTGCTGCGTCCTCCTGGGAGACCTCCAGCTTCGTGTTCCGCAGGTAGTCCCGCAGCTCCTTGTACTCGTCGTAGTATTCCCGGGCCGCCACCACGCCCTGTTCGTATGCCTCGTCGAACAGGTTATCCATTGTTTCAGCGGGCACTCGTCCCTCCACCAGGTACGCTTCGGAGATATCGCGTACAATGGGGGCAAGGAACTCCCGCCGCGCCCACCTGGGAACGCTCAGGCTGTTGCCCATCTTTCTCAGCAGCTTCCGCTCCACGCTCTTTAGGTAGTTTTGCGCCCGCGGGGGCAAAGCAGCAACCGCGCTTTCCTCCCGGGACTGCTCCGTTTGATTGGCGGAATCGTCCGGTGCCGCCGCGGAGTCCTCGTCCATGCTGTACCGGATGTCCTCATCGTCCAGCGTGGGGAGAGAGAGGCCCGGGATCTCCGGCTCCGCGCCGCTCTCCATGGCGGCGTCCAGGTCCGCGATGTAGGCATCGTAGTCCTGGAACATATCTGCGAACTGCGCCCTGGCGTTTTCCGGGTCCGCCTTGTGATAGCCCCAGACAAGGGCATTCAGCTCATCGAATGCAATATCCTGTTCTCGCTGCGTCAGATCAAGTAAGCTCTCTCTTCCGGGGAAGCGTCGTCCTAGGATCATGTCCATGATCTCAGCAGACTGATTACTTGTGAAGTCGATATAATCTCCTGTGTTTTCCAGAAAATCACGGTACTGCGCCTGTCCTTGCTGTCTGGCAGCATGGACTGCCTCGTGGTAGCCCACTACGCCTGCCAGCTCCTCCGGCACGCTGTCGGAGATGTAGACGCTTCCGCCGCTGGTTAGGGCCCAGGCGTTGGGGTTTTTCTCTTTGATGGCGGCGTCCTCCACCACAAATGCGTCCGCTCCGTACCGGCCCGCATTTTCAACCGCAATTCCGGCCGCTATAGAAGGCTGGTCAATTACACGTCCTCTTGCCCAGGAAGCGGGGGCTGTACGCCCTCTTCCTTCATCCGTCTGGCTACTTGCCGCATTTCTTCTTTGAGCCGATCCAAGTCTTCCTGGGTTGGTTTCTTCTGCTTCCCGCCCCCGTACATCTTCTCCATAAATTCCTCGAAGGGTGGTGTCTTGGCCATTGTCTGCGCCTCCTTGCTGATCTGTCGTTCTGCCGCCATCATACGCCGCCGCCTGGGCGGTGTCAACAGCGAACCGCCAGCCATGGTCCTCCGTCCGCTCCAGGCCGGTTTCCTCCCGGATGGTGTCTGCGTCCACGCCCTGGAAGAACAGCCGGTCCGCCTCGTCCTGCGCAGCCGTTGACGGCTCCGCCGTCTTACGGATGCGGCGTGCCCCTTGCGGGTGCTGCTGGGCGTCGGTCGGCTCACTGATAGAGTATCGAATCCGGTTGTCATTCGGGGAGAAAGCACCGCTGTTTTCTGTTGCGTGTTTGATCTGGTTTGGGAACCACGCAATGAAATGTTTCTCTCCACTGGGGAAGTTCACCTGCACACCGTCATATCCAAGGACGTCCCGCACCGCCTGCCGGTACTCTGTGGGATGGTCCCGGAAAATGTCGGTTGCCAGGGTCCCCAGCGTCCAGTCATACTCCCTCGCCAGCCGGTTTATCATGGATCTCTTTGGGCCGCTCTCCCAGTAGTCGTCAAAGAAGTCTCCCAGGATGGAGTTTTCCGGGTCCATAATGTCCGGCATCTTCCCGATGATCTTTGCCGCCTGGCTGGCCGGCACCTCGATCTGGTACAGGTTCGGCGTATCTCTCGCTTCCACCACCAGGGGATTCCTGATATTCAGGTAGGCCGGGATCACGTTGGGGTTGTCCATTCCGCCCGGTTTGCTCTGATCGTTCAGGGTCCTGGTGGTGTACCCCTCCGCCGTCTCTCGGTCCGTTGTGAAGTAGAAGCCGCTCCCGTACTGATCGTTGCCCTGCCCCGTGAACTCTGGCAGAAATTCCTCGATGCTGGTCCCTGTCCCATGATACACAATCAGGGGGCGTCCCTGACCGTCCACCACCTGGCTGTGGTCCGCCCGGTCGCTGGTCCAGTCTCCAAACCAGTCCTTGAACGCCTGGCTGTCCACCGGTTCCGCCGCCTCTGCGGAAAAGCTGTTCCCGAAATTATCTGCAAACACCGTGTTTTCGTCCCCGGTGTTGGGCATGGTCTCCCGCCGCTGCTCCGGCGTCATCTGCCGTCGCTGCGCCGCATCTCTGGCCTCGATTTCTCCGGCGGTGTTGAAGTATGCGTCATACGGTGTACGCCGTGCGTCCATGCCCGCAGAGATGGCAGCATCCCGTTCTGCTCTGGCGGCGTAGTATTCGTTCAGAAGATCCTCCCATCCGCCCTCTCTGGCCGCCTCTTCAATCGTGTTCATCCGATCCAGGTATCTCTGCTGCCCTTCCTGGCTCTCCTCCTTCCAGTAGAGATCATCCCAGGCGTAGTAGGCCCTTGCGTTTTCTAGGTTGATGGTGTCGTTCGGCCACTCTTGACGGAAGCGGTCTTCAATCTCCCGCAGTCTCTCCCGTGTTTCCTGAATTCTTCCACGGTATTCAGGCCGGATGGCGGCCTCTCTCGGCGTTCGCCAGTATTCCGGGCTGCTCCCGCCGGCAAACCCCTCCGCGTTCTGGATGGCGTGCTGGATCTCGTGTACCAGCGTGTCCTCCGGAGAGGACCGCAGGGAGTTGTCCAGCGTGATGGTGTTGGTCTCCGTGTTGTACGTCCCGTATGTGCCGTCCGGCAGGTCCGCAAAGCGCAGGCCCGCCCGCCGCAGCTGGGGATAGTTCTGATAGAGCTCGTCATGGCGCACAAAGTCAGAGAGCCGCAGCGTCTGCTGTTCCTCCGCCCGGCCCGGGCCGTGCCCTTCTTCCAGGAGGGAGCGCAGCTCCGTCTGTTCCTCCTGGGTGATGGTCCCGTCAATGAACCTCCCCTCCAGCTCCCGGAACCTGGCATACTCCGCCCGGTCGCTCCGGTTCATGTCTCCCCAGCGGCTGTACTCCATGCCGGAATCGTCGATCTCGAACCGCCATTTGCCGTCCGCGCCGGTGTACCACCCGGTCTCCCGGAAGATGTTCTCCATGGCCACGCCCCGGCGCTCCATGTCCTGGGCCCGGTCCAATGCCTCCAGGTCTGCCCGCTGCGCGTTCTCCCCGCCGAAGCTGTAGCGGCCTCCCTCCGGAGGCCCTGTGGTCCGGTCTGTTGCCGCGGCGTTCTGGCTGCCACGGCCCACGCCCCGCTCTGTCATGGTCTGCTCCACGGTCTCGTTGAACTGCTCCGCATGGGCGGAGAAGGCGTTGATCCCGGCGTAGGCGTCCGCGAAGATTTCCTCCAGAATGGCCCATGCCTCCGCCTGTGTGCCGTCCTCTCCGGCGTTTTCGGTCACGTCGATCACGCCCCGCAGCTTCTGCATGTACCGTTCTACCACCCGGCCCAGCTTTTCCGGCCCGTACCGTTCCCGGACGCGGTCCTCCAGCTCCCGGATCAGGCCCGGCGTCTGTGCCGCCCGGTCATGGAAAATCTCATGGTCCGCGATCTGGTCCGGCGTCACACGGATGTTGTCCGCCTGCACGATGATCCGGCCCCCCGTGTAGGCGCCCCGGCCCAGCCGGGCGCCGTCCGGCGTCCCGATCTGGATGCCGCCGGTCACGAACACGGTATCCAGCCCCGTCTCTTCCCGCACCCGGTCCGCTGTAGCCCGCAGGCTGTCGTCCCAGGCGCTCTCCGGAATGACCTGAAGCGTTTTGGCGTCCGTACCCCGCGGCAGTCCCAGGTCCTGGCTGCTTACCGGTTCTCCCCGTAAATCATGGACAGAATTTTGTCTTTCACGCGCTGCTCGGAAGGTGTCAGTGGGGCCTCTGCCTCTTTCTGCGCCTGTTCCCACGCCTCCAGCCTGCTCTCCGGCACCCGTACCAGAAAGCCGTCCGAGGTCTCCATCAGATACGCCGTCTCCCGGCTCTGCTCCCTGCTGTCCATTCTGCTCCGTCCTTTCCGCCGTCGCCGGCGCTTCGTCGATCCCGTCCAGATACGCGCTTCCGCCCTCTGCAGGCTCCACGTATCCGGCAATACTTGCTTTTGCATTGATGTAGTCCTGGTTGGGCGGAATATATCCGTCCATGGACTGATAGCCGTTTGTCAGCATATCGTCCAGCACGAACTCCACCCGCTTTGCAGCGGCGATGTTCTCCTGGCCGTGGTTGTGAATGATGGCGTCCAGGGCCTTCTCGATTTGATCGTAAGAGAGGTCGTAGTCATCCAGCAGCACGGTGATCCGCTCCGGCGCCGCCCGCTTGGTCCTCCGGTATTCATAGCCGGTCTGGTAATCTCCCAGGCGGAGGGTCTGCCCGCCCTTTTCTGTGACAGAGAGCTCATTCAGCAGCTCCGCCGCCGCCTCGCTGTAATACCGGTGCACCTCCGGATGGTCGAACTGGAAGGCGTTGATCCTCCGGTCTCCCATGTCCTCGCTGCTGCGCTGGTCAATATGCTGGGCAGGGTCAACCTGATAGACCCTTCCGACGGCATCCACGTCCATGTCGCCACGTTCCGCCAGGACCGCAAACTGCTCGTTGGAAAGCGTGGCCTGGTCCACTCGCTCCCCGCTCTCCAGGGTCTGGATCACAGGGTCCGCCGCCGGCGTGTCCTGCGTTTGCCGCCCTGCCGGCTGCGCCTGATCCTGCTGCACCTGCGCCGCCCCCTCCGGGGCGGCGTTTTGTGTGCCCGCAGGCGCCGCCTGCGTAGCCTGCAGGCTCTGCGCCTGCTGGGACGCCGTGGGCAACTCTTGTTCGCCCCGGGCGCTCCCACGGTTTTTCAAATAATCCCGCCGGACCTTCCGGTTCCAGCGGTCCGTCATCCAGGCTGCCCGGTCCACGGCCTCCGTCACGCCCCGCCTGTGGTCCGCCTCCCGGGCTGCCGCCTTGGCATAAGGGGAAAACATGCCGTCTTTTTTCATGACCGCATAGGCGTCGTCAATGGGACTTGTCTGGTAATCCCGAATACCCTGTCGGATATTCCGCCCGGCCAGGTCCACGCCGCTGGTGGCGCCGCCCATGGCCATGCCGGACAGGGCGCCGCCCACGCCGGCCCATACTACCTGTGCCACGCTGTCCAGGTACGCCTGCTTCCGGGCCTCGTCCTCGTCCATGCCCATCAGCTGGTACTGCGTCACCAGCTGCTCGAAGTCGGAGGATTCCCCCATGATGGCGGTGTCCGACAGGATGTTGGCGATCTCCGTCAGCATTTCCTCACTGGCCTCCGTGCCCGCCTGCTGGGCAGTTGCCCGCAGCAGGTCCTTCACGCTGTTGATGGTCTTGGCCTCCAGCAGCTTCTCAATGCTGAACCGCTCGAACACCGCCTCCGCCGCGCCGGCGGCCAGACCGCCCCAGAACGCCTGGGAATTGCTGCCGCCCCGCTCCAGCACATTCACGGCCTGCTGGCTGGCCGCGCTGGCGCCCATCAGGTATGTGGCCCACGGGCCCAGCAGCGCCACTTGGGAGGCGCTGTCTCCGATGGACATGCCGGTGTTGTACAGGAAAGACGCCACGTTCTGGCCGAACAGCTCCCAGTCTGTGTTATCCGCGATCTTCTTGGACACCGTGTCCCGTACCCCGGTTACAAAATTGCTGATGATGGCCGCGTTCGGGTCTGCCGGGGTATAGGTCCGCAGGTCATCCTCGCTTCCGCCTCCAGTGGCGATCAGGCGGGGGATGTCGACAGCCTGCAGGGCCGATGCGCCCACGGAGGCGAGGGAGGCGAGGACCGGATGCTCCCCGGCCCACGCCGCCGTCTGCTGCCGCTGGCGCTCCGCCTCCGCCGCCCGCTCCTGTCGCTTCTGGTACTCCGTCATGCGCTCGTAGTCATAGCCCGCCGCGCTGATGCGGTCCGTCTGCGCCTCCAGCGCCTTCCGGACGGTGGTCAGATTCCGGCTGTCCTCCCGGGACAATCCGTACTGCCCGGCGATCTCCCGCACAGCCTGGTTGACGGCATCCTCCGTCACGGGGCCCGGTGCCGCCGCCCGGGTCTGCTCCAGGGTCTGGATGCGGTTCAGTGCGCCCCTGATCTCGTCCGCCCGGGCAAAGCTGGCCTGCATGGAGGCATCTTCCGCCAGCCGCGCCCGCTGCTGTTCGTTTTCCTCCTGATAATAGCGGTTTCGGAGTTCCGCAAGCTGCCTGTCGTAATCCTGCCGGGCGCGGTAGGCTTCCTCCGCCGTGCGGTATCTCTGCCCGGTATACGGCTCTGTGGGCATCCCCGCCGCCCCTGCGGTGATTTCCGCCCCCCGGAAATTCAGGAATTCCTGCTGGGCCTCGTCCCGCAGCGTCCGCAGCTCCTCCGCCCGGCGCTCCGCCTCCCGTGCCGGGGATGTGATCTTTCCCGGCTTTCCGGCAGTTGTTGGCCTCCCAGCCTTTTTTCTTCCGGCGGTTTCGCCCGCCGCTTGACTGGTCACCGTCGGCAGGGAGGGGGATGTGCCCCCTCCCGCGCTCCCTGTGATCTTGTCCACCCGCGGCAGACTGCGCACTGGATCCGGATTGTAGGTGATGATCTCTCCTGTGCCGATCCTGCGGAAATGCCCGCCGCCGGTCCCGGCCCGCGTCTGATTTCCTTCGCTGATCCGTTTCAGTTTTCCCATGGCGCGCTCCTTTACTCCTCATACTCCAGCCCGTACCGGCGCAGAAGCTGCTGAATCTGCGCCCTCTGGCTTTCAGACAGTTCTCCCCAGCGGCTCTCGATGTTCCCCAGGGCCGCGTTTTCCCCGCCGGCCGCCAGTTGCGCCGCAATGGACTGGCCGAAGGCCCGGAAGGAGTCTGGGTTCATCGCCAGGCTGTTTTCAACAGGCCGGCCCGCCTTTTCCTCCTGCCCCAGCGCCCATTCCTCATACTCGTCGGAAAGGCCGGTCTGGGAGGTAAACCCGTACTTCTTGTAGTTGTTGGCAATAAAGCTCTTGGGGTGCCCCGATTCCAGCGCCGCGGCGAAGAGGCCGTCATAGTCCGCGCTGTCTCCGCCTCCGGAACTGCCGGACCGGCTTCCGCTGCTGGAGCCTCCGCTGCCGGACCGCGCCGCCAGCTGCCTCTGATAGGCCGCCTGCAGCGCCTGGACATACTCGTTCGTGTATCCGGAGGCGCCCACCAGGTCCGCACTGGGGCTTCCGCCAGCCGACAGGATGGCATCCACCTGCGCCCGTGCCAGGTCGGTTTCCTCCGCCTGGTTCTGCTCATACAGCCCCACCTTGTCCATCCAGCGGTTGTAATCTACGCTGTCCTGCCCCTGGAGGGAAGCCAGCTGATTCTGCAGAATATCGAAGTCGGAGAGATACTGGTTGAAGGCAAAGTTCCGGTCTGTGTTGAACTGCCCCAGCTGATCCAGGTACTTGGCATAGTCCAGCTGCTCCTGCGTGTTGACCGCGTTCAGGTCCTGCAGGCTCATGTTGTACTCGTTCAGGTAGCGGTCGTATGCCTGCTGGTACAGCGTGGGGATGATGTCGTTCAGCTGGGTCGCGTAGTAGTCCCCGGCCTGGGTGGCCGCCGTGAGAGCCGCCGTGGAGGGCCGTCCTCCGCTGGCCGCTGCCGCCTGGCCCAGTGCGTTTGCGGTGGCCCGGTCTCCCTCCCGCAAATAGGACTTCTTGTAGCTGCTCCACTGGGGGTCATCCTCCTTGCTCCAGGAGAAGTCCGGCCGGTTGATGATGGCGTCCAGCAGCGCCTGCTGCTGTTCCGCGTACTGGTTCTCATAGCTGGGGCGCTCCTGGTCAAAGGTGAAGCTCCCGAAGCCGTTGATCTTGTCCAGCACGCTGTCGATCTGGTTCGGAATCTTCCCGTCGGAGATGTAGTCCGCACCGTATTTTCCGCCGGTGTACCCGCCGTAGCTGGACCGGAGCTGGTTGGCCGCCTCGTTGGCCAGCAGCTTTGCCTCCGGCGTGGTCGCCTTGTGGATGTCCTGTTTCAGCCCCAGGATGGAGTATCCGAACTCCGGGTATTTTCTGGCCGTGTCCAGGTCCGCCTGAGAGAACTCCCCCAGCAGGCCGGCGTTGCTGGCCGCTGTCAGAAATCCGTCATAGGTGAAATTCGGCATGATCTTTCCTCCTCACTGTCTTCCCGGTAGAGATTTCAGGCTGCTCCCGTCGTAATACTCCCGTGCCAGAGAATATACCCGGCAGCCGCCGTGCCCTTCCAGTTTGATCCGGTAATGGTCCCCGCGCCGCGGCACGATGGGGAGGGTGTAGCTTCGTTTCACACCGCCCTCCAGCGTCCCGTTTACCGCGATCCATTCGCCCGTCGAATCGAACATGATGAAGAGCTGCACTTCCGCGCCCTCGTCCACCTCCAGCCGCAGCAGGAGCTTGGAGACGCCCTTCTTGTTTGGGCTGTCCTCGTACCAGTCGGCAAACTCCGCCATCCAGTCAAAGGCATCCTCCATTGTTGCCTCTTCCGGCGGATTCTGGATGTTCCCGGTGATCCAAATGTTCCCGCCCTCGTCCAGCAGATAGAGATTTCCGGCGCAGCGGGCAAAGTGTGTGGACTGGGTGGCGTCCTCGATGTGCCACGCCCCCCGCTGGGTGTCGTAGACATACAGGAGATAGGCGCCGTCCTTCCCGGCCATGGAGACGTAGTATTTGAGCCCATCGGACCCGCCCACGGCGTCCTCGAACCGCTCCACTCCAAACGCCGCCCCCACCGGCTGGGGGATGCCCCCGGAGTAGGCCATGATCCCCGCCCGGGAGTGGTAGAACAGAATCTCTCCGGCAATCGCCAGGCTCCGGTCGCTGCCGGCCGCCACGCCCAGGGTAGCGCTGCCCATCACTTCAAAATTGGTTGGGATGGAGCCGTACACCTTGTAGATGTGGTCCTCCTTGAAGAAGATGGGATACCCCAGAAAGGAGATACATGCCGTGAAGCTGCCGGCGCTGCCGGTGTCTACGGAATAGCTGTCCGTCGCCAGTCCCTCGTACACATTCCAGTTGAAGATGTCCCCCAGCTTGGAGGCGTAAATGGTGGTCTTGTCGCAGCCCCACAGGCGGTTCTCGTTCTCGCAGACGAACAGCAGGTCCGGCACTGTCCGGGAGACCGAAAGCTCCCCGGTTTCGGTGTAGGGCGTCACACCGTCCTCGCCATCCAGGGTGAAGATGTATTCGTAGAAGTACAGCTTGTCCCCGTCGATCTCCCGGATCACCGGGGTTTTGTTGTTCTCTGTGTGCTTCGTGCATCCCGCGATGGTCACGGCGTCCCCAGCCTTGAAGTAGTCCTCCCAGTTGACGCCCTCCGCCTGGATGCAGTTGGCCTCCGCGTCCTCTTCATACAGTTTCCCGTTGGTGAAGGTGAGGGAGGCACCGGTCCAGGTGGCCTCCAGATTGCCGAACTCGTCCGCCGCCGTGTTGTAGTATGCCTTGTCCGGGAAGATCACGATGTAGGCTCCCAGGGCGGTGAAGGTCTTCCGGCCGGCTGTCACGGTCCCCTTGGCCACACCATCATAGTAGAACGTGGTCCCGTCCACCCAGCACAGCTTGTCCCAGCAGAACAGACCGCCGGGGTCCTGCAGCGTCTTGTACAGCATCCGCCGCGACCTGGTCGCCAGCAGGGGAGAGTAGTCGCTGCACAGGTTTCGCATATCCCACAGCTCCCCGTCCTTGGCGCCCAGGTTGTGGTTCAGGCCGGCGAACTCGTCCTGTTTGGCGGTCTTGATCCCGTCGGCATAGGATACCTGCGGCAGTCTCACTTTCTGTCACCTCCTCGGAAGTCGATGAATCGGGATAGGACCTCCAGTGATTTTACGGAGATCGTGTCCGGCGCCGGCGCCCGCAGCTTCGTAAAACGGATCTCTGCCGGCGTCTCGGCAAGCTGTCGGTGCTGCTCCTCGTATTCTCCCCGCTCTCCGGGGGCGCGGAAGGTGAATCGCCCCTGGGCCACGCGGATGTTTCCGTCCTCGTCCTTGGCTGCGAACTTCTCCACCAGCTTCCGCTCCTCCGCCGCGAAGGTCTCCGCTTCCGCCGCCGTGGCCTGTTTGACCTTCATCAGGGCCAGAGCCAGGGAGTAGGGGACGGCCTGCCGCCCGACCTCCTCCGCCGCCAGGTTGGCCATGACGGCCTCCATCAGCGTTATTTTCATGTCTTACTCCTTCCCGGCCGACAGGGCCGCCACTTGTTCTTTCAGTTTTGCTATCTCCTCCGCCATCTGCTGGATTTTGGCAATCGCCATAATCTGAATCTCTCCATAGCGCAGGGTATAGAGGCCGTCCGGCCGTTCCTCGCCGGGCGGCTCTGTGCACAGGGCCGCGAAGTCGCTCTCCGGGATACCCTCGTCCGCCAGGGCCTCCTGCACCTCCTGGGCAATCAGGCCCAGGTGGCGGCGCTTGTGCCCCTCATAGACGAAAGTGCAGGGCTTCAGCCGGTCAAAGACGCCCAGGTATTTCTCCACATCGTACTGCTTCTCCGTCTTCAATCGCGCGTCGGATGTTGCGGCCGGCTCCCCGTTGATGAATACCGTGTCCCCGGTGATGGACACCTGCGTACTGGTGCACACCACCGTGGAGACGCCGTCATATCCCATCCGGGCGCCGTTGGTGGTGCAGATCACCACCGCCGCCTCGTTGCTGCTGGCAATGGCGATGCCCGCCGTGGAACTCCCCGAAGCCGTCATGCCGGACATGTATCCGATATAACCGCCCAGGGAGAACCCGCTGGCCGTCCGGTACACGTCCATCTGTCCGCCCAGGTGGATGATGTCCGCGAAGATGGTCCCCGTGGTGATGTTGTCGCCGTTGATGGTGGTGGCGCCGGAGGTCTCCAGATCCGCGAAGAGGACCATTCCGGTGAACGTCACACGGGCAGAGTCGATCACGGCCCCGTTTGCGGACAGGTAGATGGTGGAGCTGCTCTCCCCATTGCTCACAGAAAGGGAGAAGCTGCCCACCGTCTGCTGCAGGCTGCTGATCTGCCCCGCCTGGTTGGCAACCGTGCTGGAAAGGCCGTCGGCCGTCACCTGCAGGGCCGCGATGTCTCCCTCGGCGTCTGTGATCTGCGCGGCCAGCCCTGTGGCTGTGGCCTGCAGGGTGGTGATGTTCCCCTCCGCGTCCTCCATCCGGGCAGACAGCCCCGCCGCCGTGATGGCAAGCTGGGTAATCCGTTCGTCGCTGTCCTCCAGATGGATGTAGATGGGCTCGGTGATGGCGTTCTCCCAGTCGTCCACCGCCGCCTCGTTCATGTTGGAGAGATCCAGGTTGTGCAGGGTGTACCGCAGCTGCTCCACCAGCATATACATGTAGTTTTGGATTGTGGTGACCTGCTCTTTCAGGTTCTCATCCCCGGTGAACGTGGGGAAGTTGCTGTCGATGTACAGCCAGTTGGATGGCACGTCGTCTCGCCTCCTGTAAGAAACGGGGCCGGCCGCACCGGCCGGCCCCTCGTCCGTTTATGTTGGATGGAATTTTTTGTGATACCGGTACAGCATGACGGCGAACTGTTTGCGGGTCATGCCCTGATCCAGCATCAGGTCCCCGGCGCTGTTGCCCAGCATAATGCCCTCACTGGTGATCCACTCCACCGCTTTTTCAGCCTCCGTCGGCTCTGCCGGCTCCGGTGCGTCCTCTTCCTCCCAGGCAATACCCAGGTAGTCCAGGATGCCGCGGGCCTCTGCCTCCGCCAATCTTTGCCGGTAGCTGCTGTTCCGCAGGTTTTTCACGTCGCCCTCGTTGGTGTGGAAGCCGTGCTCGATCAGCACCGCCGGCGCCACCGTCCCTTTCAGCACGTAGAGGGACGGGGCTTCCACGATGGGGGTGGACCGCACCGCGATCCCCGCTGCCCTCACCGCCTCCAGGATGCTCTGCGCCGCGGTATATCCGCCGCTGGTCTTGCTGAACACATAGGCGCTCCACCCGGAGGCGGAGGACCAGCCGCTGCCCGCCGCCGCATTGGAGTGCAGGCTCACAAACAGGTCCAGCCCCCGGATGTTGTTGGCGATCTTGCACCGCTGTCCGAGGCTCACCGCCTCGCCGCCGGTCCTGGTCTCTGTCACGGCCACACCGTACCGCTCCAGGATGGCCTTGATCCGGTTCCCCATGTCCAGGGCGAACTCGTGCTCATAGTAGGTGCCGTCCGGGCTCTTGTTGGCCAGGTTGCTTGCGTCGTGGCCCGGGTCCAGGCAAACCGTCTTTTTCTCGCTCACAGGTGCTTCCTCCGTTTCTCCGTCGTCCAGGTACAGCAGGATCAGGTTCTGGCTGGGGTCCTTGCCCTGGATCAGGACGTTCTCGCTCTTCACATACAGATTGACCTTGCCTCCGCCGTCCATCATCACGGCGAATTGACAGCCCTGGCCCGCCATGTAGTCCCGCAGTTCCTCCGGCGTCATGGCTCCGCTGGAGCCGTCGGACGCCCCATAGGTGATCCAGGTATCCTTCGTCAGGCCCACGGCCACCCGGCCCCGCCGGCCGCCTACGTCGGCGTTGTAGGTCAGCTTCTGCTGGGGCCGTCCCGCCCGGACCAGCAGGCAGTTTGCCACATAGTTCCGGCAGTCGCTCTCCCCGCCGGGGGGGACCAGGACGGGGAGCATGTCGGCTCCCACGTCCCAGCCCAGGGCCCAGTAGCTGTACTGCTGATCCGCAAACAGGACGGTCCCGCCCGCCTTCACCGGGCACACCGGCGCCCATTCGGCAGGATTGTAAAACGCTCCTGTCATGGCAAGGTCCGGCTTCTCCCGCTCCACGATCTCCGAAAGGGACAGCTTCTCCGTGTTCTGGTAGACCACCGCCCGCAGGATCATCTTCAGCGGCGTCCTCTCAATATGGACCATATCAGCCCTCCACGATCTCCCAGTCGTCCGCCAGCATATCTGCCTGGGAGGCCAGCCAGCCCATCTGCACGCCGGAGGTGCCCACGAAGGCCAGCGCCTGGTTCCCAATGGCGTCGTGCTCCGCATTCACCACCGCGCCGGTGGGGCTTTTGTAACTGATGGCCTTTGCCAGCTCCACATACTGGCCTTTTCCGTTCCAGCCCTTCCGGGCAATGCGTTTGCCCTTCTTGGCCGCCTCAATGGCCATGCCGAAGGTCATGGCGTAGGCCGGCCTGCCTGCCTCCGTTTTCGCCTTCTTCACGCCATGTACCGCGGTCTGCAGCAGGAAGCCCAGCAGGAACCACACCTTGTCCTTGATCTTCCCCAGGCAGATTTCCCGGCCCAGCTTCTCGTCGTAGTTCTCCGCGCTGACGCAGGCAGAACTCTCCACAATCTCGAACCCGTTCCGCAGAAGGGCCCGGACCACTGTGGTCTTGTCTCCCATGGTCTGCGTCCAGGTCTCCAGGATGAAATCATCCACCATCTGCTGACTGATGCTGGGAGCGTCCGTCCGCAGGTCGGGATTGACGGTCATGGGCAGATAGGCCTGCTCGAACACGCCCTTGGGACTCCAGCTCTCATAGCCGTCAGAATAGCGTACCCTGTAGCCTTCCTCCACGTCTGTGTCCTTGGGCAGGATATTGTCCGGGGAATAAATCTTCCCATCGATCCGGAACGCCGGCTCCGCCTGGATGATCTTGGTCCCGATGTATGTCTTCATCAGTCTTCCTCCGTCAGCACGTCGCCCCGCAGGCGGTACTTGCGCCCGGCAATGTAGACATAGGCGGCCTCCTGGCCCATGTCCACGTCCACCGTGCGGCCGTTCACCACATGGACCTTTTCCAGGCTGCCCACGCCGTGGTCCAGAATGCCCCATCCGTTGGCCTCAGCAGGGGTCTCGCCCACACGGGTCTCCGCCAGCTCCTCCGGGGTAATCACATTCCGGTCAGGGTTCAGGCGCAGGGGAGAGCCCAATTCCTTCAGACCGTCGTTGGTCTCGTCCTTACCGGCCTCGCCCAGGGTGTACTTCTGCAGCACTTCTTCCACAGTCTTCATGTTCAAAATCTCCTTTTCAAAATTTAATATCAACCGCACAGCGGCTTGATGCCTATTCGTTTTTGGTGTTTTCGCTTTCCTTCGGATCGTCTCCGCCGCCCTCGCCGGCGATGCTCTCCCCGGCGGCGTCCACGGCATTTTTGCCGATCTCCAAAATGTTCCGCAGCCAGGAGGGGACAGGTGCCCCAAAGGTAACGGCGTGCTCCGCCAGGGAACCCAGCTCTCCGATGATGTACCAGACGATCACCAGCGGCCCTAGCAAAACAGAATATGTAAATGGCAGGGACACCGCCGGGATATGCCCCAGGATGCTCCCGATCAGCCAGTCCGCCACCAGGGCGATGCACACCACCAGGATCATCCCGCCTTTGTGCCAGGCGCCCTCCCGCATCTTGGCGCTGGACCAGCGCCCCTCCTTGGCTGCCGCCGCGCTGCCGATCAGCCAATCCGCCAGCATCAGCAGCACCCAGGCGATCACCAGCCACCCGAACCAGCCCCACAGGGCCGTCATGGTAGCCACCGCCGCCGCGATGGCGGCCTTTACCGTGGTCACAGTCGTTTCATTCATGGTCGTTCTCCTTTCGGTCAAATGTTTTCCTATATGCCCGCCGCGCCGCCTCCGGCAGAATCGCGGCGTAGATCATGGTGGTTTTGGGGTCCTCATGCCCCAGGAGCTGTTGAATCACCGGCAGCGCCATCCCGCCTTTCAGGGCCTGCGTGGCAAAGGTATGCCGCAGGATGTGGGGGTGGACCCGCCGTTCCAGCCCGGCCCGCTGCCCGATTCGTGCCAGGGCTTTCTCAATGCCTCCCGGCGTCAAAGGGCTCCATGGCGCTCTGACCGCCGCGAAGAGCGCGTCTCCGCCCTCCCGCTGACTCAGGTATTCCCGCAGAAGCTGTCCGGCCCGGAAGGAGAAGAACACCGTCCGAATTTTCCGCCCTTTCCCCAGCACGCGTACACTCCTCTGCTTCCAATCCACCTGCTCCGCACGAATCCCTGCCGCCTCGCTCAACCGGCAGCCGCTGGAGGACAGGAATTCTACCAGCGCCTGGTCCCGGATGTTCCGGCAGCCCTTCCGCAGTTGGCTCAGTTCCGCCTCTGTCAGAGGGCGGCGAGCCGCCGTCCGGTCCACGCTCCGGCTCCTGATCCTCCGCATGGGGCTTTTCCCGATCACGTCTTCCAGCTCCAGCCATGCGAAAAAGCTCCGCAGCGTGTTGGCGTGGGTGACGATGCTCCCATCCTTCAGCCCCCGCTCCGACAGTCCGGCCAGATACCGCCGGACATCGTCGGCGGTGATCTCCTCCGGTGGTTTGTCCGCATACCGCGCAAAAGACCGCAGCACGAGGCCATAGTCTTTCAGGGTTTTCTGGGACAGGCCGTCGATCCGCTTCGCCGCCAGGAATGACTCGATCCGTTCACGGAGCGCCAGGGCGCCGCCTGTCTCTGCCCAGGTAATCCGGTACACCTCCAGGATCTGTCTGATCTCCGTCTCCATACCGGGGGCCAGTCCTACCAGCCTCCGCTCCAGCTCCGTCTTTGCGTCCATACGCAACACCTCCCGCACCAGTATAGCAGGAGGGTGTCTTAGTCTAATAAGGCGCCCGCGGGGTTTGGGCTGGGCGGACAATCCAAAGAACTTACCTCTGGTGATGACCTAAATACCATCCGGGAAAATGGCTGGTATCGGTGGGGATCAAGCAGTCCGCAAAATGCTCCTAAAATGACATCTGATGCTGGTGGGTCAGGCTACATATTTGCACGGGTTACAAATTATGATGCCCAAAATGTCCTGCAGGAATATTGGTCACTTAACCAAAGCGCACAAAATCAAGCACGTCGCATCTGCAGGAATGGCGTTTGGGGGCCACTCGAATGGATCAATCCCCCCATGAAGTTGGGCGCCGAGTATCGTACTGCTGAGCGGTACAACGGCAAGCCGGTATACATGATGGCACTGGACTTCACAGGATCGCTCGCAAATTCTGATGGCGTCCAGGTTATGATTTCAGACATGCCTAAAGCAGCTGCGAAAGTAATCTGGAGCAATGTTGTCATTGAAAATACAGCGTCCGGCGAGAGAGCGCAGTTACCGTCAGTTAACGAGACTGGGAAAGTGACAGCTTACTTTTACGCCAGGGCTGAAGATGGATACGACGGCCTGATCCTTGGAATTATGAGTACCACAGACATGTCCGGATGGACTGCACCGGTCTTTGTTGTTAAATATGTCAAGACCACCGATTAAGGCTGATTCGTAAGCTCCGGCATCCGCGGCCAAGTAATGGCACTGGGGAAATGCTCCTGCTGAGGCACATCCCGCAGGGCCTGCCGGTAGGTTTTGACCGCCTCCAGCGACTGCGCATCCAGCGGGGAATCCGGCAGCACCGCCCAGTCCGTAGCCGCCAATAGCCGGTCACGCCGCGCCCGGATTTCGTCCGCGTCATCCGCCACCTCCTCCACGGTGATCTTGCCCTGCCATGCCTCAGACAAGGCCAGCTGGTAGTCGGCCTCCGTGGCGTAAGGCA
>ENA-ORTD01000937-ORTD01000937.1-human-gut-metagenome-genome-assembly--contig:-NODE-937-length-23544-cov-2.647069_pt1 | contig 23544 bp, 14 predicted proteins | sample MGYA00241907_ERZ509178 | MGnify/ENA primary metagenome ERZ509178 (study PRJEB26280, sample SAMEA2338793) | human gut metagenome | biome: human gut; feature: human-associated habitat; material: faeces...
TCCTACCAGATCCGCCACATGTCCTTCGCCGACATCCGCTTCGCCGAAGACCGCTCGCAGAGCTTTTCGGAGACGCTGACCGAATACTGTTACGTCAAGGGCAAGGCCGCGGCCGCCGACGGCTACGCCTACTGGTATCCGACGTGGGGCACCAACGGACGCTTCACGCAGACCGCCTCCAAGTCGGCCTACCCTAACGGCGTCTACAATGCGGCCTGCTGGCACTACTTGGGCTGGTGCGGCACGGCGCGCGGCACGGCTCCGTTCCGCAGCCACATCGGCAACGACGGCTATTCGGGCTTCGGCGTCATCCTCGAAGACGGCACCAATTACGCCGTGAAAAGCACGGCAGTCAATACCGACGGCAAAGGCACCGACCAAGCCAACTGGCTGGCGTGGGTGACGACCTACTGGTGGAACGCTTCGACCGACCGGCCCTATGCGTGGGTCGTGGAGTTCTCGACCGCCGGGCTTTCGTCCGACCGGGTATCGCTGATCATGAGCGTGCAGAGCGGCCGCGCGACACTCAACGCCGGTCCCTACTTCTGGAAAGTGCAGTGGTCCGCGACGGGCGATTACGAGAGCGACGAAGGGTGGTTCGACGTCGAAGCGGCGCAGACCGCGCCCGACGGCAGCACCTACACCTTCACGCAGCCCGACTTCCCGGTATTCGCCACGCAGCGCAGCTGGCAGCTCCCGGCCTATAAACAGGTCGAAATCCCGCTGCCCGCCGAGATCATGGGCCGCGAAAAGGTCTGGCTCCGCATCCAGCCCGCCAGCCGGCTTTCGTCGGGACTCGGTTTCCTCGACGGCACGATCCCGATGGGCTACAACGCCGCCGGAGCGATGGACTACTTGGCCGTACGCTACAACAGATAACCCGAACTCCAAGATCTAAAAACCAAAACAATGAAAAGATTCCTATTTTCGATAGCTCTGTTATTCACCGCTCTGGCCGGATGCTCCAACCACGAAGGCGAATCCGCAGCCCCCAAAAGCGAACTCAACGTCATGAGCTACAACATCCGCTACGCCAATGCGAGCGACAAGGGCGACGCGGCGTGGGACGCCCGCAAGGAGGCTTCCGTCACGATGATCCGCGACGTCAAGCCCGACGTGATCGGCATGCAGGAGCCTCGCTTCTCGCAGGCGCAGTATCTGATCGGCGAATTGACCGAGTACGAGCACTACTATCTGGCCCCCGATGACAAGGACTCGCAGCACCGCAATGCGGTCTGGTGGCGCAAAGACCGCTTCGAGATGCTCGCCCAAGGGTATTTCTTCCTCAACGAAAAGGACATCACCCAGCCGATCAAGGGCTGGGGGCACAACCAGTTCCGCACGGCATTGTGGGTCAAACTGCGCGAGCGCAGCACCGGCAAGGAGTTTTTCTTCTTCAACACCCACCTCGCGCACCGCGCGTCGCCCGTCGAGGGCGGCGACATCGATCAGGTGGCGCGCACCGAGTCGGTGAAACTCATCGTCGAGCAGATGAAGCAGATCGCGGGACGCTACGCTCCGATCTTCGTCACCGGCGACATGAACGCCTCCTACGCCGCGGGCGACGGCCGCCGCACCTGCCTCGACGGCTTCTTCGAATTCATGTGGTCGGCGCGCGAAACGGCGCCCGACGGCGAAGCCGATGACGTTTACAGCTACAACAACTTCGGCGAAGGCACTCCGCGCTTTACGTGGAACATCGACCACATCTTCTACCGCAAGGTGACGCCCGTCCGGTTCCGCACCATCAACAACGACGGCTACGGCGTTCCCTACATCTCGGACCACTTCCCGATTCTCTTCACGTCGGAATTCTGATGAACACTGCATGCGGGGCGGCTCCGGCCGTCCCGCACGCATAAAATCCCGCAACATGAAAAAACTGCTGTTTACGCTTCTGTTCTGCGCCGCGGCTGCCGCCGCAGCGGGCAGCGAACCCGCGGAGCTGAAACTGCTCTCCTACAACATCCGCTACATCGGCGCGCCGGGCGACGAAGGCGACTTCGCATGGGACGCCCGCAAGGAGGCTTCGATCCGCATGATCCGCGACGTGCGGCCGGACGTCATCGGCTTTCAGGAACCCCGCCGCCAACAGGTCGCCTACCTCGTCGAACAGCTGCCCGAATACGGCCACATCGAAATGGGACGCGACTTCGGCGCCAAGGACGATCCCGGCGAGCATCTGATGATCATGTATCTCAGGGAGCGATACGAACTCCTCGACCACGGCCACTACTGGCTGAGCGAAACGCCGGACGAAGTGTCGCAGGGCTGGGACGGCCGCTGCCGCCGCGTGACGGTGTGGGCGCGCCTGCGCGACCGCGCCACGGGGCGCGAATTCTGCCTTTTCGATACGCACCTCGACCACATCGGCAAAACGGCCCGGCTCGAAGGCGCCCGGCTCAACGTCGAACGGATGCGAAGCATCGCCGGCAAACGCACGCCGCAGTTCATCGTCGGCGACATGAACGCCACGGCGGGCACGCCGGGCGGTGTATGCCTCGAACCCTATTTCAAATGGCTGAAATCGGCCTGCGAAGAGGCTCCCCAGACCGATCCCCGGCCGACCTACCACGGCTTCGGCAAGGCCAAACCGCTCCACATCGACCACATCTTCTACCGCTGCGCCGAACCGCTGCGCTACCAGCTGCTCGACAGCACGGGATACGGCGTGCAGTATCTCTCGGACCACTACCCGATCGTCTGCACGTTCCGCTTCTGACCGGGCGGCAGTGTATACACGACAAAAACCGCAGAGACCGTTTTGTCCGGTTTCTGCGGTTTTTCATTCCGGACGACGCCCGAAGAAAATTGAGCCGCTCCGTCCAATATCGCCGCACGGCAAACACGCACGCGCACAGGACAATCCGCCGCCCGCCGTTCCAGCCAACCGACCGACCGGCCAACCGGCCGCAATCCCGGTCAAGGGCGATCGAAAACGGTCGAAACCGGTCGGCACGACGCCGTTCGCGCCCCGCCGCTTAAAATTCGACGGTGATTCCCAGCGTCGGGATCAGCGTCCCGCTCTCCTGCCTGATGTATTTCATGCGGTAACGCTGTTCGGCGGCGGGCGCTTCGGGATTCTCCACCACGCCCGTCGACATCAGCACGTCGGGCTGGCGCAGTTTGCTGCCCGTTACGTTCTGCAAGTCGATATAAAGCCCCAGCATGCAATGCCGGAAATAGAAGGTCTTGTCGATGCGCAGGTCCAGCTGGGCGAAGGCGTCCAGCCGCCCGTCGTTATAGCGCGTATAATCGTAATAAGGCCGCCCCTGCACGTTCCACGCCTCGACCAGCGACGATTTTTCGACATCGTAAGGCGTATAGGGCATTCCGCCCACAGCGCTCAGGCGCGCCCCGACGCTCCAGCTTCGCGGCAGGTCGTAGGTGCCGCTGAGGTTCACGACGAAACGGCTGTCCCACGCCGAAACGATATAGGGAGCCGCTGAATCGCGGCGGTATTCGCTGCGGAACAGCGTGACCGAACCCACGAGATTGACCTTGCCGGGAATCTGCCAGCGGGCCATCGCCTCGACGCCGTAGGAGCGTCCCTCGGCCGACGAACGCAGCTCTTCGTTGCCCACCACGCCGTAGTCGTTGCCCTTGCAGGAGAGCGGAATCCCGTCCGCAACCGAAAGCGGAATATCCCCGTACAATTTGTAAAAGCCCTCGACCGACACGATCAGCCGGTCGCGCAGCCGCCATCCGGCGCCTGCGCTGAAAGCCCCGACGCGCATATAGTGCAGAGATTTGTTCACCCACGCATCCGCCTCCTTGAATCCGAGCGCCGTATAGGGCGGCAGCTGGTAATAAAGCCCCGCGCTTCCGCTCAGCGACCAGCCCCTGCCGAGCCGATAGCCGACCGAAGCCCGCGGCGAAAGCTGGTGCCAGAGCCGGGCCATGCGCGGCGAGTAGTCGTTCCCGTCGGCGCGCAGGCCGAGCGAAGCCGTGAAACGCTTGTCCTCCGAAGCGTAATCCGCCCCGGCGAAAAGCCCCCAGCCGACGATTCCCAGCCGGGTCCGGTAATCGGACAGCAGCGTCTCGTCGGTGAAAAGCCGCTGGAACGTGCGGTTCGTATAACTCGAATAACTCAACTCCGCGCCTTCGCGCACCGTCCAGCGGCCCAGATAGCTGCGGTTTTCAGCCCGCAGCGTGGTTTTCTGCTCCACGGAACGCAGCCGCAGGGTGAGGTTCTCCTCCGAAGAGTCGTCGTTGTCGCGGTATTTGAGGTTGCGGTTGTTCAGGTAAGTGTGGCTCAGCGTGACGGTCTGCACGTGACGGCCCGCATAGTGCCGCCACGACGCGCCGACGGTAAAAGTCTCCTGACGGATCCGGGGCAGGTAGCTCAGCAGGTATTCGGCGTCCTCGCCCTCCTCGTCGAGGTTGAGTTTCATGTTGTCGAAGCCCGCCAGCCCCAGCACCGTCAGTTCGTCGCGCTCCGAAAAGCGCGTCTTGACCTTGAACTGTCCGTCGATATAGTTGGGCAGGAACGGCAGGCCGATCATCTTGAACAGCAATTGCAGGTAGGACTGCCGCAGCGAAAAGAGGTAAGAGGTTTTCCCGCCAATATGTCCGCTGCCGCTCAGCCCGACCTCCGACGCCCCCAGCGTCGCCTTGAAGGTCTGCTTTTCGGGATTCCCGTCCCGCAGCCGGAAATCCAGCACGGAACTCAGCGCCCCGGAACGGTCGGCCGGGAAAGCCCCGGTGTAGAAGCTGATCTCGCGGATCAGGTCGGCATTGACGATGCTCACCGGACCGCCCGTGGCTCCCTGCGTGGCGAAATGGTTGATATTGGGGATCTCGATGCCGTCCATGTAGAATTTGTTCTCCGAAGGGCCTCCGCCGCGCACGATCAGGTCGTTGCGATAGCCCACGGGCGAGAACGACACGCCGGGATAGGAGCGCACGATGCGCGAGACGTCGCGGTTGGCGCCGGGACTCTTCTCGATCTCCCGCAGGCCGATCACCTGCAATCCGACGGGACTTTCGGCCGTGGCCCGGAACGGCGAGGGCACGACGGTCACGGCTTCGAGCTGCGTGGCGTCCTCCTCCAGCTCGATCTCGATAAAGGGCGTGGCCGCCGACACGATGTATTCCGGCGTAACGACGCTTTTGTAGCCCACCGACGAAGCCGACAGGCGGTGAATGCCGGGCCGTACGCGCCGGAGCGTAAAGCGTCCGGCGGAGTCGGTCGAGACGCCCCGCTGCTCCTGCCCGACCGGCACGACCGCCGCATAGGCCACGGGGCGCCGCGTCAGACGGTCGATGACGCGGCCGTTTACGGGATAGCCGCTCTCCGGCGTTCCGGCCGCCGCCCGCGTACAGGCAAGCAGGGCGGCAAAGGCACATATGATTCGTAATCCGAGAGACATCATATGGCAAAAGTACAAAAAAAGTACAAAACCGTTCCGGTTTTCCAGCGGCTTCGCCCGGCAAATTCCCCGGCCGGTCCGCGAAGACTCCGCGGACCGGTTCCGCACGGCGCTCGCTCCAATAAAAAAGCCGTTTTTACCAACCGGAGGTTTCGAACATTATTAATTCGATAAGCGAACAAACCGCAGCCAAGAAAAAAATCGGCGGTTTTCTTGGCCGCTCCGCAAAACGTATTATTATATTTATATATAATAATAAAACCGCCTGCAACTTTTTCCGCCGGAAAAACACCTTGAAAAATTTCACAAAAAGCTTGTATTTCAGCATATTATCTTTTACCTTTGCAAAACCATTACGGCAGTGCCCGTCACTGCCGCGCCGTGCAGCCCCGTTCTTTTCGGAGGATGTACCGGTTTTTCGACGCCACACCAGACAACCCACATTCCGAACCGGATAAACCGGTGAAATTGCAGCGCACGACACACGCTGTCATCCGGTCGGTTCCATATGCTTTCGGAGGTCTCTGGCCGAAAATGTCTCACCAGTCGATTTATATAAAAATAAAAAGTTATGAGAAAGCAACATTACACAGCCGAAATTCCAGTTTCCAATCCCTACAACATTGCCGCGTTCGAGGATCTGGTATCCAATATCCAAGCGGGATACAACGAAGAAAAACGACTGAAGAACGCGGCTTTCGAATTCATGATCGACCGGGGGATTTATCTGGAATTTCACGAATGGCTGCACGCTCCCGAACACAAGGAGCACGGCAGCGACGTCATGGGGCGCTTGCGCATGTGCATGACGGGCAGCCGACTGACGAAAATTTTCAGCCGGTAACGGCCCTAAGACCGGATTCCGATACGACGCAACCGAGGCTCCGGCTCACACAGGACGAAAAAACCACTCCCTGTCTGGGAGTGGTTTTTTCAAATCGGAAGGACGACCGCTTCCGGTCACTGCAGATAGACCCCGATGTTTCCGCTGATCTGCTGCAGCGATATTTCGCAGAGCTTGGTATTGTACTGCGCCGTGAGGATGCGCTCCTCGGCGTCGAGCAAGCTCTTCTGCGCCTCGCGCATCTCGATGCCGGGCAGATCGCCCAGCAGGTAACGCTCCATGGCGATCTCGTAGTTCTCGCGGGCGGCGATCAGATTCTCGGTTTCGAGCTGGATCACTTCGAGGTTGTTGCGATAGGCCTGCCAGAAATTAGACAGATTCGCCATGAGCGACTGCTCCAGCTGCTGACGGGTCAATTCGGTGTTTTCGATCGTGATCCGAGCGTTGCGCTGCTCGCGGCGGCGGTTGCCGTCGAAGATCGTGAATCCCAGCTTCACCCCGGCGTTCAGCCCCAGCGTACCGCGCGACTGAGTGGCGCCGTTGCCGAACCGGTTGTAGGTGTATCCGTACCCGGCGGTCAGGTTCAGATAAGGGTAGAAGCGCGAACGGATGCTTTTCAGGTCCAGTTCGGCCAGCGTGTTGTCGTGCCCGGCCAGCAGCAGCGAAGCGTTCGCAGCGCGCGTTTCAGCCTCCAGACGATCCCATTCGAGTGTGCTGTTCACCTCGATCAGCGAATCGCAGATCGAAAGCCTGCCGTTGAGATCGTCGTTGGCCAGCAGTTCGTTGATGCGGATGCGCGATGCGGTCACCAGCTCGTGCTGGGACATGTATTTCGAACTGTCAGCATTGAAATCCACACGCGCCTGCAACAGGTCGAGACGCGAGAAGCTGCCGATCTTGAACCGCTCTTCGGTAATTCGCAGCCGCTCGCGCGAGAGCTGCACCGCATAACGGAAATTACTCAGGCGCAGGGTCTGCTGCACATAATTGTAATACTCGGCCGTAAGCGTGGCGACGAAGTCCTCGATCGTGATGCGGGTGCGGACAGTGCCCATCTCCTGCATCTCTTTGAGCTTTTTGTAGTTGGTGCGGATGCGGAATCCGTCGAAAAGCGTCCAGTTCACCGCAACGCCGGCGTCGAAGGTCTGATCGTAAATGCCGTTTTCGGTCACGGCGTCCCCCTCGCGCGGGGTCGTGCGCTCGTTGTCCAGCGCCCCGCTGTAGCCGGCCGTCAGATCGACGCTCGGCAGCATCCCGGCGTTGGCCGCCGTCGCGTCGTTGTCGCTAATGCGCTGCTCGTTGCGTATGATGCGGACATCGTAATTCTGCTCCAGTCCGAGTTCCAGACACCGCTGCAGGGTCATCGGCTCGCCGCCCTCCTGCGCCGCGGCCGCGCCGACGGCCCCCGCAGCCAGAACCGTTAAAATCAGTCGTTTCATTTCGCGTTCTTTTTCGTTTTTCGGATCCGGTCGGTCGATACGTAACTGTAAATCGCCGGCACGATATAAAGGGTCAACAGCGTCGAAACCACCATGCCGCCCACCACGGCGATACCCATGGCGATACGTCCCTGCGCACCCTCGCCCGAAGCCACCGTCAGCGGCAGCAGGCCCAGAATGGTCGAAGCGCTGGTCATCAGAATCGGGCGCAGGCGCTGCAGCGAAGCCTGCTCGATGGCCTCCCGCTTGTTCAGCCCCGCATCCTGCTTCTGGTTAGCGAATTCGACGATCAGGATACCGTTCTTGGCGACCAGACCGATCAGCATGATGATGCCGATCTGGCTGAATATGTTCATCGTCTGCCCGTTGGCCGCCATGAACACCAGCGCGCCGGCAATGGCCAGCGGCACGGTCAGCATGATGACCAGCGGGTCCTTGAAGCTCTCGAACTGCGCCGCCAGAATCAGATATATCAGCACGATAGCCAGCAGGAAGGCGAATATCAGGCTCGAAGAACTCTCGCGGAACTCCTTCGAATCGCCGGCCAGCGCCGTGCGGAAGTCGTCGCCGAGCGTCTGCTCGGCGATCCGGTCCATTTCGTCAAGCCCCTGCCCGATCGTCTTCCCCTTCGCCAGTCCGGCCGAAACCGTAGCCGACAGAAAACGGTTGTAGTGATAGAGCTGGGGCGGCGCGACGTTCTCTTCGAGCGTGATGAGGTTGTCGAGCTGGATCATCTCGCCCTTGTCGCTGCGCACATAGATCGACTTCAGGTCGGCGGGCTTGTTGCGCTGCTGGCGGTTGATCTCGGCAAGTATCTCGTACTGCTTGCCGTTCATGTAGAAGTAGCCCAGACGCTGGCCGCTGAGTCCGTACTGGAGCGTCTGCGCGATATTGCGCGTACTGACGCCCAGCAGGTTGGCCTTGTCGCGGTTGATCGCGATGCGGGCTTCGGGCTTGCTGAATTTCAGGTCCACGTCGGCCATCTGGAATACGGGGCTTTCGTAGACTTTCCGCATGAATTCCGGCAGCACCTCCTGCAGCCGTTCGATATTGGTCGCCTGCAGCACGTACTGCACCGGCATGCTGCCGCGCCGTCCGCCGAAGGTGCTCTGCTGCTGCACGAACGCGCGTGCCTTGGTCCTCGTGCGCACGGCGGCCGACACCACCTCGGCGATCTCCATCTGCGTACGTTCGCGGGTAGCGATGTCCTTCAGGGCGATCTGCACGTTGCCGCGGCCGCTGGAGACGCGCGCCGTCACGGCACGGGCTTCGGGCACGAGCGAATCGACGAGCCGGTTGATGCCCTCGGTATAGTCGCGCAGGTATTCGTAGGTCGCGCCCTCCGATCCGCGGGTGTTGATCGTAATCTGCGAACGGTCCTCCAGCGGAGCCATCTCGGCCGGGATACTTCCCCACAGCCACCCGATCAGGCCGATCATCAGCGCCACGAGCGGCAGGGCTATCCAGCGCCGCCGCAGGAAACCGGCCAGCGTGCGGCTGTAGAAATTATTGAGCCAGACGAAAAACGGCTCGGTCTTGTTGTAGAACCAACTCTGCTTCTCCTGCCGCACGAGCAATTTGGTAGCCAGCATCGGAGTGATGGTCAGCGCCGCGAAGGTCGAGATGACCACGGCGCCCGAAATCACCAGACTGAACTCGCGGAACAGACGCCCGGTCATGCCCTCCATGAAGACGATCGGGAAAAAGACCGCGATCAGCGTGATGGAGGTCGAAATGACCGCGAAGAAGATCTCCTTCGCCCCCTCGATACCCGCCTCCTTGGGCGACATGCCGCGCTCGATGCGGATGTAGATGTTCTCGGTCATCACGATGGCGTCGTCCACCACCAGTCCCACCGAGAGCACCACGGCCAGCATCGACAGCACGTTGATCGAGAATCCGGCCACATACATCAGGAAGAAGGTGCCGATCAGCGACACCGGAATCACGATACACGGGATCAGCGTCACGCGCCAGTTGCGCAGGAACAGGAAAATGATGATGATCACCAGCAGGAACGCCTCGTAGACGGTCTGTTTCACCTCGTCGATCGAAGCGCGTATGAAGCGCGTATTGTCGAATCCGTAATCGGTCACCACATCTTCCGGCAGGTCCTTTTTCATCGACTCCATGCGTCTGTAGACCTCGTCCGCGATCTCGATGTGGTTGGCTCCCGGCTGCGGAATCACCACGATGCCGACCATCGGAATGCCGTTCATCTTCATATAGCTGCGCGTATCCTGCGGTCCCAGCTCCGCGCGGCCTACGTCGCTCAGACGGATGATGCGGTCGGCGTCCTCGCGCACCACCAGATCGTTGAACTCCTGCGAGGTGTGCATCAGTCCCAGCGTGCGGATGGTCAGCTCGGTGGTGTTGCCCTCGATGCTTCCCGACGGCAGCTCGACGTTCTCCCGGTCGAGCGCGCTCTTGACGTCCGCCGGCGTGATGCCGTATCCGGCCATCTTGGCCGGGTCGAGCCACAGACGCATCGAATAACGCTTCTCGCCCCATATCTGCACGCCGCTCACGTCGCTGATCGTCTGCAGCTGCTCCTTGACCGTCAGGTCGGCGATCTCGCTCAGCTCCAGCAGCGAACGCTTGTCGCTCTGAATGGTCACCATCAGGATCGGCGTGGCGTCGGCGTCGGCCTTGGTCACCGTCGGCGGGTCGCAGTCGCGGGGCAGGTAGCGCTGCGCGCGCGACACCTTGTCGCGCACGTCGTTGGCGGCCGTTTCGAGGTCCACCGAAAGTTCGAATTCGACCGTGATGCGGCTCTGGCCCTGACTGCTGACGCTCGACATCGACCGGATGCCGGGAATGCCGTTGATATTCTGTTCGAGGGGTTCGGTGATCTGATTCTCGATCACATCGGCGTTGGCGCCCGGATAGGAGCACGTCACCGAGATGATCGGATTGTCCACGCTCGGAAACTCCCGCACGCCCAGATAGCTGTATCCGATAAAGCCGAATAGCAGGATGATGATCGTCAGTACCGTGGACAATACGGGACGCCGGATGCTGAGTTCGGAAATATTCATACGGCGGCGGGATTATTCGACGACGTCGAGTTTGACGGGCAGATCGGTCCGCAGCTGCAGCGTGCCGGAGGTAATCAGCGTGTCGCCCACGTTCAGCCCCTCGATAATCTGAATGCTGGACTCGGTCCGCAGGCCGGTCTTCACCTCGACGGCCTGAGCCTTTCCGCCTTTATAGAGATATACCTTGTCCACGCCCATCTCCGGCACGATGGCTTCGGTCGGCACGGCTATGGCGTCGGGAATGTCGTGCAGGCGGATTTTCACGGTCACGAAACGTCCCGGCAGCAGCGTTCCCCGCGTATTGGGATAGAGCGCCCGCACGGCCAGCGTGCGCGTGGCGATATCCACCTTCGATTCCTGCGCGTAGACCTCCGCCCGGAAGGTCTCGTTCCGGCCTTCGACCGTAAACGAAAGCGGCGTTCCCGGCCTGATCTGGCTGGCATAACGCTCCGGCACGAAGAGGTCGATCTTGAGCGGCGAAATCTTCGTCAGCTTGGCCACCACCACGCTGGGCGAGGCGTAGGCGCCCTCGCTGACGTTTCGCAGACCGATAATTCCGTCGAACGGCGCGCGCAGCTCCGTCAGCGCGATATTGGCCTTGACGATGTCGATATCGGCGTTGAGCATCGCCAGCTCCGTGCTGGCCTGCTCGTAGGCCTCCTGACTGACGGCGTCCTTTTCGAGCAGCGCGCTCTGGCGGTAAACCCGGTCCTCGGCCAGCTTGAGCTGCGCTTCGTAGCGCGACAGCTGCGCCAGCAGCGGTTTGTCATTGACCTTGGCCAGCAGTTCGCCCTTGCGGACGATCGACCCTTCCTTGAAATTGATCTCGACGATCTTGCCCGAAGTCTCGAACGAGAGGTCCACCTCTTCGTCCGGCAGCAGGTTGCCGACCATCGTAATGCCGTCGGCAAGGGACTGCGGACGCACGACGAGTCCGTTCACATTCAGAACGCTCTTCTTCCGGGGCGCGCTCACCGCGGCCGGATCGGCGTCCGAAGCGGAGGAGCCGGGGCCGAAGTGTCTGTAAACGCCCAGCACGGCACAAAATACGACGAGGATAACGGTCGTAACGATCCATTTCTTTCTTTTATTCATTGCAGCGAGTAAGGTTTGATTTCGGAGTCAGGGCAAAGATACGAAAAAAGCGCATGCAACTGCTATTCCCGACCGGCCCGATTGCGCTCCCTGCGGATAAAATCCGCAGCTTCCGGCCATCCGGCAGACATCGCAGAGGGCCAAACGGCAAAAATCGGGGGTGAAACGCCGCCGGCATTCCGCAAAACCGGGCATGCGCGCAGCCGGAAGCCGTACCATTCCGGTGCGAAAAATCACGACGCTCCGGACGCCCGAAATAGGAAATACGCACCGCACCGCCGCCCTGCGGCAGCCGAAAGGCACAGAATTTGAACGACGAACCGCAAACAGAACACTGTGCCGCAAAGTTTTGCAAGAATCGAATCATTTCATTAGAAACCAAGACTTTCCGGACACGGACGTCGGTCCCGGAAAACATCCGATATTAAAAATTTAACGTATCACAATCCCGTTTCCTGAAAAATTTATGTACTTTAGCCCCTGTTTGCAATTTACACACCCGGATAACACCCGGATTTTCGACCACACGACGAAAGAATGGACAGGCAATCGGACGAATTGATCTTGCAGAGTCTTCGGCAGGGCAGTTACGATGCATTCGATGCGTTGTACATGCGTTACGCCCCGCATGTGGAGGCGTTTGCCTTCTGCATGCTGAAAAACCGGAGCGAAGCCGAGGATCTGGCGCACGATATCTTTCTGAAACTCTGGGAAACACGCGAGTCGATCGGGCACATCAAATCGTTCCGCAGCTATCTGTTCCGGATGACCAAAAACGCCGTTTTCGACATCTTCGAACACAAGAACGTGCAAACCCGTTACGAACAGCGGCTCCTGCACGTCGAGGACCTTCTGACGGACGACATTTCGGCGAAGGTCGCCACCGAGGACCTGCTGATGATTATCGACATGGCCGTGGAGCAGATGCCTGAGCAGCGTCAGCGGGTCTTCCGCCTGAGCCGCTACGAAGGGCTTTCCCATCAGCAAATCGCACAAAAACTGGGCGTAACCCCCAAAACCGTCGAATATCACATCCGCACGGCGCTCGCCGAACTGAAAAAAATCATCGGCGTCATCGCCTTCTTCTTCTGATTCTTCCGCCTCACGCCTCCCGGCAGACAAAGACGACACGAAAATTGTTGTCTTTTTTTATTTGCAAAAAAAAATTCAGATCCCGACTAGGGACGCCCCTCTTTTTCCCGTCATACTATTACAAACGCACAGAAAGAACGGACATGATAAAAAAGATAATACACACGTTCCTGCACAATCCGATGCCGGAACAGGTACAGCAGCAGTTTCGGACATGGTGCCTGAACAAGGAGCGTGCAGGCGAAAAGACCGACGCCTTATGGAAGGAATGGGAGCGGCTCGACCCGGCGTCCGTCCTCCCGGCGGACGAAAAGGCCTACCGCCGCAAGCTCGACCGGCTGCACCGCGAAATGACGCCTCCGGCCGCCCCGAAACGGGGACTGTTCAGCATCACCCGCCGCACGGCCGCCGCTGCGGCCGCAATCGTCCTGCTGGCGATGTCCGTCGAATTCTTCGTCGTGAAACGTCTCTCGGCCGACACCACGACATGGCTGGTGACCGCCGAAAACAGCAAAGGCCGCTTCACGCTGCCCGACGGCTCGGTGGTATGGCTCAACGCCGACTCCCGGCTGGCCTACTCCGACCGCTTCACGGCTTCGGGCAGCCGCGCGGTCCGGCTCGAAGGCGAAGCCTTCTTCGACGTGAAACGCGACACGCTGCGCCCCTTCGAGGTGGAGATGGGCAAACTCCGGGTCAAGGTTCTCGGCACGCGCTTCACGGCCAGCCATATGCCGGCGTTCAACACGGAAGAGGTGACGCTCCTTTCGGGCAAAGTCGAGGTGTCGGGCTACCGCGCCGACCAGTCGGTCGTCCTCACCCCGGACCAGAGCTGCTCCTACGACGCCGGTTCGGGCGCGGTCGCCGTGCGCAACGTCGCGGCCAGCAACTATTGCAGCTGGACGGGCAACTCGATCATCTTCGACAACATGACGCTGGCCGACATCGCCGTCAATCTGGAACACTGGTACAACATCCGCTTCCGGATCGACGAACGCATCGACACCTCCATACGCATTTCGTTCACCCTGCGGCCCGAAACCCTCGAAGAGACGCTCAAGATCATCGAAACGCTGACGCACCTTCGCTGCCGCCAGATAGACAAACACTACGTAATAATACACAAATAACCAAGAAAACCGACCATGGAACGCAACACATGAACGCCGGGAGACCTCCCCGGATCTTCTCTCAAAGAAACTCAAGAAACTATCAATCAAAACTTAAAACTCAGTCATGAAAAAAGATGAACGCCTGAATTTTTCCGACCGGACACCCTCCGTGCGGAGACTTGTCGTGTCGCTTGTCCTGATGCTGCTGGCCGCCCTGCCGGCAGCGGCGCAGAACAAGAAAATCACCGTCGATCTGGACAACGTCCCGGTCCGGGAATTTATCAAAACCGTGGAATCGCAGAGCGGTTATACATTCGCGTATAACAACTCCGAAATCGACCTCACGCGCCGCGTGAGCGTCAAGGCGGCCGACGAAAACGTCGTAGACGTCGTCATCCGCGCGCTCAGCGCCCAGAACCTGACCGCCCGCATGGAGGGCAGCCGCATCGTCGTCAGCCGCAAACCGGCCGCCGCACGCGTACAGACGGCGCAACCCGTAAGGGGGGGGGTAGTGACCGGAACGGTCAAAACGATTTCGGGCGAGCCCGTCATCGGCGCCAGCGTAATCGTCTTGGAGACCAACCGGGGCAACGTCACCGGTCTTGAGGGCGACTTCTCGGTCGAGGCCACGCCGGGCCAGACGCTCTCCGTCTCCTTCCTCGGCTACAACACGCAGCAGATAAAGGTCGGCAGCCAGACGTCGTTCGACATCACGCTGACCGAGGACAGCAAGCAGATCTCCGAAGTGCTGGTCGTCGGCTACACTCCGATGCGCAAGAGCGACTTTACGGGTTCGATCGCCAGCGTCAAGGCCAGCGAACTCTCCGCCACCACGCCCACCGTGGGCCAGTCGTTAGTCGGTAAGGTCGCCGGCGTCGAGGTCCACCAGACCAGCGGCGCGCCGGGCGACGGCGTAACCATCCGTGTGCGCGGCGTCAACTCGCTCTCGGCGAGCAGCGCACCCCTTTACGTCATCGACGGCTATCCCGCTTCGGAGGACGTATTCATCAACCCCAACGACATCGAAAGCATCGACATCCTGAAGGACGCCGCTTCGGCCGCAATTTACGGTTCGCGCGGCGCGTCGGGCGTCGTGCTCATCACCACCAAGCGCGGCAAGGACGGCGAAGCCGCCAAAGTCAGCTACGACTTCTCGTACGGCATCCAGCAGCTCGACCACAAGGTGGACCTGCTGAACTCGACGCAGTTCCGCGACCTGCTGATCGACGCCCGCAACAACTCCTACCGCCTGCGCGCCACGGCCGCCGGCGTGTCGTGGAGTCCCTACGACGACAACACGATCCGCGCCGCCAAAGGCTTCTCGCTGGCCGAAGTGGGCATCCACCCGATGTTCTACGACTTCACGACCCGCACCCCCGTAACGCCGCAGTACGACACCGACTGGCAGGACGAGCTTTTCTCCAACGCCGGCATCATGCGCCACAACGTATCGGTCATCGGCGGCACGAAGGCCATCAAGTACATGGCCAGCGTCGGTTACATGGATCAGGACGGTATCATCGCACCGTCGAACCACAACCGCATCAACGCCCGCATCAACCTCGACGCCCAGATCACCAAGCGCCTGACGGCGAGCATCAGCTACTCGATGTACGACGCCAAGAACACCGTCGTACAGGCCGAGGGCCGCATGATCAACGACGGCGTGATCCAGAGCGCGCTGATGTACCTGCCCAACCTGCCGGCCTACGAGGAAAACGGCGATTACGCCCGCAGCGCCATGATCCGCATGAAGACGGACTGGGGCATGAACTTCCCCGAAAACCCGCTGGCGATCGCCAACGAGCTGGACATCAACGAGAAGATGTCGCGCCACAACCTCAATCTCAATCTGGTTTACGAGTTTCTCCCCGACCTCAAGCTCTCGGCCCGGCTCGGCCAGCAGTGGTACAACTACCGCTATTTCTATTACCGCCCGATGAGCATCGGCCGCGACGCCGCCCCCGCCTACAGCGAGGAGCTGCGCTCGTCGAACATCGCCCGCACGACCTCGACCTACGACGTGGACCGTCTGGGCGAGTTCACGCTCAGCTATAAGAAGAAGATCGGCCGCCACCACATCGACGCGCTGGCCGGCTACACCCTCCAGAAGAAGACCTACGACCGTCTGGGCGTCGAAGCCACGGGCTTCGCCGACGACCGCATCCACGAGGTTACGGGCCACGGCTCGAACGCCTCGGACATCTCGCTTTACAGCACCCGCAAGGCCGCATGGGCCATGATGTCGTTCCTGACCCGCGTCAACTACTCGTTCGACGACCGCTACACACTGACCGGCTCGTTCCGCGCCGACGGTTCCTCGCGTTTCGGCATCGACAGCCGCTGGGGCTACTTCCCCTCGGTATCGGCCGGCTGGACGCTCTCGAACGAACCCTTCCTCAAGGATGCGCTCAAGGACGTGGCTTCGATCCGTCTGCGCGCCAGCTGGGGTAAGAGCGGCAACAACGACATCGGCAACTACGCCAGCCTCGCCGGCATCTCGTCGGGCAGCTACGCCTTCGGCCAGACTCCCGTATCGACGACTTACGAAGGCTCCTTCACCGACGCCGCGCTGGGCTGGGAAACCACCCGGCAGACCAACGTCGGTATCGATCTGGGCTTCTTCAACGGCCGCCTGAACGTGATCGGCAACTGGTACAACTCCATTTCGACGGACATCCTCTACAAATACCCGATCTCCTCGATCTCAGGCGCGACCTCGACGACGACCAACATGAGCGGCGCCAAGATCCGCAACCGCGGTTTCGACGTCCAGCTCGACGCGCGCCTGCTGACCGGCAAGGTAAACTGGAACTTCAGCACCAACATTTCGGTCAACCGCAACAAGGTCGTCAGCATGGGCGGTCTGGACGACATCATCTCCACCACCGAACGCTCGGTAGGCTCCCACATCACCAAAGAGGGCAAGCCCATCGGCTCGTTCTACGGCTATCAGGCCGTAGGCATCATGTCGAAGGCCGACTATGCCAACGCCCTGCTCGACCGCGACGTCTACATCAAGAACGGCAACAAATTCCCCGAAGGCTACCAGCTCAAGGGTCCGGCCGTGGCTTCGTACGCCCTCGACAACCTCTCCTACGGCAATGCCATCTGGAAGGACGCCAACGGCGACGGCGTCATCACCACCGACGACAAGACGATCATCGGCGACGCCTACCCCGACTTCACGGGCGGCTTCTCGACCAGCCTGTCATGGAACGGACTCGATTTCAGCGCCAGCTTCGCCTATTCGTACGGCGGCGAGGTCATCAACTTCCAAGACTACTACCTCTACAACATGGAGGGATCGGGCAACCAGTATTCGATCGTCGCCGACCGCTACATCTCGGACGCACAGCCGGGCCGCAACAACGTGCCCATCGCGTCGCGCATCTCGACGACCAACACCTCGCTCAAACTCTCTTCGTATTACGTGGAGGACGCTTCGTTCTTCCGCTGCGCGAACATCACGCTCGGCTACACGCTGCCCAAACGCTGGACCAGCAAGCTGCACATCACCTCGTGCCGCGTCTACGTCAGCGGCGACAACCTCTTCACCATAACCCCCTACCGCGGTTACAACCCTGAGGTGTCGTATAAAAGCAGCAACATGATGCCGGGCTTCGACTGGGGATGCTACCCCCTCTCGCGCATCTATTCGGTCGGTTTAAACTTAACTTTCTAAATCTTGTACGAATATGAAGATCAAACATATGTTCATCCTGCTCGCCGCCTCAGTCTCGACGGCGTCCTGCGGATTCCTCGACGAATACGACCCCAACTCCACGACGGTCGGCAACTTCTACAAGTCCGAAGCCGACATCGTCACCTCGCTCAACGGCGTCTATGCGTCGCTCACGCAGAGCTACTACTACACGAACAACCACTACTTCACCGACGTCCGCTCGCATGACACGGCCGTGACGGACAGCGGCGCCAACAGCGGCATTCCCTACCAGTTCTACAACTATACGCTCACCGAGGAGAACTCCTACGTATACAACCGCTACACGCAGCTCTTCAAGACCATTTCGCGGGCCAACACGCTGCTCGCGCATCTGGACGACGTGAGCTATTCCAACGGCGACGCGCGCAACACCTACGAAGCCGAAATCCGCTTCCTGCGCGCGCTGACCTATTTCCATCTGGTGACCGAGTGGGGCGACGTGCCCCTGATCCTGACCGAGCTCAAGACCAAGGACGAGGTGCAGGCCAACAACTACCGCCGTCCGAAGAGCGAGGTCTACAAGGCGGTCTTCGCCGACCTCGACTTCGTGCTCGGCAGCCCGCTGGCCGACATGCAGCCCGCATCGGAGTGCGGCCGTGCAAGCAAGGCCGCCGCGTGGACGCTCTACGGCAAGGCCAAACTGCAATACGCCTGCGACGAGGATTTCGCCTCCGAGAAGTCGGCGGCGCTCACTTCGGCCATCGAAAAGCTCACCGCCGCATGGAACCTGCGGTCGTTCGGCGAACTGTCCGACATCCCCTACAACGCGATCTGGGACCTCTCCACGCAGAAGTCCTGCGCCGAGAACATTTTCCAGATCAACTACATCCAGAACAACGCCGACCTCGGCTCCACTTGGAACTACCTCTTCGGTCCCAGCAAAACCGGCATCACCTCGAACAAGGTGGGCCTGATGCAGAACATGACCACCAAGAGCGTCTACGACGCCTTCGCCAAGGAGGACGTGCGCAAGAACTACCTGCGCGAGACGACCGTTGCGGGCGTAACCTACTACCACACCATGAAGTACGCCGATCTGGAGTGCGGTGCGAACGGCTACGGCGGCAACAACTGGATCGTCATGCGTTACGCCGACGTGGCGCTGATGCTGGCCGAAGCCTACTACTGGCAGGGCACGGAGCCGACGGCCAAGAGTTTCCTGAACATGGTCCGCAAACGCGCCGGACTGGGCGACTGGTCGGGCACCGACCTGCGTCAGGGCATCTACGACGAGCGCCGCAACGAGTTCATCCAAGAGGGACTCCGCTGGCAGGACCTGCTGCGCATGTACTCCAAGCAGGAGATGATCGAACATTTCAACGCGATCAACCCCAACTTCGGGCTGAAAGACCTGCTACTTCCGATCCCCTACAACGAACGCATCCTCAACACCGAGGGACTTTACCAGAATCCGGGCTACGGCGTAAAATAAACCGACGACGTCATGCGATTCACAAACAGAATCATATTGATCCTCTGGGCGATCGGAACCGGGCAGTTCGCTGCCTGCTCCGACGGCGGCACGGAGGCCCCCGGACCGGAAAACGGGACTCAGACCATCGTCTGGACGCCCGCAGTTCCGGTCAGGGACGCCGCAGTCGTCTTCTCGCTCGAAGGCAGTCCGGATAACGTCCGCAGCGTATTGTGGATGTTCGGCGACGGCGCGACCGCGACTTCGGGCGCAGGCGAATCGGCCGAACACTCCTACCGGACGGCCGGCACCTACACGGTCAGGGCGACCGTCACCCGGCTGCATGGCCCGATGACCGAACTCTCGGCCACGGTCGCCGTCGCCGATACGGAGGCCGCGATCGTCGTCAGCAACGACCATCCGGCCCGTATGGAGCAGGTCGCCTTCGCGCTCAGCCGCATCCCCGGCGTGTCGGCCGTCGTCTGGAATTTCGGCGACGGCAGCGCAGCGCAGCGCGTGACCGACCCGACGCAGCGGGTGGAACACCGGTATGAAGTCGACGGACAGTACAGGGCCGGCGCCGCCATCTCCTACACGGACGGCACGACGCAGACCCTGACGCAGACCGTCACGGTCGAAGGCCCCTCCCTGAGCCGCTCGTGTCTGAATTTCGACACCGGCAAAATGTGGATCATGGCCCACCGCGGCAACTTCAACAACGGCTAAGATCTGGCCCCCAACTCCATGGCGGCGTTCCGCAAGTGCGTCGAACTGGGATGCGTGGACTTCATCGAAACCGACGTCCAGATCACCAAGGACGGGCAGGTCATCTGTCTGCACGACAACTACCTCAAGCGGTTCACCGACTACAGCTCCTATGCCGGCGACGAAGGTTACGTCATCAACTTCACGCGCGAGGAGCTGCGGAAATTCCGGCTGAAAACCACCGACGGCAAGGTGACCGGCGAACAGATTCCGACGCTGGAGGAGGTCCTCACGGAGCTGCGCGGCAAGGTCTGGTTCAACCTCGACAAATGCGGCAGCGACGACGTGGACATCGCCAAGGTCTACGAGGTCGTCAAACGCTGCGGCTGTCTGGACCGGGTGCAGTTCTATGTCGGAACCAACAGCGACAGGGCCGCTTGGCTGGCCCGTCAGGAGCAGCCGGGAATCATCGCCCCGCACGCCAACAACGCCTCGGCGCTGGCCGCCATGTCGGCATTCGCCCCCGTCTACATGATCCAGACCTCGACGGGCTATGTCAACAGCGCATGGATTTCGTCGCTCAATGCCAAAGGGCTTTCGGTCTCGAACCTGCTCGACGACGAGGGCGCGGCCTTCCGCAACGGCAATACCGTCACAATGGACGGCTTCGTCGCCGCGGGCCTGCGCATGATCCAGTGCGACTACCCCGCCCTGATGGACGAATACCTGAGAGGCAAAGGGAAACGCTAAACCTTAAAATTTCAAAAAATCAATTTCAATGAAAAGAATACTATCATATCTGAGTATCGTGTTGCTCTCCGCATCGGTCGCATGTTCGGACAGCAGCGAGATGGACAAGGCCTACAACTCGGTCATCACCCCCGGCTTCACGTTCGGCGGAGAGGAGATCATCGCGGGCATCACTCCGGTCACCTTCACCAATACGACCACGGCGGAAGGGACGACCGTTTCCGAATACTTCTGGCACTTCGGCTTCGCCGGAGAGGGCAACTGGTCCGAGGAGGCCGCTCCCGACCCGATCGTCTACAACCGTCCGGGCGACTACACGGTCACCCTCACGGCATGGGGCGCCGACGGCAACCGCGCCACGACGACCAGAACGATCACCGTCCTTGCGGACAACGTGCTGCCGACGGCCGACTTCAGCTACTCGCCCCAGATGATCAGCATCGGCACGACCGTGACCTTTACGGACAAATCGACCGATTCCGACGGCGAAATCGTATCGCGCGAATGGCTCTTCCCCGACGGCACGACCTCGACGGACATCAACGCGACCTACACGTTCGAACAAATGGGCATGTTCAACGTCCAGCTGACCGTGACCGACGACCGCGGCGGCTCGAACAGCACCTCCAAGGCCATCAACGTCCGCGCAGGCGACGTCAACGCCTTCACGCTGCTCTGGTCCACTGCGGTAGCCTCCGCCGATGCGCTCTGCGCGGCGAGCGTCGTGGCAGCGAGCGACATGGGCTATATCTATTCGGTATCGGGCGACGGCAAAATGGTCGCGCTCAACACCGACGGCGCCAAGGTATGGGAATACGACGCCATGGCAAAAGACGGCGTATACCTCAAGAGCGAAATCTCCTATCCTTCGGTGGACACCGACGGCACGGTTTACTGGGTGGCGCACGGTTACGGCGGCTCCTCGTCGGCATCGCTCGTCTATGCGTTCGACGGCGCGACGGGTTCGGTGCTCTGGAAGAACACGACGGCCTACGCCCCGGCGGCGCGCATCGCCTTCTCGACGCCCTGCATCAGTCCGAGCATGGTCATCGTCGGCAGCCGCGGCACCAACGGCGCGATCCGCGGATTCGAGAAGGCCACCGGCAAAAACACCGCAACGGCCACCCCGGCCAACGGCGGCGGCACCTCCGGCACGATCGCGCTCAAGAACGGCGTGGTGATCTTCACCAACACAGCCCAGTACGGCTACGGCATCATGGTTCCCGACGCATCGTTCGTCTGGTCGCCGGTTCCGACCTCCGACACGTTCGCTCCCAACAAGATTCTCTCGGCCGGCCGCTGCCAGCCCTGCGTCGATGCCGACAACTGCGTCTACCTTCCCGGCATCGCCGAAGGATCGGGCACTTGGAACCTCGCGAGCTTCGACTGCACGAACCTCACCGCATCGTCGAAGAAGACCCCGAAATGGAGCGTGAACCTGCCCGACGGATTCCAGCAGACGGGCGCATCGCTCAGCGCCGACGGCTCTACATCGTCGCCGACAAGGCCACCCCCTCGGTGGTCTACGCGCTGAACACCTCGAACGGTTCGACCCGCTGGTCGTACACGCTCGACGCGGCAAGCAACAGCATCCCGGCCGTCGATAATCTCGGCCAGATCCACCTCTGCACCAAGACGGGCGATTACGTCGTGCTGAGCGCCGAGGGCGAACTCCGCTACAAGGAGCATCTGGCCGACTCGGTGGACGGCTCGCCGACGATCTCCGAATGGGGCTACTCCTACTTCCTCGGCAAGGACTCGGCGGCAGGTGCGCTCAAGGTTTACTCCGTAGCGCTGCCCGGCGTCACCTCGCCCGCAGCTTCGGCGTGGTCACAGTACGGACAGAACGCACGTCACAGCAACTACCAGAAATAACCGAATGTAGAATTCCGGAGGGGCGGCGGTCCGCAGGGCCGCCCCGCCTTCCGGGAAATATAAGGAACCTGAACATGAAAAAAACAATAATTCTCGCGATGTTCGCGGCGCTCTGCACCCTGACAGCCGGATGCGCCGACGATTTCAAAACGGTACTCAACGACAAGTATTACGAGGACGACACGCCCTCCCGCGAACCCGACATCACCGAGCAGACGCTCACGCTCGGCAGCTACAACCTCTGGATTTCGGGCAAGGGCACGGGCGACTACCTGTGGACCAACCGCCGCACGGTGCTAGCGCAGTCGATCGTCAAAAACAAATGGGACATCTTCGGCTTCCAAGAGGCCAACGGAACGATCCAGAACGAGCTGCCGACACTCGTCGGGCAGCAGGGCGGCAAATACGAATGGTGGTTCGTGGGCCGCGACTCGCAGGACGGCGTCAGCGGCGAAGCGCTGGGCATCGCCTACAACCCCGAACGTTTCGAGCTGACCGACAAGCACTTCTTCTGGATTTCGCCCACGCCCGACGAAATGAGCTACGGCTGGGACGAGCTGGGCTATCACCGCATCGCCGCCTGCGCCATGGTGACCGACAAACTGTATAACAAGCAGTTCTTCATGATGGTCACCCACGCCCCGCTGGGCGCCACGGCGCGCGCCGAGGGCGCCAAACTGCTGATCGAGCGCGAAAAGATGTACAACCCCGACGGCATCCCCTCGATTCTGGTCGGCGACATGAACGCCACCATGGACGACGCCTCGTCGAAGACGCTCCGCACCCATTGGAACGACTCGTTTCTCACGGTGGAATCGGATTTCATCAGCGGTCCCGTCGGCACGTTCAACGGCCACAAAATCACAGCCGACCTCACGCAGGCCACGGCGCGCATCGACTACATCTACTCGCGCGGCGACGTGGAGCTAAAATCCTACAAGGTGGACAACACCGTTTACGGCAACATCTACCCTTCGGACCACTGCCCCCTGACGATTCAGTTCGACACCGACTACGAGAAACCCGCACCCGACGTGGTCGAGGGTTCCGGAACGGCCGCGGACCCGTGGCAGCTCAACTCCGTGAG
>ENA-ORTD01000973-ORTD01000973.1-human-gut-metagenome-genome-assembly--contig:-NODE-973-length-22899-cov-10.067151_pt1 | contig 22899 bp, 24 predicted proteins | sample MGYA00241907_ERZ509178 | MGnify/ENA primary metagenome ERZ509178 (study PRJEB26280, sample SAMEA2338793) | human gut metagenome | biome: human gut; feature: human-associated habitat; material: faeces...
TAGATCAGCAGGTAAAAGAGGGAGAACAGACACAGGCAGTCACAGAAAACTACACAGTGACCGTTCATGTGGATAAGGACGGTGCAATGGTCATTACCCAGAATCCTACCCTTGCTCCGGCGGTACAGAAATCAAAGTATGAACCGAAAGCACAGAAAGCCGATGTCAGTGTCAGCTCCGATTCAGTCAAAGACGCTACCTCTTTCTTGGAAACATTCTTTAAGCTGTACCCGACAGCTACGGAAAAGGAACTTGCCTACTATGTCAAAGACGGTGTGCTTGCTCCTGTATCCGGCGACTATGTCTTTTCAGAACTGGTAAACCCTGTCTTTACCATAGACGGCGACAACCTCAAGGTCAGCGTGTCCGTAAAGTATCTGGATAACAAGTCGAAAATGACGCAAATCTCACAGTATGAGCTTGTGCTTCATAAGGACGATAACTGGAAGATTGTAGAATAAGTTTGTAAAAAATGCTAAAAGAATATCATGGTAAATAATTTATAAAAAGTTATTTACCATGACATTATTTTTGAATCAAATATTGTTCTCCCCAATTACATAGTTCATCAAGAATGGGTGTCAGTGTTTCCCCGAATTTTGTTAAAGAATACTCTGTTTTTGGAGGAACAACTGGATAAACCTTACGGTTAATAAGTCCATCTTTTTCAAGCTCTCGAAGCTGTTGAGCTAGCATTTTATCAGTCGCTTTCGGAATTAGTTTATGAATTTCATTGTACCGTAACGTTTTGTTCATTAAATGCCATAAAATAACAGCTTTATATTTTCCACCAATAAGTTGAATGGTTGCCTCAACTGGACAGCTAAAACCACAACAATTATTTCCCATAATATCTTCACTTCCTTTTTGGATAGTATATTACAAAATAGTGCGTTCTTGTATAAAAATACTATTTCAGATAGAATTATAGTACAGGTTGACCTAATATACAAGAATTAAGGAGATTTTAATATGTCATTATTAGATATTGCTAAGAAAAGATATTCTGTTAGAAAATATGAAGATAAACCAGTTGAAAAAGAAAAGTTAGAAAAAATACTTGCTTGTGCTCATGTTGCACCAACTGCGGCGAATTTACAGCCGGTTAAATTGTTAGTGGTACAGGACAAAGAGCGATTAAAAAGCATTGCTAAAGCTGGAAATATTTACAATGCTCCACTGGCAATTATCGTTTGTGCAGACCATTCAAAGGCATGGACAAGACCTTTCGATAATAAACAGACGACAGATATAGATGCTTCTATCTTAACAGATCATATGATGTTGCAGGCGACAGAATTAGGATTAGGAACTGTATGGGTATGCTTTTTTAAACCAGATGTAATCAAGAAAGAATTTCAGTTACCGGATAATTTAGAGCCTATCAATATTTTGGCTATCGGTTATGGAAAAGGTATTGCAGAAGATTCAGAACGTCATTCAGAAACACGTATTCCTATGGAAGAATTAGTTTCTTATGATTATTTATAAATTTGGACAGAGATTATAGGTTGGGACAAAAGGCTTGCGTCATACTCTATATAGTATGCTCCGCAAGCCTTATTTCCATATATTCTATTTTGTTGTAGCTTTAAAAAGTCGTTCTGTACCGCTAATTTCAGCTAAGACAATATCCGTCATTAAGTGGTTGATGAGTAATAAGCCCTAAAAGCATAGTAGCTGATTTTGATAACATATATTTCACACTCCTTGACAAATACAATGATTTAAGAAACTCTATATATAGAGTGGTATTATATTATTCTAGTTTGATTATAACACGAATATCTGGAAAATGAAAGAGAGGAGGACTGACAAATGAACAAAACAAAAGAAAGACCAACCTCACAGCCGATAACGGTAATATAGATAAATTATCTGCAATGTTATCTTGTGGTCATGCTACTGCAAGAAAGATTGGAGAACAGGCAGGAGCAAAAATTGTGATTGGACGTAGGGTTCTTTATTCGGTAGAAAAAGTTAAAAATTACCTCTCATATCTGGGAGAATAACACCCTTTTTCATTTATGTTTCTTGTGATATATGGTATAATATTTATAGGTGCGAGCTGTGAAATCAGCATAGCTGATTTCCCCTAGCGAGCGGAAGAAATTCTGCAAACTTTGGTAAGCTGATAACAATACAGTAGGAAAAGCCTATCAGGTAAGGTCTAACCAACCGCCTGTACCGAGTCCTTGGAACTGAAGTGGTAACACCAGGTTTAAGCGTAGGACAGGGAGCAACAGAGCCGAAACGAAAGTGAAGTGATTGAGCTGGGAAATTATTATGAGGTTGGAAATGGTCGATGTGCTCTATTACACAGCAGACAATACTGTTATGACCGATATGGCAAGGTTATAGCGGCATCCCCCAGTCTGAGAGCTTGGCGAGGTTGATGATAAGTATGTTATCGGAACAGCTGAGATCCTGTCATTTCCTTAAAAAAAGGTATGGAAACCAAAACAAAGAAATGCGTTAGGAATCCAAATGAATGGCAGGAAGTCCGACACAGCCATATTATCGCAGAAGTCTGTGAAAGCAGATGGAGAAAAAGGGCTGTGCACTTTATAGCTTCAAGAACAAAGAACTATGCAGACAAAAGAGAGCTGATGAACATGGTGAATGAGTTACTTGGAATACAGTATAATATCGCAAAAGCAAACAGAACCGACAGAAAGGTTCAGAATCTTGCAGCCTACATCAATGCGGATACGCTGAGAGCAATCCATAAGACTATGGACAGAAAGAAAGCGTATGGGATTGATAAGGTGACAAAAGAGGATTACGAAAAGAATCTGGAAGAAAATCTCGCAAATCTTGTGAAAAGGATGAAAAACGGAAGCTATCGCCCGAATCCAACAAGGCGTGTTTATATTCCGAAGGAAACAAAAGGCAAAATGAGACCGCTTGGAATTTCCAGTTATGAAGATAAACTGGTGGAAAATGCGATTGCACAGATACTGGAGCAGATTTATGAACCGAAGTTTTATAATGAGAGTTTTGGATTCCGCCCGAACAGGAACTGCCATCAGGCAGTAAGGGAAATCATAGAAATGGTGCAGTATCGAAAGACAAACTATGTGGTAGAAGCAGACATTAAAGGTTTCTTTGATAATGTAGACCATGAATGGCTGATGAAGATGTTGGCACATGATATAGCAGACCGGAAATTTCTTGAGATTATAGATAAATTCCTGAAAGCCGGAGTCATGGAAAATGGCAAATATCTCGACAGCGAACGGGGAACCCCACAGGGAAATGGAGCAAGCCCGATACTTGCAAATATATATCTGCATTATGTATTGGATAACTGGTTTGATGTAATCGTGAAGAGACAGTGTAAAGGAGAGTGTTATCTTATCCGATACTGTGATGATTTTGTCTGTTGTTTTCAGAACCAGTATGAAGCAAAAATATTTAAGCAGAGGCTGGAAGAACGCTTTGCAAAATACGGATTGGAACTGGCAGGAGAAAAGACGAAGATATTGGAATTCGGGAGGTTTGCCAGGCACAACAGAAAAGCAAGAGGAGAGAGAAAACCAGATACCCTTGACTTTCTTGGTTTCACATTTTATTGCGGAATGGACGGAAAGAGAGAGTTTTTCCGTTGTAGGGTAAAGACCAGCAAGAAGAAATTTCGCAGTAAGATAAAAGCAATGAAAGAATGGATAAAGGCACATCGAGCAATGCCATTGGAACTGATATTTAAAACAGTGAATGCAAAATTGCGGGGACATTATCAGTATTATGGAGTGACCGACAATACAAGGGAAGTGAAGAATTTCCTAGTACAGACAAAATGGTTATTGTATAAATGGCTGAATCGGAGAAGCCAGAAAAGAAGTTATACGTCGGATACCTTTTTTAATGGACTGCTTCGAACATTCCCATTGTTAGAACCAAGTATTAAGGTAAGTTTGTTTTATAGATAAAGTATGAAATATAAAGTGAAAAGCCGTATGCGTTAATAGCGCACGTACGGTTTTGCGTAGGGGTATGGGGAGTAATCCCCATATCTACTAGAGAAAACTCAAGTCAGCATGTTTTCCCATTTGGATCATCTGCTCATGTATTTTTTCAAAATCAGGCAGTGGAATATCCTTATGTCGAAGGTTTTCTTTTGGATAGATGAGATCAACCACCTTTGAGGCTGGCATTTGCCGAAGATCATCCAATGATAAGCCTGAATCCTTGTATCGGTTCATGATTAATGCAATCCCGCTCCGTCCGATCCGGTAACGTTTTTGTACAGAGTCATAACTGACTTTACTGAGCCGAAGTTCTATGACTCCAAGAATAGTATTGTAGTCGTGCATAATAGTTCCTCCTTTGCACTGTGATGAATAATAGTTACATCACAATAATAAAGGAAAAACGTACCGCTAAATCAGAATGAATGTACCGCCGATTTCAGAATAGGCGTACCGTTCGAGCAGAATTTGCATGTCAGGAAGGATGCTCTGGGATCCCTTTCTTTAGACAGTATACAGGGTAAATCAGAGACAGGCAACAAGGTCTTTGTATTGACATCTAAAGTTAGCATCAACATAATGCATGAAACTTTTTTGAGATTTTACGATTGGTTCTCAACAAATTTAACAGAACACTTTATTTATAAAATAGTTTTTCTGTAAAACATCTTATTTTATAAACAAACTCATACGATTAATTATCACGCTGCTATAGTATAAAAACATAGTAAATCTTCTCTTCTCAATTCAGATCTATATTACAAATATCTTCTCCATCAAATCTCTTTTGAATGTTTTTGTAACCATTTTCACTCATAGGTAATTCTACTTTATTTTTTAGAATCACTTGCCCCTTTGCAATTTTTGTAACAAAAAGGAAATTAACTAAAATTGATTTATGAATTCTAAGGAAAGTAATTTTACATTCCTTTAATTTTTCTTCAATATCATCAAGCTTTTTTCCATATATTTTCTCCACGCCATATATGGTATTAATAAAAATAGTTTTCCTATCACTTTCATAATAAATAATATCCTTCAAAGATATCTTAAAAAAGCACCTATTAAATTTATATTCAAAAAATGCGGGAGTTTTCATTAATTTTTTATAGGCAATAAGTATATTTTTCTCGACATCCTTTTGATTAAATGGTTTATTCAAAAGCAAAAAAGGTTGAATTTCCAAACAAATTTTAATTTCGTTTATCTGATCTGCCAAAAATATTATTATTACCTTTTCATTTATATTCCTTATCATTTTAATAAATTCAATATCCATACTTGCCTTCATTTTAGTATCTAATCCTATGATATCATAATAATTCTTCTCCTTATCAATTACTCTCAACATTTCTTCAATTTTTACAAAAACATCTATATCAAAATCAATATAATATTTTTTACCTATTATACTAATATATTGATCCAGACAACCAGAAACAGTATTATTTATTGCTAAAATTGCAACCTTAATCACTTTCCATACCCTCATAGAGCATAAATGAAGAACCCAAAATCATCCTATTTTAATACCTTTCATTTTTTATTTTCTTCATTTGAGCTATTAAACCTCTAATTAATTCCTTATCATAATCATCTAAAGCTTCAAATGCCTCAAAAATATCCTGATATTTTAAGAAAAATTGATTTACTAAAATATTTTGCTCTGTAGTCCATTTATTATCTGAAAGTCCTAATATATAATCTGTAGAAACATTATAATATTGAGCTATTTTATAAAGCAAATCAATTTGCAGTGTTGTAATGTCTATTTCACATCTACTCAATGTTTGTTGAGAAATTCCTAATTCAGAACTAACTACTTCTTGAGTTAGGTTTCGAGTTTTTCTCAAGATCCTTAAACGGTTACCCATACCATATACCTCACTATTATTTGATACATATATCGTATCTTTTTTTGTGCTTCAAGATACTCATATTACAGGTATTATTTCACTTGTATTATTGGTATATTTATGGGCATAATAATAGCAACGTTTTTTCACGTTGCTATCTTTTAATTATTCAATTTTATATGCCATACTGTTCTCCAATCGTATAATTTGATCTGCACGTTCAGCCAAGACATTACTATGTGTTACAACAATTACACATTTTCCCATTTCATGTGCGCTTTTATATAGCAGATTTATGATTTCACCTTCCGTTTTATCATCCAAATTTCCCGTAGGTTCATCTGCCAATAAAATTCCTGCATCACTGGCTAACGCTCTTGCAATAGCAACCCTCTGTTGTTGGCCTCCAGAAAGATGCATAACAAATCTTCCGAACTCTTCAGGTATAATACCTACTGATTCAAGCAATTTTTGCGGATCTCTTTTACCTCCTAAACGAACATTTTCTTCTGCTGTCAAATAATCAATCAAATTATAATTTTGGAAAACCAGCGATATATTCTTTTTTCTATGTAAATTTAACGTATGCTTATTAATCTCCTCTCCTGAATAAAGAATCTTTCCTTCAGTAGGCAAATCCAACCCAGCCAGCAATGAAAGCAAGGTTGTTTTCCCTGATCCACTTGCCCCCAAAATTGCATACATTTGATTCTTATCAAAAGAAAGATTAATATTCTCCAAAATAAACTTGTCTTTATTATTATATTTATAATAAATATTTTTTAATTCTAATATCATATTTATTACCTCGCATACAATATATCTTTTGGTCTCTTTTTGGTTATAGAAAAGCTCATTAAAATAACTGCACTAATAATTATTACAATAATTTGTAAAAAACTTCTTATAAACATTATTGGCTTAAACTGTATATTGACAGTTGGATGTTCTTCACTTACTCCTTCTGAACTTGTTGGCCCTTCAGTTTGTTCTGCAATTATCCGAGCATTTTCTTTTACTTCATCGTTTTGCTCCATCACAATATAATTGGTCATATTTTCTGCCACAATAGGCGATATAAAAATTGATATAAAAAATGCAACACATGAAATTAATATTGCTTCTATTAAAAATTGACCTATAATTTCAAATTTGCTTTTACCTAAGGATATAAGAATTCCTATTTCTCTCTGACGCTGTCTAACCCAAAACAAAAAATTTAAAAACACTATTATTATTCCCGCCACCATACAAATTACAAATAACACATTCCCTATTTGAGAAATATTACCAAAATTTTCACTGAGCTGTTCGATGCGTCCACTATCATCTATTAAATCATACCTCTTCCAATTTACATTTACTTTTTCAATATTTGATTTTACTTGCTTATAGTTTTTACCTGATTCAATAAAAAAAGTAGCATTTTGATATAAGGGATCTCCTGGAGATCCCGTTACTTTTTCTGGAAAATTCAGATCAGTAAAAATTATATTCTCTCCCCGATAGGTATCTCCTGGCATTAAAGCTTCTATTGACTTTGCATTTAAATAAACACCAATGATCGTTGCTGTATATACGCTTGAATTCTCTCGGTCTTTGTAATCATTAAATTGTAGTTCATCACCAATATTCAATTCATTCATTTTTGCAATCTCATCAGATATAACGCAAACATTTGAATCATTTTCATCCCCCCAACGTCCTTCTTTTAACTTTAAAGTTCCATTTAATATCTCCCTATCTTGATTCATCTTTAAGTTTCCTATTAGCGTTACAGCTTGTTGATCCTCGTACTGATCACTTTCTATATCCTCTATTCTTTTAAAATTATACGGATTTACCGCAAAAGGCGCAGTAGTAATATTATAGAATTGAATTCCTTCTACTTGAGCTATTGATTGAATATCCTCCATTAATACAGAACCAAACTGATTATTAGGCATTTTAGATAACGTTGCCCCATTTGGCAATCTGGTTACAGGAATATCCATTAAACGTTGTCTGTAATCCGTCAGATTAACTTCAATCCTAAAGCTTCTTTGTGCAGCAGCCTGTACTGAGTTTTGTATTGCAATTTGTGCATTCTTTGTTGAATTGATTCCAAACTCAAAACAACTTATAACGATCACTGTAATCAAAAATAATAGTGTTTTAGTTTTTTTTCTCCATACTGAAAGTATTGCTCGCTTCATAACCCCCATAGGCTCAATCCTCCATTTCTGATAATATTTCCCTCGGTCTTTTAACAAACACGCTTAGCATTGCCATTAATATAGCAATAAGTGTAATTCCCATTTCGGTAATGAAAACTTGACTAATTATTTCAAAATTAATTCCCATATCTAAGTTTATTCTTGAAACCTGTATTTCATTAAACAGTCCCATAGCTACATTTATTATTTGCCCACTTAAAAGCGATCCCATAATAACTGAAACAAACAATATTAATTCTGATTCCGTAAATATTTGAAAAAATATATTTCTCTTTGTGTAACCCAAACTCAAAAAAATACCGAATTCTTTTTTTCTATCACGAATCCAAATACAATAAAGCAAAGTAATTACAAATAATGTAATAAGAGTAATCCCTCCTAAAATCAAATTACTAATCCTTTCTATCTGCCTTAACTGCATTTGTATTTTTTGATACATACTATCTGATACACTAATATTAACTTTCCCCTCAAAATAATCAGCTATCTGTTTCTCTACTGTTTTAATTTTTTCTGGATCTGCAATATATACTACAACCTTAGTATATATTTCCTTATTATTCAATATAACGGATATGTCTTGACTAACAAATATAATGTTTTCTATTCTATAAAAAGAAGTCATTGTTTCTGGTTGTTTGTCTTGGATACTTGATTCATATATTCCACAAATGGTTCCTTCAATAACTTTATCTGTACTTCTAAAAACTAATTTATCTCCTAAATCTAGCGAATTACTATCTGCTAATTTTTGATTAATTATAATCGCATTTTTACTTTTATTATTTATCAATTCCCCCTTAACAAGTTTCATTTCTAGTTCTGCAAATCTGCTATCTTTTGATAGATCATCATATCCATATAGTGTAACCATTTTTTCTCTTAAGTTGTTCTCTATCTTGCCCTTGAAGTTATTAAAATTATTTGGATACGCATATTGCAAACTAATTCTATTAATATTTATCACTTCATTATTCTGTTTTATAAAGTCGATGTCTTTCGCAGAAATATTGTAATCATTTTTCTTCTCTATAATTATTTTAGATTGCGTATCTTGCTTAATTTCGCTTTGCATATTATTAGTATTCTTGCTAATTGTTAACATAGTAATGTTTAAAATGTTAACAACTATGAATATCAAAATCAAAATAATTGTCCGACTTTTTTTACGAACGATATACTTAACTGCTCTATCTCCAAAAAACATCATTAATCCCTTCCTAATATCATGCTGTTCTTAAAATGACAATTCGATCTGCAATAATACTGTTGTACTCAGATTCCCCAAATACATAGATAAACGTATTTTTTTTAATATCATTCAAAGTTGCCTTTTCATATGAATCATTTTCATAGTATTTGATAAAAACTTGGATATTAGAATCGTAAATTATATGTTGTTCATTATCTTCCTGATTCTGTTCCTCCCGCCCTATCGGCATAGCATATTCGTCATTATTTTCCATTCCTTTTTGTAATATACACCCATCCTCTATTAACTCAATTACATTCCCATAAGCTAACGCCCCTTCAATATTTATTTGATCTTCCCTTTCCGTATCTTGTAATGATATTTGAACATCACCATTTTTTTTATCTTGGCTAGTATCTGCTTGATTTTGAGAATATTCATTGCTCATCTCATTATTTTGCTTATTTTGGATCATTTTCCTGCAACCAAATAAAGAAAAACATATACATAATACAACAAAAGTAACAAATAAATATAATTTTTTCTTTCTACTCATCGAATTACCTCCACATTGACCTTATTAATTTTTCGTGATAATGTTATCATTTTAATATATGTTTTTTATATGTTTTTTGTATGTTCTTCATATGTTTTTATATTGCTATTTCCTCGGTTCTGGCTGGAGCGTGTCTGAAAAATAAAAATTGCACAAAACGCATGTTTTATTTCCCTTTTTCATGATAAAATTCATTAGGAAAGTATCAGATTCAGAGCAGATAAAAAGAGCAGTTCTGAGATGAATTAGAACTGCTCTGAATGTGATTCTTTCCAATTGTACCAAGACGCGGACATTCAGCCGATATGTATATGGGGATTGTATTCTTTCTCTTTGGAGAAAAAGCCATTTTCAAAGGCTGGAACACAAGTGTTTTTTTGCAATTATTACCATGATCTTTGGGCTGTTTTTGAAAAATGGGCATGCTTCGCAGACCTTCTTTCGGAGGTCTTTAAAAAGATATTGAGTAAGCGGTATAAGACGATCAGGAAGAGCCATACGTTCTTCCTATACTGTGCATCTGACTGCATCCGCATTCCGGGCAGATGCAGATATCTACTTTCCAGACTGCTTTTATCAGTTCAGCTATGGACAGACCTGTATATCTGGCACGGAAACGCTGATGTCCCTGAATAGTGAAGATCAATTTCAGGTTTTTGCTTTTGCTCCGGTTATTCAGGAATCCATAGTAACGGATCTTCTGAAAACCTGCCGGAAGTACATGCATCAGATATCTGCGGATGAATTCTGTATTGTCCAGCGTAATGATCCTGCGTGGATCACCAGGTTTCCTGCCGCGTGCGGAAAAAGTCACTTCTTTGTCATCAACGTTCAGGATCCGGCTGTTGGAAATGGCAACCTTATGCGTATATCTGCCAAGATACTCGATCGCGTTGCCGAATCCGTTGAAAGTTTCCTTGATATAAGGACACCAGTCTTTTTCGTAAAGATCATTACGGAATCCAGACCATTCATAGGAGTTTTTGAGTTTTTCGCAGGAAGAGGAAAAAGTCAGCCTGTGGCCTTTATAAAGGGAATCCAGTTCTGCCAGATATTTTCCTTTGAACTTATCCCTTAGAACCCCGACCGGGATAAAAAATGTACTTTTACTCTTTTTTATCTTCTGGTCAGCAGTCAGTCCACCGCCGGAAATGATACAGTGCATATGTACATGGTATCCCATCTCCTGGTCCCATGTATGCAGGACCTGTATGATACCGGGTGTTGCGCCGAGCCACTTTTCATTGGAAGAAAGTTCCAAAAGTGTCTGGGCACAGCATCTGTGCAGGAGCGCATAGAGGAGCTGCTGGTTACAGTAGACCAAAGGGTTTAATTCATGAGGAAGGGTAAAGACCACATGAAAGTAAGGGGTGTCAATGACTTCAGCCCTGCGTTTGTCCACCCAGACCTCTTTGTTGACAACCTGACAGTTCGGACAGTTACGGTTACGGCAGGAATTGTTATGGAATTCCAGATGACCGCAGTCCGGACACTGGGAAATGTTCATACCCAGTCTGCCAGACTTACAGTTCATGATAGCTCTGGAAGTTTTTTTCTGGATATCCGACTGGAAAGAACCAGAAGCACAGTAATCCGCATAAGAAGAGTTCCAGATCTTGTGTATTTTGGAATTATTCATGTAAGACACCTCCCATCCTGTCAAAAGGGCTGACAGCATTTGCGGTACCATTAGAAGCAAGATGCACATAGATCGTGGTGGAATTTAGGGATTTATGTCCGAGCAGTGCCTTGATCGTGAGAAGATCCGTACCGTTCTCATAAAGATGTGTGCCAAAGGCATGGGGCTGTCGGGAAATAGATAGTTCCAAATCAGGGAGGGTATGACTCACAACGAGTCATACCCTCCCTAAATTTATCTGAAAAAAGAAAAAAAGATGGCTAATGATAACCATCTTTCTCTCCGTTACATGTTATAATGTAACTATGCTAACCAATAATTATTATAATGATTTTTTTGAATTAGGGCAACAGAAAATTAACTTTAGTTTCTTCGAATTGAGTTTACCTGACGACGATCCAGTCTATACCCTGAAAAAAGTGATGGAGGAATTAGATTTTTCTGGCTTGTTAGCCAATTGTTCAGATAAGGGAAGAACCGGGTACAACCCAATTATGATGTATGCTGTAGTTACCTATGCAAATATGCGGGGGATACGTTCTGTTGACCGTATTGTTGATCTGTGTGAAAGAGACCTTGCTTTTATCTGGCTGACGCGCGGACAAAAACCGAAACGTGATGCTTTTTATGACTTTAAAAACAGGAAACTAACATCTGATATCCTGGATGATCTGAATTACCAGTTTATGCGGCGGCTGCAGAAAGAAGGGCTGGTCACATTAAAAGAACTTTTTATTGACGGTACAAAGATAGAGGCAAATGCGAACCGTTATACTTTTGTATGGCGCGGAAGCATCAATTACCATCTGGCAGGACTTCTGGACTCTATCGACCAGCTTTTTGAAAAATATAATTCTTTTTTGCAGGAGAATGATTATGGGACAAAGTACGAGCTGGGAAATGCACAGATGTTTGTGATCGAAGGGATGGATAAAGTCCGGGAAGTGATCGAAAAGAACAGAAAACGAAAGCTTGTAAAACATAAAAAGCTTTCAAATAACCGTATTATAGAGATCGATAACTGTTCACCGCTTGAAATACGGAAACTCCAGAACAATCTCACGATGATCGCAGACAACGAGGGAATCGAATTTGTTTACGGAAAAGGAAAAAGAAAACCTGCACTTCAACAGTTGCATGAGGAACTGGAACAATGCGGAAAACGACTGATGGAATATAAAGAATGCTTTGAGATCATGGGAAAAGACAGAAACAGTTATTCCAAAACAGATCTGGAAGCAACTTTTATGCGTATGAAAGAAGATCACATGCTGAACGGACAGTTAAAGCCAGCATATAATGTTCAGATCGCGGTAGAGAATTATTTTATCGTACATGGATATGTAAGCAGCGACCGCACCGATTATAATACCCTGATCCCGGTCCTTGAAAAACATAAGAATGCTTTCGGGAGTATTCTGGAAGAAGTAACTGCGGACAGCGGGTACTGTAGTGAAAAAAATCTGCTTTATTTAAAACAGAATGAAATATCCAGTTATATAAAACTGCAGGATCATGAAAAGCGAAAAACACGCGCTTATTCAGAAGATATCAGTAAATATTACAACATGAGGACAGGGATCTTTGAAGATGAACAGTTCTATATCTGCCATGACGGACGTGAACTGCGGCATCTCAGGACAGAGAGCAAAGAGCAGGATGGATATACACAGACCTTTGAGGTATATGGTTGTGCAGACTGCAGCGGATGTGAACATAAAGCGCGCTGTCTGTATAAGTATGATGCGGAGAAAGATGCCGAAAAGAACAAAGTCATGAAGATCAATGAACAATGGGAGGAACTGAAAGAACGATCGCATGCCAATATCCAGAGTGAACGCGGGATCCTGAAACGCCAGACACGTTCCATTCAGACGGAAGGACATTTTGGAGATATCAAAGAAAATGAGAACTTCCGGCGTTTTAATTACCGTTCGGCAGATAAGGTATATAAAGAATTCATGCTGTATGCTATTGGAAGAAATATAAATAAATATCATCGTTTTTTATACGAAAAACTGAGAAAATTTGAAGGAAAAACTGCCTAGAAAAAAATGCGGCTGAAAAAATCCAAACAAGGATTTTTTGCGGCCAAAAACAGAAAGTATTTATCGACCGACAGCCCCTTTTACTTAAATTTCATAATGAATTAGTAAGTACAAACACTATTCTTTTAATTTAATTCTAAATTTTTGCCCAACAGGCTGCATTTCTGCGAAATCTACTTTAAAAATTTCACTTTCCCCGCTTCCTATTGTTCCGAAATCCATCGAATCCTTATTTTCCGCATCATACGCATATGACAAAGAAAAAATTTGCCCATCCAGCCATTCACTGTTAGAGGAAGGTATATCTTCATCATTTTGAAAAGTAAACAATTTATCGTCCTTCTTTACCAAAGAATATCTATATTTATCCCCCTGCATATCTGTGATTTCAACATAGTACTGATTTTCTTCAGGATAAAATTTATCACTTTCCAGCTTCAAACTGCTTGTAACATTGTTAATAGAAAAATCTCTGATTACAGCTTCTCCCTCACTTAAACTTATCACCTGATTTAGATTTAAATGCACTGTATTTTTCTGTAATTCTTCTTTTGAAGCAGAAAAAGCAAATGTAAATGTCTCCCCGTCCATATCCTCAATTTGTTTATGGACTACAATTCCTAATTCAATATCCGCTTTCTTTGTCAATGGTACACCTTCATCATAAATCCATTCCACAACATATTGATGTTTTTTTTCTTCCAAATTTTGTTTCTGATAAACTCTTGATGAATCACATGCATATTCTCTACCATTTATTTTAATGCTTTCCCCCACACTTATCCCAATACCATCGTATTCAGTCTCTGCATCCAGATTTACAGATACAAGCAAACTATTATTCGTCAAAATAACTTCATTCAATGTAATTGATATTCCATCTTTCTCCTGCGTGGTGTTGATAACATCGGTATAAGGCTCTAGGTCATTTGATATTTGCAGGATTTCAGCAATCATCGTGGTAAATCTACTAACAGCAGCATGAACCTGATCATGGAATGCCAGGCAAAGTCCCAACATCACAATAAATGCCAGGCAAACCGCTTTTCTCCCGATATGATATACCATGTATCTTCTCGTCTGCCTTTTCCACGGTTGCAATGCTTGGACAATATATTCATCATCTATGTTTCCGAATAATTCCAAGAAGCTATATTCATCCTTTTTCATAGACGTCCCTCCTTTTCCAATATCTTTTTCAGTTTCCTTTTATTCCGTAACAAATTTTGCTTAATTGCCCCTTCTGACATCTTATGTCTAGTGGCAATATTTTTGATGGATTCCATTACCCAATACCTCTGGACAAAAATATCTCTGTCCCTGTCAGATAAACCACCCAAGAAACGATTTATAATTTCTATCAGTTTCTCAGCTTCCATATGTTCATCTAAATTATGCATTATGGCAATATTTAAACTTTCTACATCTTCCGTTATGTCTGCAATATGCATGTCTATCCGTTTTGCCGCATGTTTTTTTCTTAACATATCAATTGCGAATCCCCTTGTAATTTTTCCTAAAAAAGCTACCAGTTTTGGCGGTCTTTTGGGTGGTATATAACGCCATGCCGCAAACCATGTGTCATTTACACACTCCTCAGAATCTTCCCTATTCATAAGAAGCTTCCATGCAATAGAATAACAAGTAGAATTATACTTCTTGTCAACCAATTGTATTGCACTTTCATCTCTACTCCAGAACAACTCTATAATATAAGTATCTTCCATACATTTTCCCCTTATTTCGTAGTTTTAAATAGCCTATGCAAATATCATATCAAAAAAGGTTCTCATAATAAACATCGTATTTCTTATGCTTTGGTTATGCTTTCTCTTCAAATTTCTGTTTCTAGTACAGCGTTTCGTAAATAACTATACCAATCGCGTAGGATGCGGATTCGAGTGTGCTGGTATAAAAACGCAGGCGTAGCGGGCTACGCTGAGGCTTTTAGACCTGTGCAATCGGATTCGCAGACAAGTGAGTGGTATAGTTATTTCGAAAACGATGTACTAGTCAATAAAATAACAAATTACATATAATCAAACTTCTTCCGAAAATACATTTTGAGTAACATGATTCCCGTATTGACAAATCCGAATAACAAGATCAAATTCACAGGTAAATATTCTCTGATTGCGTCTCCAAGCACTGATATACCTGAAAGTCTTCCCACCAAAAACATCTGTGAAATCTCATCACACATTTTTTCATATTATTTTATCCCTTCTGTGATTATCAAAGTTACAATTGCCAATATGAAAAATACAACTATAATTGCCAGAATCCTGATAATCCATGTTCTTCCACCTGTATATGCTATTTTCTGTTTGAATGCGTTATCATAGGTTGGGAACACTAACCATTCACAAAATCGAATATTGGCTCTTTTGGAATATACTATAAATAGGCAAAAGCCTGACGATCAACGCGGAGCTATGCCATTATTGGAGGTGTAAAGAGTGAATGACAATCGAAAAAACTCTCTTTGGATCCATTGCCCGATTTGCGGAGGAAAAACGAGAACAAAAGTATATGACGATACTGTTCTCGTAAAGTTTCCGCTGTACTGTCCGAAGTATAAGAAAGAAATAAAGATAGATGTAATACAACTAAAAATGGTGTTAAGCAAATAAGCGATTTTATCCTACAATCTTCCAGTTATCGTCCTTATGAAACACAAGCTCATACTGTGAGATTTCTGATTTCTGCAATAAATCCTCAACACCGCCACAATAGAGAATCAACTCTTTATAAGCCTGCTGAACTTCTGGCGATAAATTCATATAAGCAAAGTACAGCTTGTTTAATCGTCTGACAGAAGTTGTCCTTACAATGTCGCCAGCAAAAGGAAGTTTCTCTTCCATCGTAATTCAGTCCTTTCTTTTTAATTTTGAGTATGAAAAAAGCAGTCGATCATAAATGAAAGACTGCTTTAAATCATATCCTTTACTACCACATTTACAGGCACTTTCCCGGCATATTCTTGTTCCAGTTCCTCTGCCAAATATGCATCGCTCATGCAGTGCATATCAGAAACACCGTCACGAATCAGCTGATAAACCTGGGAATGATAAAAGAAATCCAATGCCGCATCCAGCGAGAGCCCCTGCTGTTTAGCAAAGCATTCAATAACACGGCTATATTTTTTCTGAAGCAAAATCGGATTCGCTGTCATAATGTTTCACTCCCTTCAAAATGCAATAAAGACAATGCTTTTTCTGTGCGGAAACTTATTTGCAGATTCGGCTTTTCATAACGCAGGCGATTGATAGCTTCCGTCTTATCAATCAGCCCGTCAAAGAACAGCTCCACAGTATTGAACACCTTATCATTGGCAACACCACCCACAACCAGGTCGTAATCGGTCGAATCTTTCCCGCTGCGGCAGTTCAAAATAAAATCCAGCCATTCTTCGGAATAAGAATCGAATTTCAGCATTTTCAGTTCAGATTCCCGGCTTTCATCGTATTCATACCGGGAAATAATACCGTCTTTCCCACGACGTTTGAACTTGCCGCACCACTTTGCAGCCTGTTCATATAGCGGCGTGGCATAAAAGCCACGCCCGAAATCCACATTGGGGCGGGAATGAGCTAAATCTGGCTTAGCAATCTCTAAAAAAGAACCATGATAGAGAATCATACTTCTACACCCCTTTCTTTCATCACGTCAAGGAGGTCATCAACAATATATTCCCTGCTCTGGGTATGCAACATTTCATATTCTGGCACAATGTAGCCGTTCAAAATATTACTCTGTTCGGTAAATGCCTGATAAACACGCTCTGCATTCACACCCAGCTTTGCCGCTACATTTTCAATGCAAAAAACAGCAAACTCCAGCTCACTGGAATTTTTGATTTTTTCATCTGTCATAATCTACAAGCCCTCCTTCGGAATCACTGTTCTCCATTTGAATACTTTTCTCCGTGATATGTAAAAATTTCACCTCGATCTTATTTGCTTGAAATATCTGTTCATATGGCATTTATCATCATATCACAAAAATGTGTTTCAAACAATCTAACGTCATAATTTATTTCTATAAATGCGTTATGTAATACACCAGTTTACAACTTTATAAATGGTAGACTTGCTGACAAACCAACTGTTTTAAAGCCCTTGTCATAGCATTTGATTTTATGTGTGTTTCGATATTTTTCACGAAAGTGGCAAAAAATATCTGACTGCGAATACCCTGACTTAATTCAAAACGAAACTCCTGTACACTCTTGGTGCGGTACTCAGAAAAATGCTCGTTCTGATAAGGCAGAATCTTCATAGCACAGTAACTGATGTTAATCAGGTTAACCAGCATCTCCATCCCTTTGCAGCTTCGCACCATATAGCTGCAAAAAGACCAGAATGTTTTCTGCTCATAGTAGCTCGTTTCAATATTCCAGCGAAACGAGTATAGAAAGAGTGGAATGTATTTCATCCGGTCACTGCCTGTCTGGTTCAGTGGTGCTTTCTCCTGCCATGCACAGAAAATCTGCAGATCTTCTGGAAAAACAGTGCTGAAGAACAGCCGTTTTGTGCCATGCTCTTTTTCAGCGGCAGTGACATACGCAAGGACTTCACGGGTACCAAAGATCCTGGTCAGAACCCGGCGGACACCGGTATAATAATCTCCAATCTTTTCATTGGAAAAAGTAAAATCTGTCTCAACAGAAAGGCGTTTGCCATGTTTAGCAGGATGTCCCCTGTGTCCAGTGCGCGCAGGCTCAAGATCATACATGACAGAGTCAGTCCTTGCATTACCAATCAGATCCAGGTTTGGATATTCATCAATGACAGATACCAGGTTCTGTTTTGTATACCAGCTGTCGCAAAGAATAATGACATGTTCTTTGCCGTGAAATTCTGGCATAACCTGCCGGATCATGGATGCGGCCAATTCCAGTTTTGATTCTTTTTTCTGCCACATACGATAACCGAGAGGAACAGAAAGGTACGATACCTTATCGTGATTCCAGACGGGCACGCAGAGCATGACGCTCACAAAGCAATGTCCATTCAAATAGTTGGAACCATTGTGTGCAGCATGGTCAAACAGTTTTGAAACGTTTTCAAACTTTGTGCCAAATTTAGATACCATTGTATCATCAACACACAGAAATACCGGCTGCGTCTGTAATGAATTCGGTATCAGCTTCAAAGCAATCCGGGCAGTGGTATTCATAAATCTGGAATAATCAACTTTTGCATAGGAACATGCATAATAAAATACATTCAGTGATTTTTCTGTTACCCCGGATAAAAAATGCTGATAAAGAAAACGGATGGAATGCGCGGATTCCAAAGCCAGTATGGATAATATCAACAGAAACAGGGTATCTGCTGTTGGAACAGAAAAAGTTTCAAAATAAATCAAAAAATATTGATGAAGTCTACCAATCAGTGTTTTTTCGTTGTATAATGTTTTTATCGTACAGGGTCACTTTCCTTTGTAATGTTTTGGGTCAAATTCATTATACATCAGAAAGTCCTGTACGATATTTTTTTATGAAAAAGTTGTAAAGTGGTGTAATCTTTAAACAACTTTTATTAAAAAAACAAAAGGGACATAGATACTGTGATCCATTGCCCCTTTTACTTAAATTTCATAATGAATTAGTACGTACAAACATTATTCTCTTAATTTTACATAAATCTACAACAAATTGAGCCTGTTGTTGTTTTAGATAGGATTTGACAAAAGGTTTCATAAAGAATTTTTTCGCTGTTACATACTATGTAAAATTAATCTCCGTTTCATTATCTTTGGAAGTAAAAATACCAATCCAGTGTCCTTTCATGTGCCTGTTTTACTCAAAACACTACGCCATGTGTAATTTTTAACCTCTGTAACAACTTTCCATACGCTATGAACATCACAAGGAATACTGGCTTTAATATTTGAAGTTGCCATTTTTAACAGCTACGTAAATTTCTATTGCTGATATGGTTACATTCCAACGATCTTTCTAACAGTATTCGCTGTTCTTATCGTCAATTTACTGCTGAGGTTTACGCTTGCTGTCTTAGACCACCAGTTTGTTTTTTGATGGTCTTTCCGGCTGAAAGACCAGAATACAGTTTCTTTGTATTCCTTTATCTTTTCTAATCCCTCTTTTGGCTCTCCGATTTCGCTATATACATCTTTGAATGTAGCGGGCGGCATGATGAAGATTAAATTGTCATAAATCTCCTTACTTTCATCTCCCCACCAGTCGGGTGCATGATATAAAATGTCCTCAAGTTCTTCCTTTGAGATGACAAAAACAGGAATATCTAAACTAAACTGATTTTTAATCATTTCCTCAATTCGGCTTATAATCTTGATTGTATCGGCTTCATCACTTGAAAAAATCACATTACCGCTGTTTAGATAGGTCTTGACCTCTGTATAATTAAGTCTTTCAAATCCTTGTTTTAATTCTTCCATTGGCATTTTGTTTTTCCCGCTTATATTGATACCTCGTAAAAATGCAATATATCTCATCATATATGCTAACACCTCCGCACAAACTCCGTTTTTGATGTCCTTATTTTACCATACCTCGCCTGTGTTTCCTATCCCTATTAAACAAGGGCAATAGCTTTTTGCTGATTGCCCCTGTTTATATTGTCGTTTCTGAAAGCCGCCGTTTCTGCGCCCTTTGAGCCTCTGCTATTTGGATGGTAGAGGTCTGTTATAGCTTGGCATTCTGAATATTTTTTTTAGCTTCTGCTTATCTTCGAGGCTTCTCAAATAGCCGTAGGAAATGTTTGGGGAAATACGCTTGCCGTCCTGCATACGGGATTTGAACACTGCCTGTATCTTGCGGATTGCGTCCCTTGCATTCCACTCATTCATAATGTTTAGGAACGAGGTAAAATCGCTGTCCTGTTGGTTTGCACTGTCTATGCCGTTGTTGATATCGATAAGCCGCACGCTCTTTTCTTTGAACATGACTTCGGTATAAAAACTGACTTTCAGATAATCATGCCCCAAGCGGTTCATATCCTTTACGATAACTGCGCTTACATTTCCGACTTTAACCTCCGCAATCATGGATTGGAAGCCCTCACATTCAAAGGTTGTTCCGTTTACTATCGCACGAACGAAGAAAATTGAATAAGTTAGTGAATAGAGCAAAGCGAGGATACATGACAAAGGTAATCGCAGGTAAATGAGGTAACGGTGATGGCTGTAAAAAGAAACGTATTGCTGCCGGATGTGATTACAGTGTTGTGCAGAAAGGGGTAAACAGACTTCTGGAATCATAGAGGTTTTCTTATTTGTAGTGATATCCAACAATCAAATTGAAAGGAAGTTAATCGTTTTACGCCGTATTTACATTTATTTTTCAATACATTGCTAGATGCAATATTTAAAGAATGATAGAATCATAAGTGCTGAATTATTAAACAATATGTAGAAAAGGTGGTACTTATGAAATTGAAAAAAATAGGAATTCTTATCATGACATTAGCATTATCTTTAGGAAGTGCAACAATCTATGCTTCCTATGCTTCAAACGAGGAATCAAATTTAATGGAAGAATCGGTTAAAGATGACAATAATCAGGTTACTATGGAAGGGCAAACACTGGGATTAGCTGAAGTAGAAAATGCAAGACAGTTAGGTGGATATTATACGGAGGATGGAAGAAGAATCAAATCCAATATGCTGTTACGTTCTGCAAAACTGGTAAAAGCAACCGATGAAGATATCAAAAAGCTTACGCAGGATTATAACCTTGGAACTATCGTGGACTTTAGAACCACCGATGAAATTGCAGATGCACCGGATCCTGAGATTAAAGGTGTAAAAAACGAGCAGATTCGTGTGTTAGATGAAGATAATGCAAATGATAGTAATAGTGCAGCTATGACTCAGATTTATGGAAAAGATCCAGTGAGTGGGTTGATAGAAATGGTTAAAAATGGCACGTTAAGTGATGATATGTATGTTACTACTATAAAAAGTGAAACAGCACAGAAAGGGTTTTCTGAATTTTTTAAAGTGTTATTAAATAATGAGGAAGAAAAAGCTGTATTATGGCATTGTACAGGAGGAAAAGATCGAGCTGGCACTGCCGCAGTTCTTGTTTTGTCTGCGTTGGGAGTTGATGAGAAAACTATCTTAGATGATTTTGCTCTTACAAATGAATTTTATAAGGGGAAAATTGAATATATGGGAAATGAAGCTGCCAAACAAACGGATGACCAAACTATTATTGAAGGTGTAAAAACTTTAAGTGGCGTGTCCAGGAGCTTTATGGAAAAAATGATAAATACTCTTAATGAAGAGTATGGTTCTGTCCAGAATTATATTGTTGAAGAACTTGGAATTACTCAAGACGAAATTATAAAATTGCAGAATATGTATCTTGAATAGATGCAACAGATTAAAAAGTCACTGTAGATCATTACGGTTTACAGTGACTTTTTTGTCGTGGTAGATTATTTGCGAAGAATTAAAGGTGTTTAGAGTTTAGAGTATACTCTAAATGGACGTTGAAGAGTATAGAAAAAATGTTAAAATAAAATCATATTTTGATTTATGGAGAAAATGTAACTTACATTATAAGTTTAAATGAACAAATGGAGAGAGAATGGGAAAAGGTAAAATATTGCTTACGTACGTGTATCAACGATTGAACGGATGAATCCAGACAAAAAGAAGCATTAAAAAATTATGATATAGACAAATGGTTTATTGAAAAAGTTTCTGGAAAAGATATTAAACGTCCAAAACTTCGGGAAATGTTGGAATACATCCGCGAGGATGCTACAGTCTATGTAATCGGGATATAACCTCTTGTCTGCTGTTTAAAATGCTTTTTATCATTTCTCCGTATCCTGTTTCCAGTTATAAGCGTCATCATCTGCAATCAGAAATTTTCCAAAATACTCCTGCTTATAATAGGCTGGCTTCGGAATCTTCTCTTGATAAAGGACTTTCCCAATTTTATTATTCCCATAGCCTTTCAAAGCAAGCTGAAAAATATAGCGGACAGTCGGCGCTGTCTCTTCATCCGCAATCAGATGGTTCTTGTCTGCCGGGTCTTTTTTGTAACCGAACGGCGCATGGACTCCCATGAATTTCCCCTGACAGGCACGGATATACTTGCCGGATTTTACCTTTTTGGATATATCCCGTGAATAAAATTCATTCAGGATGTTCTTGAACGGGGTAATATCCATCTCTCCGCTGTTCGCCGAATCCACACCGTCATTGATAGCGATATATCGCACATGGTGGTTTGGGAAAAATACTTCGATATATGCCCCGCTCTCCAGATAGTTTCTGCCAAGCCTTGATAAATCTTTGGTTATGACACAATCTACATGCCCCGCTTCGATATCCGCAATCATTTGTTGAAAAGATGGCCGGTTAAATAATGAGGTGTGATAGCGATAGCGGCAAAAAGCTAATAAAATCAATGGTTTTG
>ENA-ORTD01000986-ORTD01000986.1-human-gut-metagenome-genome-assembly--contig:-NODE-986-length-22670-cov-2.764272_pt1 | contig 22670 bp, 14 predicted proteins | sample MGYA00241907_ERZ509178 | MGnify/ENA primary metagenome ERZ509178 (study PRJEB26280, sample SAMEA2338793) | human gut metagenome | biome: human gut; feature: human-associated habitat; material: faeces...
TTTATCGCCCCGATCCGCATGGCCCTGCAGCCCGAAGTCCGCGACCTGACGATGCCCGAAGCCGGTACGGCCCACAACGTCGCCGTCGTTTCGATCGACCGCCGTTACGAGGGGCAGGCCGTGAAAGTCGCCCAGTCGTTGTGGGGTGCGGGACAGATGATGTTCAACAAATACCTGCTCGTCGTGCCGTCGGGGACCGACGTGCGCGATTCCGATGCGCTGGCGCGGTTGCTGCGGCGGATCGATCCCGTGCGCGACCTCGTTCGCAGCGAGGGAATCCTCGATGTGCTGGACCATGCCACGGCGACGCCCGGCTTCGGCGGTAAAATTGCAATAGACGCCACGGCGGCCGGCCTTGCGCCGGACTCGGCGTCTTCTGCGCAATCCGCGCCGCGGCTGCCGGAGGGCTGCCGCACCGATCTGCTCGAAAAGTGGGGCGCGGCGCTTGCCTTCGCCGAACCGGGGGCCGGGGTTCGAACCCCTGAGGGGGTGCGATATTTCGTGCTGTTCGACCCGGCGGCGGCGGAATTGACGCCCGAAGAGCTGTTGTGGCTCGCGGCGGCCAATACCGATCCGCGGCGCGACGTGCGGAGGGAGGGCGCGACGCTTGTGATCGACGCGCGGAGCAAACGTCCCGGCAAGGGCGGCAATCCTGCGCGGTTTCCCAACGTCGTGACGGCGTCGGAAGCGACCGTCGGGCTGGTCGACCGCCGCTGGACGGAGTACGGGCTGGGCGCTTTCGTGGAGTCGCCCTCGCGGCGTTACCGCCGTCTGCTGCTCTCCGGCGGTGCGCAGTGGTAGGTTCCGGCATTTGCCGGACGGTATGTAAATAGTCTCTGCATATGGGAAAGTTTTTTACAGAACGTGAGATTCGGGCCGTGGCGGTTTTTCTGCCGCTGGCCGGACTGCTGGTGCTGGGCCTCCTCCTCGTGCGTCCGAAAGCCGATCCCGCGGCGGCCCTGCGGGCTGAAGCCGAAAGGGAGGAGCGGGCCGATACGGTCGTCATGCGGCCGTTCGATCCGAACACCGTGGATTACGACGGCCTGCGGCGGCTGGGGCTTACGAAACACGAAGCCGTGAGCCTGCTGAAATACCGCGCCGCAGGCAAGATTTTCCGTATTCCCGAAGATGTGACGCTCTGTTACGGCATCAGCGATTCGCTCTTTTACCGGCTGGAACCCTACATACGCATCGGACGCAAGTATGCCATCGCTCCGCAGGAGTACCGCACGGGGCGCGTCGTCACCGAGCCGATGCCGCCCGCGCCGTTCCGCATCGACACGGTGAGCGCGCGTTACCTGCGGGCCATCGGCGCATTGTCGAAACGGCAGGCCGAAGCCTTTGTCCGATGGCGCGATCTGAGCGGCATTTACGACATGGAGGAGCTGCGGGCGTGCTATGTGGTGAGCGATTCGGTCGCATCGGCGCTCGAACCTTACGTCATCTTCCCCGAACGCAAAGCGGGACCGATCGACGTTCCCGTCGAGATCAACACAGCCGACTCGGCCGCGCTGAGGAGCGTGGCGGGCATCGGCGAGAGGACCGTCGTCTCGATTATCGGCTACCGCGACCGGCTCGGCGGATTCCTCCGCGTGGAGCAACTCGCAGAGGTTCCGGGAGTCACGGAACGCAATTATGAGAAAATTTTGAAACAAATTTACTGCGATAGTTGTGAAATTCGGAAAATTGATATTAACTTTGCAACCCCGAAAGAGTTGGGACGGCATCCGTACATTCCGCCGCAGACCCTTCGGAAATTACTTAAACGAAGACAGTTGAAAGGAGGTTGGAGTACCGCTGAGGAATTGATCGAAGACGACATAATGACCCGCGAGGAGGCAGCACGGCTGGTTCCCTATCTGCGGTTCGGCGCCCGAAGCGGACCTGACGACGAGTAGACGAAGCGACATTGCAAGGGAAAAGGTATCGGAAGATATGCGTCCCGGAGGATTTTAAGTAAACGAAAGAATTAAAAAACAATAAAAAAGTAGAATATTATGATTATCATGCCGGTAAAAGAGGGCGAAAACATCGAGCGCGCCCTGAAGAAGTTCAAACGTAAATACGAGCGCACGGGCGTCCTGAAGGAGTTGCGCCGCCGCCAGTACTTCACCAAGCCTTCGATCGCGAAGCGCGTGGCGAAGCAGCACGCCATTTACGTGGAGAACATGTACCGCGACGAGGATTAGTCCTCCGGTGTTCTGCACCATATATGCCCCGGCCCGAAAGGTGTGGGCTTGAAAAATGTAACGACTTGATTTATCAGGTCGTTACATTTTTGTATAGGGGAGTAGGTAACGAGAAGGCAACGGTTTAATGCTCGGTTAGTATGAGCTCTTTTATTAAGGTTTGCTGACATAGCTGCAATCCCCTATGATTATATTGGGATTGTCCCAAAAGTCAGGAATGTGTTTCTGAATATCTTTTATGAGACTGGCTTGCTTGTATTGAAGCACGGAAGACCAAAATTCACCGATAACATATCGGGCATAGATTTTAAAACTTAACGTTGAATAAGAAGAGAAATCAGCATCAGACGAATAGGTTATGTAGTATTTGTTTTTATAAGGCGATTCCGCCTCGCTATAATGGATACATTCACCTTTCTTTACAAAGCCTCTCTGATCATGTAAATAAAATTTCCAAAATTCGGCATCCGATATGTCTTCATAATGCTTACCTTTCACATGCTCTTGTTTATACTCGGAAAGATTTGCCGTAGCATGGGGTGGTATTGCTATGATACGTTGCTGCGAATAAGTTTTTGCGACTGCATTTTGTGAAGTACCGCCAACGGATGTCGAATTGGCCAACGTTCCTGCGGTTCCTCCGATACCTAATACATCGGCTATGCCGCCCAAGTTGATTCCTATGCCTGAACTTCTGCCTGTTGTTATGTTGATTTGAGTAGCATCGAAATAGGTTTTATACGAACCATCCGTGTATACTCTGAATGTATTGGCCTTATCTATATATATCGTGTTATTGGTTTTGTTCTTAATCTCAAGATAATAACGCAACAAATAAGTTGCGGTCTGATCCTGATCGCAGACCGTAACGGGAATTATCGAAACTTCGATATCTTCATTTGAAAGTACCGATGAGTCCGCTACTGCCATGACCGGGAAAAACCATTTGGAGGGTTTTTCTGAAAGTTTGGTCGTTACACGTATCTCCGGCTTGTATTTTCTTATGAGTTCCGCATTATTTGCCGCGGGTGATTTTGCGATGTATTTGGACGAAGAATTTTCTTCTTGAACAACAGACCGGGATTCATCGTTAAATACATCCTTGTCGCCATTGATGTACTTAATCATGAATACATCGTCCTTAGACATGGTATAAGTCGGCCCATTTTGATTAGACCATTTTTTATAGTCGATTTCCGAATCGGAAACGGCCAACACTTTGGCTTGAATTTCATCGCCATTTTTCCTGATAATGACATCTTGTGCCGAAGCGCCGATGGACATCAGACAGAACAAGATTGACAATTCTATTCTCATATGACTGCTGTGCGTAAATTTGACATTCCGGGAAAATCTATACTGTACACCTTGATTGGAAGAAAAATGTGCAATAAAAATACAATAAAATCCAAAAACATAAAAAATTTTTAGCGATTTTCTCAATGCTCTTGTATCCGTGTTATGATGCCAGTGGGGCGAAGCGCCGGTACGGTTACCGGTCTGTCGGGTATTGTTTGCGACGAATTTGGGGATTGAATTTCTGTTTGTCAGATGTAAACTATGTTTTTTAGTTTAAAAACTATGTAAAATAGTTGGATGTGAATTTTTTTTAGTTACCTTTGCTGGCGGACACCGGGATATACTCGTTTGCCCGGTTTTAAAAACAACCGATGCTATGGAAAAACTGACACGCAGGGAAGAGGAACTGATGCGCTGTTTCTGGGAACACGGCCCGCTGTTCGTGCGGGAACTGGTCGCGCTGGCCGCCGAGCCTAAACCCCATTTCAATACGCTCTCGACGATGGTCCGCGCTCTCGAAGCCAAGGGCTATGTCGGTCACAAGACCTTCGGAAGCACCTATCAGTATTATCCGGTGGTGACCGAAGAGGAGTTTTCTCGCCGCACGCTTGGCGGTGTCATCAGCAAGTATTTCGAGAATTCCTATCTTGGGGCGGTTTCCGCGCTGGTCGAGGAGGAGAAGATTTCGGTCGAGGACCTTCGAGAGCTGATCGACCGCATCGAAAATCAAAACCGCCGGTAGCCATGTACGCCCTGATGATCTACAGCCTGAAGGTCGGCGCCTGTCTGGCGGTGTTTTACCTCTTTTTCAAACTGCTGCTGAGCCGCGAGACCTTCCACCGCCTGAACCGTATCGTGGTGCTGGCGGCTATGGTGCTGTCGTTTATACTGCCGTTCTGCGTCATTACGATCTACCGTGAACTGCCTGCCGCACCGGAGATGCCGGCTGCGGAGCAGCTCTTCGAGGCGCCTGCCGAACCGCAGCCCGAACCGTTTCCGTGGGATAAGGCCGCGGCCCTTGTTTTTCTGACCGGAGCGGGGGCGACGCTGCTCTGGACGTTCGGATCGGTTTTCGGCGTGATCCGCATGATCCGCCGGGGACGTCGTGAACGTCTGGCCGACGGAACGGTGCTGGTGCGTATCGGCCGCTCGGTGACGCCTTTCAGCTGGTATCGTTATATCGTATTGTCAGAGAAGGATTTGGCCGAAAACGGCGACGCGATCGTCCTGCACGAAAAGGCTCATCTGCGTTTGCGCCATTCGGTCGATCTGCTGCTCACCGATCTCGCGGGCTGCCTCCAGTGGTTCAATCCCGCGATGTGGCTGCTTCGCCGCGAACTGCGGGCCATTCACGAATACGAAGCCGACGAGGCTGTCCTCGACAGCGGCGTCGATGCGAAACATTATCAACTATTATTAATAAGGAAAGCTGCCGGCGGGAGGTGGTACTCAGTCGCCAACAGCTTTAATCACAGTAAACTTAAAAACCGTATTACCATGATGTTACGTAAAAGATCGTCGCGGTGGGCCGTAGCCAGAGTGCTTTTCGTGCTGCCGCTTGCGGGACTCGCCCTCGGAGCCTTCGCCCGCACCGCCTATGTATTTCCTGATGACAAAGGTAAAAAAGAAAATGTTACGATTCTCATTCGGAACGCAAAAATCGACCCTTCGGACGGAAAATCCGGCAATCCGCTGATTCTGGTGGACGGCCGCGAAGTGAAATCGATCGATTCGCTTCCCGCCGACCGGATCGCTTCGGTCTCGGTGCTCAAGGATTCCGCGTCGAAAGTTTCGTACGGCGAAAAGGGCCGGGACGGCGTGATTATCGTCACGACGAAGGAGGACGGTGCCGACTCGCAAATGCAGACGTTCACGTACGGCGGCAACAGCAGTTCGACTGCCGTCGTGGTGCGCGGCGCCGGGACGGAGCCTGATTCCCTTGCGGGGAGAGTGCGTACGATGACCTACAGGATCGACGGCAGGCGCGACTCGCTCGGCGGAGACATGGTCTGGAAAATAAACGGGCGGGACGTCGATGCCGGCGACTTGGAAGAGTTGTCCGGAAACGTCCGGTCGATCCGCATTACCAAGGACGCCGCCGTGCAGGGGGAAGACTCCGCTGCTGCGGAGGGGATGATTCGCATTATGACCGGACAGACGATGCAGGCTGCGGACGCCGGCCTGAAAGCCGCCGAAGCGGGGATGCAGGCCGCCCGTGCCGGGCTGGATGCGGCACGGCGGTATATGTCGGCCGAGGAGTGGAAGCAGGCGCAGAAACAGCTCGAAGCGGCGCAGAAGCAGCTGGACGAAGCCCGCGCGCAGGCAAAGTCGGAAATCTCCTTCTCCGAGGCGATCGCAGTCGATATGCAGGACTCCTCCGCCGATACTGCTGACGGCGGGGCGGTCGTCGCGGGTGCGGCGTCGGAAACGCCGTCTTATTGGCGCGTTACGACCGGCGAAGGCACGACGCGCGTGGATCATTCGAAAACGGAGTCGGGCAAAACGGTCTTTACGGGCCGCGTCACGCTGCACAATCCTTCGGAGATACCGGATAACTACGTGATTTTCATTAACGGCGAGCAAGCGTCCAAAGCGGACGTGCTTCGGCTCGCACCCCAGAAAATCAAGCGTATGGAGGTGTTGCGGGGCAAGGAGGCCGCCAAGGAATACGGTGCCGGCAGCGAGGGCGTAATCAAGATTACGACGCGCAGATAGCCGCAGGTAACCGCAGACAGCCGGAGGGGGCGGATTGTCGGGTTGAGACGATAAAATCCGTTGCCGTCCGGTTGTATACGACGAAAACCAACCGCCATAAGCATAAAAAGTTCGCGCCCGGAACGGTTTTGCCGTTCCGGGTTTTTTCGGCGTGCGGGCAATGCAGGCCCGAAACTTGCGGAAATCGCCCGTGACAAGTTGTCCTTGCCTGCGTAAATTCCGGTTGGCGGCAGTCTCGGCGGGCGTTGGCGCGGTGAATTTTCAGCCCGGCCGCCGTCGGTTTTGCCGGGACGACGCCTTCCCTGCGGAGAACCGTTCCGGGCGAAACCGAAAAATTTGGTTCTGCGCCCGGCTTGCGCTATCTTTGCAAGGGAAACACAAAACAGAAGCTATGAAACGCCTGCTATTTTTTCTTACAGTCGTAACGCTCGTCTCGTGCGGCCGGTCGTTCGAAAAACGTACGGCCAAATATGCCGAAGTGGGGGAGATGAGCGACAACCGCGCGGCCGTGCTCGATATCAACGAGGGCGTAGGCCGCTGGGGCTATGTCGATGGAACGGGGCGGCTGGCGATCGAATGCCGCTATGCCGACGCCCGCCGATTTGCCGACGGACTGGCCGCGGTGCAGGTCCCCGAAGGAGCTTGGGGATATATCGACACCGTGGGACGGCTCGTGATCGCTCCGCAGTTCGTGCTTGCCGAACCGTTTGAGGACGGCATGGCGTGGGTGCAGGCCGCGGGCGAGCTTTGGGGCCGCGTCGATAAGTCGGGGAAGATGGTTATTCCCTGCTTGTACTCCGAAATCGGCGAGCCGGACGAGCGGGGCTGGATGCGCGTGCTGCGCGACGGCAAGTGGGGCTATCTGCGCGAAAACGGCGAAGTGGTCGTGCCGTGCGACTACAACCTGATCGGCGAGCCTAACGCATACGGGCTGATTCCCGTGACGAGCGGCGGCAAGCACGGCTTCTTGGATGCCGACGGCCGCGAAGTGCTTCCCTGCTTCTTCACCTACATTTCCGATTTCAAGGACGGCTATGCCCGGACGAACTACGGAGGCAGCATGATGCTGCGCGACGAGCCTTACGGCGGGCAGTGGGGACTGATCGATACGCTAGGCCGCGAGACGATTCCGTGCCGGTACTACTACCTCGATACGCCGGGCGAAGGACTTGCGGCCTTTATGCTCGAACAGTTCGGCAATTTCGGCTATGTGGACGTAAAGGGCAATGTGGCGATTTCGCCCCGTTTCGCCGTGGCGAAGCCCTTTTCGGGCGGTGTCGCCGTGGTGAGCTACAACAATGTCAATTACGGACTTGTGGACCGCAACGGCAATGAAGTCAGCTCGTTCCGCTATAAACGCATCGGGGAGTTCCACGATGGTCTGGCGCCGTTCAATACCAACCTTTACGGCATGAATTTTCAGGGGATGGAGCCGCGCTGCGGGTATATCGACACCGAAGGGCGCGAAGTGCTTCCCGCCAAGTGGGACGATGCCGGCGAGTTCAGCGAGATGCGCGCCCCGGTGATGCGTTTCGGCGTCAATTCCGAGGATTTCTACGACGCCCGCTGGGGTTATATCGCCACGAACGGGCAGCTCGTCGTGCCTTTCAAATACCACGAGGCATATCCTTTCAGCTGCGGTCTGGCCCGCGTTTTCGTCAAGGGGCTGGGGTACGGCTATATCAACCGCAAGGGCGAAGAGGTCGTTCCCTGCAAGTATCAGGAAGCCGAAGATTTCCACGACTTTACGGCGAAAGTGAAACAGTACGACCGGGTGATGACGATCGACGACAAGGGGCAGATCGTCGAAGGACAATAGAAAAACGGAGGGCTCGAACCTCCGTTTTTTTGTTTGCTGTCCGGTCCGCCGGCTTATTTGAATCCCACGATTTCGGGCCGGGTCGGGCGGTAGCGGTATTGTTCGATGCGGGTCTGGTTCGACACGCGGACATATTCGCTCTCTACCAGTCCGCGTTTGCCGAAGGCGAGTCCCAGCCGTATCTGGACCGTGTTGAAAATCAGCCGTTCGTTCTTGATACGCACGCCGAAACCGAACGAGGTGAAGAAGTCGTTCTTGAAGATGTTGGGCGAATAGCCGATCAGTCCGAAGTCGGCGAATCCGAACAGGGCGATACGGAAGCCGAGGGGCTGATAGGGCGTGAAAAATACGGTCTCCGTGTTGAGGATCATGCGGTTGGTGCCGGTGACATGCTCCTTGAGCGCCTGCAGTCCGTTTATGCGGGTCATGCGGATTATTTCGTCGCTGCCCGTGCCGCGGTTCCAGCCCTGCGTATAGTTGAAGGCCAAAAACTGGCGTATGCGGCTGCGTTTGAACATGAACAGGTTCGAGAACCACTTCAGGTCCACGTCCACCGCACTATGGCGCCACATGCCGGTTGCGAGGTCGATATAGCTTCCCAGCGTGATACTTCCCATGACATAGCCCACCGAGCGGAATCCGCCGGTCGTATAGGTCATGCCCAGATACATTTCGTCGTTGAATTCTCCCCACGAGTATCCGCCGACCAGCTCGGCCTTGTAACCCGTCGCAAGGTACTCCCTTGTGCCGAATCCGTAGATCATGTTGGCCGAATAGAACTTCTCGCGGTAGAGACCGGCCCCGAAGAGCATGGCGTCGTAGTCGTGCAGCGCGGGGTTGTGGTTGGGGGCGACCAGCGGCCGCCGGCTGAAACGGGCGTAGCTGTAGCGTCCCGTGAAATATACGCTCGAATTGATGGAGCGGATATAGCGCGACTTGCCGCCCCATGCGTCCAGATTGCGTACCTTGATGAGCAGCGAAGTGTCGAGGTCGATCATGTAGCGCTTCGACTTGACGTCGCTGTACGTAAGGCCGATTTCATAGTCCGTCGGACGTATGAACTCCTTGCGCAGCCCCATGTTCAGCTCCGAGTTGTAGAAGTCGCGTCCGGCCGAAAAATCCGCCGTGTAGAAACTTCCCAGAACGTTGGGGATTTCGTATTCGACGATGTTGCCGCCGTATGAGAAGTCTTTGCGGCTGAAGTTGGTGTTGAACTTCAGGGTGTTGCCCCAGCCGAAAATGTTGGCGTCCGACAGTCCGACCATCGTGCGGCCCTCGCCGTGGATGGCGCCGTCGACGCTGATCGTCCAGCTGTCACGGGTGCATATGACCATATTGACGCGTGTCGAATCCAGCGAGTCGGGCAGCAGGGTGATATCGACGTCGGAGATGTAGGGCCGCGAGCGGAGCAGCTGCTTGTTGCGCACGATCAGCTGCGGGTCGATCTTGTCGCCCGGCTTGAAGAGCAGGTCGCGGCGGATGACCCGGTCGCGTGTCAGCATGTGTATCTTGTTGCCCGTGCGTTCGAGCCAGTTGCCGTCGGAATCGAAGGGATGCCGGCGCTCGATGGTGATGTCGCCTACCGTTTTTCCCGCATAGGGTTCCAGCAGACGGCTTTCGTCCAGTACGCGGCCGCTGAATGTGGTGTCCAGTACGGGCTTTACGAAAAGCATTCTGTAGAGCATGCGTGGCACGGCGCGGCGGTTGGTCTTGGACTGGATACTGTCATACAGCCTCTGATTGCGCTCGGAGGTGGCGGTGTTCAGGCTGTCTGGCTTGAACCCGTCGGGCGAGTTTATGTTGGGCGAAGTTATTTCGGGACCGCGCATGCCGGGACCGGCCGTTCGGGCGAAACAAACGCTCACTGCCGCGAGGACGGTTAGTACGAGTATGCAGATCCGGCGATACATGTCATCAAAGATAACGTAATTTTTCGGCAAAACGTATAAAAAAGCGCTTCCCCGAAACGGGAAAAGACGGCCGTGACGGTCGTCTTTTCCTCAATATACACTCTCTGCGGATGTTATCTCCGAGCATGGTCTGTGATTTTTCCGCCTTCCGGAATCGTACCGGGGCCGTGACGCCGCGTCGGAGTCCGTCTGCGCGCCCTTCCGGTTCTACCTGCGTCCCTCCTTGGCCTCGATACACTCGGTGGCGTGGGGCACTTTCATCAGGCGCTCCTTGGGAATGAGCTTGCCCGTGGTTTTACAGATGCCGTAAGTCTTATTCTCGATACGCACGAGCGCCATTTCCAGATTGCGTATGAACTTCATCTGGTGCGCTGCCAAGCGTCCGCTCTCCTCTTTCGAGAGAGTCGCCGCGCCCTCTTCGAGGACCTTGAACGTCGGCGAGGTATCTTCCGTGTCGTTGTCTGCCGTGTGGGTGATAGTGGCGCGCAGCAGCTCGTAGTCCGCACGCGCGTTCTCCAGCTTCTTCAGGATAAGCTGCTTGAACTCTTCGAGTTCGGCGTCGCTGTATCTCGTTCTTTCGTCTGCCATAGTCGTCTTCTCCTTAATTAGGTTTTATGTAAAATTAACTATTTTTTTCGGAAATACCAAATTTTACATCTCATTATACGATTCCGTCCGGACATACCCGCGCATCGTGCTCAGCATGAAACGCTTGCCGTTCCAAATTCACCGAAAAAGGGACTCGGAGACGTTCCGGACGGGCTAAATCCGCGTTACGGCGATCCGTACCGGCTCGTCATCGACATCCGAATCGACGATCACTCCGCCCGCAGGTTGTGCCGCGGCCTTGACCTCTACGGCCAGCGTCTGCGATGCGATGTAACCGGCGTATTTGGCGACTGCGTCGGCCACAAGCTCCTTCTGCTCGATCTCGACCCGGATCTTGTCCGTCACTTCGAATCCCGAATCCTTGCGGATATTCTGGATGCGGTTTATCAACTCGCGTGCCACGCCTTCCGCGCGCAGTTCCTCCGTTACGGTGATGTCGAGCGCCACGGTCAGCTTGCCTTCCGACGCCACGAGCCAGCCCGGCATGTCCTCCGAGGTGATCTCGAAATCGGCGGGGGTTACGGCGATCTTCTCGGCGCCGAGGTCGAGGATCGTCTCCGGAGCGGTTTCGATTTCGGCGATCCGCTCCTGCGTGAACTCCGCGGTCATGGCGGCGATCTGCTTCATGTATTTGCCGTAGCGCGGTCCCAGCGTCTTGAAGTTGGGCTTGATGCGCTTGGTGATGATGCCCGCCGTGTTCTCGATCAGCTCGATCTCCTTGACATTCACCTCGTTCATGATGAGCGTCTTCACGGCAGCGATATGCTGCGCCATTGCCGGGTCGAGTACCGGGATCAGGATCTTGGTCAGCGGCTGGCGCACCTTGATCGAGACTTTGCGGCGCAGGGCCAGCACCATCGACGATACGCGCTGGGCCAGCGACATCATCTCTTCCAGATCGGCGTCGATCAGCTTTCCGTCGGCCTTCGGGAAGGTCGAGAGGTGTACCGATTCGTCCGTATGGCGGCCGCTTACGGCGTTCAGGTCGCAGAAAATGCGGTCCGAGATGAACGGTGCGAACGGCGCTGCGAGCATCGAAACGGTCTCCAGACAGGTGTAAAGCGTCTGATAGGCCGCCAGTTTGTCCTCGTTCATGCCGCCGCCCCAGAAACGCTTGCGGTTGAGGCGTACGTACCAGTTCGAGAGGTTTTCGCCCACGAACTCCTGAATGGCGCGCGCCGCAGGCGTCGGGTCGTAATCTTCGAGCGAACGCGTCACGTCCCTTACCAGCGTGTTGAGCAGCGAGATGATCCAGCGGTCGATCTCCGGACGCTTCTCCACGGGAACCTCCGGCTCCCGGCCCGTAAATCCGTCCACGTTGGCGTAGAGGGCGAAGAACGAATAGGTATTGTAGAGCGTTCCGAAGAACTTGCGGCGCACTTCGTCCACGCCGTCCCTATCGAACTTGAGGTTGTCCCACGGCTGCGAGTTGGAGATCATGTACCAACGCGTGGCGTCGGCTCCGTAGGTGGCCAGCACCTCGAACGGATCGACGCCGTTGCCCAGTCGCTTGGACATCTTGTTGCCGTTCTTGTCGAGCACAAGACCGTTCGAAATGATGTTCTTGAAAGCCACCGAGTCGAACAGCATCGAGGCGATGGCGTGCAGCGTGAAGAACCAGCCGCGCGTCTGGTCCACGCCTTCGGCGATGAAGTCGGCCGGATAGACCGTCTTGAAATGCTCGCCGCCGTTCTCGAACGGGTAGTGCAACTGCGCATAGGGCATGGCGCCCGAATCGAACCACACGTCGATCAGGTCGCTTTCGCGCTTCATCGGCTCGCCCTTCGACGAGACCAGCACGATGCCGTCCACATAAGGACGGTGCAGGTCGATATTTTTGGTCGAATAGTTCTCCGCCGACATGTCGCCGACCTTGAAATTTTTGTAGGGATTCTCCTTCATGAAGCCTGCGGCGACCGACTTCTCGATTTCGCCCATCAGCTCTTCGACCGAGCCGATGCACTTCAGCTCCGAGTAGTCTTCCGTAGCCCATACCGGCAGCGGGGTTCCCCAGAAGCGCGAACGCGAAAGGTTCCAGTCCACCAATCCTTCGAGCCACTTGCCGAAACGGCCCGTGCCGGTCGATTCGGGTTTCCAGCGGATCGTCTTGTTCAGTTCGATCATCCGCTCGCGCAGGGCCGTGGTGCGGATGAACCACGAGTCGAGCGGGTAGTAGAGCACCGGTTTGTCCGTACGCCAGCAGTGGGGGTAGGAGTGGGTGTGCTTCTCGATCTTGAAAGCCTTGTTTTCGGCTTTCAGCATCACCGCGATGTCGATGTCGAGCGTCGTCTCGGCGTCGGGGGCGATATTGGGATCGTACGCGTTTTTGACGTAACGGCCCGCATACTCCCTGTATTTTTCGGCGTCTACGTTGTTTTTCACGAATTCCGGATCGAGGTCTTCCAACAGGAAGAATTTGCCCTGCCTGTCGACCATCGGCTGATTTTTGCCCGCCTTGTCCACCATGAACAGCGGCGCGATGCCTGCGGCGCGGCCTACGCGGTCGTCGTCGGCGCCGAACGTCGGCGCGATATGCACGATGCCCGTACCGTCCGAAGTGGTCACGTAGTCGCCGACGATCACGCGGAACGCGTCGCCCATCGGCTTTACCCACGGGATGAGCTGCTCGTAGCGGATGCCCTCCAGTTCGGGACCCTTCCAGCTTTCGCCCGTGATCTCATAGGTTCCCTCCATCTTCTTGGTGAAGTAGGCGGGCACGAGCTCTTTGGCGAGGATGACCGTCTGCGGCCGGTCGGTATAGGGGTTGCGGCACTTGATCTTGACGTATTCGATCGCGGGACCTACGGCCAGCGCCGTGTTCGAGGGCAGGGTCCACGGCGTGGTGGTCCAAGCCAAGAAATAGAGCGGCCCCTCGACGCCGGCGAAAAGCTTCTCGCTCTTCTGGTCGCGGATGACTTCGAACTGCGCCGTGCAGGTCGTGTCCTTCACGTCGCGGTAGCAGCCGGGCTGGTTCAGCTCGTGGGTCGAGAGACCCGTTCCCGCCGCCGGCGAATAGGGCTGGATGGTGTAGCCCTTGTAGAGCAGCCCCTTGTCGAAGAGCTGCTTGAGGAGCCACCACAGCGTCTCGATGTATTTGTTGTCATAGGTGATGTAGGGATCGTCCATATTGACCCAGTAGCCCATCTTGCGGGTCAGGTCCTCCCACATGCCCGTAAACTCCATGACGGCTTCGCGGCAGGTGCGGTTGTACTCCTCGATGGTGATCTTTTTGCCGATGTCCTCCTTGGTGATGCCGAGCTTCTTCTCGACGCCCAGTTCGACCGGAAGTCCGTGCGTATCCCACCCCGCCTTGCGGTGCACGAGGTAGCCCTGCTGCGTCTTGTAACGGCAGAAAACGTCCTTGATCGTACGGGCCATGACGTGGTGGATGCCCGGCGTGCCGTTGGCCGACGGGGGGCCTTCGTAGAATACGAACGCGGGGTGTCCTTCGCGCGTGGTGATGCTTTTATGGAATGTATCGCGGGCGTCCCACTCGCCGAGCACGTCGGCGGCCGTCTGCGCCAGATCGAGACCTTTATACTCTTTGAACTTCATGGTGTATGTGTTTTGTTTTCGTTCGGATCCTGCACCCGGAGCAAAGCCGGAACTGCCGGAAACGTCATTCGTTTTCCGACAACTCGCAAAGATATAAAAAAGATTTGAAAATCTGCAAAATTCCGCCGATTAGGCCGCCGCCGCAAAAACGGCGTGGGCTTATTCCGCGATCGGCATTTCGACCCGGAAGCAGGAACCTTCGCCGACGGCGGAATCGACGCCGATTTGTGCGCCCATCTGCTCCGCGATGCTCTTGCAGATTGAAAGTCCGAGTCCGGTGCCCTGCGTGAAGGTGTCCACCTTGTAAAACCGTTCGAAGATTTTGTCCAGCTCTTCGGCCGGAATGCCGATGCCCGTGTCGCGGACATAGAGACTCAGCCGGTCCCGTTTGCGTTCGAATCCCACCGTGACGAATCCTTTTGGTGTGAATTTCAGTGCGTTGCGGATGAAGTTGGCCAATATCTGCATCAGCCCCTGCCTGTATTGGCAGACGGTGCAGGAGGGCAGTCCCTTTTCGACGTCCAGCACGACTTCCTCCGGAGTCTGCAGGCGGAACGTTTCGACGGCTTCGCGGCAGAGCGTCCGCAGGTCGAACCGGCTTTTGACCGGATCGCTGCGTCCCGATTCGATGCGCGAGAGGTCCAGCACGTCGGATATGATCTGCAGCAGCAGTCCGTTGTTCAGCGACACGATGTCGTTGTACTCTTTGCGCACTTCGGGGTCCTCCTCGGTGGTCAGCAGCCGCGAGAAACCTACGATGGCGTTGAGCGGCGTGCGGATTTCGTGGCTCATGTTGGCGAGGAACGCCGTCTTGAGCTTGTTGGACTCCTCGGCCCGCTCCTTGGCGGCGATCAGCTCCTGCTCGGTCTGTTTGAGCGCCGTGATGTCGTAATTGATTCCCAGCATGTCGATCACCTGCTCCTGCGGCCGGTAGTCGCGGCAGATGAGGTGGCTCTTGATCCATGTCGTCCGGCCGTCGTCGTGCAGGACGCGGCAGGAGACCGATGCCGACTGTATCTCCCCGGACTCGAACTGCGCCAGCCGGTGCAGCAGTTCCGTGCGGTCGTCGGGGTGGACGCGGCGGTATTTGCCGATGACGTCGCCGATGTCGGCCGTATCGGGTTCGCCGTAGTTGCGCAGCCAGACGCTCTGCGCATAACCCTTTTTGTTGCAGAGGTTGTAGTTGGTGTATCCCACCTGCGCGTATTCGGAGATGAGACGGAACAGCGCTTCGAATTCCGTGAGCCGGTCCTGCGTCTGGCGGAGTTCCGTGTTGTCGATGTTGATGAGCAGGTAGTGGGTGATTTCGCCCGTGTCGTTGTAGAGACACCGGATGCGGGCCGTCCAGTCGATGTAGCCGCTCCGGCTGGTGTCGTAATAGCTTCGGGCTTTCGAAAAATCGTAGCGTGTGGTGAAGTCCGTACCCCGGCCTTCGCGGATGCAGTCCTTGATCTCGGCCGAGAAGTTGGGGTTGTCGAAAATGCTGAGTCCCCGGATACCGGCCGGATCGGTTACGCCGAACATTTCCAGATCGCGGGCGTTGATGTCCACCAGATGCCCGGTGCGGTCGTATATCTCGATGCCGATCGGGGCGTTCTGAATGACGTTGCGCAGCAGTTTCTCCTTTTCGTCGAGCGCCTGATGCGCCGTGACGACGTCCGTGATGTCGAGGATCAGGATGACGATTTCCGTCGCGTCGTTGGGGGTGTTGTAGAGAAAACTGCGGCAGTAGCGGCCGGTCTTGGCGGCATGCCACTGGTCCATCTTGTAATCTCCCAGCCCGATGGCCGCCAGCTCGTCGATATGCTGGTCTACGGGGAGGTCTATTTCGCGGGCCGTCTTGTCGAGGTAGTCGGCGGCGTCTACGCCCAGAATCTGCTGCGCCGTCTGGTTGACCGAGAGGAAGAGGTAGTCGGTCGCCCGGCCGTTGTCGTCGTAGAGCAGCCGGATGCGGAAGTAGCCGATCGGCAGATGGCCGAGCAGCTCGTCCATGTGCTTGTTCTCCCTCAGCGTCGCGTAATAGTTGCTTTCGAGCGTGAGGATGTCCGCCTCTTTCCGGTCGGCGACCGGAACGCGCTGGAGGTAGCCGAAGAGTTTGATGCCCTGCTGCGAGTCTGATTGTTTGCGGACGAGCTGGGCGTGAATCCATACTTCGCCCTCCGGCAGTACGAGGGGAAACGTTTCGTCGAAATGGTTTCCGACCTTGAGCGACAGGAATTCGTTGTGTATCCGTTTCCGGTAATCCTCGCGCGTCAGCGGCATCAGTTCCCCGATGGCGGCCCGGTTGCTGCTTAGTCCCAGCAGACTGACGATATAATCGGAGAAATGCAGTTCGCCCGTGCGGAAATCCGCCTTCCACCATCCCATTTGGGCGGCGTCGAGCAGTTGCATCAACGATTGGAGATCGGGATTGCCGGAGGTAAACATAACGGAGTCGCGGTTAAGTATGTGAAAGCGTACGGGTGACGCGGGCCGGATTGCCGACGGCAACCGAATTCGCCGGAATGTCGCGCGTAACTACCGAACCCGCTCCAATTATCGCGCCGTCTCCGATCCGGACGCCCGGACAGACGATGACGCCGCCGCCCAGCCAGCAGTTGTCGCCGATGGTGATCGGTTTGCCGGCTTCGCGGCCAGTCGCACGCAGGGCGGGGGCCAGCGGTGCGGGGTGAGCAGTTGCACTTTGGGGCCGATCAGCGTATTGCGTCCGATACGGATCGGGGCCAGATCGAGGAAGACGCAGTCGAAATTGACGAAAGAGCCTTCGCCGATGGAGATGTTGTAGCCGTAGTCGCAGTAAAAGGGTGCGCGGATGAATCCTTCCGCGTCGGGACAGAGCTTGCGCAGAGCGGTGCGGTACGCTGCGTCGTGGGCGGGACATTCGGCGTTGAGACGGTGCATCAGCAGCGTGGCGCGGTCGCGGTCGGCCGTCAGCTCCTCGTCGTGCGGGTCGAACCATTCGCCCGCCAGCATCTTCTCTTTCTCGCTTTTCATACGAGCGGGATATTCGTTTTATTCGAACGACTGCAGTTCGATCAGTTTGGCGTAGATTCCTCCGCGGGCCATCAGTTCGGCGTGCGTGCCCTGCTCGGCGATGCGTCCGTGATCGACGACGATGATCTTGTCGGCGTTGTGGATCGTGCTCAGCCGGTGTGCGATGACTACCGAAGTGCGGCCCTCCAGCAATTTGTTGAGGGCGTCCTGCACGAGTTTTTCGCTCTCGGTGTCGAGGGCCGAAGTCGCTTCGTCGAGAATCAGGATGTCGGGGTTTTTCAACACGGCGCGGGCGATGGAGAGACGCTGCCGCTGGCCGCCCGAAAGTTTCACGCCGCGGTCGCCGATATTGGTCCGGTAGCCTTCGGGCGCTTCGGTGATGAAGCAGTCGGCATTGGCGATTCGGGCCGCCTCGACGATCTCCTCGTGCGAAGCTCCGGCCTTGCCCATGGCGATGTTGCCCTCGATGGTGTCGTTGAAAAGCACGGTGTCCTGCGATACGACGCTCATGTGGGCGCGCACGCTCTCCTGCGTGTAGTCGCGGATCGAAACGCCGTCGATGAGGATGTCGCCCGCCGTAACGTCGTAGAAACGCGGGACAAGCTCGCTGAGCGTCGATTTGCCGCCGCCCGACGGTCCCACGAGCGCCACGGTCTCCCCGCGTTTGATGTCGAACGAAATGCCGTCGATCACCTCGCGGCTGCCGTCGTAGGAGAAGTGTATGTCGCGGAATTCGATCTTGTCTTTCAGGCCGTTCAGCTCCAGCGCGCCGGGCTTGTCCTGAATTTCGCTCTGGGCGTCGATGATCGAGAAGATGCGTTCTCCGGCCGCGATGCCCTGATTGATGTTGGCGAACTGGTCGATGAAGGTGCGCACGGGGCGCGTGATCTGCGAGAACATGGCGACGAAGGCGATGAAGCCTTCGGGGCTGAGCGACCCCTTGAATACGAGCGAACCGCCGAATACGAGGATGACGCCCACGGCCGAGATGCCGAGGAATTCGCTCATCGGCGAAGCCAGCTGCTGGCGGCGCGCCATCGAGAGGGTCAGCCGGGCCAGATCGGCGTTCAGGTCGTAGAACTTCTGCTTGATATAATCCACGGCGTTGTAGCTCTTGATGACCTTGATGCCCGAAAGGGACTCGTCGAGCGTCGATACCAGCTCGCCCATGCGCTGCTGGCTCAGGCGTTTGACGATGCTGCCGATGATGAGGGCCACCACGGGCAGAAACAGCACCGAGAAGAGGGCCAGCTCCCACGATATGGCGACCATCATCACCGTATAGCCGATGATGAGGAACGGCTCGCGGAAAGCCACCTGCAGGGTGTTGGTGATGCAGAACTGCACCACGCCGACGTCGGAGGTGATTTTCGAAATGATGTCGCCCTTGCGCTGGTCGCTGAAAAAGCCGACGTGCATGTCCACCACTTTCGAGAACATCTCGTTGCGCATGCGCTGCAGCGTGCGGGTGCGCATGTTCTCCACCGTCCACGAACCCAGATAGCGGAACAGGTTGCTCAGCAGGCTCACGAAAATGGTCACCACGGCGAGCATGAGCAGTACGTTTTCGGGGTTGTATTCGTTGAACAGATGCGAGTAGGTGTAGTTGAACAAGGCTGTCAGGTATTCCTGATTGAAGGCCAGCGGGGGAAGTTTCTCCACATATACGAACGTGTAGTCGGCGTCGAACATCGTCTTGAGGATCGGCATGATCAGCAGGAACGTGAGCGAGTTGAACAGCGCGTAGAGCAGCGAGTAGAAGAAATAGGGAATTGCGTACTTCTGGATGGGTCGGGCGAAACCCAAGAGCCTCATGTATATTTTAAGCATTACGGGCGGATTATTTGCAGGTTATGTGATAATCGGGACAAAGATAGGAATAATAATGATAAAATCGGACCCTGCGGGTCAAAAGTGCGAAGTTTAGGAGAAATAAGGGCCGAAAAAGGAAAAGAGGCGGGCGTTGCCGCTCACCTCTCTTCCGGTTCATAACCAGTGTCTTCCGATAAATGCGCCTTGTCGTTGGCGGCGGCCACGGCCAGTTGGTCGCAGCGGTTGTTCTCGACCGTATCGGCATGCCCCTTGACCCATACGAACCGCACGTTGTGGCGCCGGTATATGCGCAGGAAACGCATCCACAGGTCGGGATTCTTCTTGCCGGCGAACCGTTTCTTCTCCCAGCCGAACACCCAGCCTTTCGTCACGGCGTCCACGACGTATTTCGAGTCGGAATAGACCGTGACGTCCGACCCCTCGAACTTGAGCGCTTCGAGCGCCGCGCAGACGGCCGTCAGCTCCATGCGGTTGTTGGTCGTCAGGCGGAATCCCTGCGAAAGCTCCTTGCGGTGACGGCCCGAAAGCAGCACCGCGCCGTAACCGCCCGGTCCGGGATTTCCCAAGGCCGAGCCGTCGGTGTATATGGTGATTTGTGCCACGCCGGATTATTTCAGCGCCGCCAGCTGCTCCCTGATGGCCGCGATTTTCGCTTCTGCGTCCGCCTGCTTGGCGCGCTCGTTCATGACCACCTTTTCGGGCGCCGACTGCACGAAGCGCTCGTTCGAGAGCTTCTTCATGACGCTTGCGAGGAATCCCTCGTAGTAGGCGAGACTCTCCGTCAGTTTCCCGATTTCGGCTTCGACGTCAATCTTGCCCGCCATCGGCACGAAATACTGGGTCGTCTTGACGATGAACGCCGCTGCCGCGGGGTCTTTCTCCGTCACGGTTTCGACGGCCGTCAGGTTGGCCATCTTCTGCATCACGGGAGCGTATTCGGCGGGGTAGTTCTCGTCGGCGATCACCTTGAGCGTCAGCGCTTCCTTCTGCGGCAGGTTCTTCTGGTTGCGTATGTTGCGCACTGAGGAGATCGCCTCCTTGGCCAGCTCGAACCGGGCCAGCAGGCGCTCGTCAGCTTCGACCGGCTGCGGCATGGGGGCCGTGCAGATCGACTCGCCCTCTTTGCGGGGCGCGAGGTCCTGCCAGATCTCCTCCGTCACGAACGGCATGAAGGGGTGCAGCACGCGCATCAATTCGTCGAAGAATCCGCACGTCGCGGCGAACGTCTCCGCATCGACGGGCTGTCCGTAGGCGGGTTTCACCATTTCGAGGTAGAGACCGCTGAAGTCGTCCCAGAAGAGTTTGTAGGCCGTCATGAACGCCTCCGAAATGCGGTACGACCTGAAGTCCTCGTCGATCTGGCGCAGTGCGCGGCCCAGCGTCTGGCGGAACCATTCGACCGCCAGCCGGTTGTTGTCGTCCTGCGCAGCCTTGTCGTCCGCCGACCAGCCGTTCACCAGCCTGTAGGCGTTCCATATCTTGTTGCCGAAGTTGCGGCCCTGCTCGCAGAGCGCTTCGTCGAACATCACGTCGTTGCCGGCCGACGACGAAATCAGCATCGCCATGCGCATGCCGTCGGCGCCGTATTTGGCGATCAGGTTCAGCGGATCGGGCGAGTTGCCCAGCTGCTTGGACATCTTGCGGCCGATCTTGTCGCGGACGATGCCCGTGAAGTATACGTTGCCGAAGGGCTTTTCGCCGCGGTATTCGTAACCCGCCATGATCATGCGGGCCACCCAGAAGAAGATGATGTCGGGACCCGTCACCAGATCGTTGGTGGGGTAGTAGTAGCTTATTTCCTGATTGTCCGGATTGCGGATGCCGTCGAAGACCGAAATCGGCCAGAGCCACGACGAGAACCAAGTGTCCAGCACGTCCTCGTCCTGACGCAGGTCGCTCGGTTGCAGCGAGTCGTCGCCGGTCTTCGCACGCGCCTTTGCGAGCGCCTCTTCGGCCGTCGGGGCCACGACGTACCCGCCCTTGGGCAGGTAGTAGGCCGGAATGCGCTGTCCCCACCACAACTGGCGCGAGATGCACCAGTCCTTGATATTTTCCATCCAGTGACGGTAGGTGTTCTTGTATTTTTCGGGCACGAAGCGGATCGCATCCTCCATGACGGCTTTGGTCGCGGGCCGGGCCAGCTCCTCCATCGAGAGGAACCACTGCATCGAGAGCTTCGGTTCGATGGCCACGCCCGTGCGCTCCGAGTATCCCACGTTGTTGGTGTACTCCTCGGTCTTTTCGAGCAGGTCCGCCGCGGCGAGGTCCTTCTCGATCTGTTTGCGGACGTCGAAACGGTCCATGCCGACGTACATGCCGACCTTGTCGTTGATCGTGCCGTCGTCATTGAAGATGTCGATCGTTTCGAGACCGTATTTTTCGCCAAGCATGTAGTCGTTCACGTCGTGCGCCGGGGTGACCTTCAGCGCGCCCGTACCGAACTCGATATCGACGTATTCGTCGCGGATCACCGGGATCGAACGGTTCACCAGCGGCACGATGACGCGCGCATCGGCCGGCAGGGAGGCGTAGCGCGGGTCGTTAGGGTTGACGCACAGCGCCGTGTCGCCCAGAATGGTTTCGGGGCGCGTCGTGGCGACGATGATCGCCTTGTCCGTGCCTTCGATCTTGTAGCGCAGGTAGTAGAGTTTGCCGTGCGACTCCTTGAAGACCACCTCTTCGTCCGAAAGCGCCGTTTTCGCCGCGGGGTCCCAGTTCACCATGCGTACGCCGCGGTAAATCCTGCCCTTTTCGAACAGGTCGCAGAAGACTTTGATGACGCTCTCGGTGCGCGGCCCGTCCATCGTGAAGCAGGTCCGCTCCCAGTCGCACGAGGCGCCCAGCTTGCGCAGTTGCTTGAGGATCATGCCGCCGTACTTCTCCTTCCATTCCCAAGCGTATTCGAGGAACTTTTCACGCGAGAGCGACGATTTTTCGATGCCCTTTTCGTGCAGCATCGCCACGACCTTGGCCTCGGTGGCGATCGACGCGTGGTCCATGCCCGGCACCCAGCATGCGTTCTTGCCCGACATGCGGGCGCGGCGCACCAGCACGTCCTGCAGCGTGTTGTTGAGCATGTGACCCATGTGGAGCATGCCCGTTACGTTGGGGGGCGGAATTACGATCGTATAGGGTTCGCGCTGATCGGGTTCCGAGTGAAACAAGCGTTTTTCGATCCAGTAGTCGTACCATTTCGACTCGATCTCCTGCGGCGAGTATTTGTCTGCGATTTGCATAGGGATGAAATTGTTTTACTTCGTTATTTGACCTGCAAAGTTATTAACATTCTGTCAAAGATGAAATAAATATGACTAAAAAATCGTTACCTTTGCGACATTATATATTTGTAAGCTATGAGTAAAAAAGATAAATTCGAAACAATCGAAGTCGAAGACGTGAACCTGCTTCCCGATCTGCTCGACGGCAATCACCGCGTGATCCCCATCGTGACGGGCGGTGACGAAGTCGTCGAAGAGGTGGAGGTTCCTGAGATCATTCCGATTCTCACGCTGCGCAGCTCCGTGCTCTTTCCCGGCGCCATCACCCCCATTACGGTGGGCCGCGACAAGAGCATCAGTCTGGTGCGCGCCGTGAATGCCGAAGGCGGTATTCTGGGCGCCGTGCTGCAGCGCGAAAGCGACGTCGAAGACCCCGCGCCGGACGACATGTACAAGGTCGGCACCGCGGCGCGCATCATCAAGATTCTCGAAATGCCCAACGGCAACCTCACGGTGATCCTGAACGGCT
>ENA-ORTD01000992-ORTD01000992.1-human-gut-metagenome-genome-assembly--contig:-NODE-992-length-22581-cov-13.761431_pt1 | contig 22581 bp, 17 predicted proteins | sample MGYA00241907_ERZ509178 | MGnify/ENA primary metagenome ERZ509178 (study PRJEB26280, sample SAMEA2338793) | human gut metagenome | biome: human gut; feature: human-associated habitat; material: faeces...
TTTACCATAGAAGACCTTCTAAAACATTATTTACAGAAAAAGTTTCACATTCTCATTTCCTTCAAAAAATCCAAGTACAACTACGATAAAAATAATTGTCACCACTAAATTAATATCCGAATTGGCAAAATAATCATTGATAAAAGATGCCATTACCGCCACTACAATTAATATTATGAAATCAATTCGCTTTCCTATCCGTCTCCTCGGTTTGAAAAAGCACAAAGCAAACAAATACATTACTAAAAAATCGATTGTACTCCATACATATTCCATCATCTATTCTCTTCCCCCTTTGCTCATCAGAATAAATTTTTGATATGCTTTGTTGAACTCCTGCTTATAAGTCCTTGTAATCGGCACTTTCAATCCCGAACGAAGGGTAACTGATTCACGCTCCACTTCCCTTAATTTTTCCAAATTAACAAGATATGAATTATGTACTCTCACAAACATAGATCCTTTTATATCTTCTTCAATCTGACTCAAACTTCCGTAAAACTCATAATCTCTTTTTTCTGTATGTACGATGATTTTTCTTCTGCGGCTTTCGATGCACTCAACCTCATCATAATAAAAAATCATATCTTTCAATTTGTTTGTAAAGCGGATATAATTTCTTTTTTCCCGGATGATCCGCAGAGCGCGCATAATCACATTGTGCGCAGTATCAGAATCGATCGGTTTCACCAGATACTGAAACGCCTGCACGTCGAATGCTTTCTGCATCATCTCACTATGATTTGTCATAAAAATGATCACTGCATTTCTATCCTCTGTTCGGATATGTTCTGCCAATTCCAGTCCGCTCAGCTTCTTCATCTCAACGTCAAGAATATACAGTGCATATGGCATATTTCCTTTCTCAAGCAATTCTTCGGCAGACACGAAGCATTCACATTTTCCTGCCATCCCTGTTATTTCTAAACACTTCTCTACATTTTTTTCAATCGAATTTTGTATAAATTCTTCATCTTCACATATCGCTATTCTCATTTGACCTTACGCTTTCTTCTCTTCCTTTATTATTTTCTTTCACGTTTTTGTCTCAGACTTCTGAAATCTAAGCACAATCCCTGTCCTGAAATACACCACATCAAATAAGAGTCTCTAATATTTCCAGTGATTTAAAATGCTTTCCGACATATATATCCGTCATCCTGCTCATCACATTTCCAAGTTCTGTCAATACTTTTTCTGTCACATTAAACGTATATAATTTCTCAATCGTACTTGTTTCTATATATTGCATACTATACAAAGTCGAAGGATCCAGACTCATCCCGTCCCGCACGTCTTTCATACATTCGCTGCACACAAGTCCGCCTTTCACCGCGCTGAACACGGCATGTCTTTCTTTATTTCCGCAAGTCATACACTGAAATACCTGCGGCGCCTGTCCGTTGATCGTCAACGCTTTCAATTCAAATATGTAACGGATAAGCATGTTTGGAATATGCGGATTTGTCAGCGCCCGAAGCGTCTGATAAAGAAGTTTTAACATTTCCCGCTCATCATTGAATTCTTTCGTATAGTAATCTGTAAATTCCAGAAAATAAAAACCGTAATATGCTCCGATAATGTCGCCTCTCAGCTCGGCAAAATAATTAGAAATACTTGCCGACTGTATCGTGTAAGACGTCCTCCCCTCATACATCGTAAACGTTCCGAAAGAAAACGGGTTGAGCGCACCGACAAGCGGACTGTTCGGGCGTCTTGCCCCCCGTGCAAACGCCGAGATCTTTCCCTGTTCTTTTGTAAGTATTACAACACGCCGGTCATACTCGCCGACCGGCATCGTAGAGAGTACTATCCCTGTCAGTATAATCTGATTCACGCCGTTCCTTTCTGCCGGAGCTTCCATCTGCTTTCCGGCTGTTTTTATAATTCAAATAATCATCAATCTTTCCTGATGTCATAAATAATTCCCAGTATTCTTCTTTCATCTGTTCCACCTCTTCTTCCGTGATCTTTAAGAATAGTTTCCCCGACAGAAAAGAAGGTCATACTGTATAAAAAATACCATTTTTATTATAGAAAATTTTTCGATGCGATCACCGCTGCGTTGATATTACTCGTCCTCTCTGTATCCGAAATTTTTCATAAGATAATCGCTGTCGCGCCAGTTTTTCTGTACTTTTACCCACAGTTTCAAATTCACTTTACATCCGAGCAGTCTCTCGATCTCGTAACGCGCGGTACTTCCAATCTTTTTCAGCATACTTCCCTGTTTTCCGATAATAATTCCTTTGTGGGAATCTCTTTCACATATGATCGTCGCGTCGATATGCATTACTCTTCGTTCTGCCTTCATCCGATCGATCGCCACCGCGATTCCGTGAGGAATTTCTTCATTCAGACAGTGAAGCGCTTTTTCCCTGATCAGTTCTGCCACGATCTGACGTTCCGGCTGATCTGTGACAGTATCTTCATCGTAAAACTGCGGTCCGTACGGCAGATATTTTAAAATCACTTTTATAAGCTCATCTGTATTATCTCCCGATCTTGCCGATACAGGCACGATCTCTGCAAAATCATATTCTTTTCTGTATGCGTCGATAAATGTCAGTATCTCTTCTTTTTTCACCATATCGATCTTATTAATAACGAGAACAACCGGAGTTTTCACTTTCTTAAGCTGTTCGATAATATGACGGTCTCCCGCCCCGATAAAAGCAGACGGCTCGACAAGCCAAAGCACAACGTCAACTTCGTTCAAAGAACGCTCTGCAATATTTACCATATATTCTCCAAGCTTATTTTTTGCTTTGTGGATACCCGGAGTATCCACAAAAACAATCTGGCCTTCCTCTGTCGTTAAAACCGTCTGGATACGATTTCTCGTCGTCTGCGGTTTATTCGATGTAATCGCGATCTTTTGTCCGATCAGCTGGTTCATCAGCGTAGATTTCCCCACATTTGGTCTTCCGATCAAAGTTACAAACCCTGATTTAAAATCTTCTCTCATATCAATATCCTTTCCCGCGCTTACTCTTTCTCATCCTGTCTTTTTATTCTCACTGCAAGCCTTCTGCGCTTCTCTTTATCTTCCTTATTGTTTTTAATCTTATCTTCTTCGTTTTCCTTGTATTTCCTTTATCCGGTCATCCGACCGCTTCATCATTCTCTTTTTCGCTGTTCTGTCATACTTCTTAGCTTAATGTTCTGATCTCCATGAACATCTCTTTTTGTTCTTCGATCTTTTCCTCGCTTCCGATCACGCAGATTTGATCTGCGTCAAGCACCGCTTTTAATATTTTTGCAAGCGCGCGGATATCTTTTTGATCAGCCGAAAGAATCTGCTCTCTTTCCCGGCGGATCATTCCCTCTGTCACGCGGCTCATATACAAATTCATAGAACGGCTTCCTTTTGCGGCAGGATTCATCGGGCGGTCGATATTACTGATCGTTCCGATAATAAATTTATTCATATCTCTGTCGTCTACATTAAAGTTTTCAAGATAATCTACAACGCCTTCGTAAATCTCCATCGTTTTCTCAAGATTCGGATCGCGGTACGAGATCAGATAACCTTCTCCGATCCGGTTAAAATTACTCATACATCCATAAGCTCCGCCTTTCACACGGACATTCTGCCACAAATAATCGTAGCTTAAAATCACTTTCAAGATCTGAAGCGCTCCTGTATATTCTTCTCCGCCGTCAATGAAATTGCCGACTCTTGCAACGTACTGTACTTTTGAAGATGTTTTAAATCCTTCGTTTCTTTTTTTACAATGAATGATGCATCTGTTTTCTTTCGCTTCTGTTTGTACCACATCTGCGTCGTTTAGCTGTTTTGATACAGCCGCAAATGCATTTTCCATATAGGCAAGTCCTTCTTTTGCCGAAGTATAGCTGACCATCATATTATCTGCGCAAAAGATCTGTTTTGAAATTGCTTTTAACCGACAGATCAATTCTTCTTTATGGTCGTCAAAGTTTTCTTCGATTTCTTTTACTACTTCGTAAAATCCGATTCCGTCTGTATCGTCTTTAAATTTTGCAAGAGGCGATGTATATGACAACGCACGCAAAGCGGCAGTTGTATGTCCCGATGACAAGAACGACATACTAAGGCGTGATTTGAGCATCGCAAGAATCTCTTTTAAGCGTTTCTCATCGTCAAGCTTAGAACAAGTCAGTATTTCCCGCATCATAGAGAAAAGAACGTCCATCTTCGGATACAGTGATTTTCCTTTCATTTCAAATGTCGCTTTGAATTCCTTTTCCTTTACTTTCTGCGCATCTGCATATAATTCAAGCGATGTTCCAATTCCGCCTGTATGGATATTGATCTCATTAAACAACTCTCCATACTCGTAATTTTCTGTATCGATAATGCCGAGGACACTTTGCAAAATGCCGACATACGGAAGATCTTCTTCCTTGACCGCAGAAAGATCGAACATAAGCGTTACATACCCGATTCCGTTTGTCTCAACATTATGATAGATCGTTTTCACTGAGTCGATCTCCATCTCTGTATTATAGACAGGCGCAATTTCCGGGGAAATATCTTCTCTTCTAAGCACCGGAATCTTCGCCAGATCTTCCGGCGCAGATTCTTCTTCCTGATACGCTTCCAGATCTTTTGTATCCTGCACAAGTTTCTCAATCTCTTCTTCGGACAGACTTTCTTTATACGCCTGCAGTTTCTCTGCAAGCTCCCGATCCATTCTCGCAGTCCTTCCCTTCTCCGGTCGGATGATTACGATCGCCCCGTGCGGATTCTCCAAAAGATAATCTCGGATCAACTGCTCAAAATAACCTGTTTCGATCTGACTTTTCAAAAACTCAAATGTCGGAATCGCCTCCATATGGATAAACGGTTTTTCTTCATCATAAAGCCAGCTATCGAACAACTGAAGTCCGTACATCAATCCTCTCGGATAACTTCCGAAGTCCGCCTCTCTGAAACGGAACTCATAATAATTCAGTCCAGCCTGCAATGCTTTTTTATCAATTCCGCCTTCTGCAATATTTCGCAGCGTATTTTCAATCACTTCCACAAACGCTTCCTTCTGCTCCATATTTGCATTTTTAGAAATAACAGAAAAAATCGGCTGATAAACTCCATTATCATATGATCCCATAATATCTTTTCCGATTCCCGCATCAAGAAGCGCTTTTTTCAGCGGCGCTCCCGGAGCAGACAAAAGCGCATAATCTAAAATCTGAAATGCAAGATAGAGCTTTTCATCTAAGGAAGTTCCGATCACTTTATTATAAGAAAGATAAGTGTTATCCGCTTCGCTTTCATCGCTTGCTATAGAATATTCCTGAACAATCTCCTGCATTTGTGAAAACGGCTTCTGATACTTAATCTCCGAATCAACCTCAATCTCATCAAAATCAGACAAATACTTTTCATCAAGCCAGTTCAGTTTTTCTTCCATATCCATATCGCCATACAGATAAATATAGCTGTTTGACGGATGATAATATTTCCTGTGGAAATCAAGAAACTGTTCATACGTCAGATCAGGGATCACTTCCGGATCGCCGCCGGATTCATTTGCATACGATGTATCCGGAAACAGAGAATTCAAAATCACCCGGTCAAGCACCCCTTCAGGTGAAGAAAACGCACCTTTCATCTCATTGTATACAACTCCCGACAACTTCAATTCCTCATCCGGTGCATCCAGTTTATAACTCCATCCTTCCTGACGAAACGTTTTATCCTGCTCGTAAATATTCGGATAAAATACCGCGTCCATGTAGACATGCATAAGATTCTGAAAGTCTTTATCATTGCAGCTTGCTACAGGATAAACTGTCTTGTCAGGATAAGTCATCGCATTTAAAAATGTATTAAGCGATCCTTTTACAAGCTCTACAAAAGGATCTTTTACCGGAAACTCTCTTGATCCGCACAATACAGAATGCTCCATAATATGAGGTACTCCTGTACTGTCTGACGGCGGTGTACGAAAACCGATGGCAAACACTTTATTTTCATCATCATTTTCCATAAGAAGAACTCTTGCTCCGCTCTTCTTATGACGCAGAAGCGTTCCTTTTGAACTCAGATCAGATAAATCTCTGCTTTGTACAATTTCATAAGACTTTAAATCACATATACTCATTTTTTTCTCTCCTTCATATCTCTTTTTCTTTTATGCAGGCGGACATCTGTATGAGATGAGCGCCCGGTTATAAGTGAAACAGTAGCGTTAGCCACAATAAACAAAACCTTTGCTAAAATGCATTTCTCCATCCTCTGTTATAAACATCGCTTCTGTATCCGGTGTCTGTTCGATCAGTTCTAATCCTTTTTCTAATCCTAGCGCAAAACATGCCGTACTTAATCCGTCACCGTCCGCCGACTCTTCAGATAAAACAGTTACGGACACGAGTCCGTTTTCATACGGATATCCGGTTGCCGGATCTAATATATGGTGATACAGTTTCCCGTCTTTTTCAAAATATCTTTCATATATGCCTGAGGAAACAACAGACGTACCTGCAATTTCTACGGCTGACACTGTTTCGCTCCGATCGGCAAACGGCTTCTGGATTCCGATTTTAAACGGCTTCCCATCCGGTTTTTCTCCGACACATAACACATTTCCTCCAAGATCGATAACTGCGCTTTTCACACCTTCCGATACAAGATATTCTTTCACTTTATCTGCAATATATCCTTTTGCGACAGCTCCAAGCTCAATTCCCATTCCCTCTTTTTTAAAACGTAGTTTATTTCCTTTAAGCTCCACATCTTCATAGCCTACACATGCCTGCTTTTCCGCGATTGTCTCTGCATCCGGCACGATCTTTTCCCCTGAAGTAAAATCCCATAAAGAAGAAACAGGTTCGATCGTAATATCAAACGCTCCACCGGAAAGTTCACTATAATACAACCCCTTTTCGATCAACGCCGCGCACTCTTCGGATAAAAGATAATATCCGTCTTCCATCGGAAGCGTTCCGTGATTCAACGCATAAATCTCACTTTCAGGAAGCGTACGGCTGAATATCTTTTCATATTTGTCACAAAGCTTTAACGCTTTATCTATAATCTCTTCCGCATCCTTTTCTTCTCTATGTATTCCCTTTTCATTTCTTTTATCTTTGTCATCCGGCTTTTTCTCTTTTTCTTCTAAATCATAAATTGTAACAGTCACAACAGTATTCAATTTAAAATCACTTTTGCTGACGGGTTCGGCAGATTCTTTGTTCCTCACAAAAAATACGATTACAAAAAACAATACGCAAATAAAAACGACTCCGAATAGAATTCCTCTCTTTTTCTTCAATTATTTATCCTCCCGCCCGTTTTTATTTTCCATTTGTTGTTTTTCCTGCTTTTCCTGCAGTTCTTCCAGTTCTTCCATATCAAGCTCGATTTCAGGAAGAAGCTCAAAATAAAAATCCGTATATTTTTCACTTAAGGCGGCAATGCATCTCGTCTGCAGCATCTTAAACTTCCTTACGGAAAGCTCATCCTTGTTCAATTTAATATACGCGCTGATCCATAATTTTCTTCCCGTTCTGACAATGTCATAATAAATATCCACACAATTACTTTCCTGTATGATCGGTTCCACCGTCTGCTTGATCTCTGATACTGTTTCCTCCTCGGGAGAGATCAACAACAGATCCCTGATTCCGGTAAACACCGTTTTAACCGGGATCGGAAGCATGATCATAGACAGCACGATCGTGATAAACGGGTCCAAATACGGAGTTAATTGACCTACTCCTTTAAACGGAAGGAAAACCGGAAGGAAAAATACGGCTGTCATTCCGAGGGAAAGCATACTATCCATCTTCCACCCCTGCATCTCTACTGTAATAAGAGGGGAATTCATCGCTTTGTTTTTCCTCTTCAGATAAAATGTCACTATTATGCCAAGAACACAAGCAAACAGCTCAAACCACGCTACAACTCCAAAATCAACTGTCCGCCCGCCGTGAAATAATATATTGATACTGTTCGTGATCAAACCGACTGTAACAGTGATCATTGTTATTCCTTTTACAACGATAAACACAGTCTCCATCTGCATATGCCCAAACGGATATTTCTCGTTACTCGGCTTATATAAAAGCGGTATTAAAAAGATAGACGGAAGAAGCATAACGAATTCGATTCCGTCATATACACCATCCAGCAAAACAGCCTGTGAACCTGTCACTATCGCCATTACAAGCTCCACTACGACAAACATCAAGTTCGCATACAGCGAAACAGACATTGCCTTTTTCTCTCTTTTTGAACTTTTTTTACCGATTCTCACAAAATCACCTTTATCTTTTTCTTTAGTCTATATCCATACTATATTACATCATATTCTCTCTTCTGTATATCCGGGATTTTATATTTCTTAGCGGAAAGCAAAAAAGACCATGCAGACGCTTCTCCATGATCCTTTTCCCAAATCCTATTCCTGATCTTTTTCTGACCCTGCTGCCTTGTAAAAATTGATTTACTCTACAACCACTGCCGTTCCGCTCACTGTCACCATCAGCATATTTCCGTCAGCCCCGAGAACTTCATAATCAACGTCAACTCCCACAACAGCATTCGCTCCTGCCGATGCCGCCCGCTGAGCCATCTCGTTAAGCGCATTCTGTCTTGCCGTCACAAGTTCTTCCTCGTATCCGCCTGATCTTCCGCCAAAAAAATTCGTGAAAGACGCCGCCAGATCTCTGACAAAATCCACACCTGAGACAACCTCGCCAAAAACAATTCCTCTGTAATCTACAATTCTTCTTCCCTCAATAGAAGGTGTTGTCGTAATAATCATACTTTTCCCCTTTCTTTTTTGTTTTTTCAATTAATAAGCAAATTATTACATATTTTCCATATGAAATCCATATGAATTTTTTCAACTTATTAAAGCGGATTTTTTCATTCTCTATCGGCTCTTCTGAATTCATGATTATATAGAAACCGTAAGCTGTTCAACATCTGCGCCGTTTTTCCATTTTCTATAGCAGATTTCTGTACACTTCCTGTATTCTTCAAAGAGATTCATTGCTGTTTGTTCATCCCCATATACTTTCCAACATCCCGAGCACTTGCTGCTAGCCGCCTTATTTTCTATAAATCCTTTGACATCTTCCGCCGGATATCCTAAAAATAAACCAATCTCATGTGGAAATTCTGAATCCTTCCGCAGTTTTTCAACCAATCTGCAGACACAACGATTTTGGTTTGTGCAGTCATACCCTTTATGTGCTAAAATCGTCTGCACTTTCTCATCAAAAAAATCCTGCTTTAATTTTTCCGGACGATAAACATAAATCAAAGCTCTCCTGCCTGATATGCGTACCGGAAGAATTCGGATTCCTTTTTTTGACAACTTCTGATTAAAATTACTTATTTCTCCGGACATCTTTTTTTTAGAATCACATGGACACGAAAAAAGACTTCCTGTTTTAAGCCCCGATAAAGTGGGCGAGCAATAACTTACAAGCATTTCTTCTGACATAGTCTCTTTGATTTCTCCTTAAACATTTTCCAAAAAGCAAATCGTTTCCTCAAAATAATAATCTTCTTCGCCTTTTAGTTAGTTTTAACTAACTAAACTTTACTCTATTTATGCAATTTTGTCAATCATAATTCTTGATTTCGATTGGCAGCCATAATGGCTTAATTTCGATCACCAATGTATCTGGCTAACCTGAGATTTGGTTCATAGCTGTCACAATAAAACGGCATAGCAAATTGCTACACCGTTTTAATGTGATCATATCAGATCTTATTCTTCACCGTCTTCCTCTTTTCTTTTTTTCTTTATTCCAAGAAGAAGCATCAATCCCGCAGCCAATGCAGCTAAACCTGTATATCCTGTTCCATTGCCAAAATCCCCTGTTTTTGGTGCATTGGAAATCGGCTTTTTATAAGAATTATTAACCACATTGTTCACTACTTTATTTTGAGAAATTTCAGGATCTTGCTTTTGATCCGGTTTGACCGGCTTCGGATCAACCTGCGGAACTGAGTTTGGATCTTTTGGATCAGTACCTTTTTCTTCCTCTTCTATATCCGTAAATCCATCTCCATCATCGTCTGTATCCGTGATATCCGGCTCTCCGTCTCCGTCCGTATCTCTTTGAACTGTGATCACGAAAGTCTCTCTGCCAGTTGCTCCGTCTTTCTCCGCCTTTACTGTCACTGTAATTGCTCTGCTTTCTTCCGATCCGTTCCATGTCACTTTCGGCGTTCCCTGAATCGTTCCGTTCTCAAACATCACTCCTTCCGGCAGACCCTCCACTGTTACATTCGATCCTTCCGTCACCTCCGGAGTTACCGGCGTAATCGCATTTCCTTCTACAACAGTCTGATCTTCTATTTCTCCTATAGTCGGCGCAACAATCGGATCAACCTGCGGAACTGAGTCTGGATCTTTTGGATCAGTACCTTTTTCTTCCTCTTCTATATCCGTAAATCCATCTCCATCATCGTCTGTATCCGTGATATCCGGCTCTCCGTCTCCGTCCGTATCTCTTTGAACTACTACCGATATTGTTACAGGTTTTTTACTACCACTTTCCGCTGTTGCTATTGCATGAAGAACTACTGTCTGTTCTTCATAAGTGTCGGAATTCTTGTCACCCCAATTAAGTTTTGGCGTTCCTGTCAAATTTCCATTTTCATCAATGGAAAGACCTGAATTTAATCCTTCATCATGTACACCTTCTACAGTAAATGTCAGATTTGCTGTAATTACATTTGTATTTTCAGCTACTCTCTGTCCATCAATTTGTTTTGGCGGATTTTTAGTGACAACTAAAAAGTTATCCGTCACCACTACCTGCACTGTCGTATCTTCGCTTGTTCCGTCCGGATATTCTACCGTCACTTCTATCTCGAATGTTCCTTCTGTCATTCCATCCGGCAGGCTTTCCGGATTCTTCACTGTGACTTCCGTATTCTCCGGTACGCTTTCTTCCTTCAGCGCACCTTTGATCTCTTCTTCCGTTGTTGCCTCGCCGTAGTTTTTCTCGATCTGATCGAATTCCGGCGTATACTTCTCTGCATCCGTGCGGTTATCCGTCACCACTACCTGCACTGTCGTATCTTCGCTTGTTCCGTCCGGGTACTCTACCGTCACTTCTATTTCGAATGTTCCCTCTGTCATTCCGTCCGGAAGGTTTTCCGGATTCTTCACTGTGACTTCCGTGTTCTCCGGTACGCTTTCTTCCTTCAGCGCACCTTTGATCTCCTCTTCCGTTGTTGCTTCGCCGTAGTTTTTATTAATCTGATCGAATTCCGGAATATACTTCTCATTATCTTTTTGTTCTTTTACTGTAACTGTTACTTGTACTTTATCTTCACTTCCATCCGGATAAGTAACTGTTACATCTACAGGATAATCCCCTGCTGTATTCCCATCCGGAATCTGAGTTGCATTATCAAGTGCTATTTCCAGTTCATCCACTGTATCTTCCGGATATCCCGGCACTGTTACCGCGCCTATAATTTCCTCTTCTGTCGTTGATGTTCCATACTCTTTAATAATCGACGTTGTCTGCGGAGTATATTTATCTGCATCCGCTAAAAACACTTCAATAGGAACAGTTACTTCAAAAGCTTCTTCTCTGTCAGGAACAGTTACTGACACTATCCCAGTCGTATTTCCTGCCTGACTTGTATTCGGAGCAGTTTTCCACCGATATGTTGTTCCTCCCGGCATTTTATTTGAATTTTCTACTCCTTTTTTCGCTAATACCGTATCTTCTGTTAAATCCTTTCCTTTGACAACTCTGAGAGGATCTTTGACTGCTTTTGGCGCTTCTTTTACCTTTGTTTCTGCTTCTTCCGCTTTCTCATACCTTTCATCTGAAGGAATGATCTTAACGGTAAGTTTATCTCCTGCTTTACCTAATACACTTGAATCAGTAACCGTAAATTCAAGTTCTCTATCTATTGTTTTTGGTATGCCGTTTTCCTCTGCATCTACATTATTAATTGTAGCAACGACAACTCCGTTTTTATTGATCAGCTGAGCTTTATTTCCCTTTCCGGCATTTTCATTAAAATGCACAACAGCTTTTACTTTATTATCACCTTCATAAGGAGCTGTAATTTTCGGAACGCCGATATAAGGACTTTGCTCATTATTTGCTTCCTCCTCATCAAGCTTTCCATCACCGTCAATATCCTGAATTCTATAGTAGCCTGTACCGTATGTATTCGTTATCAGAGCATCTTTTGTTTTATCTGTAATCCATGCGCTGAATATAAAATCTTTACCAAACGCTTCTCCTTCTTCTACTCCGGCTTCTCTTCTTAATTCCTCCAAAATTTCATTGATTGGCTTATTAAGCTTATAGACATATCTTATCGTGATCGGTTCGGGTCGTCCTCCATGAACATCTACTATTTGCGTAAACTGATTCTCTGTAATATCACCATAACCATATTTTTTATGACCTGCTGTTCTTACGATCGACAAATCTCGAACTTTGCGATTTGCTTTGTTTTTTAGAGAATAATCCGGATTCACATAATCAGCTGCATCCATGTAATAAAGCTCGATACCTCCAATATATTTTACCAATCTCGGATCGACTCCATACTCAAGAGTCCACGGTTTGTTCTTTGCGCTTATATAAGCAAAGTTAGTATTCTTCGATATCTTATGATCTACGACGATAGCTCCGTTTTGATTAATCGCTCCGCCAGGATTTTTAAACTTATCACTTCTTACATATCTGCCTTCAACAGCCGCATGCTTAAACCATTTTTCATTGCCGCTAGATTCTATCGTTTCGATCTGGATATCCAGACCGTTAATTTTGAAAAATCCTGTAGAAGCAATGCCCGGAACAATAGCTCCTTTATCTTGAACGCTTGTCAAATAAATTCTGTAAAAGAGCCGTTCGTTTGTCAGATTTTCATCTCCGATTTCTTCAAGAATTTTATTCAGCGGTTTATCAAGATAAATAATTCCATTATGCGCAGTCTGAGTATCTGTCGTCTCTCCTCCTGCAAACACTCCGTTTTCAGATCTGATATAATTTACTTCCCATATATTTGTCATTCGCCCTATCGTATCGCTTTTTCTCGTAAGCGCTCTTCTGATCGGTCTTGGATTTGCTTCTGTCAGCCTTTTTGGTTCAACTTCGATTCCTATTACATGTTTTGCGATTCTTTCATCGATTTGAAGATTGATCTTCCAGTTATCTGTTGAAGCGGCAATATTGTGCTTTCCGTAGATTTTAAATTGGATCTGCCGCGCGGAATTGGTTTTACTTAGCTTTTCAGGATCGAATTTTAAATCCTGAAAACTATACTTTGCATTCGGAGCATATCCCAAATTCTCCGAATCTATGTTTCCGGAAGCCGCCCTGATACCTGTCGCTCCGGTAACGGCAACCAACGTCGCTGATCTTTCGATCGCTTCGCCTTTCACCGACTGCATCTGAATGATGCTTACATCTTCCGGAGTTGCTTCAACAGCGCTTACAACTACAGGCGATGCAAAAAAGAGAAGATGGCCCAACATACAGGAAACTATACCTACGCTTAGTTTGCGTATTCCATAATACGGCTTTTTTTCTTCTCCCTTTCGCTTTTTTTCTTCAATAATTTTTCTTAACGTTTCCATAAATCCTCCTATCTGATTCCTTCGATTTCATTTGACTTCATTTTGCATTACCCGCCTGATTAAGAACTATTAAAATATTCTATCCGCCCCCCCCGATTTTCTCAGCATTTCAAATGTCATATGTTTTAACTCCGATTCTATTTGTTCTTGCAATGAAAGATAAAACCGTCTCACCGGGCAGTAATCGGTTGCTTTTAGATTGCAATTTTCCTCTTCATTCAAACACTGATTGATACAAATAGTATCTTCCATGATTTTTATCACATCAAACAAACTGATTGCGTCCGGTCTTTTCTTTAACCGAAAACCGCCCTTTACTCCTCTGATCACCTCCACTAGTCCTTCTTTCGATAATTTTCTTAAAATTGATATAACGTAACCTCTTGAACACCCTATTGCCTCGGAAATCTCTTCAGAAGTAAATATCCTGTTTTCATTGCTTAAAAAGTACACAATCCTTACTACGTAATCTGTTGTTCTGTTTAACTGCATATCCCCCCTCCTTTCCGTGTATATAAAACTGTATAGCTTTTATATTATTTTGCTTTAGAGTTAGCATATATTATTACCCCCCCCCGCTTCAATGTACCGTTTGACCACCTCGTGTACATAACAACATTTTTTTCTTCTTAATTACCAAACACCCGATATTTACAAAAACAAAACAGGCGAAAAGCTGATTTTACTCAAACTTTTCGCCTATTATTACATTTCCTGTCCTATGATATTTGTATCTCTAAACTGCTGTGGTGTCACGCCTGTGTATTTTTTAAAAGTACGATAATAATGAGACAGATCATAGAAACTCAAGCGCCTTGCTATCTCTCCTGCCGGAATTCCCGACCAGATCATCATCTTTGATTCTTCAATCTTTCTTTTATTTACATATTCGTTAATAGGTACGCCTATCTCTTCTTTAAATCTGCTGCGAAGCGCGCTTTCTGATAAATAAAATTGTTTTGCAAGCTCCGTCACCTTGATGTTATCATAGATTTTCAGATTAATATATTGCAGAACACACCGGATGAGGGATGTTCTTGCCTGATTCGATACACCGTGAAGTTCTTCTGTAAAATGAATGATCGCGCTGTCTCTCGTAGCCAAAACTCCTACAAATTCTGTTTGCTCTTCTACCTTTTTGATATAAAAGTTTCTCAGCCTGATTACTGACACGATATCCTTTCCTACCTGAATCGCCAACGATGCCAGCTTTTCCAAAATAATAACAGTATAGTTTTTTTCCGTCTTTAAAGAACTGCTCGTTAAAATCGGTAAAACACTCGTTCCTAATTCTGTAAGACCACTTTTTAATAATTGAATATCTCCCTGACTTACGAGGTTCATGATCTTATTTTCATAATAAAATGTATATCGCTCTACACGGAAAGTGTCATATACCTCTTCTTCAGATGGCTTTTTCTCCAGTTCTAACTTGTTTTTCGCTACTTGCTCGTGCAATCCTTCCGAATAGATATCTTCCAGATCCATATCAAACAAAAACCCTAAAAGGATCAAATAATCTCTGATATCCCCCAACGGATATACCGGAAGCGCTTCATAATATTCCCAACACTCGGTTTCTGACAAATTTTTCTTATTTTCATCATCCATATTATTATAAACATGTGAAAAATCTGCCCTTGTAACATTATTAATTCTAAAAGCGCCTATTACTATTTTTATATCCTTATACCACAGGCACAAAAAAATTTCATTTAATATTCCACTGTAGAACTGCACTGTTTCTTCTGAGATATTCTTTTCTTTGAATCCGTAAGAAATAGGATGCTTATAAATTGATTCATAGCTTTTTAAAACTTTATTTGTTTCTTTTTCCAATATCCATATTGGCATTTTCAACATAACATGTAAAGATTTGATCTTTTTTAAATCCCGCTCATCCAAATTCATACAAAAAGTCACCCTTTCTTATGTAAGCATTCATAAAAAGAACTATTTTTATTGCCTAACAGAATCATAGAAATCCCTAACAGAAACACTCCTGCAATGTACAGAATCCCACGTCCCGTTCCACCTGTTTCAGGTAATATGAATTTCATCTTTTCCGTATTTTTAACAGTGATAGTTCCCGACGAAAGCGCCGCGGCCGACGGATCTTCTGATTCACCGACGCTGCCGTTACTGTAGCTTGTACTATAATCTGCAATCAAAATCTCCTTCACATAATACGTGCAGATTTCTTTTTCTCCATTGCCGTTTATGTCTGCCGCCGGCAGATTTGAGTAAGTTTTTTGCCAACCGTCCTGACTTGTCAATGTTTCTCCCGATTTATATATTTTTTCGGAAGATTCCCCTCCTTCCGTAGTCAAAACCTGTATCAGATTATAAGAAATCTCCCCATCCTGAGGGTGAAACTCAGTTCCGTCAGCTCTAAACCATTTTTTATCCACAGTGATCTCTGTCGTTACAGTCTTTTCATTTGCAACTTTAATCGTCAACGTCCCCTCTTCTAACGTTACTTTAGAATTCTCTGTATTTAATTTAATTTTAAATACACCGTTGCTTTCTTCTATTATTGTAAATAGAATCGGTTCTTCCAAAGGAATATAATTTGATGGCGCTTTGATTTCTGTAAGACGGTATTCTCCTGCGTCCAAACATTTAAACGTAAAATCCGAAATAGCTGATTCATTTCCCATTTCTACCGGGGTGAACGATGCATCCCCCAGTTTTTCCAGTCTGAACGCAGCCCCTTCCAGACTTTCACCGCTTTTATTGACTTTTTGCACCTTTATATCTGTTTTGTTTATTATTTCAAACGCAATTAACGGTTGGAGCGGACTGTTGTGATCGCCCAGCATAGAAGAATTATACATTTTAAGCTTTACACATTCCATATCTTCATCCGATACTTTCTCACTTTCTTGAATAATGTGTTTAACTGCTTTTTTCATAATATGATAACCCACACTGCCAGATGAATAGCTTTTCAAGCCGTCAATACTATCTGAATAATACCAGATTGCCTCCTGCAAAGCCTTATAATATCCTTTTTCTTTATCATTGCTTCCAAACCAGAATGCATCGCTGCCTAATTGATGGTCAGTTAAAAGTTCTTTTTTATGCATTTCGCAATAATAAATCACCTTTCTTACTGAATCATAAAGTTCTTTCGGATTTTTCTTCCTCGGATTTTCCGCTAATTGAAAGAGCGTTTCGGCGCTGGTACTTAATTCATTGTAAACAGCTTTATTACCAAAGTTAGGAAAATCCTTGTTAGCGCCAAAGCAAAATGCATCTGTACCTGTCGCTATATTATACTCCTTCGATATTTTTATTCTGCTGTCTTCTCCTGTAAATCCATAATATTGTCCTTCCTCCAATGGGGCGTCCTGTCCGTTGTTGTTCTGCTCATTATTCTTCTTTAAAACAACGGCTGTACTTCCCTTTATAAAGTGAATCCCTTCACTGTCAAAATAAAACTCTGCCACGGAATCGTTCGGTCTTTCATATTCTTTTGGAACTGTTCTCAAATAAAGTTTATACGGAGTGTTCCACTCTAATTTTTCAAGAATAATTTTCCCGGTTGCCCTGTCTGCCGTTCCTGCCTTAATTTGAGTTTCTTGATTACCTTTCACTTTATTTAATGCATATCGTACTACTCCTCCTACAGGCAGTCCGGAAGTATTCTGTACAATAAAATGAACATACGCAGTAGTCATCGTCAAAGCAATACCTGATTCACCTTTTGTAAAATGAATCCCGTCGTTGTCAAAATAAAACTCTGCCACAGAACCGTCCGGTTTTCCATATCCATTCGGAACTTTTGTCAAATAAAACTTATATGGCGTATTTAATTCTAAATCTTTAAAAGTAATTTTTTTCTGTGACTTATTTAGTGTTCCTCTCTTTACTACTATTTCCCGGTTATTTATTTCTTTCTTCAATTCGTATGTTACATTTCCTGTCGGCTGCCCCGGGGGATACTGTATGATAAACTCAACAGACCTTGTTTGAACCGCTTTCAATGTATATCCTTTCGGAACGATGTCAAATACATTGTTTCCCTCTTCAACATACGATGTTTCCGATTCGGAAGAAGTGATGTTTTCTCCTTGTTCGCTTATCCCATGATCAGATATATCTTGTGTTCCATACTCTTCTTCCACCGCATATGCAGGCATATAAAACACCGGCAGGACAGCAGCTATAATTATTAACAGGGTTAAAAGCTTTATTAGCAAATTATTCTTTTTCATCAACGCTCTCCTCCCCTATTTTGCTTTTTTGCCTGATCCTGAAAAACAGCAGCAGCATACCGCTGCTTAACATCAAGACTCCATTCCACCGAAACATATTTGTAATATCTCCTGTTTGAGGACGTTTTTTAGGAGATAGATCCGGTGGTGTTTGTGGAGGTATCTCGGGTTTTTCTTTCCTTTGTATCTCAGTTTTCGGTTTTGCATTCACCACCCTGTTCTGGATTCCATTTTCAAATTGAGGAATGATAACTAAAAAAGGCTGTACATTAGTAAAGTCTTTTGCTTTTCCGGATGATCCTGTCTGTACCACAAGATAAATCCCATCTTTCAAATCTGTAAATTTTGCCGTACCGTCATCTCCGGTTTCCCCTTTCATCATTTCTTTTATATTACGGCTTTGCTTTTCAAAATAAAGCGATAATTTTAACTGATCGTCAGCCGTTTTAATATTTACAAAATCCCCGTTCCATCGAAACGGCGCTTTTACTGTATGCCGACTCTCTTTTTCATTCCACTTAGCAACTTGATAAACAGAAAATTCGGCGCCGTCTATCGCTTGCCGTTCATAAGTTAGTATAATATTCAAACTGCCGTTCTCCTCTGCCGCATACGCGCAATCGAAAGAAGTTATAAAAAATATCAGACTAAAACATAGAATAAGCAATAGGTTTATTCTCTTATTTTTCATTCAACTTCCTCCTCTTTCTTCTCTTTATCAGAAATACCGATACCAGAACTGTCATGCCGATCAGAGCCAGAATAACTCCTGCCGTCAACATGATATACTTCAGATTATTTTTTTTGATCATATCTTCTATTTTCGATTCTGATTGCTTATAAACAGTACGTTCTCCCCGCACAAGAAGTCTGTGGGAATTCACTCCGTAAGGGGTGCATGTGATCAAAGTTACATAATCTTTTCCCTTTTCTATCTCCAAAGTTTCCACATCATCGGGAAGTACGATTTTTATCTGATTTACCTTATATGCCAGAACCTCATCAAATACGTGTATGAAAAATAAATCGCCCTTTTTTAACTTATCAATATCCGTAAATAATTTCGCAGAAGGCAATCCCCTATGTCCGGATATAAGACTATGGGTATTTTCTCCTCCTACAGGCAGGGAACTGCCCGGCAGATGACCTGCCGCTATCTGCAGCACGCCTTCATCCGTGCCATGATAAACAGGCATATATATATTTAATTTCGGTATTTCTACATATGCCATAATACCGGTTTTTGTTATATCAAGGATATGAGCATATCTCTTTTTTTCTTCTTCATTCAAATAATATCGATTGACTTTACCAACCAGACTTTCATTATATTCTCTTGCTTCTCTTAACAAGTTTTCTTTTTCTTCCTTGGATAAATCTTTCGTCTTTTCTACATAACTTCCTATCGCTTTTGAAGAATGCAGCGCATTGATATAATCACCGATCGTGGGATAGGCCAACAAGCCTATCCCAGCAATCAAAATGATCGCAACTACTATATCAGGTATATATTTTTTAATCTTAAACATCATTTTTCAGTATGTTTTCTGTTTCTTTTATACACTGTATATCCCAGAGCGGTTAATACGAAGATCGTTCCTAATGTATATATTAAATATCTTCCCATTCCACCTGTCTCCGGAAGCTGAATGCCTTTCTTATTAATTACATCTGTTGACAGAGAGTCTTCCCTTTCTTCTGTCTTTCGTATAAAAACTATTTCTCCTTCCGTCTGTCCTGTCAAAGATGTTAATTGCGGATCATCCGATTCCTCGTCATATGTGGCTTCAATCGTAAAAATAATCGGCTGAATCGTATTATACCCGGATGGAGTCACTGTTTCTATTAACTTATACTTTCCTGCATCCAATCCTTTAAAATTAAACTTAGTTCCTTCCGTAACAGTAACTGTGTCTATTTTTGTTCCTTCGTCTTGATCATTTACTATCTTCCGCAACTCAAATTGTGCACCTTGTAACGAGTGATTCTCTTCATCTTTCTTATTTACTACTACTTTATATGTAAATACGACATTTTTATCTTCCGGAGTTTTTCCGTGGTCGCCGCCTCCGCTCTGATTTGGGTTGTTAGAATATACAAGATACGCTGTATTAGGATTTCCGTTTCCGGCAATTACAGCATTTCCGTTTAATCTACATTTGTATTCCACGACAATTTGACTTGTGGAAGTTATCATCACACTTTGAATCGCCTTCAAGTTCTCAAAGCGGACCTGAAAGCTATTAGTATCCGAATGCACTATCAGGCTATAGTCCTGATCTGCCGTTAACGTCGTACCGTCTACCGTAACCTTTACAGACATTTTATCAAATGTTAATCCTGCAGACATTATATCATTGAACTCATAAAAATACGTTTCGTACTCTGCATAATTGCTCGGCAATGTACCCGTAAGTTTATAAGGAATCACCTCATCTATGTTATAGTCGGCGGCATCCTGCCACCCGTTTCCCTCGATATCCTTCTTACTATTTTCCTGCACTTTTTTTACAAGTTCCGGCACATCTAATTTTGTTTTAGCAGTCGTATTGCCTACTACTTTCAAAATGTATGACGTATACGCTGAGTTTGGAGGTGTTTGTGTCTGACTTCCCTCCTTATCTTTAATAAGATAATAACCTGCATTTAAATTTGCAACAGTTGTCGAATCATTTTTTTCTACGCGTACCTCAAGTTTATTATCTTCATTTAAATGCTCTTGGATCGTCTTTGCGAATTCTTTTGCTTCTGATTCGCCGGTTAAAGTTTGCGCTTTTTCAGCCGCAGTTCCCAAAGTTTCTTTTGAAGCTTCTTTAATTCCCGTTCCCCACTGAATATTAGAAAGGGTTTTGCTTTCATCTAAATCTCCCGAAAAAATCTGATATATCTGAAAAGTATGGGGCGTACTCCCCTCATTTTTCAGCGTTAGCGTATACCCCCCCCCTTGCGCAAACACTGCCATCGGCAGCGACATGGAGATTACGGTTATCACAGCCATGATCATTACCATAACAAAACTTACTTTTTTCTTTACAAATTGTTTCATGTGTTTTCTCCCTTTTCTTTTAATTTAATTCGGATACATTAACCGATGTTTAAATTGTGTTCCGGCGAAATAACTGTTGCCTTATATTAACTGTATATTCCCTCCTTCCGTGTATATAAAACTGCATGGCTCTTATATTGTTTTACTTTGAAACATGCTTTTGTAAAGCATATATTATTCCCCTTTCCACTTCAATGTACCGTTTAACCGCTCCATGTACATAACAATATTTTTCTTATTAATTCCTGAAAGTCCAATATTTACAAAAAGTTTGTATTTAAATTGTATTTAAAAATTCATAGACAACTCCTTTACATTCCTTTATAAATTCATAATCGTGAGTTATTACAATTACTGTTTTTCCTTCTTCTTTCATCTTTTGTAAATATTTGACAGTGGACGCCATCTGCCCTTTACAAAGCCCGCTTGTCGGCTCGTCTAATATCACGATCGGTTTCAAACTTACTATAGCGAGTGCGATCATAAGTCTTTGCTTTTCTCCTCCGGACAAAGATTGTGGATGACTGTCTTTCTTGTCATAAAGCATCAACTCTTTCAACACCCGCTCCTTTTTTGCATCGTCCTGACTGACGATGGATATTTCCGACCATACAGATTCTGTGAATATCTGATAATTTACATCCTGCATCACCATGGAGATATATTCATAAGATCTTTTTATTTCATTCCCGCAGTAAAAAGATTTTCCTTTTCCTTTCAGCAGTTTTGCCATCTTTTTAATGAATGTGGACTTCCCGACTCCATTCTCTCCTATAATAAAATATATTCCTTCCGAAAATCCGATTTCCCCGATATCCATGATTTTCGTATTTTTAAAGCTTTGTGCAAAATTTTTACATTTTAAAATATTCTTATCCTTTTCTCCGTTTTTCGTTTTGTTCAGCATCTGGATCTGATAGCAGGGATTATCCGATAACAGCTCTTCTTTCCTGATTTCTTCAAAACTCCTTAAGGCATACGTCTCCTTCAGTCTGCAGATCTTGTCATGATCTAAGTCTTCCACAGAGATCATTTCCAGTTTTCCTTCTTTTAAAACAGCCAGATAATCCATGATCTCTTTCAGATAATACAGTCTGTGTTCGGCAATTATCACGATTTTCCCTTTTCGTTTCAGCTCGGCGATGCATTTTTTCAAAAGACCGATCGAATGATGATCCAAAGAAGCCGACGGCTCATCGAAAAGATATACTTGATTGTCCATCGTCATCACACTTGTAATTGCCATAAGCTGCTTTTCTCCGCCTGACAGTGAAAAAATATTTCTGTTTAAAAGCTTTTCCGTATCGAGCAGCTCCGTATATTTTTTTATTATCTTAACCATCTCATCCTTCGGCAGATTTCTGTTTTCCAAAGGAAACGCCAGTTCATCCGTAGACTCAACGCAATAAAACTGTGTTTTCGGATTTTGATATACGGTCGAAATATACCGGCTTCTCTGTGCAATATCCATCTCATTTAACCGCATATCGTTTAATTTTATTTCTCCTGAAATTTCCGCCTCGGTAATCTCAGGGATTATCCCATTGATTACTTTTAATAAACTGCTTTTGCCGGATCCGGATTCTCCCGTTATACAAAAAACCGTTCCTTCAGGAATATGAAAATGTATATCTTTTAGTATTTTGTTTCCTTTATATGACAGATTTAAATTTCTACACGCAAACATATTTCCCTTGTATGATAATTAGGAAGTTAATTATCACACGTTTCCTTTCTTTTAATATCG
>ENA-ORTD01001006-ORTD01001006.1-human-gut-metagenome-genome-assembly--contig:-NODE-1006-length-22312-cov-4.051444_pt1 | contig 22312 bp, 31 predicted proteins | sample MGYA00241907_ERZ509178 | MGnify/ENA primary metagenome ERZ509178 (study PRJEB26280, sample SAMEA2338793) | human gut metagenome | biome: human gut; feature: human-associated habitat; material: faeces...
GGCCGCCAATGTGGCAGCCAGCCTGACCGGAAGCGCACGGAAATTCAGCACATGATAGGTCTCTGCAAAGTCACAAATCAGTGCATCCTCGTCGGCTGAGACCATCGCCGCGAGGATCAGGAGTTTTTTCCGCCTGTACCGTCGTTGACCAATATTTCGCTGAATGTGTCAATGACCGCTTTGATTGGTACATGTCCTTTCTCGTCGCGTAGATGATCATACAGCCGCTTGCGTTGTTTATCGCCCAGCATCAGTCGAATGACTTTACTGATTTTCAGTGGGTTTCCGTCATCGGCCTCAGCCAGAGCATCCAGAAGCTCTTGGTCGATGTTGTCTTCCTCGATGGAATATTCAAATCCGCTTTTGGTTCTTCCCTCGATCATCACGCTACCCCTTTCGCCTTGATGTATTCGTAATGAGTGTTGCCGCTGTCGTCCGGCGTGGCTGTGATAGTCGTCTCATAACCTACAACGTCCTCGTCTGAATAGGTGATATCGCCAACCTCTGTGACCGCAGCAGAGGGAATCACAATCCGCTTATGCGCGCCGTCGCGCATCACCTGCTCAATGACCCATGATACGGCCTGCTGCGCATCACTGTTTGCTTTGACCGTGATGCCGGCTTCCAGAGTGCCGGTCACGTTATCGTCGCCGTACACCGCTTTCAGTACATCTGGGTTCAGCGCCTCGATCAGCTTGAACTGAAACGTGTCCTCTTTGGCCGTCTGATAGGTCAGCACCGTATCGCCACCCCACGCTTTCAAACTGTCGCTTTCAGGTGTGTTGGAGTTGGTCAGTCCGTCCTCGCCGCAATAGCCGAGACATACGAACGCCTCGTCCAGTTCCGATGTGGCGTCTGTAGGCAGGGTAGACCCAAGCGGGGCTCTGAAGATCGCGCCGCCCTTTTTGGGTTTACCAGTGGTAACGTTGGATGCATTCGCCATTTTTCTTCATCCTTTCTCAGTAAAAAACCAGGTCGAATACGGCCTGGTAACGATAGTGTTTGGTTGTGGGGTCTGTAAAGTTGTAGTCTGCGTTAAGATGGCACGCGCTGATGCTGTCAAGCTCAATGATGTCGTCCATGGCCGTCTTTACGCGTTCGTTCAGCTCTGCAGCTTCCAAAAGACTTCCCGCCCAACTCTGCACGGCCAGCGTTGCACGGCTGATCCTGTCGCTGCGTCCGCTGCCGGTCTTCTCCACCACCAAAAACTCGGGAGGAGGTTTTTCCGGCACTTCCATGAAAACAGGGACGGGAATGGCATGCTCCAGGCAGTTCAGTACAATTTGTTCAATCATTTTTCAGTGCCTTCAAAATCGTGTTGTTCTTGAGGTTGTCCAGTTTTGCTTTTATGGACACTGCAGAAACACGGGCCACCGCACGGGTGGACATGACATAGTTTCCGGATGCATACCCATCCCCACACGACTGTACAGCCCCATCAGCCTTGGCCTTCAGCATCGCCTTCATTTCGTCAGACCGCAGCAATTGCCGTACGCCTGACTGGTTCAGTTCGATTTTGTATTTACTCATACCGTTCCACCTTCACCTTTTTGTTCCAAAGCAGCGGGATCAAATCCTCGATGCCCTGGGTCACGCCGCCATAGGTGCGAAATTTTTTGCCGAAAAATTCGACAATCGCATTTTCCCAGTCGTGGGCGTCCCCTTTAGGAATGCCCAGCGTGTAGGCGATTCGCTTGCCGTACAACTGCAGGTCGTTGACGATGTCCTCTGCTGTAGGTTCACCCACAAGCACGTTGGGAACGTCTATCGGGGTTTCGGCATAGACCGGCGCATTGAATGCGTCAGTGCCTGTCTGCGACTTTACATAGAGCCGGACGGTAATGCCGTGAATCATTCTGTCGCCACCCCTTCCAGCGGGCTGTAACAGCCGATTTTGTTTCCGATGCCAAGCAGCCGCTTTTCAAGCTTGGACAGATACATCTCACCCACGCTGCCGCTGTTCATGATCCAGCTTTGCGAATATCCGAGAGCCGCCACCGTTCCCTGCGTCGCTCCCGTAGGAAATGTAATGGCGTCACCCTCTCCGCTGCCAAGCTGGCGGCGCACCATCCGGCAGGAGACAAGCGCTTTTGCATCTGCAGCCGCACCTTTGCTGTATGCATCGATGATGATGGCGGCCTCCTCCAGCATTGCGTCACACCGCGCGGCCTCATCGTCACTCAAGGGGCGAAATCCTGCTTCAACATCTGATACTTCAGCATATTTCATCGCCGCACCTCATTTCTTTACGGGCGCACACTTTTTTCGGGCCTGCCGGGGCGTTTTCTCTGGAAGCGCGGGGGCCGTTCTGGCCCCCGCAGCATCCTTTTCAACAGGTTTGTGACCCGCAAGGCGGTATTCCTCCTCGCGTCCCGGAGCCACCCACATGCGCGTCCCCGTTAAGCTGTTGATGAACTCCGCCATGGTTAGCCACCCGTCTTTGCCTTGCCCGTAAGTTTGTTGAATACGGAGGTGTCGCAGCGGAAACCGACCTCGATCTCGGCGCGGACGGCGAACATATTCTGCTCAAACAGATTGATGGTGCTCTCGCCGTCGGTCAGTGTTGCCTGGTCGGAAATGGCGATCTGTACGCCCTCCACAGTACCGTACACAGCCTGCGTCCAGTCGCCTGCAAAGCCCACGACTGCATCGGCAGAAGCAGTTTCGGCGATATAAGCGCCCTTACTCTGCTTGACAGGCGCGCCCAGGATCATCGGAACCGCTCCATCCGCCACGTTGTTGATGAACAGCGGGCGCTTGTTGCCATCCACGGCAGTCAGCAGCATGGATTTCGCCTTCGGGGAAAGAACCCAGCCGTTCAGAATGCCATCATGGTCAGCAATGTCCGCGTCCGCTGCCACAAGTCCGCCGTAGGCATCGGTCAGGATGCTCTGAGCAGTGCATTTTGCCAGAGAATCGAAATTAGAGCCGGGCACGTCAGCCGCGCCGAAAACAGTGGCGTCGAACTTCTTGGCCAACACGCCCGGCAGCCGCTGCACCATGGCGTCGTAAAGCGCTTTCGCGTCACGTCGGAACTGGTTGGAGAAAGGCACGATGACCGCCAGAGTGTAAGGGGCCATCTGCTTGGTTGCCAGAGTGCCGCGCTTGACCGGTTTCTTTTCGGTCTCTCCGACCCAGCCGGCTTCAGGATCGCCGGTAATGATCGGCACGGTCACGCCAAGGCCGGGCAACGCAATCCGACGAGCCAGGCGCATAACGGCGGAGGATTCCTGTGTCTTCTGCAAAATATCGCCAGAAACAGCAGGGGGGAGTGAGATAGAAGTCGTTCGGTTGATATCAATAGATGTAGGACCTGCCATAATTTTTTCTCCTTTACTTCATGACCTGATCGAACCACTCAGCGAACTGCTCGCTGGCGGTCCCACTAGGCTGGTTGTTTGGGTCCCCGCCGTCCCTTACGTTCGGATAGCCGGACACAAAGGCGTTGGGGTCGGTCTTTTTGTAGTCGGCAAGGAAGTCATCAAAGCCCAGCAGCTTGCCGTCCTGCAGGGTCAGATTTTTGGCCTTCAGCTCTGCCAGAAAGGCTTTTCTGGCGCTCTCGCAGGAAAAACGGACACCGGACACGGCACTCTGGGCGGCAAAATCGCTCTGCAGTGCGGCCACCTGTGCCTTGGCTTTACTTTCTGCCTCTGCGGCCTTATTTTTCCAGTCGGGGTCGTAGCCCTCCAGTTTCTTGTTGGCCTCATCCAACTGATTCTTTGCGGCGTCCCGCTCAGTGGTCAGGGTGGTGATGGTCTGCTTCTGGCGCTCAATGTCCGCGCCGTGCAGATCCATGATTTTGGTGAGCTGCTCATCGGTGATGTCGGGGAGAATCCCCTTTACTTCCTCGCGCTTCATATTCAATCCTTTCCGCCCTGTGCTTTTTACGGGGTCGCTCCCTCGGGCTGTACAGTTTTACGCCGTGCCGGGCATATTTGGATATATATTGCCTGTCCGCCCCTCATGCAGGGCAAACAGGCATGAAAAAGCGCCCTTGCATATAAAGCAAAAGCGCTGATGACATACTTCCCATTGACAATATGAGATAGTTTATTTATACTAATAATCGGAGGGGGGACCTACCATCAGTCATAGAGATGAGTTCCTCTACCCCAACAGGGCTGCTATGACCGGCCCTGTTATTTTTTATATCTGAGAATTTTCAACAGGTCATTTCCTTGTTTCAATACAATATCAATCGTTTCCACGTTCCCCCGCAAAAATCGTCTCGTCAGCTGTTTTTCTAACTGTTCTATGTCAATTAGTTCGTTTGCAAGACTTAAAACAATACCTCCTGGGTTATCAGCGATTTGTTTTAAGGCGTGACGCATCGATAAATCTGCGCTATTAACCGAGGAGGCGATTTTTAACTCCCACAAATGTTCCCTCCATAAGTAGTCTGGCATTTTCTGTCCCTGTATATTTGATTCGTTCAACAGCACAATGTTGCCGCCGAGGTTGTAGTGCAGCCATTGTGCTGTTTCTATTTCTGCTGCGTGGCGTGTGCGGTCATAACCCTCATCAAAGGTGATGGAGCCAATGCCGGGTGTTGCCGTGCGCAGATATTCTTTCAGAACATCAATTGGTCCGCTGCGCTCTTTCCTCGCCGCATACGCCGCGCGCTTCTGGGCGTTGATCTTGTCCTTGTTTTTGGCGTACTGCGCCCGGCGCATGGCGTTGATGTCGCCGCCATAGTCCTCATACTGCTTCAGATATTTTTCCGGGTCGTATCCAGCCACGGTTGTGCGGCTATCGAAGCGCACCGCGTACTCGCAATTGCAGTGTGTGTGGATGTGCTCGGCATGGTCGCCTTTCAGGGCCTTTTTACTGGCCCTCTGCCAGCCGCGGCTTGCCAGCGTGATGCAGAACGGGCATGTATCCCCATACGGTACCCATGCCCACTCAGCGCCGTCGCGGATAGCGTTTTTCAGCGTGGTATCCGCCCCGGCGCGCTTCACAAGACGGCTCACGCCGCCCTGCAGCTGCGGGGGACTCTGTTTGGTAGCGTTCACCATTTTTGCGGTCTCGTTGTAATCTGCAGGTTCGGCAGGCACTGCGGGCGGCACATCTGCGCCGGATGCCTCTGCCATAGCATCGTACATCTGGCAGGCAAGTTCTGCGCTTCCCTCGCCGTATTTCTGCACCAGCGCCTGCGCATAAGCAATCAGTGCGTCCGTATCCTGCGTGCCGTGGCGGGCGATGTAATCGGCCATTTTTTGCCCGGCGGTCTCGTTAATTTTCGCCAGCCGGGTGATGTACTCAATCCACGTCTTCTCCGTTATCCGCATTGTCCACCTCGACAATCAACTGCTGGCCGCGCATCCGCTGCTCCTGCGCCTTGATGCGCCGGATGTCCGCCTGATCGAAACCAATCATTTCGAGGAACGTGTCGGTGCTGGAAAATTCCTTTCGGGCGGAAGCAATCTTGATTGCCGCGTCCGCTGTCACCGCCACGCTGGGCATGGCCGGGTTTTTGAAGTGCGGCATGATGTCCAGTTCCTCTGTGGTCAACTCATCCAGACGAACGTCCCGGACGATGGCCTGTGCCATCTGGATGATGGTTTTCAGCGCGTCGCCGTTCCCCGTGTTCAACTGCTGAGCCATGAGCACCAGCGTCTGGCTCTGGGCCAGAATGGCATCACTGCTGGTGGGGTTCGCGTCGTTGATAATTCCCACATCGGTGATGGTCAATCCAGTGGCCGCTGAGAACTGGGTGGCCGTCATGCGCATCTTGTCTACATGCGGCTGAAGGCTGCCTTGTGCCAGCTGCCCGAACACTGGATTTTCCCCAGTCTCCGGATTGCTGGTGGATGCCAGCAGACTTCCCACATACTGCTTGAATTTATCCGACATGATAACGTCGTACTGTTCATCGGTCACACCCAACAAATACTTTTGTGGAGTGGTATCGAACTCCAGCGCAATGGTGGCGTTGGCCACAATCCTGATATAATCGTCGATAAGAGCGCGTACCGCCCGCTTGAGGCGTGACCTCCCAAAGGGCTTACCAGTTGTGGCATTCCAGAGCAGAGGCTCCATCAGGGGGCGGCCCATTCTATGAGTGTGTCGCTCCGCTGTCCAAATGCTATTTCGTTCTGTTAGAACGATCACCGCGTCGTCCGTGTACAGATTGACGATGTGAGGCCGCCATGTGCCTTCGTCTTTTTCATCCGGCACTGTGTCGATGATAGCGAGACCGCAGCTGATGCGTCCTTTTTCACCGCTCCACAGTGCTGCAGAAGTAGCAGGTGAATGAAATCGGATGCGGCATTTCAGCATAGGGTCGGATGACAGGGTGGCGAATACGCAGCCATATTTCAACTCATCCCGGCAAGCCTTGCCGTATTCAGCCAGCAGCCGGTTTCCGTTCACCAGTTGAGCCACTGTGTCCGCCGCCGTACCGCTGCCCACAAAGCCGTCGAACATGCTGCGGGATGCCAGAGCATCTACGGCCTTCTGACCCCAGTTGCAGCCCACTTCCAGATTCCGCAGTCCCCGCGGCAGTGCGATGCCGAGGTTCACATCGTTCAGCGTCACATGGCCCTCGTAATACTTGTCCTTTATTGCGTTGCGGCCCTGGTGGTATTGGTACACATCAGCCAAATCGCACAACTGGCGCAGTTCCTCGACGGTCAGGCCCCGCACGGTTCCAAAGTTCAATGTGATCATCGTTTCACCCCTTATCCGATACGCATTTTCCGCGTCGGGTCTCGTTTGCTTGTTTTCGCTCCCCACAGTGCAAGGGCGCACGCTTCAATCGGCAGGCTGTTCTCCCCGCCGAACCCAAAACCTCCCGCTATAGGGCGTTTGGCAGCGGTCACGGCGCTGTCTCGCAAAATTTCCTGTGGTCTATACCATGTCAGCTCGCCCTCGTTGACGCTGTTGACCAGAAGCCCCGCAGCAGCCACGACATCCTTAGCGGCGGGCCGGATTACAGCTCCCTTCATGCGCCAGGTATCGCTGATCCTGTCCACCAGCACGTCAGCACCGCCTCTTCCGTCAATCACAACACAGCTTGCCTTGGAATACCGCTCATTCAGCCAGTCGACAAGCCATGTAAGGCCGCGCCCCCCGGGCTGCAGCTCGATAAGAGAGATGCGGGCCGGATCATCTTTCGGAATCACCGCGCCGCACAGACAGACTGCGCTGCCATCAGCAGCAAACTTAACGCCGTATGCGGTTTTGCCCTCAGGCTTCGTGTCATCGCTGGCACATTTATTCCAGGCATCCTTGTCGATGGCGTGATCTACCTGTTCTGTGTGCACCGGGCTCCACCAGCCGAGGCGTTCCCTGGCAAAGGTGTCCGGGTCAAGCTGTTCGGCCTCACCCTCAATTGTGGAGAGTTGGATGCGCCGCCCCAGCGCCGGGTTTGATTTTGCCCATCGGTTTTTGTCCTTCACGTTCCCGATCTCCTTCACGGAAAACTCAAACCAGGCAGTGCGCCGGGATTCTCCGGCAAGGGCGCGGCGACGCAATTCCCGAAAAACGGTGCCGGTCACGTCCGGTCCGGGCGGTGTCCCTACGTAGATGGTCTGGGGGTTCAAACTGGCGGAAATGGCAGGCAGGAAAGACCCTTGCGCCGTTTCGTCCAGCTCCTGGGCCTCGTCGAAAATCAGCAGGTCGCCATGCTGGCCGCGTCCGCCATTCCGGGTGCGAGCCAGAAACTTGATGCGTGAGCCACTCTTCAAAATAATTTGTTCGCGGCCAAGCGCAGTTTTAATTTCAGCCACATGTCGGCGCAGTTTGGCTCCCTCAAAGAAATCGCGCATCTCCTCAAACGTCTCTGTTGCCGTTTTTTGGAGGTGCGCGGTGTAAATAACAGATTCGTTGAACAATAGCATCCCCGCTATGGACCGTCCCTGTACCAGTAAGCTCTTGCCGTTCTGGCGGGGGACGCTGCCGCCGCAGGAAGGCGCCGCCCAGCGCCCAGCAGCATCTCGGCCCATCCAATCCGCCAAAACGTCACACTGCCATGGATCCAGTATGGTACCGCCTACTTTTAACAATCGAGCCGCATCCTGTCCGTCGGAACTACGGTACTCCGGCGCGATTCTTTCGGACGGCTCCTGGCTTCCCAGCAGCTTGTCTGATTGAGAGGATCTCGCCGATTTCGTCGCCATTGCTTTCTGCTCCTTCTATCTCCTCAATTTCCCGAACAGTCTCGCGGTACTGCTTGGCCAGTGCAGGCAATTCCCTTGCATTTTCACAGCTATCTATGCTGGTTGCTAGCACACCCGCAAGTGTTTTGAGCTGTTTCAGCCGGTCACCCCGGGCGGTTACACTTTTCATCTTCACGATTTAAACCACCCTTTCAAAAATTCCCTGTGTGTAAATCGGCGCTGGACGGCAAATGGGTCGCCTTTGGGGTGGGGAGGGGGTATCCCCCCAACCTACCATTCGCCGTCTTTGACTGTGGGGTCTTTTGTAAGCTTTTCGCCGATATTTGCATCAAAAAAGCTCGTTTTATTGCCTTTTTGTGCATTACAAAAATAGTGTGCAGGCTGCAGATTCGTCCAGTCCTCTGCTGCTGCTCTAGGAGAGGCGTATCCGAATGCTTTCCACTTTGAAACTGGTCTAATTTCATCAATGACGAAAGAAAGTGGATGCGAGGAATCAGAAGGCTCGTCATAGTGAATCGGACCGAAACGGCCCTTGCATATGCCGCACTCGGCCTCCATCGCTTTAAATCTGGCACGATACTTACGGCGCAACGAGCCGTTTGCATACCTGGGATTGCCCAACACGCGCCTCCTCTCTCAGGACATATGATTAAAGCCCGCGCAAGCGGGTAGGGGAGAACCAGAACAAAAAGAAAGCGCACCGGTTTCCCGATGCACTTTCTCGATTTTAATTATAGCATTATAAAAGCGGAAAAAACGGAGATTTGTTTTACGATTGATTCTTTTTGAAATAATCATATACAGACTTTCTAACGGCTTCTGCATCTCTAATGGCTCCCAGTTCCTGCGCAACCTCCGCCCAGCTCCAGCCGTCAAAGCTCCTGCGGCTGATTGCCACACGCACCTCGGGATCTGTGATATCCTCTATCTCGATCAGTGCCCTGCCGTACAGCCGGTCGTATTCATCGTTGAGCTTTTTCAGTCTTTCCTGCATGGCCAAAACGTCGGCATCGGTTTCCACCCCGCGGATAATGACCGTATGCTTTGTGTAGGGGAAATTTTCCGCGCTCCCGTGTACCGCGTCCTGCGCAATGGTATCTTTCCGCCGGAGCAGTTTTTCAATCCGGCTTTCCCGGGCTTTTATGTCAGCAGGGAGAGCCCACAGCTTTTTGTACTCCTTGAATGTCACCCGAACACCTCCCGATAACAAATTCCGCAGACAACAGGGTCCTCCTTGTTCATTCGCCATTGACAGTGTTCGCACGGACGCTTTTCGCGCTGTACGCCAGCGCCCGGTGGCCGATACCGCACAAGCTTATGTATCATTGCTTCGATCTGCTTATCCTTCCCGATGCTTGCCAATGGCCGTTCCACGCATGCGGTCACGTTTGCAACGCTGGAAGCTGAATATCCTGTCGCCTTGGCGATATAGTCCAGCGTAAAGCCAAGCCTGCGCATTCGGCACATTTCGTTTTTATCGGCCTCGCTTATCATCGCCCATCCCTCCCCGCGGCAATGCAGGCCAGCGCGGCCACAACCGCCAGTGCGACGGCCAAGACCGCCAGATTTATCAAGATTTGCATGGGTCATCCTTCTTTCGCATCGTTTTGTATACCATAGCAATTCCATCAATATCTTCATCCGTTAAGAGGTTGGAAAATTCTACAAGCTCCATGCACTTGATCATCCAGATCGAGATTCGGTCTGTGGATTTCATATCTGCATAAATCTGCCGTTCAAATTCACTCATGCTGTGCACCCTCCTTCGGCATTTCCCAATCCGATGGAATTTTTGCTTGCAACGTACAATCACCGTTTTCATCTGCAAACCTACACTTATCGCAAGTTAGTTGCTTATCGCAATATCCTGCAATAATCTTCGCTGCTTTTTCAGCCCTTGTCTTGTTTATCCAAAACATTCTGTATAGCCTCCCTTTCCTTCAGCGCGGCCTCGGCGGCTTCGCGTATCGAAAACACCTCAACTTTTTTACCGTGCAAACGTGGCAGTACCACAAGCCGCCCATCTTTCTCCGCATACGCCAGCTCGCGGAGGCGGTCAGGTGACATGCCAAGTGCCTGTCCAGCTAATTTTAGTACGGCATCCTCATTAAACGCCCTTTTCATATCCTCCGGCTTCAGTCCCGTGTCCTCGTAGGCGGCGAGGCGGTCAACCCAGTCTCCACTGTATTCTGTATCGCCAATTTTAAGCCGCCATTTCCCACCGTCAAAGTATGTATATCTTTCCATGTCAATCCTCCTCCCGGCGCTGGCCGTAGCTGCAAAAATCGTCTGGATTTTCTCTGTCCATATGATGGGAACACCATCCTAATCGAGGTTTGTTATAGTTTCGGCACTCCCGGCAGTAGCACGCGCCAGCAGCGTGCACCGGGTCGATGGTGGCCCTGCTCTTTATCATGTGGGCTACATCCGCTTCACAGAAACAAACCTCTCCCGGATTTCGCAAGTGTCCCACATCAAGCCATTTCAGAAAATCATCCGCATCAATCAGCCTTGTCATTATCAGCCCTCCGGTTCCATGCTTCTTGTGCTTCGAGGTACTCAGAATCATTTTTGTGATATTTTGCGCTGTATAACACCCTATTTGAACGAGCATCACAGTTTGTGCAGCGCACATATACAGCATCGCACCAATGGCCTTTAGTTTTTACTTGTTTCCTTACAAATTCAGCTTTTCCCCCGCAGAAAGGGCACGGCTTTAAGTCAGTCATTGTCTGCTCCTTTCAGCGGTCGGCCGCACTCCGGGCAGAACTTTGTCTCATAAATGCCGACCGTGTGCCACTGATTACCGCTCCATTCCTCGAACATGATTGCTATCGGCTTTTTATCTCCAGCCCTAAACATGATTCGTTTGTGCGGCGCAGATTTTCCAACGTCATGATATGATAGGTCACATCCTTCAAGGTCTGGTTCAAGCGTAGCATCAAAACAGAATCGGCAGCCCTTGCTCCGTTCCTCACGCTCTTGTAAGGCAGATTTTGCAGTAATGAAAAATTCAAACTTTGTAGATAGAATTTTGAAAAGTCCTCCGCGAAGTTTGTTATTCGTTTCCAGCGTGTAACCCGTGCTTTCCAGTTCGTTTTCCGCATACTCAATCGCTTCACGGTCAGTCATTGTCATTCCCTCCATCCATCTTCGCCCCGCAGTGCGGGCAGAATTTATACTTTTTGATGTTTCCGATAGCACCTTGACATACAGAGCATCTAAACTCCCACCAATCGTCGTTAAAAATCCACTTCCCACGCCGCATAGGAACAGCGTCAACGGCGGGAGCGTTCTCTATGTCTCCGACATCTACCACTTGCACATATCCGCACTGTGTATCTGCTTCCCATGCTTTTTCCAGCAGCGCCTTTCGGCTTATCAAATCGTCCACGGTCTATTCCTCCAATCCAGTCAACAAAATATAAATGCCCGGGACCTCTGCCCAAAATTTTTCGCACAGCTCACTTGCCACCTGGGCATCATCCATCCAAAAGCCGAGCTCCGTCATAACATCCTTGAGCAGCTTTTCCAGGTTATCCGTATCCGGCTTGCTTGTACGGTACTCGCCGTCGTGATGTCCGCTGCAGACAGGAAAGCACCATTTTACGCAAAGCCTCACCGCTCCCGTCATACGCTCCGGCGGCCGATGCGCAGCAAGATGGGCATGCAGCTTTGCACGTGCGTTTTTCAGTTCAGCAGAATCATGGAGCACAGCCCGTGGCTTTCCGTCTTTCATGAATGCGCGTAATTCCTTGTCGTGGTGCGTTACCGTGGGCGGTATCATCGGCAGGAAAAATTCCATTTCGTTTTCCTTCTTTCTTTTTTCGGCGCCCCGTGTGTGGGAGGGGCCCTCCAAGGTGTGGGGGCGGTGTAAGCCCCCCACACTTGGGGGGACACCCACACACAAACGCGTATATATAATATATAGGGCTATAAACGACTGCAATTTTGCAGTTTATAGGCCTATAACTGCAATTTTGCAGTGTGCAGTGTCGTGCAAAAATAGGCCTATGACTGCAAAAATATTACAATTAGTAAAACAGTTTAATACTGTTTGTAAATTCACTTACCCCTTGTATCCGGGTTCTTTGCGGCCTACTTTTTCTCCATCGATCCAGTATCCGCCATCCGCTTTCAGCCGCTGCTTTATTGTTCGGGGTTTTAGATCCATGTACTCGGCCATCGCGTAGACAGTCACCTCGCCGTCCATAGTGCAGGCCTCGAAAGCCGTGGCCAACTCCTTACGGTTTTTCTTTGCCGTGTCCTCCTTGTCCGTGGCAGCCCACCGTTTTGCGGCGCCCGCACGGCCCGCTGTGCGGAAGTCCGTTTCCGGCTGCAGGTCCTCCAACAGCCCGCTGTCCAACTGGTGAACAGGATAGTCAAACCAGAGATTTACAGGGGCAAACCGGGCGAACTCACGCAGCGTGCCCTCGATGCGCCATGCCGTTTTTTCCATTGCATGGGCAGCAGCGCGTTCGATCTCGGCGTCAAGCATACGCAGGTCCGCCTGACCGAGACGGTCTTTGCAGATGGCCAGCATCTGTGTTTTGCTCAATGCATCGTCGGGGCCGTATGCGTCACCGTGGCCGCGTTTGTCCAGGAGTTCGCAGCACGCAGCGCAGGCTGCACGGTTCTTCATCTGTGTGCGGATCGCTTCGGTGGGTTCCAGCTCCGTCATATCCAGCATGGCGTCCGGGTCTCGCGCGAACACGCCGGAGCCGGACGCACGGTCCATACTGCGTTTCCCGCCCTGTGCTCCCTTGCTGTGGTGGTGGCAATAGATCACCGCACACCCAAGCTCACGGCACACCAAATCGAATTGATTGCAGAATTTCGCCATCTGGTCGGCCGAATTTTCGTCGCCGGTGATAACTTTATAGATCGGGTCCAGCACCACGGCGATGTATCCGCTTTTTGCGGCCCTGCGGATCAGCTTCGGCGCCAGCTTGTCCATGGGTACGCTGGCCCCGCGCAGGTTCCACACGTCGATATTGCGCAGATTCTCCGGGTTCAGCTCCATTGCGGTGTATACGTCACGGAAGCGGTGAAAGCAGCTCGCACGGTCCAGCTCCAGATTGATATACAGCACTTTTCCCTGTGCACAGCGGAACCGTCCGAACCATGGCACGCCCTCCGCAATGCTGATGCAAAGTTCAATGAGCGCAAAACTCTTGCCGGCCTTGGAGGGCCCCGCCAGCAGCATCTTGTGTCCCTGGCGGAGCACGCCCTCGATCAGAGCCGGGGACAGCTCCGGCATGTTTTCCCACGCCGCGGCCATGCTCTCCGTATCAGGCAGATCATCCGTAACAGATTCCACCCAATCCTTCCACTCGCCCCAGTTCGCCTTGCCGAAATTGGTTTCCAGCAAATATTGTTTTTGCTCCCCGCGCATGGCGCCCGGCATGCGTGACAGCCGGCTGGGATTGCGGCAGGCCTGGTCCAGTACCAGCCCGTTCTTCTGGCACACAGAGTAGAGGTAATCCACCCGGCGGCGGTACTCGGCATAATCCGGCGCGTCCACGCGCACGATGGCATGCAGGCTTTTCTTGCCGCTGTATACCAACGCCGCGCACGGCAGCTCCAGCTGGTGGATGATGGCGTTCTGCGTCTCGATGTCCAGGCCGTCGCTTTCCACCAGAGCGTAGCGGTACTCCGTCACGTTGTCGTTTTTGCAGCCCTGACCATCCAGAGGGTTGAAGCGTATCCATGCGCCGGCCTCCGGGTCATAATCTCCTACGACCGCCCCAATGTCTCCGCCGCAGTGGGTCAAAGCTTCGATCAGCTGACCGGCCGTGCGGTCCCAGCACCCTTGTGTGGGCAGATACCGCCCATCGCGCATCCAGCTGGCGGTGACAAAACCCACATTTTCCGTGGGCTCGAACAGCGTTTCCAGGTATTCGATCAGCTGACGGGCGGGGTCCCAGTGTTCCGGGATGTGGAGTTCACGGCCTTCCACCCAGCGGCGGTCTACGATCGTTTCTGAATGCGAAGCGGAAATTTCATCGTCCCAGTTCAGTTCATGCCCAACCGGGCCGGACCAGCCGCGGTCATAGGCCATTTTAAAAATGCTGTTTTCCGTTATGGGCGCACCGCTGGCGCCCCTGAAGGTCTCCCATTTGCGGGCGCATTCTCCCTTGTGGTACCGCTGGCTGTCAAGCGCGCTCCAGTCGTCCCACACGCTGCAGGGCAACCCCGCTTCTTTCAGTCCCATGCCAACGGCTGTCCATTCATCGTAGGTAAGGTTTCCGGCCCGCACGTATTCCAGCGCCGCCAACAGATCATTTTGATTTTCCATAAATTCACCACACAGTCACGGGTTTGTATTCGCTTGGGGTTATTGCCTGAGGAACACGCCATCCATTGGCGGCGATCCGATCGATCATATATTTTGCATCCGAAAATTGCCAGGTGCCTACGTGCTGAAAACCATACTTCTCCAAACATCGGATCTGTTTCGGGGTCGTGAGCCCGGCGCCGCGTCTTTTGTTCAGCCGGTCCAGGAGCATTTGGGCTTTGCCTGCGCTTTCAACAGCGTCCGGTAAAATGCCGAACTTTTCCAGCGCCGCGGTCTGTTTTTCGCTGGGCGGTCCCATCTCCCATCCGAAGGACGGCACATATCCCGTCAGGTCTTCGGCCTGGATGCTCATTTCATATTGCAGCGGGTCCACCAGCTTTTTCTTGCGCCGCCGCATTTCCGCGAGCTGCTTTGCCAGGGCTTCCTCCCGCTGGGCGACAACATCCGCACTGGCCTGTTCAGCAGCCTGCTCGATATCCTCCGGACATCCGGCCTGCGCCAGATTCTCCGTCATTTTCCGGGAAACTTCCCGGTTTTCGCAGATGATGTCCGCGGGGCGGCACAGCTCATGGCGTTCCGTGAGCCACAAAAAATCAAGCAGAAGCAGATCCTTCTTGCCCGTCTCCGGAGACAGGCGCGTGCCGCGCCCAACCATCTGGCTGTACAGGCTGCGCACTTTGGTGGGGCGCAGCACTACGATGCAGTCTACACTGGGACAATCCCAGCCCTCGGTCAGCAGCATGCTGTTGCACAGGACATTGTATTTGCCGTTTGAAAAATCGGACAGAATTTCTGCCCGGTCTTCGCTCTGCCCGTTTACCTCTGCCGCACGAAACCCCTTGCTGTTGAGGATGTCCCGGAATTTCTGGCTCGTTTTGATAAGCGGCAGGAATACAACGGTTTTTCGCCCTGCGCATGCCGTCTGCATCTCTGTTGCGATTTGCTCCAGATACGGGTCCAGCGCAGTGCCGAGCCCGCCCACTGCGAAATCTCCGCCGCTGAGTGCGACCTGGCTGATGTCCAGCTGCAGCGGAATGGTTTGGGCCAGGATCGGGCACAGGTACCCCTCGCGGATCGCCTGCGTAAGTTTGTATTCGTAAGCGAGGGAATCGAACACCTCGCCCAGGTTGCGCATATCTCCGCGGTCCGGAGTAGCCGTCACGCCCAGTACGTTCGCCTCCGGAAAATGCTCCAGTACGCGCTGGTATCCGTCTGTGATCGCGTGGTGTGCCTCGTCGATGATGATGGTACCAAAATAGTCGGCAGGGAATTGCTCCAGCCTTGCGGGCCGCTGCAGGCTCTGCACGCTGCCCACTACTACACGGCACCAGCTGTCCAGACAGGTCTGTTCCGCTTTTTCCACAGCCGACGCCAACCCCGTGCTCCGTTTGATTTTATCTGCGGCCTGTTCCAGCAGTTCGCCGCGATGCGCGAGGACCAGGACGCGGCTCCCGCTGCGCACCTGGTCCTCCGTCACCGCTGCAAATACGATGGTCTTGCCCGTGCCGGTGGGCAGCACCAGCAATGTGCGGCGCCGTCCATCGTTCCACTCGGCATGGATCGCCTCGCGGGCCGCCTGCTGATAGGGCCGCATTTGCAGCGCGCCCATCAGAAGCTCCCCTGGGTCCAGCCCTGACCCTGCGCCGCTTTCGGCTCTTCCGGCGGAAGAAAGCGGGTGATCTCGTTTGACTGCCGTTTATCGCCGTATTTGTTGGTGTATTCGTGGATGCCGACGCGGCAGCGGCCGCGGCTGCCGTTCACTTCGTTCCAGCGTGGACGCAGAGCCTCCCCGTGCTTGCGCTGGCCGATGCTCTCGAAGAATGCGCACAGCAGTCCTTCCGTCCGCGTATGCAGGTAAAGCCGGTGCGTGACAACGGAAGGGCCTTTTTCGCCGCCGTCGATCTGAATGGTCAGCAGGGCCATGGCGCAGGGCGGCAGCTTCGCGCTGCCGGGGTGCCGCTGCCGTTCAAATTTTGTGACCTCGAAGGGATATTCGCCTTCCGGCAAAAGCACAAGGTCCGGGCTGTCATTTTGAATTTCATCGTCCCAGCCAAATTCACGGCCGGCATCATTTGCATAGTTTTCCATCTGCTCAAGTCCTTTCTGTTAAAACGGTACGTCACGGTTGTTTACGATCATTTGTGCGACCTGGTCCCATGCAGCGACCAGGCAGCCGTCCACAAAATCCATCGGGTAATCCTTTACCGGCATATCGGCCGGGAAGTATCCGCGCTGCCCAACAACAGCCTGCAGCTCGTCCGGCGTCACGTTCATGGACACCATCAGCGGGCGCAGCTTGTCCGGCACGCCGGCCTGCGCCAGTTGGTCTTCCAGCTTATGCGCGGAATCCACAGGCTTGTTTGTGGGCGGCGGCGCGGCCGGCGTGGCCGCGAATGGTGCGGGCGTTTCTACGGGCGTCCCGAATTGCTGAACGGGCGGTGCAGGTTCAGGCGACGCTCCGCCGGGAACGGGAATGACCTGTGCGATAGCGGCGTAATCAAAAGCAAGCTCGTCTGCCAGGCCGTCCCGGTTCTTTGCATCCCAACAGGGATGGTGCGTGGTATACATCACACGGCGGCCGCCCTGTGCTTTGTTCTTCGCGTTTTTGCCGTCGCCGTCCTTTACCACGATGGTCTTGTAATTGGCGAACAGCAGCATGTCGCACCATTCGCGGATCAGCGGAGCCACCTGTTTGGATGTCTTCATAGTCCAGCGGTCGTATTGGCCCATTTCATCGGGCTGCTCAAATTTCGAAAGTTTCGCGTGGGCGGTCATGACTACGTTGTGCCCGGCGTGCAGCACATCCTCCAGCAGGTCCAGAAGTTTGCCGAACTCCTCTTCTAAGTAGGTGTAGCCCTTGCCGTAACCGAAAGCCTCAATTCCTTTCACGTTGGCACGGTCGCATACGGCCCGGATGCACAAACGCTCGGCCCAGTCTGCGGTGTCGATCACAAGCGTGCCGCACGGGATATGCCCCAGCCGTACTTCGTTGGCCTCGTCCATCAGCATTGCCCAGCTGGTGGGCTGCGGCAGACGGTTCACATTGAGCTTTTTCGTGCCGCCCTCGGTGTCGATGAACACGGGGGACGGGAACTTTGCCGCAAAGGTGCTTTTGCCGATGCCTTCCGGCCCGTACAGCACCACTTTTACCGGCGCATGGATGACGCCGGATGAAACTGTATAGCTGCCCATTTAAAATGCTCCCTTCGTCCATTGTCTGGGCTGCGGCGCAGGCGTAATATCTGCGCCCTGCACGCGCCCATCCTCTATGATGATCTGGCACTCGCCGCCGGTGGATACCCGCGTTGCGATGGCCTGAAGGCCCTCCGACGCCAGCCAGCTGCCGAAATCGGTCAGCGTCCGCAGATCCATTTGCTCCAGCTTGTCCAGCAGCACAAAGCCGCATTCCGGGTTGAGCTTGCGCACGATGGCCGTTGCCACGCGCAGCTGGTCAGAACCCGACATATCGCCCCAGCGCTTGCCCTGATAAGTGAGCGCGCCGTCGTCCACGGAGAGCCCCGGCAAAGGGAGGTCGGCGCCGTCCAGAAGGGCGCGGCGTTCCTGCCGCTTGGCATCAATGGAATCCGTCAGCGCTTTGTACTGGTCGGCATAACTCCGCGCTTCATCTTCAGCGCGTGCCTTGTCGAGGTTGGCGCGGACTTTCCGGTTGATCTCCTCGGCGTCTCGGATACTGGCTTCCAGTTCCGCCGTGCTTTCGTCCTGCAGGTCCTCAGCGGATTTTTGAGCAGTCTCCAGGTCTTTCATCGCATTGGCGCACTGTTCGCTTGCCTGCTGCAGCTGAGCGGCCAGGCTGTCCACACGCTCCTGCAGATCCTTTACATGCTGCGCCAGCTGCGCCGCGCGTTCACGCTTGCGCTGATTTTCGCCGTTGCGGGCCAGCATCTCTTGTTGGCTGCGGATCAGCTCGGATACACTGACCGGCTCATCCGGAGCATCGTGGTATTCCACCTGCTCCTCGGCAAAATGTTTTTTCTGTTCTGCGATCTGCCCAATGGTGGTGCGGCGGTCGTACAGCGCGCGGATCTCCCGGTCGAATGCCGCAAGACGGTCTCCGACGCCGATGATTTTCAGAAGCGTGTCGGCCTTTTCCCGGTCGTTCATATTCATGAAGCGTGGCAGGTCGAGCGCCAGCTGTTCCACGAACTCGTTCAGCAGCTGCTGGCCGCCCTTACGGCCGGACGGGTCGGACACCGTCAGCGCACTGTTTTTCCCGCGCCGCTCGACGACCAGCCCATTGGAGAGATTGACATGCAGACGGGGCGGCGTGTTGGCGCCTTCGCGCTGCGCCGCCTCCGGGCGGTATTTGTCTCCGCCCAGCGCCCAGGCGATTGCGTCCAGAACGCTCGTTTTTCCCTGGTTGTTATCGCCGCCGATAATGGTCAGGCCGTTGAGTGCCGGTACGATCTGAACGGCCTTGACGCGCTTTATATTTTCAGCTTCCAGCTCGATGATCTTTACAGGCATTTCAATTCCTCCTCGAATTTGGCAAAGGCATTGTGCAGCATTTCGCGCGGATATGCGCGCATGCCTGCCGGCAAACGCTTGTATGCGGATTTTGCGAGGGTCCAGGCGTTTTCCAGCGCGCGGCTGGCCAGGATCACCTGGTCGTAGCAGGCATTTGCGTCGCCCGTTTCCGCACGGTCCTGCAGCTCGGCGATCTGGTCGCGGTATTCCGCCGTCATCGCTTCGGCCTTTTCCTGGGCGCGTCTGTCGATTTCGTCGGCGTCAGCAAAATCGCCCCGGATCGGTTGCTCACGCAGTGCATCGTTTTCCTCTTTCAGCTTGTCGCCCCGCAGCTTGGCGGCTGCCAATGCCTGACGGGCGCCGTCGCGCTCATGGGTGACAGTCTGCACAAGCCCCTCCAGCCTGTTCTGATCCTGTGCCCGCCGGTCTGCTTCTGCCTTATACCTCAGCGCAGCGGCATGCGCGTCCTCTCGTTCCTTGCGGTCGAGTTCGGCCTCATGTTCTGCCTTCTCCCGCGCCTCGCGTTCGGCTTTCAGCTGGGCCTCCAGTTCCCTGTACTGCTTGTGCGTGGTGATATCGCCGCCTTTGAGCGCTGCAACGGCCTCCGGCTCTGCGGATGGACGGGCGGCGGCGTAGAGCAGAGAGGGGCTGGCCTGCTTCAAAATTTTCTGCTCGTTTGGAGTACTGCTTTCAAGAAGATTGCTGACCTGCAGAAGCTGATAGGCTGTGCTTTTGCTGATTCCGACGAATTTGCACCATGCGATAAAGGTATCTTCTGTGTAGCGATTTCCATATAGCTTGACGTCCGAATTTCGGACTTCTAAAAGTTCATCATGGGCCATGCCCACAGCGTCGGCCACCTTGATGACGTATTCCTTTCGGGCGCTGCGTATGATATTTTCTGCGCTGTGCAGCGTGGCCACCGTCTGTGCGTCCAGTCCGGAGTAGTCAAAGGGCATGGGCTCCGGCTCCGCTTCCAAAGAGGCAGGCCCAGCAGCGGACAGGCTTTGTGTCGCACTGCCAGCATCCGCAGGGATCCGGGGGGCCCGCCAGAGGTTAGCATCCACCTGGGTGGTCGAAGTTTCCGCTGGCTCCGGCACAGCACTCCCGGCCGTGGTCGCAGCAGCATCCCCATTCGGGGCAGATTGATTTTTGCATTTTCCCACTTCCTTCTCCAGTCTTTCGTCCGGACACGTCTCTTCTGCCGGCGCCGGACACTCTTCGTATGGTGCAAAGCACCCGAAGCCTCCGTCCGTCTTATCACATCCAGCCTGTGGGCATGAGCTGTCAATACAATCCGGGCAGCGACATGTGTCACAAGGTGAATACTCTTCTCCCTTGTCCACAACCTCCGGCGGCTCACTGCTCGCTGAACTGGATACCAGCTCCCAGCCGTCGCGTTTCGCACGGGCCTCCAAAACTTCCTCTAGGCTTTCGCGATAGATATTTCCGATATTCCAATTCGCACACCATTTCCAGGTGGCGCTGTTCGCCGGGTCACGGTACTGCATCACATATGAGCCGTGTTCCGGTTGCGGGCTTACCCGGTACAGCCAGCCCGTGGCTGGGTCTCTGTATATCAGCATAGTGTTTGTCTCCTTATCCGTCGCGGCAGCGTCTTTGTGTGCCGCTGCCTTTCCTTGCTCAATATCGCGCAGAATTTTTTGCTTTTCTGCATCGGCGTCCATGTCTTTCCGGTGAAAGGTTTCATCGAAAAATTCAGCCCATAGGGCACGCTTCGCAGCAATTCCCTTTTTGTTTTGCGAGCAGGCAAGCGTATACCGATACCGACCTTCGTCTACATATTCCGCCGTCCGGATGCGGTCCCGGGAGAAGCCGCCGGAAAGCTCGCCATTGGGATAATGCTCTTTTACCCAATCGCTCACACGTTCAAGAAAATCAAAGTCCAGGCTTGTGATTCGGATGGTCGTTTTATCGTCAAGATGGCCGCGTAATTCCGTACGGTATTCCAAAGTTGGCGACATGCGGCATTCATACCCTTTTACGTCCATAACCATTGCATGCCGTGTATGGTCCCATTCGGTCGGCCCCCAGGGCATCAGATACGGGCAGCCCTCGCAGCCCTCTGTCTCCCGGTTCCCCGTGTTGTCGGCATTTGTGCTTTTATTTACCGCCCGGCCGCACTTGCAGAGGTATCGGTTCAAAACCAGTCACCCCCGGGCAGGACGATGGACTTCTTCACGGCCTTTAAATCGTCCTCATACACTGCTGCAAGCTCATGGCCGCAGCGCCTGCAGAACACGACCGGCCCGCGCCGGAGCATGTCCATTTCCGGGATCATGCACGATATCGGCATGTCTCCGGGCGATATCTCGCCGCTGGTGATGGCGAAAATTCCGCTGGATCCGATTCGGTTTTCGCAGATATCGCCGCCGCAAAAGTGCTGCATCGCTTCGGTGGTGTCCAGGAGTGCCGGGATTTCGTTGAATTTCGGGGCCTCGCCCGGGCGTAATGTAATAACTCTCATTGATGTATACCTCCTTGATGTGTTACAATGGAGGCGGTCTTGGTGGGAACTTTGACCGCCTGGCGCTTGTCCGTGTTCGCAGCACGGGCGGGCGCCTCTCTTTTTGTCTGTTTGCTGTAGCTCCATGCTGCCATACCGAGCAGTGCCGCGATGGTGAACGAGCCTGTCCAGGGGGCCGTCTGCCCGCTCACAATACCGTCCAAAACGGCAATGGAAAGAATCGCCGCGGTTATGGTAACAACTCTATACTGCATGTGTGTCACCGCCCTGTTCCTTTTCCCGTTCCGCTGCCTCTCTGTCCAGCCGCGCCAAGCACATTTCCAGCAGAATCTCATAGGCTGGATGTCCGGCGGGTATTACATACCCCTCGATGCTATCCAGCACGGTTCCGTCCATAAGACGGTGAACTACCACCGGATGGTCATAGTCAACGGTGCTTTTTACTCTTTTTGCCATGATGCTTGCTCCTTTCAAAAAACTTATCTTTTCCGCCGCCTCCAGGCGGCTTTTTCATTACCGTGCGGTGATATCTTCTACCAGCGCATCCACGTGCGCCTGCGCGTCTCGAGCGTACTTGCGGCAGGCATCCCGGGCGGCGCGGCAATTATCATAATGCTTGCGCGCCGAATCGTACCGCTGACAGGCTGCCGAGGTCATTTCCTCCCACTCAGCCGTCATCCTGCGCCAGTCTGCCAGCATCTGCTGTGCAGCGCTTAGACGGTCAAGCTGTTTCTGCGATACGCCGTAGGTTCCCGTTCTGCGAATCGTGGGCAATACATCGTGCGTCACCCACCGTTTGAATGCTTTGGCCTCCGGCTTGTCCGACCGCAGGATGACTGCGTACAGGCCCGGCTCGTTGATGATGGTGGTTTTCTGGGGACGTCCCAGCGCGGCGATGAGGTCAGCCAGACTTACCTCATC
>ENA-ORTD01001009-ORTD01001009.1-human-gut-metagenome-genome-assembly--contig:-NODE-1009-length-22295-cov-4.663085_pt1 | contig 22295 bp, 10 predicted proteins | sample MGYA00241907_ERZ509178 | MGnify/ENA primary metagenome ERZ509178 (study PRJEB26280, sample SAMEA2338793) | human gut metagenome | biome: human gut; feature: human-associated habitat; material: faeces...
ACTTTTTGAAACGCATCGTTTTTGTTAAGCGGCACGTCTGGTTTTTCCGGATTTAAAGGTTGGTAAGCTTCATTCAGCCTGCCAATCCATTTTTCTTGCATGATGGTGCCTGCTTCTGCATTTTTCCCTTCACCGAGCAACTGGCGTATATGAGCAAGATCAGGTACTATATTTATGTTTTTGGGCGTTTCCGGTTCTCCGCTATAAAGAGTATTCTCATTGAATTGTATTCTCTCTTTTTGAGTATCTCCAAAAATCATAGCTCCCAGACGTCCGTTTCCTACAGGCAATGCCTCTTCCCATGCTTTTGCAGGAGACTTATACCAGAGTGTCAGATGGTTTTGAGCATTGGTACCTGCTATGCCAAGGGAAACAATAAACAATGTTATTAATCTATTCTTCATATTAATTATCAGCTTGTTGTAATAAAAGCGTATAGTTTTCCCCACGGATAGTAGAAATGGTAATATAGGTTTTATCCTTTTCCCTGTCGAGGGATACTTCCACTGGTTTTTGAGGACTTTTCACATTGTATAGTCCATTGATTGTCAGCCGGGTATCATAAGGCTTCTCTTGTTGTATCACGTCCTCTTCCGTCAGTAGCCCCATATGTGCATGAGATATTCTTCTCATATCCGGTTCACAGACAGAGAGTTTAAATGAATTGTCTTTCTGCTTTTCCAGTATATAAGAAAGCGGAATATTCACTTGAGAAACCAGTTGCCCATCATACGTCTTTTGTGCATTGAAGAGAGCGCCGCATGTGATTTCTTTCGTTTTATGAGTAACGATATGCGCATCATTATCTTGAGCTATCACTTCTATCGGACTCTCATTGGACAATAACTGACGGGCTAATACTTTGTTTTTATTTTTGAGTATATAATAATGATATTTAGCTGCTTCCGGTGCATTCCCGTGTTCTATATAAGCTCGTGTATGTGATCCCTCACAAGATGTTCGGACAGCTCCTCTTTTAACTGCATACATGAGTGAAGGGTCTGTCAGGATATATCCTTCCGGTATTCTTTCTTCACCGGTATTTCTGCTGAATGACTGAAACAATGTAGTCACGGTCGGATATCTTTTATCTTTGGTTTGGATATCCGAGCCCAGGCAAAACAGAAAATCTTCGAATACAAATACAGATTTGTTGGCACGGAATGATTGATCATATGTGATGTCGTGCATTCTGAAAGAAAACATGGCGTTTTTATCAGAAGCATATACCCCTGTTAAGAATGTTTCATCAGAGAAATTGCGATGTCCGGAACTGGAGCCACCTTTGTCTTGTAATATTTTATCAGGTAATACTTTAGTAGTAGCTCCCGGAATATAATTCCAGTCAAAGTCAGGCTCTTGCGGGTTAAAGGATTTGTGTCTGTTTTTTAAGTCAAAATATTCTATTTGACCATATGCCAGATAACGTCCTTTGGTATTTTCTGTAGCTGAAGATTCAAAGTCCCATATATAGCGGCTGAATCCCTTGATATTAAAATGGAAAAGACTGTCTTTGGCAACCAATAATCCGGAATAAGGCATAAAGAGTGTACCGGTGACAGGTTTTTCTTTGGTAATGGAAGTTGATGCCAATTGAGCCATTAACTCAATTTCTCCTACGGTGCTGGTATATGCCAGATTGGAGTTCACATTGCTGATGTATTCTGTAATGGCCTGTTTATTATCACTGGATTCCAGTATTCGTTTAAAAGCGGCGGTCAATTCTTTATCCGGTTCTTTAAATGACAGAGCGGTATAGGCAAATGCTGGTAACAAAGTCTCTAGAATCTGTTGTCCTTTCGGAAAGCGTCCGACTGTTCCGGCAGGTACATCCAGACCGGCACAAAAGAAACGGAAAGTCAATAATCCTTGTTTCAGATTATGCAAGGTCGTTTCAGACAGTGCATAAGGAGTATCGTGTAACAAATAGGCGATTAATGCACCTGCGTAAAGTGCATGAGGGTAATAGGCGCTATTATAAGGCCCTCTGTGGTGATAGCCGGAGAAATCGGCTTTGAACGTTCCGAAGAATCCCGGTGCAATACCTAATGCGTTATCCATATAATGCTTGAATGCGGTCAGGGCAACTTCTCTTTCTTGTATTTTGTTTTGTGATAGAGTATATATTAGTTTGGGAATAGCCAGCGCGCGTAGGTTGTCTGCTACTTCGCCCGGGTGCGAAGGAAGTTGATAGCATATTCCGAACATGGTAAACCAGTTTAGTGACTGAAGTTCACGCTCTAATTGTTCAGGAGATAATTGATCTTTCAGCAGGAAGAATGAATGAAAATAGCCCGAACTTCTCAGCTTTTCAAAACATAAGGTTCCCATGCTGCTACCGTCTGCCCAACCTTGGTCGTTGAACCAGTCATAAATATAAAGTGCTTTTTTAAGACTTTGGGCATTTTTATTTTTACGGTAATCCAGTGCTAACGGGAGCAAGATGTTTTCGTTGATTGTTCTGAATTTCTTGGCTTCTATTCCATCTATGGTACTGGGTGCACCCATTGGAAATAATGGCTCTCCCTTAGGAGTACGATCTTCATTATATTGTATTTTAATTTTTTGAGCAGCTTTCAGACCATTTTGAATAAATACCTTTTCATTTTCTTTTCTCATTTTCACCCACTTTTCGGATGATTGCTGTTCGCTGCCAAGATACCATGCTGTTAGTCTGTTTGTAATTACCGTAATCTGATCATCTTTATCTGTGATTACTTTTTCTACTTTTGGAATAGCATTTCTATAGCCTGTAAAATCGGGAATTAAGCTGTAGTCAGTACGGTTCACTTTATATTGTGCATCTGACATATTCTGCCAGGAAACTTTAGGCGTAAATTCTAAAAGGTCGATGTAAGTGACTCCTTTTTGGGTATGTTGCGGAAATTGTATTTCGACAGACTGAATACTACTTTTAGATGGCATATTCATGTCTCCTTGAAATTTAGCCCAAATGCATCGCCAACCTTTAAAATTGAGTAGAAAGGGGAGTTGGCATACTTCTTTTTCAGCCTCATTTCTGAAAGAAAAGACTATCTTTTCTTTGATGGGGGATTCATTATAAATCCATACATTCATACCTCCATTTTTACTTTTGCATGTTTCGTAAATACCGGCAGGTGAGGGGATGGTAAGGATATCTCCTTGTTTCCAATTGATTTGGAGTGACTGAGTACCTGACTTATATTTTTCGGAGGAGATGCTGAGCGTCCCTTTATCCGCTTTCCAATCTTCGGGTACTATTCCATTCTCAAATGAATAGATTTGAGAGAATGCTGATTGGCTGATAGCTAAAGATATCAGAAGAATGGCTGTGCTAATATTCTTTTTCATGGTATATAGAAATCTGTGGACTGAATGATTAAATAAAAGCGTTACGAAAGAAAGGGGATTTCTTCGGTAACGCTTTCATATTATATTATGGTGAGGTTATTTACCATCCCGGGTTTTGATCAAATTGAGTACATATATCCATTTCCTGTTGTGGTATGGGGAGTAGCTCATTCTTGTTCTTTTTGGTATAATCGACACAAACATAATATCCGTAACCGCCACTATACCAATCCACTAAATCTTGAGATGTTTTTCTGATACTTTCATAATAGATTCCCCAGCGTACCAGATCTTGTCGGCGATGTCCTTCAAATGCCAGTTCGTAAGCTCGTTCATTACGTACAGCTTGCTGGAATTCGGTATAAGACATTCCGGATAAGTCTGAAGCACTGTTGTCGGTTTCTACCGGAAGACCAAAGCCGCGTCTGCGTACCATATTGATAGCTTTATACGCTTCATCGGTCGGTCCTTGTTTCCATTCATTCAAAGCTTCGGCATATAAAAGCAATACATCGGCATAACGCAATATGTACCAGTTAATGTTGGAAAGATTGGCATCAACCAAGTAGTTGGCACTGTTCACATATTCTTCTGTATCCCATTTTCTCGGGCATACGTTATCGATATACGCTTTCTTTAATGCGTCTGTTGCGTCGTCTTTAATAGCGTCTTCAATATTGCCGCTAGTATTGATTACGAGCTTGACTCCGTCTTCACCGGTTTCGGTGTTTTTACCATATTTGTAATCAGCAAAAGAATACTTCCATCTGTTATCGCTTTCACGATCTTTCCAGTCACGCAGGAAAGTTGGGATAACACGCCAGTTACCGGCATTACGAACGCTTCTGATACCGCTTGCCTGTACACCGTTCCATTTGCCAATACGTCCACAAGGGTCATTAGCTGATACTCCGGTAACAGTTGGAGCATAAAAACTTACTTCGATCAGACTCTCGTTTCCATCCCAAACGCCATTACAAGTGTTCTTCCATAATTGTTCGAAGTCGGAAAGCAGATGATGTTTGCCCGATTCGACCAGAATTTTAGCAGTCTTCGCTGCATTTTCCCATTTGCTTGTATCATGTACAGGGTAGCCTGCCCAAGTAGCATATACTTTAGTCAACAATCCGAGTGCGGCGCCTTTGGAGAGACGGAAACTGTTGTCGGAACGTATATTATCATCTACTGCATAAGGCAGGTTGTCGATGGCATATTGCAAATCTGCTTCTATAAATTTGTATACATCTGCCGGATCAGCTTGTGTGAAGGTAGATGGATGCTGACGGGATTGAGCCGTATTGGTAATCAATGCTACATTTCCGAACCAGCGTACTAACTCGAAATAGTACATGGCACGCAGACAACGCGCCTCTGCCATATAAACAGCTGCTTTCTTGTAGTTGCCTTCGTCATAGGTTCCTATTTTTTGTCCCAGTGTTTCGATAAAATCGTTCGCATCATAGATAGCACTGTACAGGTTAGCCCATGTTGTTGCGATTTCGGTCTGTGAACTGGTATAAGCATTAGAAGGAATCAGACGGAGTCCGTCAGTACTATTACCCGTTACTTTGGCTATATCACTGGGAATAGTAAAATACAAGGATAAGTGGAAACCGTAAATACCATCCTGAACCATGTCACGATATACACCCAGAAGCACATTCTCAGCTTCTGCTGCATTCTTCATGTAGTTTCCTTTCTCAATTTCTGTATAGCTGGTTTCATCTAACGAGCAAGATGAAACGGTGATTGCACAGGCTAATGTGCATAAGTAGTATTTGAATTTTTTCATTGTCTTTTTTGTTTAGAATTGAACTTCTACACCAAATGTAAATACTCTACTTTTTGGATAAGCACCCCAGTCGAATCCTGGCATGAGCGGGCTGCTTTTCATATTCACTTCCGGATCATAACCACTATATTTAGTCAGGCAGAATAAATTCTGGGCCGTACCATACACACGTAGGCGGTTGATATATGCTTTCTTGGTCCACTTGTTGGGAAGTGTATATCCTAAAGTTACATTTTTTAAGCGGAGGAACGAACCGTCTTCAACAAAGCGTGAGTATAATTCATACTTCACATACCCTTTCGCAGAAGGCACGCGATTAGAAGCGTTTGTCGGAGTCCACCGGTCGGCAACTTCAGCCAATTGGTTACTGCGTTCGTCTTGCGATTGTGTATTAAACATACGTGTCGCATTATAAACGTCATTGCCATACTGGAACTGGAACATGAAACTAAAATCAATATTTTTATAATTGAAAGTGTTGGTGATACCTCCATACCAGTCTGGCTGGCCATTTCCGATGGTAGTACGATCGTCAGGCGTAATGATACCGTCTCCGTCTATATCTTTATATTTCACCATACCCGGTACTGCTGTTTTTCCTGCATGTTTGCTGATGTCTGCTACTCCGGGCTTCAGTTGCATAGTACCATTAGGGAGCATGTTGAAGTCAGAAGTTTGGTATACACCGTCAAAAACATATCCATACATCTGTCCAAGAGAAGATCCTACGATTGAGATATAGTCATTTCCGTTGAAATTACTGTTGAACTTAGTAGCCGACTGTATGTATGATGTTCCATCTTGTAACGCTTTCAATGTATTCTTGATGAATGAAATATTGAAATCTGTCTGCCATAAAAAATTGCGGGTTTGAATATTAGTAGAATTGATATTCAATTCGATACCTTTATTTTCAATTTTACCGATATTTTGCCATTGTGAGTTGAATCCGGTTACATAAGCAAGTTTTTGTTCAAGCAACAGGTCTTTGGTGTTCTTTAAGAAGAAATCCGCTGTCAGATTCAGGCGATTCTGGAAAAGACCCACATCAATACCTAAGTTGGCAGTAGTAGAACCTTCCCATTTCAGGTCTTTGTTAGCTAGTTGTTTCGGATTCAGTACAGTTACCATTTGTTGTCCCAGTCCATATTTGCTCGATGTATACAAATCCATAGACAGATAGTTGGTGATACGGTCATTTCCTACTGTACCCCATCCGAGACGGAGTTTAAGATTTGATACCGGAGTAATGTTCTTCATGAATTTTTCTTCCGATACACGCCATGCAGCAGAGAATGACGGGAAATATCCCCATTTGTTTTTTGCAGAGAATACCGTAGAGCCGTCAGCACGAACGGTAGCAGTGAACAGGTAACGGTTATCGAAATTGTAATTACCTCTTGCAAAGTAGGATAACAGTTTCTTGTCACTTCTGGAAGTAGATACACTACTAGGAGTAGCTCCTATTCCTAAATTGTCGTTACCGAGATTTGCGAATGGGAAGTCTTTAGCTTGTCCATACAGAAGTTCTGAACTCCTGAATGCGAATTCGTGTCCTAACATGACATCAAATGTATTTTTCTTATTGATCTTCTTTCTGTAAGTCAATGTATTACTGCTCTGCCAACGCAAGTCTTTCTGCATTTGTGTAGAACCATAAACACCACCGCTACGGTATGCCTGGCTGGAGTCTTCACCATAGAAGATATCTCTTCTTGTATTCGTTGTATTGTAGGTGGCAGATGCTTTGAACGTAAGATCTTTCATCAATTGGACAGTCAATGAGGCATTGGCTCCCCACAACTCAGATTGTCTCCGGTCTTTTACAGCTTCAGCCTGTTTGATCGGGTTAATTTGTGAGTAAGTTGTGTTCTCGCTTAGTTCCAATGGGTCGAATACAGAATTCAGAAGTTCATCGTTTGTAACGCTGTTACCTCCGGTAGGACGGAAGCGCAGAATATTAGATAGCATATTCAGTGTTCCTCCGGTACCTGAAGTACCGATACCTTCTTTCACAGTATTTGCGTAATTGATAGTGGCATCGAAGGTAATGAATTTATTAATCTTTTGGTTGATACGCAATTTACCTGCATTCTTTTTATAACCGCTGTTTGTGAAGATACCATTTTCATCGAAATGTGAGAAGGAGGCAGCATACTTAGTTTCTTTTGTACCGCCACTGATACTGAAATCGTGGTTCTGAGACCAAGTCGGCTTGAACGATTCCCCCTGCCAGTCAATTCCCGGATCGGTTAGATAATCTTCCAGAGTTTGATGACGATAAGGTACTCCGTCAGCATCATTTCCTTCCTGAAAGTAGGTTGTTCCGTATTTAGTCGGATTGAGTTCTACTTGTAATGCGGCAAATTCATATGTGCTCAACATATCCAGTTTTTTAGGAATGTTACGATAAGTGGCAGAGCCGTTATAAGTAATAACTGGTTTTCCTTCTTTACCGGATTTTGTAGTGACCAAAACTACACCATTGGCAGCACGAGCACCATAAATAGCTGATGCAGAAGCATCTTTTAATACTTCGACTGATTCAATATCAGAATTAGGAAGGTAGTCAATATCACTCACTTCAAAGCCATCGACGATATAAAGCGGAGAAGAATCTCCGTTTACTGTGCCGACACCGCGAATCTTGATATCGAAACCAGAACCGGGAGTACCATCCGATTGGGTGATTTGTACACCGGCAATCTGACCTCCGAGGGCTTCTACTACGGATCCGGTTTTAAAACCTTCGATAGATTTGGCTGCCACGGAAGAAACAGAGCCGGTTAAGTCGCTCTTTTTCATGCTGCCATAACCTACGACTACCACTTCGTCCAGCATAGCATTGTCCGGAATAAGTTTGAGGTTCAGGTTCTTTTGTCCTTTCAGTTTGATTTCCTGATTCTGGTAACCAATATAGCTGACTACCAATGTTGCATTATTGTTTGCTTTGATAGAGAATTTTCCGTCAAAGTCTGTGATTACACCCTTTTGAGTATTCTTTATCTGGATGGTTGCTCCAATTAAAGGAGTGTCAGTCTCGTCGAGCACCGTACCATTCACTGTAATTTCCTGAGCGAAGGAGGTGATTGCTATCAAGAGAGCCAAGAGGGTGAGATACCCTCTTTTGCTCAATGTGTTCACTATAGATTTATGTGTATTCATTATGATATATATTTATTTCGTTATTGGAATTTCGTATCAAACCAGATTGCCAATGGGAACATTGATGATCCGCTGCTGACACCACCTGAATTACCATCTGTTACGAACGTCATCTGTCCAATCATTACTCCGTTAGCATAGCCATATTCATTCAGCCATTTGTTTGGATTGATTTTAACAGCACAGTTGTTGGTTGCATCTACATATCCTAATGGTGCGGCAAGCCTGGAGGTATTGTCGTAATATGATAACGGCCACTTCTGTCCGGTATTTACGCTTGCAACTCCAATTGACTCATAATATGCTTTCCAAAGGCTGTACATGAAGGTGTCATTACCACCACCCGGTTGACCATTTTTGTGTTCTGCAGGTCCATTGATATTATAGTAATTAAAGGTACGGCGGTAGTCTGCAATAAATGTACTTAAGTCTGTACCTGTTATTGTGGGGGCTACGGAACTTCCTCCGGTACGTGGATTCACCTGGAATACGAATGGAGTATAATTCACTGTAACTCCGGCTACAGCACCCGAGCAATGGATAAATACAGGAGTCTTGATGGTTATTTCACCTGCAGTACCTTTACCTGTAGTTGCTTTAACGAGGATCATAAGAACTTTAGCGTTTGTCCATCCTGCGGTGAAGGTAATCGTACCATTTTCATCAATGGAACCTCCGGATATACTGGAACTGCTATTATCAATAGTCCATTCTACTTCTACACCTTCCGGTATATCTGTTTCTGCTACTGGAATAGATAAAGAAAGCAGAGCGTTGTTGGATGTAACTCTATATTGGCTTGCATAATTTTGAGCAGGTGAAAGATTTAAATTATTTCCCCAATGCACATAAGTGAAATAATATGGATTTGTTTTGATATTTAATTTGAAAGAAGCCTGCAATTCACTTTTGTTGTTTTTAGCCAAAACAGTAACTGTATGTTGACCTACCGGTATGTTATTTCCTTTTTTAGCAGAAATTGTACCTGTAGTCGCATCGATAGTCAAATCGCTTAATTTAGAGTCCAGATTGACAAATGAGAAGCTGACTTCATCTCCATCTATTGTCTTAACGGGGTGTTCAAAAGCAGTCGCTTGAATGAGTTCTTCTGTGTCGCTGTATTCGAATTTGGTAATAGGATTAATAAACTCTACAATAGTCATTGTATATGCGTTCTCGAAATCAGTACTTCCGTATTGATTCGTTACAGTTACGGATACTTCACAGGTAGTGCCGATTTCCATCTGATTGTTGGCTGCCAGTGTGATAACTCCTGTCACAGGATCAATCGTAACGGAAGAGGAGGTCGGGCTTACTGATTTGATAGCATAAGTCAATCCTTCGGAAGAGCCGACTAATGTCGGTACAGCAGATATATTTTGAGCATTTTCTTCTACTTTGACCGTGTTTGGAGTATAAGTCAACGTTAAAGGTTTAGAAGTTATATCTATTTCTATGGCATTTTCAAAGATACCTTCTTCTGCTGCTTCGTCCACAATTGCTGTGGTTAACTTTAAATCAAGTACATATTTGCCCGGTTGAATTTTAGATTCACCTTTGACAATAGAAATCTCACCTGTACTGGAAATAGTGAAGAAATCATTCTCCTCAACCAGTACTCCGTCTTTACGTACATTGGCAATGATATATTTCTGAATAGAGATATGATCACCTTCAGTAGTAACTTGTGCAGTAGGTAACTCTATTGTGCTTTCTGTACTTATGATGTCAGCAAACTCTGCACTTATTTTATTAGGTTCTACACTGATACCATCCGGTACCGGTTTCATCATATTAATCGTTACAATATCCTTAAACTCATAATAGTTACCATTAGAATAACAAGATACACTTAAGGTATATAGTCCTACAGGCAATTCGCTTGTATTGGAAAGTGAAATTGATCCTGTATTTGTGTCTATTGCAAAACTATTTGTATCATAAGTTTCGCCATTCAGAGTTACGCGTGTTATTGCAAAATCAGAAGGAGCACCTCCAATATAAGTAGGAGCGTCCAAATTAAAACTCATAGAGGGGCCTATGTCAGTGATACCGGCATAGAAAAGCGCAAACTTGGTAGAGTCAGTTGTCTCCGGGTCCGTACAGGAGGAGTTCGTGACACACAACCCAACTACCATTAAGATTGCCAGGAATCTTGAAGTAATGTTTTGTAATTTAGATCTCATTTTTTCTTAGGTATATTAAATTATAAAGTATAAGACAGTTCGTATTTCTTGCCATTGATAGTCACTTCTACAGCAGCACCGTTTGTATGGAATGTACCTGCATCTTCGCTGGAATTATCGGTAAACTGAGCATCCATAGTCAGTTTGTCAAGTGTAGAAACAGCTTCGAATGGATAGATTACAGTAATAAAGCGGGCTGCTCCATTCTGTGGTTTCCGTATCGTGTATTGATACCCTTTGCGTGACGCATTCTTCTCTCCTAATTTATTGGAAACGTCAGAACTGACATTTGATTTGTCGAAATCTTGGTTAGTCTCAGCAAAAGTGCGAACCAGCATATTATTGTTTGCAAATGTGGTATGTGCGCCATATTGGTAAGAAGCGGACAAATCATCATATACAGTTTCATTGGCTTCGCTTGAACAAAGATGGAAATTCAGGTTGATTTTGTCTTTGTTGCCATCTCCGTATCCTTCATCTACCAGTACGAAGAATTCTTTATCTACAAAGAATACGGCACGACGGTGAGTGAGACCGGCTTTGATCTGATTCTGAGTGACCAGAATTTGTGTGTTCCCTTTAGTTTCATGCTTAAGGAATTCACCTTTCATATATCCATCGGCAATTGTTGCACTTAGAGCTGTCATTGTATTGTGGTTCTTAGTTGCGAGGAATGTTTTGCGGTCTTCATTACTTGCACTTGTTCCTCCGTAAGAATATACACCGGCATCCGGGAAGAAATTACGTCCGTTGCGATAGATACCGAATGTTCCGTTATCGGGTTGGCAATGCCATTTGTTATCCGGATTGTTATTATTCTTCAGAATCATCATGGTTGAGCTTTTTCCCCATCCGCTGCGCAACATATAATAGCCGGAAGCGTCGTATATCTGTACCAGGCCGGCAGGTGTTGTTCCTTGCTTGCCTTCTGTTGACATCCATTTCATTTCTGCATCATCCGGGAACATTTCAGAGTACTGTCTCAGGTTTCTCAATAATACATTTTTAGTATAGGAAGCAGAACGTGTATCGTTGAAGTTATCAATTGTATAATCCGGATAGATGATATCCATAACAAAGCGGGCTGCTTTTCTCAACTGTTCTATGTAAGTAGAAGGAAATAAGCTTAGCTTGTTATTAAGTTGAGCGATTTTATATATATTATAGAAGCCGGCAACTACTCCGATATGGTAACTTGGGTCCAGCTCATTTTGAACTCCATCCTCCAGAAATTGTGCGGTAATCTGTTCTGTGATCTTTTGCGAACCTTCACTCAACCATGCTTCCGCATTTTTGAACTCGGGCATTAAAATACCAGCTGTGGTAATGGCTTGTACCTGAGTTACATAGATATTGCTGCCATCAGTATAATAATTGTTGCGAATACATTCTACTTCACCGGCAAAGGCAACGAGGAATGTTGAAAGCCATTGAGGAGTAAAATTGGTGGATTGAATAAAATGAGGCATGATATCGATTTGGTCAAGCACCCTTTCTGCAGGTTGCAGGCCATACCACTGAACTGCATCTTTGCTTACCGTTCCTTCCGGGCAAGGGAAAGTATTCAGCCAGTCGCTATAAACCTCTATCCATGATTGGATATACTTCTCATTTTGGTTCACACGGTAAGCCTTAGCCTGTGGAAGCATCCATTGGTGGCGGTGAGTCTGAGATTTAAATTCCTGGTCTGTAATTTCAGTAGGCACATAGGTCCAGTCTATTTTCTTGTCTTTATCAAATGAATAATAGACTTCTTTGCCATTTTCTTCTTTTTCCTTGAAATTACGTACATAGAATCTATGTTCCAGTGCCTGATCGGCTATATTCTGATCAAAAGCAGTGATAGTAGGGTTAATCAGATTAATATTCGGATTACTGATATCCGCTCTGTTTCTATAGTATTTTAATAACTCATGAGCAGCGTAATAATACTCATTAGCTTCATAATACTCTTTCACTTTCTCCAGTCCCGGATAATCCAGGTTGATTACATCGAATAACTTTTCATTAATTACGTCATTCGGCTGGGGATTCGGAAGCAAATTAATATTAGAGTCTCCATTTGCCAATAGTTCATCATCGTCATCTGTGCATCCGGTAAATGCGAATAGGGCACAAATGCAAATAAAGAAGATGTTCTTCATACTTTATTAGGTTTTATAATTATTAAAAGTGTTATTTTACTGTTGCAAATGTAACCTCATTAAATATGATTCTTAATTTATGTTGTCCACACTTTGTTCAAAAATGATTTTTTTGATATTAATTTTGTTGAGTCATATACTATTTTTGTGTAAAAAGCCGGTTTCTTCTCTGAATTCTAGTTTTTTAGATATCAGAATGTAATATCTCTACATGCTCTTATAAGCTACCTTTTGTACAATTTAAGCTGCTCAAATGGATGATTTTAAGGTTCATTCGAGCAGCTCTTTTACATGCTGATTTCAATGAGTCATCTTGCCTTCTTACCGAAATAGTTTTGAGACATATGTGATATAGGTGAGATGCTAAAATCCGGAGATGCACCTTTAGGATAAATGATGATTTCTTCCCCTTTTTTCAAGTCGATCTGATAAGTACCATTATCGGATGATTTGATGGAGAAGTCTCTTTTTCCGGTAAAAACAGGATCAGAAATGTCAGTCATTACTACGCAAGGCTCGCCGGTGAGGCTTTTTATATGTATAAACTCAGTCTTTCCCTGTTTCCTGCTGGCAGAAACTTTGAATGCTCCTTCTGTGCGCAAACCGGAATAGGCGACATCTTTCCAGGCATCCGGAACAGCCGGGAAAATCCGGATCTTTCCTCCCCAGCTCTGTATCAGCATGTCATGGATGCACTGAGCGCCTGATAATGGAGTTTCGATCACAGGACCTGCTTCTTTATACATAGTGGTAGGGCTGAGGAATTTCCCGAATAACTTGTTCAAGTAAGAAAGTGCGTCATTTCCCTTGCCGATGGCAGATGAGATGGAAGAGGCGCCGGTACAGGAGTAACCTTGGAGCGCTTTGGGCTTACTTTGCCAAAAGGCTAATGATTTCTCGATCGTATCAACAGCACCGGGTTGTTCTGTGTTGAGCAAATATAAAGGATAAATAGCAAGTAAATGGGAGTAATGCCTGTGGGAAAAAGCATAAGGCATATCTTTTCCTATCAACAACCCATTCTCGTCCATAGGGTACGAAACCAGATTATCGAGTACATTTTGCCAGGTTTCAATCAATGGTTCCTGAAGGTTCAGACGTTTTGCCGATTCCAGTAAGGTCTGGCATCCCCAACGGAGTAGGGCAAGGTCGAAATTACAGTCTTCTACAATGTCATATTCAGGTGAGTAAGTGGCAGGAAGATGCAGTTTGCCATCTTCTCCTTTTTCCAGAAAGTGCAGGTAATAGTTGATGGCACCTTTTAAAAGTGGGAATAACTGGTCGCGTAATACATTATCATCCATCTTGTGACGATAAATGAGCCAGAGATTATGGCATGCCCATGGCAATAAGCCTACTTGTGCTTTTCCTTTGCCGGGAATACCTATCTCCGTTGACATACATTCCAGATTGGAAGCAACACCTATCCCTAATGAGTTGGAACGGTAAGCAGCAGGAACATTTAAGCGTAACTCGTCTGTGTGGTTGTAAAGTGCGTTTTCGAGTGAAGCAGCCAGATCCAGATGATCAGACGCATTCAATGCCCAATAAGTCAGTTGTACGTTGAGGTTCCACCAGGCATTTGGCCAGGGAGTTTCTGTCAGCCAAGGTCCTGTATTATCTATTAAGGCACGGTCACCACGAGTGGCAGAGGCCAGTTTATACATCTGTATCCAATAAAAATTTTCTTTCTGGATTTCGGGTAATGTGATGAAACTAGCCGGATAGTAGGCATTCCACCATTGGCGATGGGTACTTTGCAGTTTTTTGAATCCCTGTCGTTTGGCTTTCTTTATTTCTTTCATACATGTTTCTCCGGCATTTGTTTGCGGATATGTATGTGTAAGGTTTACCCATAGAATGCGTTCTCCTTTTTCTGCTTTATTTTCCTGCCATCCTACTACTGTTTCGCCGCCGGCAAGTAACTTTTGGGTAGATAAGTGAATGCCATTTTCTTGACTGATCTCAGCGACGGGGTTGAGCGGATAGTCTTGCGGAATTTTGTCCATTTTACCTTGATTCTTGAAAAAAAGGTAGCGGGGGCTGTTACCTTCAGCGGCTATCCATTCCCATTGAAAGTCTTTCTCTTCTCCTTCTGTCGTTGCTTTTATAACTATAATCATATCGTTGGCATGGACAAATGCTTTTAGATGAATACTCCCTTTCGTAGTAATGATATCTGTTGTAGCCTCTGCATTCCAAAGATCAAGGCGCATTTTACCACTGATGATTTTTCCTTTGGGATGCAATGCAAAGTGACCGGTAAGCAATCGGGGGATTCCGAATACATCTCTTTTCTCCCTGTGGTCGTGTACATCACAATTGCTCGTTTCGAGTCGTATGTAGTTTTTCTCCGGCTCTTTATAGATCATTAGTCCGAGCCTGCCGTTTCCCAGATAGGCTGATTCGTGCCAATATTCGGGTAGCACTTCCCATATCATGTCTTGGTTACTCATGAATTGAGGCCAGTCAATCTTCTGCTGTATGGTTATTGAACGTGCATCGACCATGAGCGTGCAGAAGAAAGATAAAACGGCATAGAAAAAAAAACGTTTTTTGGAGTTCATAGTATAAACTTTTACTTTCATTTGGTTTATTTTTTAGGGTTCTAATATCTCTATACAAAAATAGAGAGTAATGCAGCCAATGCTTGTTTGTAACGTTCATACTTTATTCAAAAACAACTTGGCTACTATTAGTTTTATTGAATTATATATCAAATTTGTATAACAATATACTTTCTTCAATGAGAACTACCGTATCTTTCATCCAAATGATGCGGAAGAATTAGCTGTTTGCTTCATATGCATTAACTGAAAGCTTGGGCCTATTGCTCATTTCTTCTGAGAGAATTATTCTGTCGCACTTGTGCAACCGATGTAATACTGTTCAGCAACCGCTTGGTTGTTCTTGTCCTTCTTGGCAGTTGCAGCACAGTAATTCACTAATAATAAATCGTGTTTAGAAATGTGGTGTAAAGGCATGATACAGACTGTATTATAAGAAAAGTGCAATTTTTCCTCCGAAAAAAGCAAAAACATCCGCTTGTTTTCTGTAAACTTCTCTTAAAAATAACCTCTGACTGAACTTAAATAGCTGATCCATAACTCTGTGACATTTTTGTTTTTCCCCATATAATACTTTAATATAACACAAAAATGTCACAGGTTGTCAATGGTAACTTTATAGTCTATGCCGAACTATCCTTTAGACTTTTTAATATACTCGGTAGGCAAACATCCAAAATACTTCTTGAAGCTGGTCGCAAAGTATGACGGCGTATTGAATCCTACCATGGTGCTGACTTCCGCTACGGTATATCGTCCGTCTTTCAGTAGCTTGGCTGCTTCATTAAAACGTATTTTACGGATGAAATCGATGGTTGATTCTCCGGTAATTGCTTTTAATTTCAGATGCAGGTTGGAACGGCTCATGTTCATTTCTCTGGCGAACTCGTCGGTAGAGAATTCGATGTTATCCATGTTCTTTTCCACAATTGCCATAGCGCGTTTCAACAAGGCTTCATCCATTGCGTTGAACGTGATCTTTTCCGGTTCTACCTCCAGCGACTTAGCATATTTCTCGAGCATTCGTCTGCGTGTACGCATCATGTTCTGTATTTTGGTCGTCAGAATGGCAAGCGAGAAAGGTTTGGGGATATAGTCGTCCGCACCCATTTGCAAACCTTCCATCTGATCTTTGATATCGGTCTTTGCAGAGAGAATGATGACCGGAATATGACAAGTCCGGATATTCTGTTTTACATTTTTGCATAACTTGATACCGTTCATAACCGGCATCATCACGTCGGTGACAATCACATCCACCTCGTTATCTTTCAGTTTTTCCAGTGCTTCTTCACCATTTCCGGCTTCCAGCGTATTGAATAAATCAGCCAGTCCGTTACTGAGATAGCGGCGGATCTCATTATTGTCTTCTACGATCAGAATTGTCCCGCGTTTCTTATCACCGGATTCCACCGATTCGTTTTCCACTTTCTCCGTGTCGATGAAATACATAGCTTTGGAGTTGGTAGAGTATACTTGTTCCTCTTCATTCAGTTCGTCGTTCGAAGCCAGTTCGGAAGGTTTGTAAACAGATAAATCCTGGGGCAGATAGACAGAGAATGTACTGCCCTTGTTTTCCTCACTGTCCAGTTCGATACGTCCATGATGAAGTTCTATCAGACGTTGTACTAACGAAAGTCCGATACCACTTCCTACATGCTCACTTTCTATCTGATAGAAACGTTCGAATATCTTCCCCTGTTTGTTGATGGGGATACCTATACCGGTATCACTGACTTGCAATAATAACCAGCCATTTTCCTCTTTCAGCGTTACAGTGATGCTTTGTCCGCTTTCCGTGTATTTGAAAGCATTGGAAAGAAGATTGTTCACGATCAGTTCCAGATAGTTGGCATCAAAAAGAACTTCTTTGTCTTCCAGTTCCGAATGTAGAGTATAAGTGATTTTTTTGTGGCGTGCCAGTTTGTCGTAGAACAGGAAGTTGTCCTGTATCAGTTGATGGGCATTTCCCTTTTTCGCTTTTAGTTCGAATACTCCGAGTTCGGCCCGGCGGTAATCCATCAATTGGTTGACCAGATGAAGCAGCCGGTTTGCATTTCGCTGGATATATTCCAGTTGGTTGCGCGTCCACCGGTCACTGATTTTATTAATGATCTCTTGCAGCGGGGTCAGAATTAATGTCAAAGGTGTACGGAGTTCATGTGAGATATTGATGAAGAAACGCATCTTCATCTGATTGATTTCTTCCTGATGTTCTTTGTCTCTGCGTTCTATTTCGAGTTGGGCTTCCATGCTTTTACGCATCCAGAAGAAGCGGAATACGAAAGTGATGAAACCGACGAAGGTTGCGAAGAAGATGAGTAATGCCCACCAGGTTTTATACCAGACCGGCAGAACGATAATTTCCAATGCTGTAGGAATAGGATTCCATTTGCCATCACTGTTGGCGGCTTTTACGAGGAACTGGTATGTTCCTTGTGGCAGATTGGAGTAGGAGACAGTACGGCTGTCCGTCAGATAATACCATTCTTTGTCATACCCTTCCAGTTTATAGGCGAACGTATTATGCTGTCCCGAGATATAGTTGGAGACTACAAATTCAATGGAGAATGCCGTTTGCCAGGATTTCAGTGTGATACTTTCCGTTTCACTGATATTCTTGGTCAAAATACCTGTTTCATCATCCGGACGGACTACTTTGTTGAATAGTTGCAGTTTGGTGATAACTACCGGAGGGGTGTAAGGATTGTCAAGCAATAACTCCGGACGGAAAGTTGTGATTCCGTTGATACCGCCAAAATACATCTGTCCTGCGGAAGTACGACAATACGAAGATGTGTTGAACTGATTGCTTTGCAACCCGTCCGACTCCGTAAAGTTGCGGAATTTCTCCGTTTCCGGATTAAAGCAGGAAATGCCCCGGTTGGTACTTAACCAAAGTCTTCCGAAAGAGTCTTCCAAAATGCCGTATACTACGTTATTAGGCAGGCCGTTGGTTGTATTATACCGTTTGATCTGCTTATCTTTTTCATTCAAACAATAAAATCCTTCACGTGTACCTATCCAGATAACCCCGTTGGAAGCTTCGTAAATACAGTTTGTGAAGAGCTTTGTGACATTGGAAGCCGGAAGTATAGCGGCTTTTTGTATCTCCAGACCTTCTTGCTGATAAACCGATATACCTTCTTCTCCACCAATCCACAAACGTTTATGGGAGTCCCGGAATAGAGTCGTGATTTGTTTGAGAACGACCGGAGTGCCATCTTTCTCTTTTTCAATCGTAGTAAAACTCCGCTTTTCCGGATTAAAATGAACCAGTGCACTAAGAGTTCCCAGCCAAAGATTCCCTTCTCCGTCGGGAAGTATGGCATAGACGTTCTCATTCACCAGCTGACTGTTCCGCTGATTGAAGCTTTCTACCTGACCGCCATTACGGTGAAGAATGCTTAGTCCGCCGGCATGGGTACCTATATATACTAAAGATTTCTTTTCGTCTACATATACCGCCTTGATATTATTGGAGCCGATACCTCTCGTATTTTCATCTTCCTGCAACGTATAAGATGTAAATCGTTGCGTAGCCGGATTATAAAGATTCAATCCTCCGTCATTCGTGCCTATCCACAGATTCTTGTCTTTATCTTCGACAATACAACTTACTACATTGTCGCTTAATGAGTTTTTATAAGGAATGTTACGGATATTCTTAAATCGGTTTCGGATAGGGTGGTAATAGTTCAGTCCGCCGAAATAAGTACCCAGCCACATACCACCTTGCGAATCCATAAAGATACTGCGGACCGAGCGCTGGGACAGGCTGCCGTTTTCTACGGGATTACTGCTGTAGGATGCAAAAGAATCAGTGCCCTCATGATAAATATTCAAATCATTGAAAGTACCGATCCACAAACGGTTCTGTGAATCCAGTGCCAGTGAGCGGATATAATTAGAACTGATACTCTTCGGATTGGAGGGGGAATGAAGGTAATTCTTTATTTCCTTCGTTTTCGGATTAATGAGGAATAGTCCGGCTCCTTCGGTTGCCACCCAGATGCGGGTAGGGGATTGCTGGAGGATAGCCTGAATCTGTTTGGTTCCTAAAACAGGGATCACTTTCTTAAAACTCTTCTGGGTAATGGAATAATTGTACAGTCCGTCGGTCGGAGTGCCAATATAGATTTGATCGTCTTGTCTGTAAAGAGTAGAGGCTATGGTCTTGTGCATCGCAGTGCTGAAAGAGTCATCTATAAATTTCGACCCTTTGATATCAAACATGATCAGCCCTTCCGGAGTGCTGATCAGCAACTGCTCCGGTGAAATCTCTTCGATGCCGTTGACTTGCAGGTGTTTTCCTTTCTTCTCGTAGAAAAAGTTCTGGAAGATGTCTTTTTCTTCATCATAACGGGACAATCCATCCCGCGTACCAATCCACACCCGTCCCTGACTGTCGGTTTTTACAATACGGGAGATGTCATTGGCGATGCTGTTCGGATCATCTTCATTGTGTTGATAAACCGTAAATGCGTATCCATCATATTTATTAATACCGTCATAAGTGGCAAACCACATATTTCCCCTTTTGTCCTGATCAATAGAGAACACAGTACTTTGTGACAGTCCCTCATTGATGGAAATATAGGAAAATGTGATTTGTTCCGGAGTTTCGGGAAAGGCGGAATGCATTCCTATGCACAGGAAAAACAAGTAGATTACTATCTTCTTAAGCTTGCTCATTATTAGTTCACGAGATTAATAATGGCACCAAAGATAGTAATTTCCTTTAAATACCTCATGTCTGTGGATAGAAAACTACATGATCTTTTTTCCGTCTGTTGTCAGATGTCTTTTTTCATTGTCAATCGATTTTCATTGTCAAGACGCTGATACGATATTTCGTTCATGATGCTTCGTATAAGGAAAATTCCTAATCCCCCGATCGGACGTTCTTCAAGAGAAAGGGTGATGTCCGTGTCTTCCACTTGTGTCGGGTCAAAGGAAGCTCCTTTGTCTGTCAGCAGGAAAACGAGTTGTTTGGGAGTAGACGTCACTTTTAGTAGAATGATATGCTCCTCCTGGGAAGGGTAGGCATACATAATAATATTGGCAACAGCTTCTTCCAATGCCAGATTGATGTTCATGATTGCTTCCATAGGTAAAGACAGTTCCTCACCTAGCTCTTCAATGAAGTTTGCTAAAGTGGCAATCTCATTTAGATTGTTGGAGATTCTTATTTCTTTTTCCATAATCATTGTGCTTTATTGTTTGTCTTTTTAAGGCTTATAATGTATTAGTAAAATTGTTAAATCATCACTGGCTTCGGCTTCCTTGACGTGTCCGGCTACGGAACTGACTACGGCGTCGACCGTGCTGCGCACATCCGATGAAGTGTTTTGAGACAGAACTTCCAGCAGCTTTTCTTCTCCGTATAGCTGCTTGTCTATATCTTCGGCTTCTGTTACTCCATCTGTGTAAAGGAATAGTTTGCTTCCTTCTTTCAGCGTTATTTCTTCATCGGAGTAGACCACGTCTTCCATTACTCCTGCGAAAAGATACGTCTTGAATTCCAGAAGAGAGACCTCTCCGTCCGGATAAATAATGAAAGGGGGATTGTGTCCTGCGTTGCTCAGTTTAAGTATTCCGGTCTGCAAGTCGAGTATCCCGACAATCAGTGTAACGAACATATTCGATTCGTTATTGTCGGAGATCGAGTTATTCATTTCGGTGACAATTCTGGCCGGTGAAACAGCCTGCTGAGACAAGGTACGGAACAGGCTGCGGGTAATCGCCATAAACAATGAAGCCGGAATTCCTTTGCCCGACACATCTCCAATCACGAAATAGAGGCGGTTGTCGTTTATGTAGAAATCATATAAGTCGCCGCCTACTTCTTTGGCAGGATGCAGGATTGCATGTAAATCCACATCATTACGGTCGGGGTAGGGAGGGAATATTTTGGGAATCATTCCCATCTGTATCTCCCGGGCAATGGACAATTCGCTTTCAATCCGTTCTTTGCTTGCGGTGGTTGCCTGTAACTCAGTTACATAAGCAGACAAGGAATGTTGCATATAGGAGAGCGAGTCGTGCAGATCCTTTATCTCGTCGTTCGAATGTACATTCGGAAGCTTGACATCAAACCTTCCGAGAGCGATTTGGCGTGCCGATTCGGAGAACTTCTCCAATGGGCGGGCAAGCCGGCGGATGATGCTGTATACCATCAGGAACAGTGCCAGCATACCTGCAAGGAAGGTATAGATAATCTCTCTGGAAATAGAGTCCAGGTCATGAAGAATAATTTTGCTCGGGCAGACCGTACATACCGACCATCCTATATGTTGGATAGGGGTGTAGAAGGCATATGAATCTTTTCCTTTATAATTGAAATGCTTCGTTCCGGTATGCCCTGCCAGCATTTCATGTCCTATCTGCTCCTGTGCCTGATTGTTGCCGTCAAAGGCTTCGGAGAATATTGTTTCATTCATGATTTTACTTCGGTCCGCATGAGTCAGAAAACTTCCGTTGCGGCTGAGCAGATAGGTATAACTTGATTCGTAGGGTTTCAGGTGACTGATTGTATCGGTAAACTGCGATAAGGATATGTTGGCGGTAAAGATGGCAAAAACTTCTCCGTCACTGTTGTATAGCGGTTTGGCATACGTACTCATGATTATATTTCCCCCTCCCTCATCGTAATACGGTTCGCTCCAGTATTCTTGTTTCAGTAACTGGGGAATCAGGTACCAGTCCATGCAGGGATAATCATAATTCTGGCTGCCTAATACATGATAGTCAATCTCTCCATCCTTCCCGTTGCGGAACGCGGCGTAAGGCATGAAATATTTTCCTTTGTCTTTGTAATAATCCGGTCGGAAGGCAATGCCGCTCCCAACGATGAACGGGTTGTTCTTCACCACTTCCGTAATGATATGGCGCAGTGAATCGGGATGATTCAGTCCTCCTTCCAGCATCCAGAGCGATTGGTTGACGGTTGTTTTTACAGAACTCAACTGGCTGGAGATTTCCGTGACCATGTTATTCAACAATCCGTGGGTTCGTTCGATAGCATAATTGGTGACCTTCTCCTGGCTGTAGTTATATGCCAGCACCATGATGGTGGTGAAGACAATCAACGTGAATGAAAGCACGT